>Ga0137372_10007432_pt1 | contig 10604 bp, 9 predicted proteins | sample SagtaG_6_FD_104911 | JGI IMG/M metagenome (GOLD analysis project Ga0137372, IMG submission 104911) | Vadose zone soil microbial communities from Sagehorn Ranch, Mendocino, California, USA - Sage1_R_60_16 metaG | ecosystem: Environmental > Terrestrial > Soil > Vadose zone | place: USA: California...
GCGGGCTTGCCTTCCTCGATCACGGGACTCCTCCCTGTAGGGGGTGCGCCGCGATGCTAACGGCCGTTCTTCCCTTTGCATTCCGCCCCCGGGGCTACCCTTGCCTGGATGAGGAAGTTCCTCTCCGACCGACCGACCCTCCGCGGCTTCCTGATCATCGGGCTGATTGCGGTGGGGGTCGTCCTCCTCAACCTCTACACGGCCGTGGTTGCGATCGGCATGTTGCTGCAGATCGCGTTCTTCCTGGCGATCGCATTCTTCATCTATCTCCTCTGGCGTGAGCGGCGCGAGGAGATCGAGATGTGGTCGACCCGGGAACGAGTCGTCTTCTACGGGTCCGCATTGCTGATCATCGCTGCTCTCGCCCTGTATTTCTGGCACGGCTGGCCGGGATACGAACAACTCGGGTTCATCGGCGTCGTCGCCTGCTCCGGCTTCGCGATGTGGCGGATCTGGCGCGACCGGCATCACTACCGGGTCTAACCGCGCGGGGGTCGTCGCTCCGGGTTCCGAAGCCGATCCGAGGCAGATGACCCTGAAACTGAAGCGCCTCCTCCGCCCGGCGCCGCACCTGGAGCGCGACCCGGCGCAGCACGCGCTCCTCGTCCTGATCGGCGCGGCGCTGGCGCTGGGAGCGGCGATCGGGATCGCATGGGCCGCGGGATTCGGGCGGGTTCTCCACCAGTTGGGCCATGTCGATCCGATCTGGCTGCCGGTCGCCTTCGGAATGGAGGTCGCCGCCTACTTTGGCTACGTCGTGGCGTACCGCGAGGTTGCCCGGGTCGAGGGAGGGCCACGGCTCGGGCTCGGGCGCGCGGGCGCCATCGTGGCGGCCGGATTCGGCGCGTTCGTGATCCGCGGCGGGTTCGTCGTCGACCGGCAGGCGCTCGAGACCGCCGGGCTGGAGCCGCGCGATGCACGCATACGCGTGTTGGGCCTGGGAGCACTCGAGTACGCCATCCTGGCGCCGGCGGCGGCACTCGCGGCGATGATCCTGCTGGCCCGCGGGGCGACCCATCCCAGCCTCGGGTTCACGCTGCCATGGGTGATCGCGGTCCCGCTCGGATTCGTGGCGGCGTTCGCTGCGCTGGGATACCACCATCGAGTCCGCGACGAACCGGGCTGGCGTGCGGTCCTGCGCCACCTGCTCGAAGCGGTTGAGGTGCTGAAGAAGCTTGCCTCCCAGCGCGCGGAGTACGGCGGCGCCTTCATGGGAGCGACGCTCTACTGGGTCGGCGACGTCGGCTGTCTGTGGGCGAGCCTGCGGGCGTTCCACGACTCTCCCGACCTGGCTGCGCTCGTCATCGGCTACGCCACCGGTTATGCACTGACGCGCCGCACGCTGCCCCTCGGAGGCGCGGGATCGGTGGAGGCCCTCGTCTCTTTCGCCCTTGCCTGGACGGGGATTCCGCTGGCGAAGGCTGTCCTCGCGGTCTGCACGTACCGGATCTTCAACCTGTGGCTTCCGTTGCTGCCGGCCGCGATCGGCCTGCGTCACCTGAAGCGCTGGCGCGAGCTCGCGGCGCCCACCCGCTAGGGCGCGACCTCGGTCTCGGGCCAAAACTCCTCCACCGGCTGATGGTGGACCGGCCCGAGCTCGGGATGCGGCTGAAAGAAACGCTGAGCAATCGCTGTCGGAACGATCGCGGAGAGAACGACGACGGTGATCAGCAAGGAGAACTGTGTTCGGTCGATGATCCCTGCATTGAGGCCGTAGAGGGAGCTGATCGTTCCGAAGGTCAATCCCGTCGACATCAGCAGCGTCGTGAAGACAGCATGTGGTGCCGTAAAGCGGCGCGCCAGCGGGTAAATGCCGGCGAGCTTCGGGACCATCTTTGCCGCGAACAGCAGCGCGAGGATTCCGACGTTCGCCCAGACGGCGCCGAGCGAGACATTCAAGCCGCCCTTCAGGAAGAACAGAGGCGTGAGGAAGGCGAATGCGACGACCCGCAGCCTGACTTGTTCCTCCCGATGCTCAGCGTAGTGGTTTGCGAGGATGAGTCCGAGGATGAAGGCTGGTAGCACAGCGTGGGAGTGGGCGCGGTCTCCGAGCCACATGAGCAGAAACAGTGATCCGAAGACGAGCTTGATCTCAGGCTCGATGACACGGTCGCCGTAGCGGCCGAAGAACCACGGCGCGAGGCGCGGAAGCACCACGATCAACGCGACAGATGCGAAGACGAAAGGAAGAATCCAGATATTCGGCTTGATGAACAGGATCGACAGCGCCGCTGCCGTGCCGAAGTCGGTAACGAAGGTCGCCGACATCAGCCGCTTCCCGACGAGCTCCTGGTTCAGGCCCGTCTCCACGAGCACCGCATAGACGACGGCGAGGCTCGTCGTCGAGAGTGCGATGCCTGCGATCTCGGCCTGCTTCAGATTCCAATCGAGGGCCAAGTACGAAACGGCGCCTGCAACGAGGAACGGCGCGAAAAACGAGACGGCTCCGATGGACACGCTCGTCCGCCATTCACGGCGGAACTGCGGAACGTCCACTTCCGCTCCTGCCAGGAAGGTCAGGACGATCCCGGCAAAGGAGCCGACGAAGGAAAGCCAGTCGGGGATGTGCGGATGGAAGGCGTTCCCCACGACGACGCCTGCCGCCAGCTCGATCAGTGCAACCGAAAAGCCAATCTCGACGGAGATCGTGCTGGCGACGAGGATCGTGCCGCCGAGAAGTGCTGCGAGTGCGAAATCGCTCACCGCTCCTCCTTGGAGTCAGCTGTGGTCTCAGTGGGTAGAGGCCATCAGCCCCGGAGGGCGGTTAGGCGCGAGCCTCATCGCGCTGGCTCGAATGTTAACCCAGGGTCAAGCTTCGATGCGGGCCGACGCTCCGTCCAGCGCGTCGAGGCAGGCACGGATGTCCACATGCTGTCCGACGAAGATCGGGGTGTCGCGCTCGGTGTAGCGCGATGCCTCGGTCTCGCGCAGCGTCAGCATCAGATGCATGAAGTCGGACGGCTCATCGCATTCGAAGGCGGTCATGAACTCCTGGTCGTCGATGCCGAACGAGTAGGTCGTGTGGTTGTGGATCGTCGCGAACTCGGCTCCGATCCGCATGTGCTCGTCCATCGCGCGCTGTCTGTCGTCGGTCGTCAAGGCGTACCAGGGACGCAACTTCACGAACGGATAGACGACGAGGTACGGCGACCCTTTCGGTACGACGCGCCGCGCTCGACGCGCCTTCGTGTACTCGGATGCCTTGGTGGTGGCGAGGTAGGAGTACGGCGTCGTCAGCCAGCCGGCCAGCGGCGTGCCGTTCAGCTCCGTTGCGAAGTCGCCGAGATCCTCGTAGCGCTGCGTGATTTTCCAGAGGAAGAAGTCACAGTCCGGTCGGACTCCCGTGACCGTGTAGGCACGCAGCGAGTCCATCCGAGTGGCCCACTGGTCCACGACGTCGGCGAAGGCATCCTTGCCGGCCGCGCGTTCTTCGACCGGGAGACGGCGCCAGGCGGGATCGACACGGAAGAACGTGTAGGCGACGTACTGGCCTTCCACGGAAAAGATGCTAGCGCTAGCCCGAAGAGGCGTTGACGAGCACCCAGCCGAAGGTGTTCGTGGTCACGGGTGGCTCACCGCACTCGTAGGCGCCGGCGCGAATGTTGCTCATCGCCTGCTTGACGAAGGCACGCGATGACTTCGGTGTGCCGTCTGCGTAGTAGACGCCAGACTGCCAGCGGTTGTAGTCGGTCTCGTCCGTGACGTGGAAGATGAGGAAGCCGCGAACGGTCGGCTGGCATGCGGCCATTTGCAGTGCCTCGCTGTAGTACGCCGACTGAACTCCCTCGGAGACCGGCTTCGTCGTGGCGGGCTCGTGGCCGCCGTAGAAATTGCGCTTGGCGACCGGGATCTGTGAGTCGACGCCGTACTCGTCGTAGACGATCGGGAGCTTCGAGCCCAGCTGCGCGGTTCCGTTGAACGCTTTCCCGAGCAGCTGGACGAGCTTGTCGTAGTCGGCGAGGCCGAGCGATGTCCCGGACGCGTGCGTGAACGTCGGAGGCGTGCTCGAGTTCTCGCCGTAGGGGTGGAAGGCGAACCCGTCCATGATCGGCCTTGCCCGCTTCATCGCCCGGTACGCGATGCCCATGTCCGTGATGAAGGCGGTGGGCGAGTGCGTGTCGCGGCCCGTGCCAGCCCGATCGATCCCACGCGGGGAGACCGAGCCGCCGTTGATGAAGACACCGCGGTCAGCCGCTTTCATGAGGTCATAGGTGCGGGCCAGGAGGTGCACGTATGCGGGAGCCGCGACGTCCTCACCGACCGGCCCGAATTGCGGCAGCCAATAGCGGTTGAGGTTCGGCTCGTTCCCCACGATGTATTCGCGGATGGTTGGGACATGACGGACGAGGTCAGCGGCGAAGCGTGCGAACTGCGTGCGAGCCGTCGCGGTCAGCGGCGTCGTGCTGCTCCCGAACGGCATCACCGTTGTGACGACGCGGATACCGAGGAACGTGCCTGCGGCGGCGATGGACTGCATGGCCCGGAGCTGGTCGGGCGGCACCGCGCTCTGCCCAGGCGACCAGACCGCGCTGACGCGGATCGTGTCGAATCCGGCGGCCTTCGCCAGCTGCATCTTGGCGGTGGCAACGGCGGGATCCGAATTCCGGCCCTCGTCCTCCGCCGCCCCCATGTACATCTGCGCGCTCGCGAGGGCACCCGCGGGCACGGCCAGAGCGGCGAGGGCGCAGAAAGACACGATGAGGGTTCGGAGTCGCAGCAAAGGACGGTCGCCTCGGATCGGCCGGGGCTCGGCCAGTGTAGGAAGGTCGTCGGAAAGCGTCAACCTCGAGGCGGTTCGGCAAGATCCCCCGGCTGGGGGAGCAACCGGACAAATTCTCACCGATAATTGACAGGAGTCAGGGTCGTGTTGCCAAGCTCTCGCGCAGAGAGCCGCAGGGAACTCGCCACAGCCTCCCACGATCCTGCATCCTCAAGCGGCCCGGTCTCTCCAACCGGGCCGCTTTCTTTCCGCGCGCGAAAGCTGCGCTTTCGCCCGGGAGGTGGGTACGCCGCTTCGCGGGGAACGCGCGCGGGCGGAGCCCGCGCGCTCTTACGGGTGGGCGGGAGTCTTCAACTGTGCGGGCGGTGGCGCTGAAGCGTCCCCGCCCGCATCAGTTCGCCTGCGGCTAAGGCCGCTGCGCGTGCCTTAGCCTCCGGCCTCAGGGGGATCGAAGGTCGGGAGTCTTCAATTGCGGGGGCGGTTGGCGCTGAAGCGTCCCCGCCTGCATCAGTTCGCCTGCGGCTAAGGCCGCTGCGCGTGCCTTAGCCTCCGGCCTTTGGGGGTCGAGGGTCGGGTGGCTAGGCTGGATTTGTGGCTGCTCGGCTCGAGGATCAGTTGAAAGCATTGCCCGCGAAGCCGGGGGTTTACCTCTTTCGCGACAAAGGTGGGGAGGTGCTCTACATCGGGAAAGCGAAGTCCCTGCGGCCGCGGGTGCGGTCCTACTTTCAGCAAAGTCTCGACAGCCGTACGGCCATCCGTCAGCTGCCCGAGCGGGTGGCCGACGTCGAGGTGATCGTGACGCAGAGCGAGGTGGAGGCGCTCCATCTCGAGCAGAACCTCGTCAAGCGGCACCGGCCCCCGTTCAACGTGCGCCTCCGCGACGACAAGTCCTTTCCGTACATCGCCGTCACCATCGAAGACGAGTACCCGCGGGTCATGTTCACGCGGGAGCGGCACCGTCGTGGCGTCGTCTATTTCGGGCCCTACGCGAATGCGAAGAAGGTGCGGGAGACCCTGGACGTGCTCAACCGGGTGTTTCCGTACCGTCCCTGCGAGGGTCCGAAGCCTGGGCGGCACTCGGGTATTCCCTGCCTCGACTACCACATCGACCGCTGCCTGGCGCCCTGTGTCGGGTACGTCTCCCAGGAGGACTATCGCCTGATCATCGAGCAGGTGATCGAGTTCCTCTCCGGCGAGACCGAACCGATCCAGCGGGAGCTCGAGCGCAAGATGAAGGAGGCGGCGGCGGCCGAGCGGTTCGAGGAGGCGGCGCGATACCGCAACCGCCTGCGCAGCGTTCAGCATCTCGCCGAGCGACAGGCCGCCGACCGCCGCTCCGTCGGCACCATCGACGTTGTGGGTCTCGCTGCCGAAGGCGATCGCGCCGTGATCCAGGTCTTCCCGCTCCGCGACGGCAAGATGATCGATCGCTACTCCTTCCACCTCGAGAACGTGGGCGGGCAGGACATCACCACCGTGCTCGAGTCCTTCTGCCTGGAGTACTACGGTTCGGCGCCCAGCGTCCCGCCGCAGATCGTCGTCCCGCGCGATGCGGGGGACATGACCGCGCTGTCCGAATTTCTCTCGACACGGCGAGGTGCGCGCGTGGAGGTACGCGTGGCCGAGAGAGGGGAGAAGCGCCGGCTGCAGGAACTGGCCGCCGAGAATGCGCGCCATGCGCTCGCCTCGGAGACGCACCAGGCCGAGCTGAAACGGCTCCGGCGCGTCGAGGCGCTCGAGGAGCTGCGTGAGGTGCTGAACCTCGAGGCGCTCCCCATCCGGATCGAGTGCTTCGACATCTCGACCGTGATGGGTCAGGACAACGTCGGCTCGCTCGTCGTCTTCCAGGACGGTGTCGCGAAGAAAGCCCACTACCGCAAGTTCGGCGTCCGGGGCCAGGCCGGCATGGACGACTTCGCCGCGATGGCCGAGGTCGTCTCGAGGCGTTTCGCGCGACTCTCGGACATCACCGCCGAGGACTACGACCAGTCGTTCGCGGCAACCCCGAACCTGGTCGTCATCGACGGCGGCAAGGGGCAGCTCTCCGCCGCGCTGGCGGCAATGCAGAAGTTCGACCTGCCTCGGGTGGCCGTCGTGGCGCTCGCCAAGCGGGTCGAGGAGGTGTTCGTGCCGGGCCGACCCGATCCGATTCGGCTCGCCGCCCACTCACCAGGGCTGCAGCTGCTCCAGCGAATCCGCGACGAGGCCCATCGATTCGCAGTCGGCTTCCACCGGCAACGCCGCGACACGCGCTCGTTCGCGTCGATCTTCGACGAACTCGAGGGAGTCGGCCCGGTCCGCCGCCGCGCCCTCCTCCAACACTTCGGCTCAGCCGAACGCTTCTTGGCCGCATCACAGGAAGAACTGGAGGGCGTCCCAGGCGTCCCGGCCAAGACCGCGAGAGCAATCTACGCCCAACTCCACAAGGCTGGCAGAGCCTAAAAGAGCCCCAGACCGGCCCAAACACCAAGGGCCGGAGGCTAAGGCACGCGCAGCGGCCTTAGCCGCAGGCGAACTGATGCGGGCGGGGACGCGTCAGCGCCACCGCCCGCACAGTTGAGGGCTCTCGCCCACCGGTAAGAGCGCGCGGGCTCCGCCCGCGTGCGTTTTCCGCGAAGCGCGATCCCTCTTTCTAGTCACTCGCGCAAGCGATCTTTGCTTGCGCGAGTGAGGCCGATAGGCCAATAGCCGCAATGGAAGGCCGCACCTTCACCCCCACCGCCACGCCGCAGCGTGCGCACTCCGGTCTCGGAACCCGGATGCGACAGCTGCGCGTCGCCGCGGGCTTGACACAGTCGGAGCTCGCCGGCGATCGGTTCTCGAAGGAGTACGTCAGCCAGATCGAGCGCGGCAAGACGCGACCCACTGAGCAGACTCTCGCCTGGATCGCCGAGCAGCTGGGCGTCGACTCCTCGTATCTCCAGACCGGCCAGACCTGGGACGAGTACGCCGAGGTCGAGGCCGCCGTGACACGTGCAGAGGCAGCAGTCGAGGGGCAGCGTCACGACGAGGCGCTCGAGGCGCTCGAGGGCATCACGCATTCCCCGGAGGCGCGCGAGCTCGAGTTCCGCGCACTTCTGGCGGAAAGCTGGGTGCGCATGGTGCAGGGCGAGCTTCGGCCCGCACTGGATCTGCTCGTGCGGGCACGTGAGTTGTCCGAGCAGGACGGCTTCTCAGATGTCGAACGTGCGGACGTCCTCTATCGAATGGGCGTCTGCCGCTACAAGCTGACCTCGATCAACACGTCGCAGACGCTCCTGAGCGAAGCGCTCGAGTTGGCCGATCGGTCGGGCCTGCCGTGTGACCGCCTCCGCTCACACATACTCGAGTGGCGCTCACGCTGCTCCCGCCGGCAGCGCGACTTCGAGGCGGCGCGCGAGGACATCGAGCGGGCGCTCGAGCTCGCGGAACGCCTCGACGACACGCTCACTGTCGCGCATGTGACGTTCCAGGCGTCTCTGATCGCCGAGCGCGACGGCCAGTGGCTGCGAGCCCGCACTCTGGCGGAGCGGGCGAAGGATCTCTACGAGACGCACGGCGACAGAATGAACGTCGGCCGGCTCCTGAACAACCTCGGCGGCCTCAACTACCTGCTCGGCAAGCCCGAGGATGCGATCGACTACCTGAAGCGCGCCTTCTCGGTCGCGCTGGAGGTCGGCAGCGAGCCGGACGCGGCGCAGGCTGTCTCGTCACTCGCGCAGGTGCATCTCGGAGCCGGGGACTGGGGTCTCGCCGAGGAGCAGGCACGTCACGCGCTCGAGCTGCTCGAAGGCCGGCCGGACTTCCTCGACGAGGCCGGCAACGCGCAGATCGTCCTTGGTCGTGCGCTGATGGAGCAAGATCGGCTCGACGAAGCGCAGCAGGCGTTCGCCGAGGGCGAGCTCCATCTTTCTCAACTTTCCTCCGCCAGCCACCGCGCGGTCGCCTGGACGGCCCAGGGTGACCTCGCCTCGCGTCGCGGTGACGACCGCGCCGCGGCAACGTTGTATCGGCGCGCGGCGGAAGCTCTGCAAGACGTGAGGTTCTAGGAAAGGAGGTGATCAGGATGCTGCGGAAGATCTTCTCGTTGGGAGCTCTCGTCGTGGTCGCCGTGACGTTTGGCGTCGGCTCGGCGTCGGCAGAGCCCAAGAAGTCAGGCTCCCCGGCTGCAACTCACAGCCACGGATCTTGGACTGACGGTTTCTCGGACGGTCGCGACTAGCGGCCGTCCGAGGCCTTCTCTCGCGCCGGATCGGTTCCGGCGCGGTCGGCTTCGGCCGCCCGCCGGATGTGCAACGTTCCGGTCATGAGCAGGATCGCGGCGAAGCCGACCGCGGCGTTGACGATGATCAACGTCACGCGCATGCCCACGCTGAAGCTCAGCGCGAGGCTCTTCGACGCTACGTGGCGGAAGACGTAGACAAGTAGGGCCTGCTCGGTCCCGATACCGGCCGGGCTGACGGGAAAGATCGTCGCCAGGCTCTGGCTGACCTGGACGAGCAGCGCGTTGTGCAGCGTCGCAGGCAGGCCGAACGCGCGCAGGAAGAAGAACACGGCCACGAGCCGGAGCGACCAGTCGGCGACCTGCCAGAAGACGACCCTGCGGAGGTAGTACGACCGGTCGCCGAAGGCGGCGAACCCCTGTGCGACCTTGGCCTTGAAATGCTCGACCCGTTCGGCGACCCAGGCCACGAGCGCCGTCCCGAAGAGCAGCAGAAGTCCGAACAGGATCAGGCCGGCGGTCGGGTTCCTGAACGCCCACCCGTAGTCGAGCGACGGCAGCCTCGGGCTGCGCAAAACGTTGAGGCCCGGCAGAACGTGCTGCGTCACCGCCCAGAGCACAAAGCAGCCGGCAACGGCCATGTCGAAGAGCGTCTGCAGGAGCGAGGTCGAGACGAGCGTCGTGTACGTCGAGCCCTCGATGCGTCGCTTCGCCAGAAAAAGCCTGACGACGTCGCCTCCGCGCGCGGGGATGAGCGCGTTGACGCCGGTGCCGGCGACGTAGGCTCCGAACATCTGCCGCCAGCGCACCGGCCGATCGGGATAGGCCGCGCGGATGATGTTGCGCCACGCGCGCGAGACCGCGACGAGCTTGCACAGGTGGCAGGCGATGCCAAGTGCGAGCCACTTCCACTCCACCGCCGCCAGGTGGTCGATGAAGACCCCGATTGCGTGGAAGACGGCGTGGATCACCGGCGCAGTGTGGCGACTCTAAGAGGCTTCGACGCTAGAAGTCGCCGCCTCCCCCGCCGCCTCCTCCGAAGTCGCCGCCGCTGAGGGAAAGTGCCGCCGCCGTGACGCGGGCGACCTGCAGAGCGGTTTCGACAAGCTCAGATCGCGCCGCGCCCGCCGTCGGGCGCCATGAACGGATAGCGGTAGTCGGTCGGCGGGACGAACGTCTCCTTGATCGTGCGCGGACTGACCCAACGGATCAGGTTCCACATCGAGCCTGCCTTGTCGTTCGTGCCCGAGGCGCGCGAGCCGCCGAACGGTTGCTGGCCGACGACCGCGCCGGTCGGCTTGTCGTTGACATAGAAGTTCCCGGCCGCGTAGCGGAGCTTCTCCTCCGCGAGTTCGACCGCGTCGCGCTCGCGCGCGAAGACCGCGCCGGTCAGCCCGTACGGAGCGCCGCCGTCGATCAGCTCGAGCGTCTCGCCGTATTTGGCTTCCGGGTACACGTACGTTGTGACGACGGGGCCGAACAGCTCCTCCTTCATCGTACGGAAATTCGGGTCGGTCGTTTCGAGCACGGTCGGCTCGACGAAGTAGCCCTCCGAGTCGTCGTAACCGCCGCCGACGAGGACCTGGACCTTGTCCGCCGCTTTCGCCTCGTCGATCGCCTGCTTCTGCGTGCGGAAGGAGCCCGCGTCGATCACGGCTCCCATGAAGTTCTGGAAGTCGGTGA
>Ga0137372_10007435_pt1 | contig 10602 bp, 8 predicted proteins | sample SagtaG_6_FD_104911 | JGI IMG/M metagenome (GOLD analysis project Ga0137372, IMG submission 104911) | Vadose zone soil microbial communities from Sagehorn Ranch, Mendocino, California, USA - Sage1_R_60_16 metaG | ecosystem: Environmental > Terrestrial > Soil > Vadose zone | place: USA: California...
CCATTCATAGAAAACAGTGACTATATAAAAGCGCACGCGGTTCGGATTAGCCGTCAAGTTCAGTTGTGCAAAACTCTTATGCCAGATCGCCCAACTACCCAAAGCGGCGAGCACCAAGATCGTGTGGATTGGGCTAGCGACTTGGGGATATCGGTCTGATGCGGACTGAGCTTGAGCAGGAGTCTCCATGATGATCTCGTCTAGTCAGAATGCCACCTTCGAGCACTGTATCAGCCACTGGATGCCGAGACCATGTGTTTCGGCAGGGGAGGACTTCAATAAAGTCCGCGGCACGTGAGAGTCCCCAGGCACATTCGGGCTGTATCGTCGGCCACTCGAAAACTGGCTGCTTGGACACAATTACTGTTGAAAAATCAACAACTGATGCCGACTTTCTGACAACCTGCTAACCTCGATAGCGGAAAGAATCGACTGTGTCTTCTGCGGCAGAACTACTGTTTCAGCGGCTTCTCAGAAGTCTTCGGCCCGTTTGCTCGGCCAGCGGTTTTCGCCAACGGAGTCAAAACTTCATTTGTGAATCTCCTGAGTGCTGGGGAGTCATTAACTTTCAGAAGAGTCGGTACTCTGCACAACGATGAGAAATCATTCACGATTAATCTTGCTATGGCATCGAAACGTATCCTTGCGTATTGCGGCGAGGCTACCGCCGCTCCGCCTCCAGCCTATGCGTGTCATTGGGCGAATACTCGGATCGGGTCGCTCATGCCCGATCGACGTGACAAATGGTGGACACTTTCGGACGAAAGTTCGTATGCTCCGATTGCGAGTGAAGTGACAAAAGCTGTCGCAAAACTGGCCATTCCTCTCATAAAACCACATCTGACGGAACAAGGATTGTTAGAGCTGTGGGCAAGCAAAACACCTGGCGGGTTCGAGTTGCCGAACCTCAAGTACAAATCCATCTTGTTGGCTTTGCAGAACAGATTCGATGAGCTGCCTCAAGCGTTTCAGCGTATGCGCGAGATTTCTGCAGGCAACTTGGCTGATACGGGCACTCAAGAACACATTGCCCGACTCAAGGAGCGCTTTTCATTGCCCGAGTGAGGGATGCACGCATCGATAGTGACCTCGTTCGTACTTGGATAGGTGCTGTGAACTGACAAATCGCCATTTCACCAGCAACCGGTGGACAGGCCATTTATTAGATAAGTTGTAGTGTGCCGGAAAATCAGGGGAGTTTCTGGCTCCCCTGTCTCATTCAATATCCGATCCTACTTGCTGGCCTCGCTTGACTCAGCTTTAGAGGCCTCTTCGCCAATCGCCAGTGCGGCCTTCTTGCCGGAAAAACGAATTTGAGTTAGTGAGCGGCTACCGTCGGCATTGCTTGTGGTTACGGCTGCGTCACTGCCAGGTGCGCGGTCAAGATCCACCAGATGAGCAGGCACAGTAGCCACTACATTCCTGCCTTTCATAATGCTGGCTTGAACGTTGGGGCCGGCGCCATCCCATTTCACGGTGTAGTCGCCGGCTGCCAGTTGTTTTCCGCTGACATTGACAGCCTCGTTGAGCTGCAGTGAACCCTTGTTGGACGCGAACGCGCTTGTCGCCAGCAGCAGAGCCAGCCCCAGCAACAAGCTCTTGGTCATTTCTGATACTTTCATCTCAATCCTTTTCTTTCCCGAAAAGCGTCGGGAAGCGGTTCTGGGCGGCCTGGCCTCATCTTCGGGGAGAACTTGCGTTTCCCAAGCGAAGACATACAATGCTGCCTCGGGGTTAAGCGTAAAGAGCCCGGCGCAAACTGGCGCTCTCTGCCCGGGGATTGTTCTCATCTGGGCCGCCAAACCGAGAATGAGACAGTCCCTTTAACCCCTGAAATTTTTCTGAACGCCGGCTCTGTCGGTCTTGATCCGGCTCCTCACCGTCTCGCCAAGGTACGCTGCGTATGCCTTAAAAGTTCCCATGGCGTTCAACTGCATTTACGCTTTGGACGCCGCAATTGAGGCATCGTTAGCACCACTGGTCAAAGGGTTTGAAAGACAGCACAATTCCGCAGTGTGTGTTGTGCCGAAACATATAACCAAAACATGACAAAGTGAATACTCCATAAGTGAAAGCAGCTCGCTTTCCGTGTGGCGGGTAATTTCATTTACAAGGAGAGTTTGTGCTGTTGACGAATGCAAGCGTTCGTTACTGGATAACGGCGTTCAAAAGCGGACACGAAGAACAAGGTACGGTCGATCGCGATCTGCCGTGCGCAGCGGCTGGAAAACTATAAATCGGCGGGCATGACTGCGGGCTGAGTGACTGCTGGGGCTGAAACTTTTGTTTTCGCCGGCGAGTCAACTGACATCCATTTGCGGATTTCCGGCAATGCGGCGCGGGTTACGACTTCGCCAGCGCGCACGAGTTCGGCGCTGTGCTCGAAGGCGTCGTACTTGTAGCCGTTGACGTCGGGCTGGATGACCAGGTCGGCGGCTTGCTTCCAAACGCCGCAGTTCATCTCCTGCGCAATGGAGAAGCACTGGCCAATGACATCAAAAAGATGTCGAGGGCCGTCTTCGTTGGCCCAGTGCCCTTTGAGATGGACGGCGAGCACACGCTCGGCGCCCATTTCGCGCAACGGGACGCTCGGCACTGCGTGAGCGAGCATGCCGTCAACAAGGAGGCGTCCGCGAATTTTTACAGGCAGAAACATTCCGGGATAGGCACAACTTGCCCGAACCGGATCGACGAGCGGCCCGGAGTGGAACACGACGCCATCGCCGGTAGAGAAATCCGTCGCCGTAACGGCCAAGGGAATGTGGAGCTCTTCGAATGTCCTTACCTTCAGGATGCTGCTCAGAAAACCGATCATGCGCTGATTGCTGGCGAAGCCGTAGCGTGACAACGTCCAGCTAGCAAAGTGCTTGAAGCGGACGCGGGCAGCAATCTGCTCCAACTCGGCAATCGTAACTCCGCTGCAATAGGCAGCACCGATGAGAGCGCCGACGCTGGTGCCGGCGATAAAGCTGATAGGTATGTTTTCTTCTTCGAGGACTTTCAGAACACCGACATGAGCGACGCCGCGGGCAAAGCCGCCGCCCAGCGCTATGCCAATTGCGGGTGCAGCTTGCGAGTCGGTGGAAGGCGGACGCCCTGAAAGACCGCGCCCAAAGGCCTGTACCGACCGAATTATCTTGCCCAGACTCTTCACCGGAACCTCACTTCCCGGCTAGCCCGAACCCAAAACTATCTACAGCAAGTAAGATGCCAGCAGAATGAGGAATGTTCCAGTGACCAGCGTTTCCCGGCCATGGTTACCGATGGGTACACCCCGGTCTACGGTGCTTTCCCATGACTAACTCCCGTGTTCCTGATACTTTGGGGGATATGGTGCGGGAGATTTCTGCAGGAGGAGTGGTGGTTCGGCATACCGCCGAAGGCTGGATGATGGCGGCCATTGAGCCCCAGAAGGAGGATTCCGCCTCCCGCTCCATGAAGAGAGCTTCACAAAAAGTGTTACTCGCGTTACCGAAAGGGCTTGTAGATCCTGGCGAAAAGCCTGAGCAGACGGCGATCCGCGAGGTACACGAGGAAACCGGCGTGACCGGATCGGTAATCCGCAAGCTGGGCGATATCAAATATACGTATGTGCGCTCCTGGGGTGACAAGCAGCGGGTCTTCAAGATTGTAAGTTTTTATCTTCTGCGTTATGAGGGCGGGCGCATTGTTGAAATCTCGTCCGCAATGCGCATCGAGGTTAAGCGCGCCGTGTGGGTTCCACTAGATGAAGCGGAGCGTAAGCTGGCTTATCGCGGTGAGCGGGATATGGTGCGGCGCGCGCAGGAGTATTTGAAATCTCATCCGGAGGCTGCTTGATGCCACGTGCTCCACATGTTGAAAAGCACTTCACTGCCGGCAATTTTGTTCGTGATGTGGTGATTGGCATGTCAGATGGACTCACGGTTCCATTTGCTTTGGCGGCCGGGCTTTCCGGCGCGGTGCAGAATACACGGCTGATTGTTGTGGGAGGTCTCGCCGAGGTCGCCGCTGGTTCGATCGCGATGGGGCTTGGCGGCTATTTGGCGGCACGCGGTGATGCTGAGCATTACGAGCAGGAGCGCGAGAGAGAATATCGCGAGATCAAAGAAATTCCCGAAGAAGAGATGGCGGAGGTGAGCCGGGTATTTCAGGCCTATGGAATCACGCAGGAGCAAAGCGCGCCGGTGGTGGAGGCGCTTAGCCGGCGTCCGGATGCGTGGGTGGATTTTATGATGCGTTATGAGCTCGGACTGGAGGAGCCGGATCCAAGCCGCGCGCGCACCAGCGCCGGCACAATCGCTGGATCTTATGTTGCCGGCGGGCTGATTCCACTTTCGCCTTATATGATTCTCGCCAGTGCGTCGCGGGGATTGCTGGCCTCGGCTGTAGTTACGCTGGCAGCCTTAGGCATATTCGGATTTATGAAAGGACGCTTCACTGGCACCGGCCCGGTGCGCAGCGCAGCACAAACGATGGTCATCGGCGGAATCGCCGCAACAGCGGCGTTCTTGTTGGCTAAGCTGATTGCATGATCAGCACCAGTTGGTGTCTGAATTTCAACCACAACGGGCACAAAGGTTCACGAAGGAAAGCGCTGAGGATCACTTGACTTGGCAGATTCTTAATCTTTAGCATTGAATCAATGTAATAAGGCGCGTGCCGTTGCCATCCTCACCCCACGTTAATCGGCACGCGCCGGTTCTGTTTTCCGGGCATTTTTCTCGTCGTCTCAAGATCGCACTGTTCATACCGGCCGAGATGAATCGGCTGCGTTATGGCCTTGAATTTCCGATTGCCAATTGCGAATCGACAATTGAAAATCCTTGGTGATCGCTCCATGTCCGATGTCATTAGGAAGGGTGTTCGCGTGAAGCACATAAATAAAGTTGCAATTCTTGGCGCCGGGACTATGGGCGCCCGGATTGCCGCACATTTTGCTAACGCCGGTGTGCCGAGTTATTTGCTCGACATTGTTCCTCCGGATGCAGACGCGCCCGCACGCAGCAAGGTTGCCGCTGCCGGACTTGAGGCCGCAAAGAAGTCGAAGCCTGCCGCGTTTTTTGAGCCGTCTCTTGCACGGCTGGTCACGGTGGGCAATTTTGAGGACGATTTGGGAAAGCTGAGCGAGGTGAATTGGATCATCGAGGCCGTGGTCGAGAACCTTGATATTAAGCGTGCTTTGCTGAAGAGAGTAGAAGCCGCGCGTAAGCCGGGTACGATCATCACTACGAATACCAGCGGCCTGCCAGTCGCGAAAATTGCCGAAGGGTTCTCAGACGATTTCCGCCGCTGCTGGTTTGGCACGCATTTTTTTAATCCTCCTCGCTACATGCGGCTGCTGGAGATCATTCCCACGTCGGAGACGGATCGCACTCTGCTCGATGCGGTTACCTGGTTCGCTGACGTGCGGCTGGGCAAAGGCGTTGTAGTCGCGAAGGATACTCCGAACTTCATCGCTAACCGCATTGGAACTTTTTCCGTTCTCAACGTGATGCGGCTTATGCAGGAGATGGATCTCTCGATCGAAGAGGTGGATGCACTTACAGGCCAAGCTGTCGGCTGGCCCAAGTCGGCAACGTTTCGGACGATTGATCTGGTGGGACTGGATATTCTGGGACACGTGGTCAGCAATATGGAACAGCTAGGCGGGCAGGAGTGCCCGCCCCACGCGCTTCCAGATTTTTACAAGGAGATGCTGGAACGGAAGTGGCTCGGGGACAAGACTCGCGGAGGATTTTATAAGAAAGCGAAAGACGACGAACGTCTCGCCCTCGACTGGAAGACACTCGAATATCATCCGCGGCAGAAGCCGAAATTCCCCAAGCTCGACATGGCAAAGAATATCGAAGATACGGGCGCGCGCGTTCGCATGCTGCTCGGGCTTGATGGACAACCACAGAAGGGCGACAAGGCGGGCGCATTCTTATGGCCGGTGTTGGCCGATCTATGGACTTATTCCGCGAATCACGTTCCGGAAATTTCCGACACTATCGTCGAAATCGACCGTGCCATGCGTCTGGGTTTCAATTGGGAACTTGGGCCATTTGAGCTCTGGGATGCGGCTGGGGTTGACGCTACCGTTGCGCGGATGAAAAAAGAAGGTCGGCCGATCGCGGCGAATGTCGAGAAGCTACTGGCCGCTGGCAAGAAATCCTGGTACGTGGATGAACCTAAGGCTGTTTCTGGTCGTGCCTACTTCGACCTGGGTAGCGCGACTTACACGCCGGTTCAAGTTCCCTCAGGCGTGTGGTCCGTCACGGTGGCGAAGAAATCGAACGGGGTAGTAAAGAAAAATTCGGGTGCGTCTTTAATTGATCTCGGCGATGGCGTCGCGTGCGTTGAATTTCATTCGAAGATGAACTCGCTGGGCGGCGACATCATTTCCTTGATCACTCAAACTCTCAAACCGGGTAGTACCGGCGACAACTTCGACGCCTTCGTGATTACCAACGATGCTACGAATTTCTCCGTGGGCGCAAACCTCATGCTGCTGCTGATGTCCGTGCAGGAAGAAGAGTGGGACGAGGTGGATCTCATGATTCGGCAGTTCCAGGGCATGACGCAGGCCATCAAATTCTCACCCAAGCCGGTGGTGGTGGCGCCATTCGGGCTCACGCTTGGCGGTGGCACGGAAATTTCGCTGCACGCGGCTAAGCGCCAGCCTCATGCCGAGCTTTACATGGGGTTGGTGGAAGTCGGCGTCGGGTTGCTGCCCGGTGGCGGCGGGTGCAAAGAAATGCTGCTGCGCGCGGCGGATACGGCGGCCGCGATTCGCCCAGGAGGGCGTGGCGAATCCGTCGAGCTGATGGAAGCCATAAAGAGGGCTTTTGAAATTATCGCAACGGCGAAGGTTGCGACTTCAGCGCATGAGGCCCGCGGCTTGGGATTTCTCGCTGAATCCGACGGTATCACCATGAACCGCGAGCGCGTGCTGAACGACGCGAAAGCCCGTGCTCTGGAGCTGGTCCGCGCCGGGTACGAGCCGCCCGTGCCGCGCAGCGACATTCCTGCACCGGGAGAAAACATTTTGGCTGCGCTCAAGTTGGGCGTGCACCTCATGCGCCAGGGCGAGTACATCACGGAATACGAAGGGAAGCTGGGGACGAAGATCGCCGAAGTTCTATGCGGCGGAAACGTGACCTCGGGCACTCCGGTGAGTGAGCAGTACCTTCTGGATCTGGAGCGGGAGGCATTCAAATCTCTCTGCGGGGAGCGCAAAACGCAGGAACGGATTCAGTACACGCTGAAGACGGGGAAGACGCTGAGGAATTGAGTTCAAGATAATTCATGGCGCTTCGACCGCTGGCTGATTGGCTGCAGGGGAGCCTCTGGACAGTTGGGTGACGTGCGGGGGTGTGCCAGAATTGCAATGGCTTGGCACTCCCTGAGCAGGAATGATCGTCTTAGAATCGCTTTGTGATTTCTAGCATCTTCTACTTAGCAGGTTGCGGAAAATCTCGCGAAAGCAGATTCCTCACCGCTAAAGCGGTTCGGAATGACAAAGGGTAAAGGGTTTAGCGGTACCAGTAAACTCCTTACCAGTAAACTCTGGTACCAGTAAACTCATGCCCTTGCCAAATCGGTTGCAAACCAGTTTTTCCGCAATCCGTTAGGAGTTCTTATGCGTGAAGTCGTTCTCGTTTCTTCGGTGCGCACACCTGTGGGACGTGCTTTCAAAGGCATGCTGCGGGCGACGCGTCCTGATGAACTCGGTGCTGTCGCCATCAAGGGCGCATTGGAGCGCGTACCGCAGATCGATGCGAAAGAAATAGACGATGCCATCCTTGGCTGCGCAATGCCCGAAGCCGAGCAAGGGATGAACGTCGCTCGCATCGCCTCTCTGCGCGCGGGATTGCCGGTTGAGGTCTCTGCGCTCACCATCAATCGCTTCTGCTCGTCGGGTTTGCAGGCGATTGCGCTGGCCGCGGAGCGGATTGGTAGCGGCGGCGCGGAGGTGATCGTCGCGGGCGGCACTGAATCTATGTCGATGATCCCGATGGGCGGACATAAAATTTCGCCGAACCCCTGGTTGGTGGATCATTATCCTGACGCGTATCTTTCAATGGGTCTGACTGCCGAGCGACTGGCGCAGCGGTTTGGGATCACACGCGAGCAGGCGGACGAGTTCTCGCTGCGCAGCCATCAGAAGGCGCTGGCGGCGATTCGGGCGGGAAAGTTTGAAGACGAAACGGTGCCTGTACCTGTGACACGTTCCATTGGCAATGGCCACGTAGGCGCCGACGCCTCGTCCGCGCAGGACGGGCGAGGGCGCCCGTCCCTACGTGATTCCTGGAAGCTCCCACGGCAGGAAATTATCTTCAAGACTGACGAAGGTCCGCGCGCCGACACATCGCTCGAAGCATTGCTCTCTTTGAAACCTGCCTTTCACGCCAAAGGCACTGTGACCGCTGGCAATTCGTCGCAGATGTCGGACGGTGCGGCGGCGGCAGTCGTGATGTCGGCTGAGCGCGCGCAAGCTCTCGGGATCAAACCTCTGGTGCGATACGTTTCATTCGCGACGGCTGGATATAAGCCGGAGGAAATGGGACTCGGGCCAGTTTTTGCGATTCCGAAGGCTCTGAAGTTGGCTGGACTGAAGCTCGCCGATATCGACGTCATCGAACTCAACGAGGCTTTCGCTGCGCAGTCACTAGCGGTGATCAAAGAAGCAGGACTCGATCCCGAACGCGTGAACCCCAACGGCGGAGCGATTGCGTTGGGACATCCGCTGGGCTGCACGGGCGCGAAGCTGACGGCGACGGTTATTCGCGAACTCAAACGTCGCAACGGACGCTATGGTCTAGTCACAATGTGTGTGGGCGGAGGGATGGGGGCGGCGGGAGTGTTCGAAAACCTCTAACCACAGGGGGCGCAGAGGAAGGCCGGGTTTACGAATCTGGTGTTAGAATTCGTTCGAGTACGTGGGAGCATTCTCGGGTTGACGTGAGTTTCTTGCGAGAGTTTGCCCATTGGGGAGTGGATCCAGGTTTCGCTCTCGTTTGCAATGGGTATTTCTGCAAGCGTCCATATGGTGCTGCGCGGATTCTCTACCTCATGGATGATTTTGGCTGTGGTGTCGTTCGCGATTCTCGCGGCGCTTCTTTCATCTCAAGGTTTGAGACGCAGTAAAGTATTTTCAGAGGCACTTCAGACCACTGTCTGGGGAGTTGTTTTCATCTCGTCGTGGATCCATGACGAAAGTGGTGGTCTGTTCCCCACGATGTACGGCGTGATGTTTGGTTTCTCCGCCTATCTCTTGTTCACAACTATTCGTGATCGCGACGACGGCGGAAGCGACTCTTTGAGCCGGGTCAAATGACGTAATGCTTTTCAAAAGCGAAATCCACTCTTTGGTAAACCCAAGTCAAAAGCTAACCCTTTGAGTCAGCCTTGTTGTCGTCGAGATCAAATCGGTGGATGCCGTCTCACCTGTCCATCAGGCCCAAATACTTTCGTACCTGAAGCTCAGTGGCAAATCCTTTGGCCTGCTTATAAACTTCAATGTTGTCCATTTGAAAGAAGGAGCTGGATGGCCACAGCAGCGGTGCCCAAATCCAAAATCTCTGGCGGAAGTTTTCTGCTTGAAGAGCGCACGCCTGACGAAATCTTCACTCCAGAAGATTTTACGGAACAGCATCAACTCATCGGTCAAACGGCGGAGGAATTCGCTACCAACGAGATTGTCCCTAACATCGAGAAGATGGAGCACAAGGACTTCTCCGTCACGCGCGAGCTGCTGAAGAAAGCTGGCGAACTGGGGCTGAGCGGAGTGGAAATTCCGGAAGCTTATGGCGGCTTGGAGATGGACAAAGTTACCGCCGCCGTCATCGCCGACCACATTGCTAAGTATGCCGGGTTTGCGACGACCTGGGGCGGACACACCGGCATTGGCACGCTGCCGATCGTTTATTTCGGAACGGAAGAGCAGAAGAAAAGATACCTGCCTCGGTTGGCTGCCGGGGAAATTGTCGGCGCTTATGCGTTATCGGAGGCGTCTTCGGGTTCAGACGCTTTGAATTGTCGGGCGCGGGCGGAGCTTTCCAAGGACGGCAAGCATTACATCTTAAACGGCGAAAAGATGTGGATCACCAATGCCGGCTTTGCCGACCTGTTCACGGTTTTCGCCAAAGTGGATGGCGAAAAGTTCACGGCATTTTTGGTTGAAAAGAGCTTCCCTGGATTTTCCATTGGCGCGGAAGAGCACAAGATGGGCATTCGTGGATCGTCCACTTGTCCCATCATTCTGAATGACTGCAAAGTTCCCGCCGAAAACGTGCTGGGCGAAATAGGCAAAGGACACGTTATCGCTTTCAACATCCTTAATGTCGGCCGCTTCAAGTTGGGTGCGATGTGTGTGGGCGGGGCGCGCGTAGCTCTTGAAAACTCCGTTGCTTACGCAAAGCAGCGGAAGGCGTTCGGCAAAGTCATCGCCGACTTCGGTCTGGTTCGCGAAAAGCTCGCCAACATGGCGGCGCTAATCTACGTGGGCGAGTCGCTCATCTATCGCACGGTTGGCATGATGGATGTGGCGCTCAACGAGATCGAGAAGTCGGGCGTTGATGCCGCCAAAGAGACGCGCAAAGCCATCGAGGAGTATGCCGTCGAGTGCTCGATCATAAA
>Ga0137372_10007436_pt1 | contig 10601 bp, 8 predicted proteins | sample SagtaG_6_FD_104911 | JGI IMG/M metagenome (GOLD analysis project Ga0137372, IMG submission 104911) | Vadose zone soil microbial communities from Sagehorn Ranch, Mendocino, California, USA - Sage1_R_60_16 metaG | ecosystem: Environmental > Terrestrial > Soil > Vadose zone | place: USA: California...
CCATGCCCCCGCCCGCCAGCACCCCGGCGATCGACGGCCCGTCCACGAGTTCCATCACCAGGAACGGCGGGTGCGGTGGATCCGGCTCGCCGTAGTCATAGACCCGCGCGATGCCTTCATGGGCCAGCGCCCCGGCGTGCCTGGCCTCGGCGCGGAACCGGGCAAGAGTTTCCGCGTGCTGCGCGTGCCCGGCCAGCAGCAGCTTGATCGCGACCGGGCGGGCCAGCACGGCGTCGGTGCCTCGCCACACCTCGCCGTAGCCGCCCGCGCCGATCCGGTCAGCAAGCTGATACCGGCCAGCGAGCAGCACGCGGCCGGCAAAAGACATAGGCGTTCGGTTACCCATGAGCTAACTCGCTAATCATGCATCCCTTTCGTGCCACGGCCGCCGCGGCAGCCTGCGCCATGCTCGCCGGTCTTGCCTAGGCTGCCACGGAAGACCGCGGCTGCAGAACCCCTTGCCCGGATGCGAATCCGGTGACCTGCCGTGACCTGCGGGATCGCCTGCCGCCTTCTGGACCGCAGGGACGGCAGCGCGGCGATCACGCGCTTTCACGCCGGCCATCGCCTGGGCAGCAGCCAGGCCCCGGCGCGTCAGTCGCCGAGGATCGTCAGGCCGAGCTGACGGAGGCGCTCAAGATCGAGGTCGGGTGCCGGGGCCAGTCCGCGTACCCGGCGGCGGGCGCGGCTGGCGAGCTGGCGTGCCGCGGCCGGGGGAGCGTCCCACGATCGGGCCGATCTCGTCGAAGGGCAGGTCGAACATGTCGTGCAGCACGAAAGCGAGGCGTCCGGCGGGGGTGAGCGTGCCGAGTACCACGAGCAGCGCGAGGCCGACCGAGTCGGACAACAGCGCCTCGCGGCAGGGATCGGCCCGCGCCGCGCGGCTCGCCACCGGGCCGGGCCGGCGGGTCGGGCCGGCCAGCGCTGGCCTCCTTCGCTGCGATCTCGGCGGCCGCGGCAAAGCGCAAGGGCCTGGCCACCGCGATGTGCCGGGAGGTCGCCGCCCGGGTCGCGGCGCTGGGCGGGAATCCGGTCTTCATCAACACCGGTCCCCGGCCCGATTACCCGGCGCCGGCCGCGACGTACGCGGCGGCCGGGTTCGATGTCGTCACCCGGGGCCAGGTCTATCACCGCCGGGGCCGGCCGGTAAGGCCGTACACGCGCCGGGCGTTGCCGCGCAGGATGCGCTCCCCGGCCTGGCGCGCCTCGGCGAGGCTGAGGTCGCCGTCCGAGACCAGCTCACCGAGCACCTCGCCGAGCACCCGCCGGCCGTCGTGGGCGCCCGCCCAGTGCAGCTCGGGCACCCGTGCCCCGTCCGAGCTGTACATGAGCTTGGTGGCCGGCGCGGTGCCGACGGCGGCGCGCGCCATCGAGGTCATCTCGGCGACCGACAGGAACGGGATCGCGAACGACAGGTCGAGGTAGACGTTGCCGTACACGGCAGCCAGGTAAGCGCCCTCCCTGACGTAGGGCCAGCAGCCGTGCAGCAGCACCACCGGCATCGGCCGGTAGCCGGGTTCGGAGAGCACGTCCCGCAGTTCCAGCGGAGCCGCGGCGCGCAGGTCGGCGTCGGGGTCGCCGTAGCCCACGTGAAACTGGACGGGGAGTTCCTGCGCGGCCGCCGCCTCGAAGGCCACGTGCAGCAGCGTGTCCAGCAGCGGCTGGTAACCCAGCCGGACCGAGCCGCACCGCACGACCTCGTCCCGCGCGGCCCGGTAGGCCGCGCGGGCCTCGTCGGCTGGCCAGCGGCGGATGGCCAGGCCGGTGCGGTAACCGGCGATGCTCTTGAATCCCGCGTACCCGCTGCCGCGCACGTCGGCCAGCCGGTGCCGGACCGCATCGGTCAGCTCGCCGTAGGACGCGCAGCCGGCCACCAGGTCCTGGAAGAGGAGTTCCAGCCGGAGCAGGTCGGCCCGCTCGGCCCCGCTGGCGCGGGCGAAGTCGTCGCGGCCGAGCGCACCAGCCGGATCCGGGTATCCGGTGTCCACCACCACGCTCTCGATGCGGGCATCGGTGAACAGCGCCCCGGCCAGTTCGGCCGTGCCGAAGGCGGCCCGGGCGCTGAGCACGTCCGCCTCGGCCGGCGGCACCTGGTGGAATGCCGCCATCCGCCGCAGCAGCCGCCGGTAGAAGGCCGTTTCGGCGACGTCCCCGGTGCGCATCTGCGGGTCCGGTGACTCGGAGAAATACTGCCGCCACTGCGCCACGCCATCCGGCTGCTCCGCCTCGACGGCGTGGCAGTGGTTGTCCGCCACGGGGATGTCGGTCAGCCCGACCGGCGCTGCCATGCCCGGAACCTCGCGCTTTCAGAATCTGTAGAAGTGCTGGCGGATCTCGAAGTCCGCGTCCCGCTCGGCGAACTCCTCCTGCTCGGATCGGCGCACCGCCAGGTAGCAGCGGGCCAGCAGGTCACCCAGGCTGCCGGTGAGCAGGTCGTCCTTCTCGAGCTCGTCGAGCGCCGCGGCCATGGTCGCGGGCAGCGGCCGTATCTTGGCGCGCTCCAGCTCGCCGGGTGACATCCGGACCGGGTCGTGCTCGGCGGGCTCCCCGGGGTCGAGTTCCCTGGTCACCCCGTCGAGCCCGCAGCTGATGAGCGCGCCGAGGGCCAGGTAGGGATTGGCGCTCGCGTCCGAGGACTTGAACTCGATGTTGTAGCTCTGCTCCTCCCGCCGGTAGAACGGCGAGGCCACCCGGAGGGCGGCTTCCTTATTGTCGAACCCCCAGGCCGTGGTCGCCGACGCCCACGCGCTGGGCTGCAGCCGCCGGTAGGAGTTGAAACTCGGCGCGGTCAGCGCGACCAGCGCCGGCAGGTGCTCGGCGACACCCGCGATGAACTGCCTGCCCAGCCGGGACAGGCCGCGGTCCGCATCCGGGTCGTAGAGCAGGTTCCGCTGGCCGGCCGTGTCCCACAAGCTGAAGTGCACGTGGGCGCCGCTGCCGATCTCCTCCGGGTACGGCTTGGGCGCGAACGAGGCGAGCAGCCCGTGCTGCCACGCCACCCCCCGCACCGTGTCCCGGAACTTCATCTGCTGGTCGGCCGCGCCCAGCGCGCCGGTGTACCGGACCGAGATCTCCCGCTGGCCCGGCCCGTACTCGTTGATCGCCTGCTCGACGCTCATGCCCTGCGCCTCAAGCGCGTCCACCGTGTCGATCATGATCTGGTCAGCCAGGTCGTGGCCGATGGGGCTGTACACGGGCGCATGGCTGGGGGTGTCGAACGGCACGAACCTGCCGTCCTCTTCGCGGGCCAGGTAGTACTCGTTCTCGACCGAGGCCTGCACGGTGATGCCCAGCGCGGCGGCCCGGCCGATCACGTCCTTGAGGTACGACCGCGGGCACGCGCCCCAGTTCTGCCGGTCGTGGCCGAGCTGGTCACACAGCAGGCTGGCGCTCCCCGCCGACCACGGCAGCACGGTGAACGTGCCCGGGTCGGGAACCAGCCGGATCTCCCCCACCGGCTCCATGCCCTCCACGTGCACCACCTGCTCGAGCATGTTGATCGACATCTGGGCGCGGGTCAGGCCCACGCCCTCGACCATTTTTTGCTCCAGCTGGGACACGTGCACAGCCTTGGCCCGGGCCACCCCGCTGACGTCGCAGTACTCGAAGCGAACGAGCTTGACCCCGGACCGGCGGGCCGCGGCCAGCACCTCACGTTGATCCATCACTGTGTCCTTCCCCTGACGTGGATACCCGGGCGCGTTTCTGCAGGATCACGGATCCCTCGGCACGTCTGCCTAGAGCATCACGTCCCCGCCGTTCGGGCCGAGCGTCTGGCCCGTGTAGTACGCACCGTCCTCCGATGCCAGCAGCACCGCGGTGGGCGTGATCTCCGCCACCACGGCGAACCGGCCCATCGGAAGCTCGGCCAGCTTGGCGCTGCGCCACTCCTCGGTCTCGCTGTCCAGCAGCGGGGTCTGAACCGGGCCGGGGGCGATCGCGTTGACGAGCACGCCCCGGCGCGCGACCTCCCGGGCGAGCGCCTTGGTGAGGCCGATGACGCCCGCCTTGCTGGCGGAGTAGTGCGCAACCTCGGCGCCGCCGATCTGCCCGAGCTGGGACGCGACGTTGATCACGCGGCCCCAGCCGCGGTCCAGCATCTGCCCGATGAGCACGCGGGTGCACAGGAACGTCCCGCGCAGGTTCACGTTCAGCACCCGGTCCCAGTCCGCTACCGGCATGTCAGCCAGCAGCGACTGGGTGAAGATGCCGGCGTTGTTGACGAGGATGTCAACGCGGGTGAACCGGCCGAGCACCTTGTCCGCCATGGCACGGACGGCCGCTTCGTCGCTCACGTCGCACCGGACGAACAGCGCCTCGCTGCCGCAGGCCGTGATGTCGGCCAGCACGCCGGCTGCCTTTTCCCGCGGGGCGGCGTCCACCACCGCCACGTCCGCTCCCTCCCGGGCGAACGCGACCGCGATGCCGTACCCGATGCCAGATGCCGCCCCGGTGACGACCGCGACCCTGTCCTGCAGCTTGCCCATGCCGCCCTCTCCGCTCCGCAGCGCTCGCCACGCCGCATGTCCCCGGCGCACCGTGCGCCGCGCCGTCAGCCCGCCGCTGGCTCCGCCGCCCATACATCCTGGATCGCGGCCGCCGTTGCCATGTCGAAGCGGTGCCGCATGAGGATCATGGAGGCGTCGTGCTGCTCCTTGTCGTCGCTGCCCACGCAATCCTCAGCGAGGATCACATAGTGGTCGCAGAACATCGCGTCACGGGCGGTGGACTCTACGCAGCCTTCTGTCGTGCAGCCGCCCACGATCACCGTTTCGATGCCGTTGCTGCGGAGCAGCAGCTCCAGGTTCGTGCCCCAGAATGCGCTGGAACGATACTTCGACACGACCAGCTCATCCGGCAGCGGCGACAGATCCCGCACGAATGCGTGCCCGGGCGTGCCAGGGACCGTGTACCGCAGCGGCGGGCCATCGCCTCGCGCCGCCTTGTGCATCCGGAGGTTGAACCGGATCTGCGCGGGCGAGTCGCTCATCCCGCCGGGCAGCGCCGTGTTCTGGATGTGCACCACCAGCACGCCGTGCCGGCGTGCCGCCGCGAGCAGGCCCGCCAGCCTCGGCCGTATCTCGGCGTACATCGACACGTCGATCCCCATTGACGCGAACGCGCCATCGGCAGCGACGAAATCCTGCTGCATGTCCACGAGCAGCAGGGCCGCGCGCCGCGGGCTGGCCAGTTCGCGAAGTTCGGTCAGGACGTCCTTGCCTTCGAATCTGATCAAAGTCCACCCTCGTCCGTGATCTCGGGATGGCGAGCAGTCTCGCCGGTCCCGTCATGTCGCGCGCAGGCGCTGACGGCTAGCAGCATGACCGCAGGCTATAGCCGCGCAAAAGGCGCCGGGTAGTGGCGATATCGACGGCACCGCACGGCTGGCTGCCCGAGTCCGGCAGCGCCAGCGGCACGCAGCGACGTTCCCGTGCGGCAGATCCGGCCGCCAGCAGGGGCGCGCCTCCTCGGCGCCCAGGGCTAGCGAAGGCTCACATCTTGATGCGCTTGTTCCCCGGGTCGTACATCGGGCGCAGCGACGTGACGGCCGGGTACACCGAGGTCCCGATCTGGACCGTCCAATCGCCGGAGTCCAGGTAATCCTTGTCGATGGGCTCATCAGCGTCGATCATCGCCAGCCCGACCGCGCCGCCGAGAGTGAACCCGTAGGACGCGGACCGGATGTACCCGGCAGGCTTGCCGTTCCGGCGGACCACCTCGGCGTGGAACATCAGCGGTTCAGGATCTGTCACCAGCACCTGGACCAGCCGCCGGGTCAGCGTCCCGCGCGCCTTCTGGGCGAGCACGGCGTCGCGGCCGATGAATCCGCCCGGCTTGTCCAGCGCTACCGCGAAGCCGAGTCCCGCTTCCAGCACGGTGTCGGTGTTGTCGATGTCGTGGCCGTAGTCGCGATAGCCCTTCTCCATCCGCAGGCTGCCCAGTGCCTTGAGCCCGGCGTGCCGCAGGTCCACCGCGCGCCCGGCCTCGACCAGCCGGTCGTAGATGTGCACTGCCTGCCCGGCCGGAATGTACAGCTCGTAGCCGAGCTCGCCCAGGTAGGTGATCCGGATGCAGAGCACCCGGGCGAACCCGATGCCGATCTCGGCGGCCGCGCGGAACGGGAACGCCTCGTCGGACATGTCCGCGGCGGTGACCAGTGCCAGCAGTTCCCGCGATCGCGGGCCCTGGATGTTGATCTGCGCGTAGCCCGGCGTCACGTCGGTGACGAAGGCGTGCGCGTCGCCGATGTGACGGCGCATCCAGGTTTCCGCGTGCCGGTGCGCGGTGTCCGAAGCGACCACCCAGAACCGGTCGTCGGCAAGCTTCGTCACGGTGAGATCGGCTTCCAGCGTGCCGCCGGGGTTGAGCCACTGGGTGTAGGTAATCCGGCCTGACTCGCCGTCGACCTGGTTGGCGGAGATCCGCTCCAGCACGCGCCCGGCATCGCGGCCCTGCACGTCGAACTTGGCCATGAAGGCCATGTCCATCAAGATCACGCCGTTGCGCGCGGCATCATGCTCGGCCTCCCAGTAGCCGAACCAGTCCTGCCGTCCCCAGGACAGCCGGCCGGCCTTCGGCTCGGCACCCTCGGGCGCGTACCAGTCAGCGCCTTCCCAGCCGCTGACGTCCTTGAAGTACGCCCGCTGTGCCGCCAGCCGGTGGTGGATCGGCGACACCCTCGCGCCGCGTGCGGTCCGCATCGACCGGCCCGGGTAGTGGGTTTCGTACACCAGGCCGAGCGACTCCACCGTGCGGGTCGCCCGGTACTCGGGATTGGCCTGGTAGGGATGCAGCCGGTCAATGTTCATGGCCGTCACGTCGACGTCCGGCCTGCCGTCGGCGATCCACTGCGCGATTACCCGGCCGATCCCCCCGCCGGTCAAGATCCCGATCGAGTTCAGGCCCGCTGCCACGAAGTAATTCCGCAGCTCGGGCGCCTCGCCGACAATCGGCAGCAGGTCGGGGGTAAAGCTTTCCGGGCCGCAGAAGAACTTCTTGATGCCTGCCTGCGCCGACACCGGGACCCGGGACATGGCGCGCTCCAGGTAGGGGGCCATCCGGTCCCAGTCCGGGGGCAGCTCGCCGAAGGAGAAGTCCGCGGGGATCCCCTCGACCTTCCACGGCGCGCAGACCGGCTCGAACAGGCCGAGCATCAGCCCGCCGCCCTCTTCCCGGTAATAGCCGTAGCTGGCGGGATCCTCCAGCACCGGCCAGCCGCCATCCACCCCCTCGATCGGCTCGGTCAGCAGGTAGTAATGCTCGGCGGCCTGCAACGGGATGTTGACCCCGGCCAGCTCGCCAAGCTGACGGGCCCACATCCCGGCGCAGTTGACCACGTACTCGGCCTCGACGTCACCGCGTGGCGTCCGCACGCTGGTTACCACGCCGCGGCTGGTCAGGAAGCCGGTCACCGGCACGCCCTCGATGATCCGCGCGCCTCGCATCCGGGCGCCCCTGGCCAGCGACATCGTCACATCGACCGGATTCACCCGGCCGTCGGCCGGGATGTAGAAACCGGCCAGCACATCATCGACCCGCGCCAGCGGAAACAACCCGGCGACCTCGCGCGGCGAGATCTCCTGCACCTCCACGCCGCACAGCCGGTTGAAGGCGGCGACCCGCCGGTACTCCTCCAGCCGTCCCGGCTCGATGGCGAGCTCGATCAGCCCGACCTGCTTCAGGCCGGTCGCGAGTCCGGTCTCGGCCTCCAGCCGGGAGTACAGGTCCTGGGTATACATGCGCAGCCTGGTCGAGGTTTCCGAGGTGGAGCCGAAGGTGGCCATGAGCCCGGCCGCATGCCAGGTGGTGCCCGATGTCAGCCGGTCGCGCTCCAGCAGCATCACGTCGGCAATCCCGAGGTGCGCAAGGTGATAGGCGACCGAAGTCCCGATGACGCCCCCGCCGATGACGACAACACGGGCGCGGTCGGGGATATCCGCGGTGCCCGGCAGAGTCATGCGACGCTCGTTCCGATCGGCCAGTGTTCTCGCGGCGTCCCGCACAGCCGGGCACGCCGCCGCGGCACGAGCATAAGCCCGGGCCGGGCCGGGCAGCCCGGGCTGACCGTCGTGCCAGGTCCAGCCCGGGGCAGTACTACGGTACGAGTGTGGTGACTATCGACGACGTGGCCCTGATGGCCGCGGGGCTGCCCGAGGTTGCCGAAGGCGTGCGTCACGGCAACCGGACGTGGTTCGTCGCCGGCCAGGCATTCGCGTGGGAACGGCCGTTCAGTAAGGCGGATCTGAGGCGGTTCGGCGGCGAAACCCCGCCGGATGGGCCCATCCTGGCCGTTCGCGTCGAGGATCTCGTTGAGAAGGAAGCCGTGCTCGCCGCGCACCCGGGAGCTTTCTTTACGATTCCGCACTTCGACGGGTATTCCGCCGTTCTCATTCAGCTGCGGAGAGTCCCCGCGAAGGCGCTGCGAGAGGCGATCACCGACGGCTGGCTGGCGTGCGCGCCGCCGGGCCTCACCCGCCAGTACCTCAGCCGCTAGCCGCGGCCCGCTTTCGCCGGCCACACCCCGGCGAGATCCCGTCAGCCCGCGGACCACTCGATGACGGGAGGCCGCACGCCAGCGCATTCCTGCGCTGCACCCCGACGTGGATGTTCTGATACCCGCCGGGGGAGTCAGGGCTGGGACCGCAGGAGATTCCGGGGAGGTCCGAGGCTTCAATCCGGATCTGCACATCATCAGTATGGCTTCGCTGCGGCGTACCGTCGCCGGCCAGCGGGCCGGGAGCCGAGACCTGGCACGCCGGAGCGGAGCGAGACCGGCCTGCCGTGGCCGCTCTGGCGGTGTCCGCGGTGACCGTTCGCGCGCGGTCATTGACCGCCGCACCGGGCGCTCGTTCCTTAGACTTGTCAGATGCATACTCGCGAGGCTGCACAGCGGTGGGCAGACGTTTGGGAACGCGGCTGGCGCGAGCATGACGCGGACGCCATCACAGCGCTGTATGCCGATGGCGCGCTCTGGCAGCAGCATCCGTTCCGCGAGCCCGAACCGGGTTATCTCGCCCGCGTTTTCGCGGAGGAAGAGTCGGCCGAATGCCAGTTCGGCAGGCCGATCGTCGATGGCGATCAGGCTGCGGTGCGCTGGACCGCGCAGACCAGGCTCGTCGACGGCGGCACCGAGGACCTGGCCGGCGTGTCGGTGCTGCGTTTCGACGCCAGCGGGCTGGTTCTCGAGCATCGCGACTTCTGGGCCATGCGCTAGCCTGCTGCCCGCCTCGGCCGGCTGACCTGACATCAGCCCGCTGAGCTGGGCTGGGCTGCCGGCCGGGAGAGCCGTTCGTGCATCCCCGGGTACAGGCGGCCATCCCGGCGCGCACTCCGGCGGCCCTGGGAGTGGGTCACCGTTGGATAACGCCCTTCACGCGCGGGGTAAGCCCGCGCATGATTGAGGCAATTACGACGCAGGCCTTGATCCGGTCGTATCCGCCGATCGGATGAGCGTGGCGTGCCGGGAGGGCGCGGCCAGCCGGGACGGCGTGCACCGGGTCCGGGCCGCGAGGTCAAACCGGCCGCCAGCATGTCTGGCGGCGGGCGCTGGCATCTATCTAGAGAGGTGCAGGGCAAGTGACCGAATCCAGTGACGCGGTGGCCACCGCAGTTATCGAAGCCGACGTACGTGAAGGCACCTACGGTGACAAGGTAGCGGCCGTCGAACCCGGCGGAGCCGAGTTCATCCCCCTCAGCGAGCGGCACGGCACGCCCCTGCAGCAGTTCTGGACCTGGGTGTCGCCGAACATGGAGTTCGCGACCATCTTCGTCGGCATCATTGGCGTCTGGTTCTTCGGTCAGTCGTTCTGGATGGCCTCGCTGGCCATCCTGCTCGGTAGCGCGCTCGGCTCCTTGTCGATGGGCGCGCTGGCCGCCCGCGGGCCGTTGTTCGGCGTGCCGCAGATGGTGCTGTCCCGGATCGGATTCGGCTTCCTCGGCAACATCCTGCCCGCGGGCATCAACGCGGTCGTCGCCGGCATCGGCTGGTTCGCGGTCAACAGCGTCAGCGGTGCGTTCGCGCTGAACGCGCTGCTCGGCTGGAATACGAAGATCTGCCTCTTGATCATCGTGCTGGTGCAGGTCGCGGTCGCGTTCTTCGGCCACAACCTGGTGCACGCGTTTGAGCGCTGGTCGTTCCCGTTCCTGGTCGTGGTCTTCGTCATCGCCTCGCTGGTGATCCTGTCGAAGTCGCATCCAGGTGCCCACGTGGCCGGCGTTCCGGGCGGATTCCTGATCACCTTCGGAGCGCGTTCGGCTACGCGGCCGGCTGGAACCCGTATGCGAGCGACTACACCCGCTACCTGCCGAAGGACACGAACCGCGCGGCGACGGGCCTGTGGGCCGGTCTCGGCGTGTTCGTCTCGTGCGTCGCGCTGGAGGTCGTCGGCGCGGCCGCGGCCACGATCACGAGCGTCGGCAAGTTCGCCGACAACCCGACGGCCGGTTTCACCGTTCACCTGCCGACCACGCTCGCGGACGTCACGCTCCTCGCGATCGCGCTCGGCGCTGTCTGCGCGAACGCGCTCAACGTCTACTCGGGATCGATGTCGTTCCTGGCGCTCGGCGTCAGGCTCCCGCTATCACTGCGGCGGGCCATCGTC
>Ga0137372_10007437_pt1 | contig 10601 bp, 4 predicted proteins | sample SagtaG_6_FD_104911 | JGI IMG/M metagenome (GOLD analysis project Ga0137372, IMG submission 104911) | Vadose zone soil microbial communities from Sagehorn Ranch, Mendocino, California, USA - Sage1_R_60_16 metaG | ecosystem: Environmental > Terrestrial > Soil > Vadose zone | place: USA: California...
GCTTTGGAAAGCGTGGGACGAAGCGGATGGCGACGTGGGATGGGATTCGCCCTGGGGTCGTGGTCGTCCCGGCTGGCACATCGAGTGCAGCGCGATGGCGACCACCCTGCTCGGCGATCAGATCGATATTCACTGCGGCGGGGTCGATAATATTTTTCCGCATCACGAAGCGGAAATTGCGCAAAGCGAAGGTGTGACCGGAAAAAAATTTGTGCGCTACTGGCTGCATTGCGCGCATCTGCTGGTCGACAATCAGAAAATGTCGAAATCGCTCGGCAACTTCTACACCCTGCGTGATGTCACCGCCAAAGGATACAGCGGACGCGAAGTTCGCTATGCCTTGTTGCGCGTGCATTACCGCGCGCAATTGAATTTCACTTTCGAAGGAATGGAGGAGTCGCGGCAGGCGCTAACCCGAATTGACGAATGGCTCCAGCGCTTGCGCCAGACAAGCGCGAGCGGTGCGCCAGGAAAGCGACTGGGACCCGTTCCGACCAACGATTTTCAATCCACCCTCGATGACGATCTGAATATTTCCGGCGCTCTCGGCATTTTGTTCGAATCCATTCGCGAAACCAATCGCGCGATGGACGCGAATGAACTCGACACCTATGGAGCGAAAGCATGGTTGCAGTGGTGGGAGGAGGTCAATCAGGTGCTGGCGCTCGAGGCCACGCAAACGATGGCGTTGCCACCGGAGATTGAAACGCTGGCCGAAGCCCGTGGTATTGCCAGACTTGCCAACGACTGGCAAAAAAGCGATGAATTGCGGCGGGAATTAAACGCCCGCGGCTGGGAAGTGCGGGACACCAAAGACGGACAAAAAATTACCCGCCGTGCAGGCATTAAGCCCTGAAGAAGCATTCGCGCCCGCTGAGTTCATCGCGCTCGAGCACACGACCCACGCCAAGCTTTTCGAGAATCAACGCTTCATTTGGGACGCGCTCAAACAAATCGCAAGTTATCTGCAATTTCGTTTGAAACCGGCGGTGCTGGGACAGTTGATGGGAAAACCGTTCATCAGCAATACCGTCTTCATTGGCAGCGGTACCATCGTTGAACAAGGCGCCGTCATTAAAGGGCCGGCCTGGATCGGCGAGAAATGCCACGTGCGCAGCGGTTGTTACGTGCGCGAAAACGTCATCGTCGGCGACGGCGTCGTGATGGGGAACTCGTGCGAGTTCAAGAATTGCATCCTTTGCGATGAAGCGCAGGTGCCCCACTTCAATTATGTGGGCGATTCCATTTTAGGATTTCGTGCGCACCTCGGCGCGGGCGTGATTTTATCGAATGTGAAACTCGATCATCGCGAAATTTCCGTCACCTCCGACGACTACTCAATTGCGACCGGCCTGACCAAGTTTGGCGCGATCATCGGCGACCGGACCGAGATCGGTTGCAATGCGGTCGTCAATCCTGGCACGGTCATCGGTCGAGATTGCATCATTTATCCGGGCGCAAATGTTCGTGGCGTGGTGCCGCGCGCGCACATAGTGAAGCTGCGGCAGGATTTGCAGACGATGAAGAGGCGCGATTTGCGTTGAGAATTTCAGATCCGACCGCGGATTACGCGGATGACACGGATAACCAAAGATATCCGCCAAACACCCGCCTTCGCCGAGACTACGGCGCGGCCAGCGCCAAAAGACGCGAAAGGTGGAAGGCTGCGATGCTAACTTTTCCGCTTCCTCTGATCATCCGTGTTATCCGCGTCATCCGCGGTTCATCGATTAGGAGCACGATCATGAGCAGGAGCACGAGGGAAAGCGGACAATCTCAATGCATCACACCTGGGTAAAGTCGATAGAGGGATTTATGTGAAAGACAAGGCATGGACTTCTGGTCCAGTCCCAGAGTGATTTGTTTCCGGCAAGGCGGCGCGCGGTAGCAATTAATTCAACGAATACACTTCTACTATCGCGTTTCCGCTGGTGTTGCCCACTCCGCTGAGGATGGCGGTGTAGTTGCCAGGGGTCAGTGTCGTCAGGATAGCAGCTTCGGCATCGTTGGGCGGAGCGTACCCAGTTGCCTGAATCTGAGTCCTCTGCGTACTCTTCCAGTTGTCGTTCGTGCTGATTTGATTGCCATTACCATCGCGCAGATCGAGGAAAGGGTTCGCCAACACGTTAGGCACGCCGAACTGCGCTAACGTCGGCCCCAAACCGCGGATGATGACGTTTTCGCTATTGGGGCCATGGACGATAACTCCCGCGATCATGACATTAGCCCCTGTTCCGACAAAGCCACGCGTAGAAATGTTGCCAAACTTGGTCGTCACACCATCCAATTCGAAGGCGTCGAACAGGGCAACGCCAGTGGTATTGTTCACCCCACGAACGATGGCAGTGTAATTGCCAGGAGTAAGGTTAGTTAAGATCGCGGACTCCAAGTTATTCGGGGGAGCATAACCGCTGGCAGTGATTGCGGACGCGTTGGCGGCATTACCCCAGTTATCGTTAGAGGTAATCAATGCACCGGTGCCATCGTGTAACTCAAGAAAGGGATTGGCCAGCGCATTCGGCACATTGAATGGAGCCTGGCCCAGGGTGGGGCCAAGAGCACGCAGAATCACCTGCTTGGACCCGGTGCCGGTTACGATTAGTCCGCCAATGAGCACGTTGTTTCCAGTTTGCACTAAGAGTCGCGTCGAGATGTTGGCGAGGGTGGTGGGCGTCGGATATCCGTGCAGCCAGATTTTTCGGATTCGGTCGTTGCCATTGTCGACGAAGTATAGATTGCCGGCCGAATCGATTATGGGTGAAGTTGGACCCCGGAGAAGCGCAGTGAACGCCGGACCGCCATCGCCCGCGAATCCGTGTATTTGGACCGAATTGTTGACGTATTCAAAAGTGCCGTCGGCAAAGACTTTGGCGATTTCATTGAAAGCGCTGGTAAGATAAAAGTCTCCAGTTCCATCCGGCACAAGCGCCGGGCCTTCCACCGATACCTGCGTGATCAGGATGCCGGGATAGTCCAGACACATGCAGCCGCGCGTGAAACCATCGCCAACAAGATTCGTGATGATACCATTCGAATCGACCTTCCGAACGTGCCAGTGATCACCGTCGCTAATGTAAAGATTTCCACCACTGTCGACTAAAACCCACATTGGTGCGATAGCGGCAGCCGTTGCTGGACCACCGTCACCAGTCGAATCATTTTGTCCGTTGCCGGCGACCGTCGTGATTATTCCGTTGGTATCTACTTTTCGAAGTCTGAAGTAACCTCGATCTGCAATGTAGAGATTACCTCCCGCGTCGATCGCCAGACCTTGCACGCCATCACTGAGTTTCGCATCAACGGCCAATCCACCGTCGCCGACATCACAGTTCGGGCATGCCAACTGGCCGGTGCCGGCGAAAGTAGTAATCGTGCCGTTTACCTTGATCTTTCGGACCCTGAAATTGCCAGTGTCCGCGACATAAACATTCCCCGCACTATCGACGGCAATGCCACTGGGCATGTTCAGCATTGCATCGGTCGCCGGGCCATTGTCGCCGCCAAATCCTTGAGCGCCGTTACCGGCCAGGGTCGAGATGGTACCGCCCGGCGTGACCTTCCGCACCCTGTGATTGAAAGTGTCTGCGATGTAAAGATTGCCCGCGGCGTCAACGACCGCAGCGCTCGGCCGATCGAGTCCCGCTGAAGTAGCCGGTCCATTGTCGCCGAAGAAATTCGTTGCGCCGTTGCCAGCGAAGGTACTGATCGTACCGGAGCTGTCGATCTTACGGACGCGGTAGTTGAGGCTATCCATGACAAACATATTTCCACCCGAATCTATCGCCAGGCCCCAGGGCCAATTTAGCTCTGCATCTATCGCCGGTCCGCCATCCCCCGAGAAACCGGGTACGTTGTTTCCGGCAAACCTCGAAATCACCCCGCTGCTATCGACTTTCCGAATAGTCGAAGAATCGATGTCGGAAATGTAGACGTTGCCGTTTTGACCAATCGCAATCCCGAATGGCTGACCGACTCCCGCACCAACTGCCGGGCAGTTATCATTGCAACCCGATCCCCCGCCGGCAACTGTATGGATCTTGCCGTCTGTCGTAACCACGACCACGCGGCCCAAGTGCGGAAGAGCGATGTACAGTTTTCCATTCGCTGTGGCGAGGTTTTGGGGATTGATTGCGGCCGACGTCGCCGGGCCTCCCTCGCCGGAATATCCGTCCGTCCCGTTTCCCGCGAATCTGAAAATCGTACCATTCGGCAGGATTTTCCAGACGTATGCGCAATGCTCTGATGCGATATAAATATTGTCATTCGCATCGATCGCCAGCCCTGACGGATCGCAAATGTAAACGCTAGTCGCTAAAGCACCATCAGTGGGCGCAGGGCCCGTATCCCTACCCGCTATTGTTGTAATGACTCCCGCAGGCGTGACCTTCCGGATTCTGTAATTAGAACTGTCGGCAATGTAAAGATTACCAGCTGAATCAAACGCGAGCTGGCTAGGGGATTGCAACTGCGCGTTCGTGGCCTGGCCGCCGTCGCCGCTGAATCCAGGTGTGCCATTGCCGGCGACGACCGTTAGCGTCCCGGTCGGCGTGACCTTGTAGACCATGTTGTGTGACAAATCCGAAACGTAAACATTTCCCGCACCGTCAACCGCTCCTTCCTGGACATTGCCAAGATTGACATTGGTTGCTGGTCCGCCAGCTCCAAAGAGAGGTCTCCCGCTTCCGGCTACTGTAGTAATAATCGGGCTCGCAATGGTCATGATGACATTCGAGTTCGCGCTCGTGCCGCCAGCGTTGTAAGCGCGGACTCGGTAGTAATAGGTCGGCGGATCGTAGGTCGTGTTCCGCGGCAGGCCTGTGACATTTTTGTTCAGCACATTGCCAACGTCCAGGTTTTGATAGCCGCTAACGAAACTGCTGAACGCGTTATCCGTCGCGACATCGAGCCGATAACCCGTTGCACCACCAACCGCGTTCCAGTTCGCAACAAAAGTTGTGAGCGTAATGAGAGTTGGCGCCCTTGCGATCGGTTTCGACGGCGGAGCGGCGAAACCCTCCGTATTCCAAAGCAAGACCGCCGCTAAGATGCTCCATCCCAAAACGCGGGAAACCACTGCTGAACCAACGGCACAATTATTCATCTTCACGAACCTTCTTCGGAAATGCGGGGGAAATTGCAGAGAAATTTTTGAATTTGGGGCTAGCCGAATGCAGCGCTTAGTCCGAAGAAGCGATGCAATTCCGCTGTGGACTGTAGACTAACGAAGTTACGGGCGTAAATCCTTTCGGTCTCGTCGCGGTCTAGCGAAAATTCGATGAAATTACAAGCGAAAAAGACTTCGGCTGTGGCCACAAATATAAATTTGGTGGGCCGCGCGCCCACATCGTAAAGCTGCGGCAGGAATTGCAGACGATGAAGAGGCGCAACTTGCGCTGAGGCAAAGATCCGACCGCCGGATTACGCGGATTAAACGGATTTACTTCCGTTCCGGATCTCGCCTTCCTCTGATCGGATCCCTGATATCCGCGTCATCCGCGATTAACCGGGTTAGGAATACGAATAGGATTAAGAGGAAGAGGAGCAGTCAACGGATGGGAGGGGATTCGAAGGATGTTATGCCAAAGTGTTAGTCGTATATGCCAAGCATTCATCGTCAGCCCGGCAAACCGAACTGGTCAATTCGGCTGCAGTTCGGCTGATAAAATCTTCTTTACTGGAGGTCGGATTTGGTTCACGATGCGTGCCTCAGTCCCCCAGGACTGGACGTAAAAGGCTGAACGGGCGAGCAGGGACCCACTCGCCACAATGAGACTGAATTCATGCAAGAAATGCGGACTCCGATACATCACGGATTCTTTACGCGGTACTTGAAGGCAATTTCCGCGCTCCTAATAACGACATATACAGGTCCGGCGGCTACTTCCGTTCTGACAGATACAAAAACTGGCGCACGCGCGGCTATAAAGTTTTCGCCGAAAACTTTAACAAGTGTACAGGTCCAACCTGCTATTGGACTCAACAAATTCGACTTATTGTTACAGTACCTTGGTCTGTCTAGTGGTTCCGACAATACGTCAGCTATCTTTTATAAAGACCTAGAGCAAGCAATGGCGAAAAAGGCCATTATAGATGCCGAACATGTAGGTATTACTTACCTTAGAGTTTCAGCAACAGGATTTGCGCCATCTGCTTATAATCAACCGGGCGATTTAGATCTATATCTCAGCAACCCGGCAGCGTATTTTAGCCTTTTTGATAAGATGCTAGCTGACCTTAATAATAACGGTATTAAAATCGTACCTGTTTTCGTTTGGAACGAAACGCAATTCCCATCGCTGACCGGCGAGACAGTTTCGATGATGCTCACAGACGCCAACTCCAAAGCTTATTTACTTTTACAAAAGTATATTTCCGACTTCATCGCCCGCTATAAGGGCAATCCTGCAATCTATTTCTATGAGTTAACTAACGAGTTGAACTTACTAGCAGATTTAGACGTAGTTGGTGATTGCAATACAAACAACCCCTACCCAGAAACCTGCCTTCCTAAGGGCAATTTCACAACCGATCAAATGATCGCTTTTACCAGCAGATTGGCTCAATATATTAGAGGCCTAGATCCCAACCACCTAGTTTCGTCCGGGTTTTCTATCCCGCGACTGGCAGCGGAACATCTTCGACGCCAACCGGGATTCTCGCCTCAAGGACCCGACTTTACTCTCGATTCCATCGCTGAGTTCCAGAAGAACTTGATAGATATCCATCAAGATATCGACATTGTATCAATACACTTCTACAACACGCCCGTTGAGAGCCTTGGCATAAGAGATTCCGAGCGGTTTGGTATCAAAGGAGCAACCAATGCTGACTTGTTGGACATTGTCAAAGCAGCAACAGACAACGCAGGAAAATCATTATATATTGGCGAATTTGGGGATGTTAGCCCGTACATTAGGGAGGATCCAAGATCGCTATTCGCTCAAGCCGTATTACAAAAGATCACAGAGCTTCAAATCCCGTTTAGCTCTCCGTGGATTTGGGAATTTTATCAATTTGCTACATTCCTCGAATCTAACAATTCAAACACGATTTTCTCTCTTGAACCCGGCTTAACTGATTTACTGATTTCAAAGATCAAAACTGCTAATCAGAGTCTTGGTAATAGTGTGCCCCCAATCCAATCACCTGATGTCACACCACCTCAGGTGATAATCACTTGGCCATTAGAAAATGCGCCATTAAATACGAATCAATTTGTCAATTCGGTCGCTAGCGACAATAATGGCTCTGTTGCGAGGGTTGAATTTCGGGTAGATGGAGTTTTAAAGGCTACGTCTGTTGCTCCTCCATACCACTTTATATTAGACCCAAGGACATTAAGCGTAGGTAATCATACAATTACAGCAGTTGCGTTTGATCCTGCTGGTAATTCAGCTGGATACAGTACGCACGTTACCTATCAACCAGATTCCTCGAAGCCGGTCGTTTCTTTAACAAGTTTCTCGCCTACAAGCGGCAGTTCAGGAACAGTCGTTACGATCAATGGAAACAACTTAGCCAGGGCACAGTTAGTTCTGATCGGTAATGTACCAGCAACGATTTTATCGCAAACAACTACGGCAATCACAGCTAGGGTAGAGCGAGGAGCAACAGGTCAAGTTGAAGTTGCCACGTGGGATGGTGCAGCCAGCTCAAGTGGAAGTTTCACTGTAATCGGTCAGCTGATGGACATCTCCACGCGGCTGCAGGTGCTCACTGGCGACAACGTCCTCATCGGTGGATTCATCATCAGCGGTACTGACACGAAACAGGTGCTAGTGCGTGGGCTGGGACCAACGCTTAGCGACTTCGGCGTTACCGGGGCGCTTAACGATCCTACTCTCGAGCTCCACCATCGTGATAGTCAGGGACAGGATTCGATTGTCGCGACTAACGACAACTGGAAACAGACGCAGCAAGCGGCAATTCAGGCCACCGGCAAAGCGCCGCCGTATGATAGTGAAGCAGCCATTCTGCAAACTCTTGATCCCGGCAATTACACTGCGATCCTGGCGGGCAAGAACAACACCAGCGGAGTGGGATTGGTGGAAGTGTATGACCAGAGCCCGGTGAGCGCTACCCAATTAAGCAACATCAGTTCACGCGGATACGTGGGCACCGGCAACGCTGTGATGATCGGTGGCTTCATTTCGGCGGTCGCCGACACGAGAGTGATCGTGCGCGCACTTGGACCGACTCTCACGCAATTTGGGGTGACTGGCGCGCTGGCCGATCCGGTGCTCGGACTCTTCGACGCAAACGGCAACGCTATTGCCTTCAATGACAATTGGCAGCAAAGCGCGCAAGCCGCGCAAATCCAATCCAGCGGCTTCGCTCCGCCGAACGCCCTTGAGCCGGCTATCATCAGCACACGACCATTGGGCAACACTACCGCCATTGTCAGTGGTAAGAATGGAACTACCGGCGTCGCTTTGGTAGAGGTATCGTTTGCCCTAAGTCGTCGCGCTTCATCTGCAATGCGGGAACGCCCGCAATGCTCGTCATCCCGAGCAGTAGTCGAGGGATCCCGGTGTGTTACCTTAAAGCTTGCGCCACGGAATCCCTCGGCTGCGCTGGGCTTCGCTCGGACCAGCTGACGGGCTCGTCAATTCTCGCAGCCGTTCGCGATTTGAGAAACCCCCATCCTGTTGCCTCACGGGAAAATCGTACCGAAGGAGTGTTTTAGTCGGGTATTCGTTGCCTCATATTTAATCGTACCGAAGCTCTCATGCTACCTTGGTTGTCAAATTGGGTTTGGAACGGCGCTCGGGGGACGGAGTGGAGCGAGCCGCGGAGCGTAGCGACGGGGGCGAGCGCAACGCAGTCCCCTGAGCGCTTGCCGGCGCGAACAACGACGAACTCAGGCGAACAAGGCAGCTTTGTTATGCGAGAGTGTTATGCATCTGCCGTCTCGCGGTAGCATTACGAAGGGAACGGATGGGAGGGGATTCGAACCCCTGGTGCCTTGCGGCACACACGCTTTCCAGGCGTGCACAATCGACCGCTCTGTCACCCATCCTCTTAACTCCTGCTCGTAATCGTAATCGTGCTCGTGCTCGGTCAACCGATTACGAGCACGATCACGAGCAGGAGCACGATTATTACAGCTGCAGCCGGCGAAACAATTCATCGAGCGGCAGTTGAATGCCGACAAAAAATTCACCGAAATCCGCGTACTCTGCGCTCACACGATCAAAACGCATTTCGTAAACGATCTTCTTAATCTGGAAAGTATCGCGCGCAAAAAGCGTCACGCCCCATTCGGCGTCGTCGAGTCCAGTCGATCCGGTAATGAGTTGTTTTACTTTGCCGGCAAATTCGCGACCAACCTTGGCGTGGCCGCCCATCAATTTGCGGCGCTCGTCAAACGGCAACGCATACCAGTTCCGTTGTTCGCCGCGCCGTTTGCTCATATTGTAAAAGCAGACCACCGGCCAATCCGGCAGTGTTGGATAAACACGTTCCTCCCGATAATGCGCCATCCGTTCCGCGAAGGTTTTCATCGCGGCATCAAACTCCGTCGTGCCTGGTTTTAGATTCTGCTCGCGCGCGAGCGTTTCGGCGTACTGCTCGGCCGTGGTGGTGTATTCGCTTTCTTCGGTCAGCGAAAGATAGCTGTAAACCGGCTCCAGCACGCCGGCGCCCAGAGAAAGATTGAGGCGTTTTTCAAAAAAATTCGCCGTGTGCAAATCAGGCGTGATTAGCATGAAGCCAAGATCCGCTTTCGGCGTAACGACACTCAGCGTGAGCAACTGCGTCTTTTCTGTGGCGCGGATTTCCTGCACGATCTCCGAGAGCGCAATCTTGGCCATGCGCTGTTCATCGGCAGTGAGCAGCTGCCATTGTGGGAAATCGATTCGATAAAAAAGGTGGAGACAATGCCAGCCTTGTTCGGGAATGAGGGGAGCGTTCTTGTCGGCCATCGGCTTAATTTCCGTTCTGAAGAGGGCCGGTCAAGATGCATGCGCGTCTTGCCAGACGCGAGCGCTACCCGGAGCTTTGGCTGCTCGCCGTGCCAGCGGCTTGGGGTTTCGGCAAGTGCGGAAGACAATATTCTTCGCCATTGCGCGCCACCCGAAATTCGAGATTTGGGTCCGTCACTTCCGTCGCTCCACAAATCGCGCAACGATGCAACGCCTCCGCTTCGGCTTCGCGGGTTTGCATTTCAAAACGACGACGGCGGGTCGTTACTTCACGGCGGTGATGGGCATCGTGGATGATCGCGGGGCCGAAAAAGATCAAATAATTCGCCAGCGCGCAAATAGCGGCAACGCGAAATTGCATCGAGCCGACGACGATTTGCAGAAGCAAAACCGCAGCCGAAAACCAGGCGATCCATTTCACCTTTAACGGCAGGATGTAGGCGAAATAGATAACGAGATCGGGGTAAAAACGGGCAAAAGCGAAAAAAAGCGAAGCGGTCAGCATCAAATTCGAAAAAGCGGCACCAAAGAAAAAGGCTGCGACGGTGGTGCCGACCATCCCGAGCAAATAGAAAATGTTAAGTTTAAAAGCGCCCCAGGCCGATTCGAGCCCGTTACCCATCCACCAGAGAAAGAGAATGTAAAAAGCGACGTTCACCCAATCGGGTAATGGCAGCA
>Ga0137372_10007441_pt1 | contig 10599 bp, 9 predicted proteins | sample SagtaG_6_FD_104911 | JGI IMG/M metagenome (GOLD analysis project Ga0137372, IMG submission 104911) | Vadose zone soil microbial communities from Sagehorn Ranch, Mendocino, California, USA - Sage1_R_60_16 metaG | ecosystem: Environmental > Terrestrial > Soil > Vadose zone | place: USA: California...
CACGGTGGAAAGTGCCCAGAGTTGCCTGGACGCCGGGGCCGCCGGAATCGCGGGCATTCGCCTATTCCAGGAGAACGAGATCAGCAAAATTGTCGAGTTGCTGCGATAGCCGGATTGCGATCAATCGAGTTGCATCCTAGCCCAGAACTCGGCAGAGGATTCGACCGGAACGATCTCAAAGTCGGTCAGGTCATCCCAGCGGCTGGTCCAAGTCTTGAGTAATTCCGAATCCCGCGTTTCCATGATCTGAAAGCAGCGCATGCCTCCCGAATCGACCCAGCTCGCCTGATAGTCGACGCCCTCGGGCAACATTCGGCCACTTAACTTGAACCGCTTCCCGACCGCGCCGACATTGCCGTGTTTGAAGCTTTCAATGACCATAAAGAGCATAGAGCGGAGTGTAGCGTACTCGAGCCAGACATTAAATTTACATACTATTATCTTCCGCGATCCAACCGTTACAGCCCGATGTGGTAGATTGAAAATTTCTCGTTTGCGGCACCAGCCGCTGCGAAATCCGCAGGAGAAATAATCGCTTGCCGCTATCGCAGGACGCGCTCTGGTACAAGGACGCGATTATCTATCAGGTTCACGTCCGTGCGTTCTATGACAGTACGGGGGACGGCGTCGGGGATTTCCGCGGACTCGCTCAGAAACTGGATTACCTGCAGGAGCTCGGCATTAATGCTCTCTGGCTGATGCCGTTCTTTCCTTCTCCGCTGCGCGATGACGGCTACGATATTTCGGATTACCGCTCGGTCCATCCTAGCTATGGCGCTTTAGATGATTTCAAAATCTTCCTCGAAGCGGCCCACCAACGCGGCATTCGCGTAATCATCGAGATGGTGCTGAACCATACTTCGAATCAGCATCCTTGGTTTCAGGAGTCTCGCAGTTCGCTTAACAACCCGAAACGGGATTGGTACGTCTGGAGTGAGACTGACACTCGGTATCGTGGCACGCGAATCATCTTTCTGGATACCGAGCTCTCCAACTGGGCTTGGGATCCGGTCTCCAAACAGTACTATTGGCATCGCTTTTTCAGTCATCAGCCGGATTTGAACTACGACAACCCTGCCGTGCGCGAAGAGATGTGGAACGTGATGAAGTTCTGGCTGGAAATGGGAGTGGACGCATTCCGCCTGGACGCGGTTCCTTACCTGGTGGAACGGGAGGGCACGAATTGCGAAAATCTGCCAGAGACGCACGCGATCATGAAGGATTTTCGAACCCGACTGGATCGAGAGTTTCCGGGAAGAATGTTTCTCGCTGAGGCCAATCAGTGGCCCGCCGATCTTCGCCCCTATTTCGGGGACGGCGATGAATTTCACATGGCGTTCAATTTTCCGTTGATGCCTCGGATGTTCATGGGGCTAAAGCTGGAGGATCGCAAGCCGATTACTGAGATACTGCAGCAGACGCCGGCGATTCCCGAGAACTGCCAGTGGTGCCTCTTTTTGCGCAATCACGACGAACTCACACTGGAGATGGTGACCGACATAGAGCGCGACTACATGTACGACGAGTACGCGCGCGAAAAGAGCATGCGCCTGAACCTCGGAATCCGGCGCCGGCTTGCACCGCTGCTGGATAATGACCGCCGCCGCATGGAACTGATGAACGGCATTCTCATGTCACTGCCCGGGACCCCCATTATTTATTACGGCGATGAAATCGGCATGGGGGATAACGTCAATCTAGGGGACCGCAACGGGGTACGCACGCCTATGCAGTGGGACGGGGGGTGGAATGGCGGCTTTTCCGCCGCTGATCCAGAGGCTCTCTACTCACCGCTCATGCTCAATCCCGTATACGGGTACCAGGCGGTGAATGTGCAGTCGCAGAAGCGCTTCGAGCACTCGCTGCTTTCCTGGATGAAGCGCATCATCAGGGCGCGCAAATCGCTGCCGGTTTTTGGCCGGGGCACGATCGAGTTTCTCTATCCTGCGAATCATCGCGTGCTGGCGTATGTGCGACAGTTCGGAAAAGACACGATTCTGGTAGTGAACAACCTTTCCAACTCCGCACAAGCGGTAGAACTTGATCTTCGCCCCTATAAAGGAAATATTCTGATTGAGATGTTCGGCAGAAATCCGTTCCCGAGAATCGGGGACTTGCCATATCTTCTAACCATGGGACCATATCAGTTTTATTGGTTCCGGCTGCGAAGGATTTAGCGGGCATGCGTAGAGGCGGGTGCCCTCACCCGCCCAAAACGAGCACGGCTTGGCAGATTTGCCAAATTGAAGCTGCTCTTTGCGAGCGTTGGCTCTAGCGCCCGGACGAGGGCGTCCGGGCCTTCGCGGACATTCAGGAGGCATTTTGCCCGAAGAAACCATTCTGACGGATGATTTTCTTCGTGAACTGATTAACGTCGGTGAGGTCGACATTCTCATCGGCGTGCCGACGTACAACGACGCGAAGACGGTCGGTCAAGTCGTGCAGGCGATCCGTGCCGGTCTGCTGAAATACTTCCCCCGGCAGCGCGCCGTCATCGTCAACGCGGACGGTGGCTCGCGCGATGGCAGCCAGGAATTGGTTCGCGCCGCTTCCATCAGCGATTTGCAACATGCCTCGAACGTCTATGCTCTCCGCACTCTGCATTGCGTCAGCACAGAGTATTCCGGTGGCCCTTCAAGCAGCTTGGCGTTGCACACAATTTTAGCCGCCGCGGAATTGTTGCAGGCCAGCTCTTGCGCGGTGGTTGCCCCTGATTCCACTAACATCGAACCGGGGTGGATCGAGTCATTGCTTCGTCCGGTCACACGGGACGGCTTTGATCTGGTGACGCCGGTATATCGGCGTCACAAGTTTGATGGTCTGCTGATCCGCAATCTTCTCTATCCTATGAATCGGGCGCTTTATCTACGCCGCGTGCGGGAGCCCTATCCGCTGGATTTTGCATTTTCAGGGCGACTGGCGACTCACTTTCTCGGGCAGGACTTGTGGTCGCAAGAGGCAGGCCGAATCGGGGCGGAAATCTATCTCACGATCTCGGCAATCGCCGGAGGGTTCCGACTCGCGCAGAGCTTCCTCGGACCGAGAGCGCATGTGGAATACGCTGCTTCCGATTTGGTTGTGGCGATGCGGCGAAGTGTGGGTGTGCTGTTCTGGTCGCTGGAACAAAATGGCTCCGTGTGGCAAGTTCAAGCAGAGTCGCAGCCGATTCCAACCATCGGTCCCGATCATGAGTTAAGCGCAGAGCCGCTGCGCGTTAACCCCAAGCGCCTGCACGAAATGTTTGTGCGTGGCGTGGCCGAATTGGAGCCGGTGCTCAAATCGATATTGTCCGAGGCCACTCTCTCCGAATTGCAACGCGCCGCCGCTTTCCCGGAAGAAGATTTTCGCTATTCAGATGAGCTGTGGGTGCGCACAGCGTATGAATTTGCTTCGGCGTACCACAAAGCGGTGATGAGTCGCGATCACATCGTGCAGGCTTTGGTGCCGCTGTATCGCGGAAAGGCACACACGTTTCTGCTCGAAAACCGGGACGCCTCGTGCGAGGAAGTGGAGTCGAATGTCGAAAGGCTCTGCGTGACGTTCGAGAAGCGAAAGCCGTCCTTACTGGAAATGTGGGACGGGAGGAAGTGAGGTCAATATGTGGCAGACGATTATCAAAGAACTGACACAGGCCACGCTGGACATGGTGCACGGCATTTTGCAATTTCTACCGCGTCTGGCAGGGATGCTGATTGTTGTGGTGTTCGGATGGGTGATTGCTTACATCCTGAAATCGATCCTGCGTACCATCCTACGGCTGGCGCGTTTCGACAAGCTGTCTGAGGACGCGGGCGCCGCGCAACTGCTAAAACGGGCCGCATTGCCCTCTTCCACCGAGTTGCTTAGCCGGTTCGTTTTTTGGGTAGCGTGGATTGGGTTCATTTTGATCGGCGTCAGCGTGCTCGGGATCGTCGGGTTGCAGGAGCACGTTGCCCGCTTCTTTGGATTTTTGCCGCGGCTGTTCGCGGCTCTGTTTGTATTCTTCTTCGGGCTGCTCGGCGCCAGCTTCTTTTCGCGCGCGGCGCTGCTGGCAGCCGTCAACGCAGACCTGCCGTCGCCTCGGCTGATTGCTTCGACCATACGCACCATCATTATTGTGTTTGCGGTTTCGATGGGCTTTGAGGAGCTTGGTATTGGCGAGCACACGACGCTGGTCGCCTTCGCCATTGTCTTCGGAGCGCTGATGCTGGGGTTGGCGCTGGCGTTCGGACTGGGAGGCCGCGATTTAGCCCGGCATTTTCTGGAGAGGAGATTTGTTCACGAGAGGCGGGAAGAAAAAGAAGATGAGCTTTCGCCGCTGTGAATGTGAAGCTTCAGGGATGAACTTTTACACAGCCAGCGGGAATTGCCCCACAAGGCCTGACTAATATCGTTCACCTGCATCCAGCCAGTTCTCCCTGAAAATTCACAGGGAGCAGTGTTGAAATTGGAGCGCCGCTCCCTCTGCATCTCAATAACTTATCTTGTTGGGTTTTTCTTCCCACGCCCGAAACGCTGCTAGAGCCTCTTCGCGCATCATCTGGATCATCGGAATCCGGCGTGTGGAGTAGGGCTGAGTGATTTCCCGGTAGATCAGCAAATCGTCAAAGCCGACTGTGGATGCATCCGTGGCGTGAGTAGCAAAATAAATGCGAGATAAGTGGGCCCAATAGATCGCGCCCAGGCACATGGGGCAGGGTTCACAGGATGTGTAAATCTCGCAACCAAGTAATTGGAAGACGCTGAGTTTCCGGCACGCCTCCCGGATGGCGATCACTTCCGCGTGTGCGGTGGGATCATGCGTCGAGGTGACCTGATTCGTGCCTTCGGCAATAATGCTGCCATTCTTCACGATAACGGCACCGAAAGGTCCGCCCCGATCAGAATGGACGTTCTCGATGGAGAGTTGAATGGCACGCGCCATGAAAGGCTGATCCATGTTGTCGCTCTAGCAAAATGGGGTGGTGCCGTTTGGGCACCGGAAAACTGCGAACTTGCGCGCTTCAGTCAACATTGGCTCTTACGCAGCCGCTTCGCTGAAAAGCGAGTATAAGCCGGGGATCAAAGTTGGTAAAACGTTCTCTTGAATTCGACCGCGTGGAAATAGCGATGAAATCAATCTGGCTTGAAACGACCCAGTGGTGGGAAATGCGAAATGTTGAAAAAGCATGACTCACGCGATACGCTCTGCCTCTTGAGTCAAGCTTAGGAGGCGGTTTGCAGGCTTTTCTCTCCCAACGAGTGGTTACTCCCGGCGGAATCCAGCCCGCGGCGATATTGGTGGAAGGAGGACAGATCCAGTCCGTCGTGCCGCCAGACGGAGTCCCCGTGCGAGTCGAGACGCACGATTTCGGCGAGGCAGCGATTCTTCCGGGGCTGGTGGACTCCCATGTGCACATAAACGATCCCGGTCGTGCGGATTGGGAGGGGTTCGAAACCGCCACGCGGGCGGCGGCTGCGGGCGGCTACACCTTGCTGGTGGATATGCCCTTGAACTGCCTGCCAGCAACCACTTCCACCGTTGGGCTTGAGTTGAAGCGTGCGGCGGCACGGGAACGATGCCGAGTAGACTGGGCGGCCTGGGGCGGCGTTGTCCACGACAATCAGGACGACATCGCGGCGCTCGCAGCGGCGGGAGTGCTGGGGTTCAAGTGCTTTCTTGTTCATCCAGGTATCGACGGCTTCACGATGGTCACCGAGCAACAGCTCAAAGCCGCTTTGCCCCATGTTGCGCGGACGGGCTTGCCACTGCTGGTGCACGCGGAACTTCCTGGTCCGATCGATAAAGTCACCGAAACTCTGGTGCATGCCGACTGGAGGCATTACGCGACGTACCTCCAGTCGCGGCCCGATGAGGCAGAGTTGTCCGCCATTCGGCTGTTGTTGTCGCTGTGCCGTCAGTACAAATTCCGCTTACACATTGTTCACCTCTCGACCAGCCAGGCTCTTCGCGAATTGAGCGCCGCTCGCTCCGAGTTGCTTCCGGTGAGTGTCGAAACCTGCCCGCATTATCTGCATCTCCCCTCCGAGACGATCGGGGATGGGGCCACACTCCACAAGTGCGCGCCACCAATCCGGAGCCGGGAAAACCGTGAACAACTGTGGCAAGGACTAAGAGATGGAATCATCGACTTGATCGCGACTGACCATTCGCCTTGTCCCCCGGAGATGAAGCGGCTGGATGAGGGTAATTTCAAAACCGCTTGGGGCGGTATTTCAAGCCTTTCTGTTGCTCTGCCGGTGATCTGGACCGAGGCAAGCAGCCGCGGATTTTCGCTACTCGACATCGCGCACTGGATGGCGGAAGGCCCCGCGCGGCTAGCCGGATGCCATCTCCGCAAGGGACGAATTGCCGCAGGATACGACGCGGACCTCGTAGTATTCGATCCGTACAGCGAGTTCTTACTAAGCAAGGAGCGGCTGCATTACCGGCATCCAGTTTCTCCGTACCTTGGAGAGACATTGCGCGGGATAGTGAAGACCACCTACCTGCGAGGAACCCTCGTCTTTGCGCAAGGCGAGTTTCCCGGCGTGCCTATCGGTCGCGAATTTCGGCCGGAGTCGTGAGCGCATGCAGCAAATCGAGTACACATATGTTTTCTATTTGTAAATCACAACACTTCCAGCCAGGTGTGAGCCGCCTGTCATACACTATCCACATCGCAAATCACGGTTCTTGGCCCTAAGTGCCGCCCGTGGTTGGCGGCGATCAAGGTCCCGGATGAATAACAATCCCATCGTTGGCGTGTCAGTTCCGCGAAAAGAAGGACGCGACAAGGTAACCGGCCAGGCGCAATACGTCGACGATATGGTTCTGCCGAACATGTTATATGGGGCGACTGTTCGCAGTGAGATTCCCCGAGGCAGGATCAAGCAGATCACGTTCGGCCCAGGAATCGCCTGGGACGAATTCGTGATCGTGTCTGCGAAAGACATTCCTGGGAAAAATTGCGTCGCGCTCATCGCAGACGATCAGCCTTGTCTGGCAGAGCAATACATTAACCATCCCGAGGAGCCCATTTTATTGCTGGCACATTCAGATCGCCACGCGCTGCCGAAGGCCATCAATGCCATATCTATTGAATATGATGTTCTGCCGGCCATCTTCACGATGGAAGAAAGCGAGCGGTGCTCTGAGATCATCTGGGGCTCCGACAATACATTCAAAATGTATGTGATTGAAAAGGGCGACGTCGAAAGCGTCTGGGCAAAAGCCGACTACATCGTGGAAGGGGAATACAGGACCGGGGCACAGGAGCAGCTTTACATCGAAAACAACGGGATGATCGCGGTGTTTGATCCGGGGAACGGCATTACGGTGTGGGGCTCGTTGCAGTGTCCTTACTACGTGCATAAAGCGTTGATGAACCTGTGCAATCTGCCGGCCGACAAAGTTCGCGTGGTACAGGTGGAGACAGGAGGGGCTTTTGGGGGTAAAGAAGATTACCCGTCGGTGATCGCCGGACACGCCGCGCTATTGGCGATCAAGTCCGGAAGGCCGGTGAAGATCATTTATGACCGCATGGAAGATATGGCCGCTACCACAAAGCGGCACCCCTCGCGCACGCGTCACCGCACCGCTGTGGCCAAAGACGGAAAGATCCTGGGTGGAACTATCGACTTTACGATTGATGGGGGAGCGTACACAACACTGTCGCCCGTGGTTCTTTCCCGCGGCGCGATTCACGCCGGCGGTCCCTACTATTGGCCAAATGTTCGAATCCGCGCGAAGGCAGTCGCCACCAACGTGCCGCCTCACGGGGCATTCCGCGGTTTCGGAGCACCGCAAAGCCTCTTTGCCATGGAGCGCCACATGGACCGCATTGCGCAGGCAGTAGGCCTTTCGCCGATCGAGGTGCGACGGCGGAACTTTCTGAGGCCGGGACAAACGACAACTACCGATCAGGAGGTGCGCGAGCCGATCGATCTCGGGAAACTGCTCGACCGTGCGCTGGAGCTCTCGGACTACCACTGCCAGAAAGAACGCTTCGCGATAGAGAATCAGAGCAGAACCATGAAGAAGGGGATCGGCGTCGCGGCCTTCCTGCACGGGGCGGGCTTCACCGGATCAGGAGAGCGTTATCTCAGTTCTGTGGTCGGTGTGGAGGGCTGCGCCGACGGCAGCGTGCGCGTTTTGGTTTCGAGCACAGAATTCGGCCAAGGCACGAAAACCGTTCTCTCCCAAATCGCGGCTGAAACGCTGGGACTGGGTTATGAAGACGTGGATGTTGCCCCAGCGGATACGATGGAGGTCCCGAACAGCGGTCCCACTGTCGCATCACGCACGGTCATGGTCGTGGGCAAACTGGTGCATTCGGCGGCCGTTGGGATCAAGCAGACATTGAAGCAGTGCGGCTTGCTCGGCGACTCATACTCGCCTGAAGAGTTTCGTGCGGCGTGCCGCAACTATCGTGCTTCTCACGGAGAGTTCCGCTCGTGGGCACGTTATGAGGCGCCGCCCGGCATTTTCTGGGATGATCAAAAGTACTGCGGAGAAGCATACGCGGCATTTGCCTGGGCGGTTTATATCGCTGCGGTCACTGTTGACCTGACGACGTACAGCGTATCTGTGGACGACTTCGTCGCGCTGCAGGAAGTTGGCCGCGTTCTCCACCCGGTCCTCGCTAGAGGACAAATCACCGGTGGCATCGCTCAGGCTATAGGCCTCAGCCTTTATGAGAAAGTGATTTGGCAGAATGGGCGCATGCAGAACTCCCAAATGACGAACTACATTATGCCGACATCGTCTGACCTGCCTCCGATCCGGGTGTTCTTTGAGGAATTAGGCAATATCCACGGCGCCTTTGGCGCGAAAGGAATCGGCGAGCTCCCAATGGATGGTCCAGCCCCGGCCATTGCCAACGCTGTCGGAGACGCACTGTGCGCGCCTTGCGATTCCGTTCCCCTGCTTCCAGAAGACATTTTCAATATGCTCGCGGCGAGGTCCCGGCCGGAAGACGAGGCACTTTCCGCCGACGGTCGCCGATGACCAACTCCTCTGCAATTTCAGCCAAGTGCGAAATCTCCTTCACGGTGAATGGCGAGCGGAAGACGGTATCCGCCTATCCGATGGAACGATTGCTTGACGTGTTGCGCCAACACCTCGGATTGACCGGCCCAAAGGAGGGTTGCGGAGAGGGCGAGTGTGGTTCTTGCTCGATATTGATAGACGGCGTCCTGGTGAATAGTTGCCTCGTACCGCTTCTCCAAGCGAAAGACGCTCAGATTCTCACGATTGAGGGGCTCGCCGGCGACCATTTGCACAAGCTGCAGCAAGCATTCTTGGATTGCGGCGCAGCGCAATGCGGCATCTGCACGCCTGGAATGATCCTCGCGGCATTACACCTGTTGGACAAGAAGCCTGCGCCGACGATGGAAGAAATCCGCGAAGGACTCTCGGGCAATCTGTGCCGCTGCACAGGGTACATGCAGATTTTCGAAGCGGTGGCAGATGCGGCACGCCGCCAGATAACAAGATGAGGTCCGATCCTCAGGATTATCAACTCATAGCGCCCGGCACTCTGCACGCGGTCGTGTCGCTCCTGGCGAAGGAGCCGGGTGCATGGCTTCCTATAGCGGGTGGCACGGATGTGATGGTGCTATACGCGGCGGGGAAATTGCCCGCGCGGAAGTTAGTCAACATTTGGAATCTTCCGGAGTTGCGACGTATCGAGGTTTTTTCAGATGAAATTCGAATTGGCGCAGGCTGTACCTATACCGAACTCCGTGAACAAGAAATCGTAGGACGTGAGTTTCCTTTGCTAGCTCGCGCCGCTGCCTGGACCGGAGGAATCGCCAATCAGAATCGCGGAACCATCGGGGGCAATATCGTCAATGCCTCGCCTGCGGCGGATTCGCTGCCTGCGTTGCTGGTGTATGAAGCGGAGTTGATCCTCGTATCCATTCGGGGCGAGCGTCGAGTGCCCTACTTGGGCTTCCACACCGGTTACAAAACCACCAAGCTGGCCGCTGATGAACTGGTGCGAGCCGTGTCCCTTCGAAGGCGGTTTTCTGAATATCTTCACCACGCACGGAAGGTCGGGGCGCGCAGCGCACAAGCGATCTCCAAGGTGTGCATCGCGGCACTGGGCCGGCGGCTTGCGGACGGCCTGGTGGACGATGTCCGCATCGCTCTGGGAAGCGTGGCGCCCGTTCCACTTCGCTTGATCGACACCGAACGCGAGGTGAAAGGAAGAGGCATCGATTCACTGCGCGTGACTCTGGCGGGAAAAGTAGCGGCCTCAGAGATTCGGCCGATCGACGACATTCGATCCACGGCGAGGTATCGCACAGAGGTGGCGAAAAACCTTGTAGAAGAATTCCTGCTCCGGCTAGGCACAGTGAGCACAGTGCTGGAGGATTGGAATCGCCAATCGGTCGAGCAAGCCATAGGCGCTATCCTGCCGTGCTGCGGGTCACAGGCTTGGGCGCGCGGGATGGCCGTTCGGAGACCGCTGGTGGACGAGGCATCTCTGCTAGCAGCATCTGACGAAACATGGCACAATCTGACCCAATCCGATTGGATGGAAGCGTTCCAAAGCCATCCGCGGATCGGGGAGTCGAACGCACGGCAATTTGCTCCGTCGCAAGCGGCAGCGTGGTCGGCGCATGAGCAACAAA
>Ga0137372_10007446_pt1 | contig 10597 bp, 12 predicted proteins | sample SagtaG_6_FD_104911 | JGI IMG/M metagenome (GOLD analysis project Ga0137372, IMG submission 104911) | Vadose zone soil microbial communities from Sagehorn Ranch, Mendocino, California, USA - Sage1_R_60_16 metaG | ecosystem: Environmental > Terrestrial > Soil > Vadose zone | place: USA...
CGGCTCTCGCTGCCCGCCCTGCTGGCCGTTCTGCCCGCCCTGGCCGGTCTGCCCGGCCTGCTGGGAGCTCTGCTCGGCAAGCTGGTTGGCCTCCCGCCGATCCCCAGCCGTCGGCAGCCTCGGCTGCTGCCCAGCGTCGCCCTGCTGCGGGCCCTCCTGCTGCCGGCCCTGCTCCTCCTCCTGCTGTTGCTGCTGCGGGTCCTCACCGTTCAGCGCGGCCTGGTTAGCAGTGCCATCCTCGTTCGTGAACTCCCGATCCGGCTCCTGCTGCTCCTGCTGCCGCTGCGGGTCCTCACCGTTCAGCGCCGCCTGGTTAGCAGTCCCGTCCTCGTTCGTGAACTCCCGATCCGGCTCCTGCTGCTCCTGCCTGGACTGCTCAGCCTCGTCCTCGGCCTGCTGTTCTTCCAAGCGGTCCTCGACCTCGTCAGCGACGACAGCCGCCGTACCGGCTGCGGCTACCGCCGTACCCGCCGAGACGTCTTCCTGCTGGGGCTCATCGCGTTCCTGGCGCTCGCGGTCCCTCCGGGCCTCGGCTTCCTGGTCCTGCTCGGCCCGCTCTTCCTGGCGTTCCTCGACTGCGTCGTCGCGCCCGTCGTCGTCCCGGTCGTTCGCGGCGTCGTTCTCCGCGTCGACCTCGTCACGCTCCTCGGTCGCGTCGTCCCGGCCGTCCCGGTCGAGATCGCGCCGGTTCTCCACCCTGTCGTCCACGCCGTCACCGTCGCGATCGTTGCGCTCGGCATCGGCCTGCTCCTCGCGGTTCCGCTCGGCCTCCTGCTGCTGCTGGCGGTCCAGGTCCTGCTGCAGCCGATCAGCCTCCTGTTGCAACTCCCGGATCCGCTGCTCGAGCCGGCCGTACTGCTCGCTCTGCTCGGTCTGTTGCATCGCCCGGTCGACCTGGGGGTTCTGCCGCCGGAAGTCGCGGATCTCCTCGAGCAGCGAGCGCGTCTCCTGCCGCCGGGTGAGGCGATCGCTCAGCGCACGGATGTCGCGAATCCGCTTGATCAGCTGGGCAGCCAACACTTCCAGCAGTTCTTCTGCCTCGTCTGCCATCACGCCACCTCGCTCGCATAGACGGAATACCCGAAGCCGGCCTGGTTGACCTCTGGCCCGGGCTGTGTCGCGTACAGGTGAATCTCGGCGCCCGGCCGCAGCCAGACAGCGAGGTGGCGACGGCGTCCCCGCCACTCGAAAGGAATCCGGGGATCGTCCCCCGGGCCGACGAACACCGGCGGTCCCCAGTACCGCCGCGCCAGCTCGAGCTGACCGGGCCAATGCTCGTCCAGGCCCTCGTCGGCGTCGGGCACCTCCGACGGCCCGATCTCGTACGCCGACCAGCCGCTGCGCGGGCTCTCCGGGAGTACGGCGTCCGGAAGCACCAGCATCACGGTCTCGCGCTGGGTGACCAACCCCCAGGTGTAACGGTCGGGATCGATGTTGCCGGGAGCCCACGGGCGCCAGCCGGTAGCAGCGGTGACGCGCGAGACCAGCGCCCGGATCGCATCCAGTCCGGTCCCCGGCGGTCCCCAGAGCGGCCTCCAGTCGGAAACCTCGGCCAGGTCCGCCATGGCGCGCTCGTCATCATCGGACGACCGCTGCTGCGTCCTCACCCGGCACACTCCTCTCCCTCAATCCGCCCCAGCCTAAGCCCCGACCGGTACCACCACCTCCCTCCAGACGCACACCAGCCGGCAACGGATCCCGCACTGACGTACCGAAGAACAGGAGGTTGTCGAGCTCCGGCGATCCAGCGGCGCCTGGGCGGCCTCAGCGCCGGGTCGATGGAGCTACTACCTCCTGTTCTTCGGTACGCCGTTCGCAAGCAGTAAGCGGCGAGCGGCGTACCGGCGGAGCGAACTGGGTTGTAGTGGAAACATGAAGCTTCCGGCCCCACCGACGGAGAAATCGTTCCCGTCTCCGCTGCACCACCCGCGGGTGGCGACCGTGCTCGGCCGCTGGCTGGGAATCGCGGTGCTGATCTGCTTCCTCACCGGCCTGTTCAGCCACCTGCAGCAGACCACGCCGGGCTGGCTCGCGATCCCCAGCCGGCCCGCGTCCCTCTACCGGGTCACCCAACGTCTGCACGTCCTCAGTGGCACCATCGCGGTCCCGTTGCTGCTGGCAAAGTTGTGGACCGTCTACCCCAAGCTGTTCGCCAAGGTCCCGTGGCCGCCGAGCCGGAAAGCCCTCGGCAACTTCCTCGAACGGCTCTCGATCCTGGTGCTTGTATCGGCGCTCGCCCTCGAACTCTTCACCGGCTTCCTCAACACGCTGCAGTGGTATCCCTGGCCGTTCCCCTTCAAGCAGACGCACTACGCACTCGCCTGGATCATCATCGGCGTGCTGCTCGCCCACCTCGCCGTCAAGCTCCCCTTGATCACCGCGCACTGGCGTCGCACGCCGGCAGACTCATTGCCGCCAGCAACCACCGGCATGACCCGGCGCACCCTCTTCCGAACCGTCGCCGGCGCTGCCGCACTGGTCGGCATCACATCGGTCGGCCAATCCGCCCCCGCACTCGGCCCGATCGCCGTCCTCGCACCGCGCAAGCCCAACGTCGGACCCCAAGGCCTGCCAGTCAACCGTACGGCGAAGGACGCGGAGGTCACCGAAGTCGGCGACGACTGGCGGTTCACCGTCGCCGGACCGCGCTCGCTGTCGTTCACCCTCGACCAGTTGCGCGAACTCCCACAGAACGAGTCCGAACTCCCGATCGCCTGCGTCGAGGGCTGGAGCCAGGGCGCCCACTGGGAAGGCATCCGCATCCGGGATCTCCTCCGCCTCTGCGGCGCACCTGACCGGTCACGCGTCCGCGTCGTCTCCATGGAGAAGGGCGGCTTCTACGCGACCAGCGAGCTGCCCAGTGCGTTCGCCGCGGACCCGCTCACCCTGCTCGCCCTCCGGCTGAACGGCGCCGACCTTGCCCTCGACCACGGCTTCCCGGCCCGGATCATCGCACCCAACCGTCCCGGCGTCCTGCAAACCAAATGGGTCCACCGTCTGGAGGTCCTGACATGAACAAGTTCCTCCTGGCGCGTGGCGCGCTGGGCGCGGCAGGAGCCGGGGTCGGACTCTGGGGCCTGTGGCTGCTACTCGACGCGGTCCCGGCTCCGGCGCTCATCCGCCTCCCGCTCTGGCTGGGCGGCGCCGTACTCGCGGACGACTTCTTTCTCGTCCCACTGACCCTCGGCGCCGGCTGGCTGCTCACCCGCTGGTCGGCACACCGCACGGTCGGCACCGCGCGGACTACCTTGCTGTACGTCGGTCTGACGACACTGATCGCGATTCCGCTGCTGCTCCGCCAGGGCAAACGCGCCAACCCGACGGTGTTGCCGCGGGACTATCTTCGCGACTGGTTATTGCTTGAGGCAACAATCATCGCCGCCGGTGCGGTGTGGTTCGTGGTTCAGCGCTTCACGTTGAGGAGATCGCGGGCCTCGTCAGGCGACATCGGTGGGCGCTGAGCCAGCGTCGCCAGCACTGCGGCCCGTTCGACCAGTTCGGCGTTGTGGGTGACGGGCTCACCCTTCGCCAGCGTGAGAGTGTCCTCCATGCCGACCCGGAGATGGCCGCCCTTCGACAACGCAGCCAGCGCGACGGGGAGCGTCGTACGCCCGATTCCCGTCGCCGACCACGACGTCACGGCGTCCGGCAAGGCGTTGACCGCGGCAACGAGTGCGTCCGCCGTACCAGGCATGCCGCCCGGAACACCCATCACCAGGTCGCAGTGCACGCGACCGCCGTACGGGAGACCGTACTTGTCCAGCAACCGGTGCAGCGCGGCTACGTGCCCGAGGTCGAACAGCTCGAACTCCGGCACCACCTCGCGCTCCTGGGTGAGCTGGTAGAGCTCGGTGACGAACGGCCAGGGGTTCATGAATACGTCGTCGCCGAAGTTGACCGTGCCCATCGTCAGCGAGCACGAGTCCGGTCCGGCGTCCAGCACCCGGAGCCGGCGATCGTATGGATCGGTCACCGCTCCGCCGGTCGACAACTGCACGATCAGCGCCGTGTTCTGCCGGATTGCTGCGACCGACTCGGTGAGCCGGCCGAGATCCAGCGTGGGCCGGTGCTCGCCGTCGCGGATGTGGAGGTGGATCATCGCCGCGCCCGCGGCCTCGCACCGCTTGGCCGTCTCGACCAACTCGTCGAGGGTGGTCGGCAATGCCGGGAAGTCCGCCTTCGCGGTCTCGGCACCAGTGGGGGCAACGGTGATCAGAGTCGACGCCATGAAACAAATCCTGCCAGATCCGGCGCTGGTACGGATATTTGCCTGCCATTGCAGTGGACTACCGGATGATCTCCCGCCGTGGACCGGCGCGGCGAGGCTGGATGCGCGCTGGCAGGATGGGCGCATGAGAGCAGTCGTACAGCGGGTGTCCCAGGCGTCGGTGACGGTCGACGGCGAGGTGGTCGGCGCGATCGACGTACCGGGACTGGTGGTGTTGCTCGGCGTCACGCACGACGACACCGAGGAGAAGGCGAAGGCACTCGCGGCGAAGATCTGGACACTTCGGATCCTGCATGACGAGCGCTCCTGCGCCGAAGAGCAGGCGCCGATCCTCGCCATCAGCCAGTTCACGCTGTACGCCGACACCCGCAAGGGCCGCCGCCCGTCGTGGAGCGCCGCCGCGCCCGGCCCCGTGTCCGAACCCCTCTACAACACCGTCTGCGCCGCCCTGGAATCCCTCGGCGCCAAAGTAGAACGCGGCCGCTTCGGCGCCCACATGGACGTCGCCCTGGTCAACGACGGCCCCGTAACCCTCATCCTCGACGCCTGATCCCCGCCCGCCACACACAACCAACCGGCCCCGGGGATCGTGGGATCCCCGGGGCCGGTTGGACGGTTCTGAATCGGTGAGGTTCGACTCAGAGAGGTGGCGTCGGCTGAGTCAGCCGATGACGCCGGCGGCCGAGTGGCCGACGATGATCCTGGTGTTCACCTTGTAGACGTCGATCACCAGGGCGTTGACGGAGATGTACCGCTGCTGCCGGAGGACCTGGTTGAAGGTCAGCTTGGCAACGCCGGGGATCTCGACCACGGTGTTCGGCTGGGTCGGCACGTTGTAGACCTTGTCGCCGACGCGGAGCGACGCGATGCTCGAGGACGAGCTCAGTTCGACGTCGCCGTCCTTGGTCTTCGACGCCGAGGCCGACGACTCGACGGCTCCGAAGGACAGCGGCCCGACCTTCCCGCCCGCGATGTTCGAGGTGAAGTTCATGGCGGACTTGTCCAGGTTCATGTAGCCGTTCTTGGTGGTGATCACCCGGTCGATCTTGCCGACGTTCGGAACGGTCAGCGCGCCGATCGCATTGCGGACCGTCTTGCCCTCGGTACCCTGGCAGGTGGCCTGGTACGCCGTCGGGCCGGAGACGACCAGCTTGTCCACGCTGATCTTGGTGCCGTAGGCGTCACCGGTCACCATCGCGGTGGCGGGCTTGGTGATCTCGGCGCGGGTCTTCAGCACCGCGACCTCGGCGCCCTGCGGCATGTACTGGTTCTTCACGTTCGAGTGCAGGACGACCGCCTGCGCGTACGAGTAGATACCGGTGTTCGTCTTCACGCCGCCGACGCGGTTCAGCACGATGTAGCCGAGGCCCGGTACGGCGACCTTGGTGTTCGGCGCGGGCTTGAGCAGCGACGGCACGGGGACGCCGCCGATCTTCACGCCGGAGAAGGTGGTGCTGCCGGTGTAGGACAGCTGGCCGTCCTTGTACACCGACGTGGTGGTGGTCTTCGCACCCGTCAGCGTGAGCAGGTTGCCGAGCTTGACGTCGGTGGCGGTCGCACTGCTGGTCACACCGTTGCCGTCGCCGTTGTTGAAGGCGTGGGTTTCGGTCGACACGGAGCGGGCGACGGCGTGGCCGTAGGCGTTCGCGGTGGCGAGGTCGTTCTGGCTGGACCGGTTCGAGTCCGTGGTGCAGGCGATGATGCTGACCACCTGCGGGTCGCTGTTCTCAACCTGCGCCTGCCCCTGTGACCCGAAGGCGTAGCCGCTGTATCCGAAAACCGGCGCGGCGGACGCCGAACCCGAGGTCAGCGCGATCGTAGAAGCCACGCCGACAACCGCCGCAACTCCGACGGCAGCGAGCTTCTTGTATCCGATGCGGGGTCTCATGACCCCTCCTCCCTAGAGATGACGTGACCCAGATGGCGGGCCAGGACACAGACACAACTCGGCCGGTTGCGGTAGGTGACGAGACCGGTGACCTCCGTGACCAAACCGTTACCTGATCCCCGATCTCGTGTGCATCGGGCTCTTGCACTGGTGACACCGCTTGTGCAATCGAGAACTCTCTGAACCGACAACAAGCCCCAACGGGCCCGGACGCACAAGCATCCGGGCCCGTTGGGGCTTGCTTCCCGTACGACGGTACGACGCCAGTCCGGCGCCGTACCGCGTACGTCGTACTGGCTAGACCGAGACAGCCACCTCGGCGACCTCGCCGTACTGGGCTACCACCTGGCGGTCGACCGGGTCGGCCTTCGGAGCCAGCGTGCGCAGCGTCCAGTTGCCCGGCGCCGCGAAGAACCGGAAATGCCCGGTCGCCGACGTCGGCACCTCGGCGGTGAACTCACCAGTGGAGTCCAGCAGCCGCACGTAGGCGCCGCCGACCGGCTCCTCACCACGCAGTACCTGGCCCTGGATCACCGCTTCTTTGTCGATGTCCACGCCCTTGAGGTCGAGGCCACCCTTTTTCGCTCCGCACATGTGTCAGGCCTTTCCGGGCTCGTCGCCGAGGGCAACGGGTACGCCGACCAGCGAACCCCACTCGGTCCAGGAACCGTCGTAGTTCTTCACGTTCGCCTGCCCGAGGATCTCGTGCAGCACGAACCAGGTGTGCGCCGACCGCTCGCCGATGCGGCAGTAGGCGATGGTGTCCTTGCCGAAGTCCACGCCGGCGTCGGCGTACAGGGTCTTCAGCTCGTCGTCGGAGCGGAAGGTGCCGTCGTCATTGGCGGCCTTGCTCCAGGGGATGTTCGCGGCGGTCGGGATGTGACCCGCACGCTGCGCCTGCTCCTGCGGCAGGTGAGCCGGGGCGAGCAGCCGGCCGGCGTACTCGTCCGGGCTACGGACGTCGACCAGGTTCTTCACGCCGATGGCGTCCCCGACCTCGTCGCGGAAGGCGCGGATGGTGAGGTCCGGCTCCTGGGCGGTGTACTGGGTGGCTTCGCGCTTGACGACCTCGTCGGTCAGCTCGCGGCTGTCCAGCTCCCAGCGCTTGCGGCCGCCGTCGAGCAGCCGGACGTCACCGTGGCCGTACAGCTTGAAGTACCAGTACGCGTAGGCCGCGAACCAGTTGTTGTTGCCGCCGTAGAGCACCACGGTGTCGTCGCTGGCGACACCCCGGTCGGACAGCAGCGCCTCGAACTGCTGCTTGTTGACGAAGTCCCGCCGTACGTGATCCTGGAGGTCTTCCTTCCAGTCCAGCTTGATCGCGCCGGCGATGTGGCCGGCGTCGTACGCCGAGACGTCTTCGTCGACCTCGATGAGGACGACACCGGCGTCGTTCTTGTGCTCTTCGACCCAGTCGGCCGAGACGAGCGCGGCTTCCCTGCTCATTGTTGTGCTGCCTCTCAGTTGGTAGCGGTGGTTGGCGTACGAATGCGGTGGATCAGCAGATAGGCCTCGCAACCGAGGCAGAGCCCGACCGCCGCGTTCACGAACGCGGCGACCAGGGCGAATCCGGTGGCGACCACGCCCAGGACGGTCACGCCGGTCAGGTAACCGATCAGACCGACGATCGCGAAGACGAGGCCGACCAGTTGCGCGAACCGCGGCGGGGCCGCGTCCTCCAACTCCTTGGGCGGACCAAGCCGTGGACGGATCAGCCGCTTGAAGATCTGCCCGTACGGCGACGCGCTCACGCCGAACACGACGGAGATCGCGAACACCACGGCCTGGACCGCGAGCGGCCAGGCGCTGTTCAGTACGAGCGTCAACGCCAGGACGACCGTGGTCACACCGGCCGCGAACCGGAGTCCCCGCGGATCGACCTGAGTGCTCTTTTGTTTCGCCGTCTGTTCGGACATGACGACTCCCGGAGGAGGAAGGTGTTCGAGCCGGACCCGCCCGGGTTTGCGGGAGGCGACGTACGCGGAACCGTGCTCAGCGACCGGTTCCGCAGCGCTCGGGACGCCGCCTGGTCAGGGGCGACGACACAGCGACGAGCGCACCCGGCAGTTGTCCACTGCCCGGCGCTTGGTCAGCCATGTCGTGTAAGCCACGGATCGAGAGTACGGAAACCGGGCGCACCCGCCAGTCGTGGTCCCATGAAATGAGACAACTGATCACATTCCGGACACGGTGGCTATCTGCGGACGACGTTGGTACCGGCGATCTTGTCGTGCAGGGCTTGCTTCTTGTCGTCCCACAGCGGCCAGAGGTAGTTGATGAGCCCAACGAAGAAGAACAGGGCGCCGACGAACGGGATCCACCCGAGCAGGTTGAGCAGGATCATGAAGCCGTACCGCTTGGCCACTGCGGAACCAGGCGGGTTGCCAGGCACGTCGCGAAGCCGGACGGCGATGCCGAGCGCCATCTTGCCGGGCGTGGCGCCCTTGCGGGTCAGGAAGAAGAACTCATAGGCGAACGACACGGCCATGCCGAGGAGGGCAGCCGGGATCATCCACTTGTACGCCTCGGCGGGCAACGTGGTGCTGGTCTGCGTCGCGCCGGAGGCCGCCGCGTCCATCGTGTCTTTGAGGTACTGCCACACCACCTGGCCGTAGTGGTAGGAGAAGTAGCCGGTCAGCGGCAGTCCGATGAGGCCGGCGAGAAGCCAGTCGATGATGCGGGCGAACACCCTGCGCCACCAGCCGGACAACGGCTGCCCGTCCGGGGTCGTGTGCACGCGCTGGCCGGGGTAGCCGTACCCCTGCTGCTGGAAGCCCTGCCCATACTGCGGCTGCCCGTACTGCGGCTGTCCTTGGTATGGCTGCCCGTACTGCGGTTGGTCCTGGAGTGGTTGCCCGTACGGCGCTGGGCCGGGCTGCTCCGGTTGGCCGCCGTACTGCGTCGGCTCCGGTCGGCCCCCGCCGTACACCTGCCCGTGCTGGACGGGCTGGCCGTACTGCGGTTTGCCGGTGGTGGCGGGCTCGCCGAACCGGCCCTCGTACGGCGGTGGGCCTTGCCGCGGGCGGCGCTCACTCGTCCACGCACTGCCGTCCCAGTAGCGCTGCTGGGACTGGTCCTCGAGGTCGTCCTACCAACCGGCTGGATAGCTCACCGCCAAAGCATCACCTATCTGCCAGGGCAAACGCCATCCGGTGGCATTTACCGGACGCGGCTCAGCGTGGCGCGGGGTCGATCGCGGTCGCGAGAGCAGCGATCACGTCGGGCTTGCGAGGCGCACCGCTGGCGCGGGTCACGATCGCGCCGGTCCTGTCGAGCACGAGCGTCGTCGGGGTGCGCAGGATGTCGAGGCGCCGTACCAGCTCGAGGTTCGACTCCGCGTCGAGTTCGACGTGCCGCACGCCGTCGACCATTCCCTCGACCTCGGCCAGGGTCCGGCGGGTCGCGCGGCACGGCGCGCAGAAAGCCGACGAGAACTGAAGCAACGTCGCCCGGTCGCCCAGCTCACCGCCGACGTCCGTCGCGGATACCCGCTCCACGCTGTCCGTCACTTCGTGCGCCTCTACGTCTCGTACCGCCCGGGTGCCCCGGAATCGTCCGTCGAACCGGGACTTGAGCAGGCTCAGCACGACACCGGCGGCGACCGCGCCGACCAGCACCCACATCCCCAGGCTCATGACTATCCAGCGTACGTCGCTGCACATTCGGCTCAAATGCCCGTTCATCCATCGGACGGCACTCAGGGTTGAATGGTCTTGTGGAGAGTGGGCTGATGGTGCGAGCGGGGGTCGTCATCCCGGAGACGGAGCTCTCCTGGCGGTTCTCGCGGTCGAGCGGGCCGGGCGGACAGTCGGTGAACACGACGGACAGCCGGGTCGAGCTGAGTTTCGACGTCGCGGGCACGACGGCGCTGAACGACGTACTGAAGGCTCGCGCTCTGGAGCGGCTGCAGTCGCGGCTTGCGGATGGCGTACTGACCATCGCGGCGTCGGAACACAAGTCGCAGTGGCGCAACCGCGAGGCGGCACGGACGCGACTGGCGGCGCTGCTACGGGCCGCTATCGCGGCGCCACCCCGGCAGCGGCGACCCACCAAGCCCAGCAAGGGCTCCATCCGGCGACGCCTCGACGACAAGAAACGCCGCTCCGAAACCAAACGCCTGCGCACCCGCCCCGACGACTGATCGCGCGCCTCTGGGACTGTTCAGGTGGTGGCGTCGGCGGTTTCGCGGGTGGTGGTGGTCGGTGGGATAACGAACCGGTAGCCGACGTTGCGGACCGTGCCGATGAGGGCCTCGTGTTCGGGGCCGAGCTTCGCGCGCAGCCGCCGTACGTGGACATCGACGGTCCGCGTACCGCCGAAGTAGTCGTATCCCCACACCTCCTGCAGCAACTGCTCGCGGGTGAACACCCGCCCGGGGTGCTGCGCGAGGAACTTGAACAGCTCGAACTCCTTGTAGGTGAGATCGAGCGCCCGCCCGTTCAGCTTGGCCGTGTAGGACGCCTCGTCGATCACGACGTCGC
>Ga0137372_10007461_pt1 | contig 10585 bp, 11 predicted proteins | sample SagtaG_6_FD_104911 | JGI IMG/M metagenome (GOLD analysis project Ga0137372, IMG submission 104911) | Vadose zone soil microbial communities from Sagehorn Ranch, Mendocino, California, USA - Sage1_R_60_16 metaG | ecosystem: Environmental > Terrestrial > Soil > Vadose zone | place: USA...
ATCCAGAGTTGACTGTGTTTCAAATGAAGTCGATTGTTCGGGCCCTCGCAGCGAATGTCATGTCGGCGGTCGACGAGCGTGAGGATTCATAGAGGCTTTCCCGAACGGCTGGACCAGAAGAGTATGAATCATTGACTCACTCCCTGAACTCGCAATTTCCGCACCTGGAATTGTCCTATTTTGCCGCGCCGGGTTGAACGTTCGCTCCTCGAGGTGATTGAGCATGACCGGAGCGAGGGCGAATCCTCGACGGATTGTACTCTCTGAAATGTGGGCGGCTGTAATGACTGTCACACGAACCCGTCTTATCTGCCAGGTCACGATCCACACCTGGGTCAGCCGGAGGCAATCAACGCCCCTTGCTATCTCTCAGGGGGACAGCATTTCGGTCCATTTGTAAGCCGTAACATCACCCCAGACGCGCAGGGATTGCCGGCTGGCCTGACTTTCGATGAGTTTCTCATCATTCTTCGCACGGGTATTGATGATGATAATGTCCCACCAAATGTTCCTCCGCCGCCGGCTCAGGATTTGCTGCAAGTGATGCCATGGCCGGTTTATGGAAAGATGACTACGCGCGATCTAAAAGCTGTCTATGAGTACTTGCGCGCTATACCATCGCAGGCAACCTGTAACTGATGACATTCAGCTTGCGTATCTCGTCGTTGACTCTTCGTCTGGGTGGCGTTATCATCCCGACCCTCTAGTGTTCCTCGCGCGGATTCAACACCTAACCGAAAAGGAAAAATTATGTCAGACTGGAAAGAAACGGAGTTTCTGAAATCATGGTGGGCCTGGCGCAATAGTCTGTCCGAGGACCAGCGCTGGATGGCGGATGCTATGGCTTGGTCTGCAACCCACGCAGCTGACGTCGAAGGTTACGAGGGAAAGCAATGGTCTCCGGACCAGATTGCTGCCTGGCTTCAAGACCAGAACGGTGAAGCGTGGCAGCAGTGGAGCGAAAACTGGAAGAGCGATAGCTGGGCAGCTGGTGAGTCGAGCGACAGCTGGGCAGCTGGTAAGTCGTAGATTGGGGCTCTCAGGCCTGCACACCGGAACGGAGTAACCGGCGTTCCGCGCCGCTAAGCCACGGGAAACCGTCCATTCGAACGAATACTCTAATTGAATAAGATGTTTACAGTTTGTCCAGACGGCTATTGAGCCGGCGCGGCGAATTGTATGCCGCGGACGCGCCGGCACTCGTCGCAGGTGATGACGAGGATGACGCGCTAACGACCAGCATCAGCGGACGCGCGCCAAACACTCCGAGAAACCATAGGAATTCACTTCGCGCGCTCCGCCAGATGCGTCGGTTAGGCCGACTGCATCTGCGCACAGCCGCGCCGGAGGCCCCGTGAAGTTTGCCCGACTAAAAACAAGCACTTAAACCCAACTCTTACCCGTGTCAACTTGCCTGGAAGGCAGGAGCGAAGACCTGGCGTGCGAACTCTTCGAGCGTTGTGGGCGTCGTGTTAGAGGCGCTGCGGATCACAGTGCTCTGAATTAGTCCTTCGTTGAGGGCCGTGTACATCTCAACAAAGGAGTCCGCCGCGCTCACTGAGAAGCCCGCCCCCATGAGGCCTTTGTGGAAATCCGCGTAGGGAAACTCCACGTAGGCCAGATCAGGCTTGCCAATAGCAGCACCAAGAATCGAAGTTACTTCGCGGTGTGTGTAATCGCGCGGTCCCAACACTTCGCGCACGGTATAGCCATCGAACTTGAGCGCCGTCAGATGCTCGGCGGCGACGGCTGCGATGTCGCGCGTGGCACTCATCGGAAGAGCAACATCAGCACGGGCCGCGCTGCCATTGATCCCGGCGTTCTTGATGACGGGAATTGCGGCCAGTTGGTTCTCCATGAAAAACGCGGGGCGGAGAGCGACAACGGAGAGCCCCGGGATAGATTTCAAAATCTCTTCAAACTCGTGGAGGCCCGCAATCGGCCCAGTGCCTGAAGGCAGGCTAGCGCCCATGCTGCTCAGTGCGACGACGCGCGGAACGCCAGCTGTCTTCATTGCTTCTGCCAGACTTGCGCTGATCTGACGTTGCTTCGCTCGAGGGTCGGGGGCGTTGTAGAACGGGGGGATCATGGCAAAAACTGCATCAGCGCCACGAAAAGCCTCGCCGAGGAAGGCTGTGTTCTCAAGCTCACCAGTATGCGCTTCAGCGCCTTTGGCGGTGAGCGTGGCGAGCTTTTCAGCATTCCGCGCAACGGCCCGAATCTTCACACCATTTTGAAGCAGCCGCTCGGCAAGACCTTTTCCGATGTTGCCGGTGGCCCCGGTAATAGTGACAGTATGTGGCATTTTAATTCCCCTGTTTTTCTTCGCCGAATCTTCCCATGCGGCGAGAGATCTATCATAGAAATATGCGCGAAGTTTTGAAGCGACTGAATCGGGGCGGCGCGTAACAAGGGAATATCCGCCACCCAGAATTCGCCTCCGACGCTCTAACTTTTAAGTTCAAAGTTCAGGACGTGGCATTCGGTCTCTCCAATGTTCTCCGCGGCGTGCGTCTCTCCCTCATTCCAGTCGGCCTCCCCGGCCTTTAAGTCCACCTCCTTGGTCTCGCCGTTAGCCAGGGTAACCCGCACTCTGGCGTCGGTCAGGTTGTAGGCGATGAACGCCGGGTGTGAGTGTAGCGGGGACACCCCGCCGGGCTTGAGGCGAACGTCGAGCAGGCGAACACGTTCATTCTCGAACAGCACACTGTAGACATCCGGGGATACTTCCAACGGGTCGAGCGCGGTTACTGCTTCAGGTTGAGTAGACATAGAAGGATCTCCTTTAGGCAGTCAGTCGTTTTATGGTTGGTCGGCCCCGCCACGCCAGCGCTTCGGTTTGTGGCTGTGGTTGTGGTTGGTCGGGAGGGGGAGACTTTTATCCCAAAACAAACTGCAAGTCAACAGCCTTAGGACCTGTAACTGATTGTTTTGCTGGGTAAGTGAATTCAGGTAAGACCAGCCAGCGCCGAACTAGAGGAAACCGGCCATTCGAACCAATGTTCGATTTGACTAAGGCGGTGGGACGCTGGGCCGGCTCGCCGTCTCTTTTTTATGCTTTCCGTCGCTGGGATGGCAGTCAGGCATTAGCGAAGCGGTACTCGAGAATCCTTTTGAAATTGCCGAGTTCGATGCTGTGAAATTCATGGAACTGCGGCCATAATTCGCCGACCCAGGGCCGGTCCGTTCGTGCGCGTCCTTCCGAGATGTAGGATGGTACGTCGGTAATGCTTTTGTCATAGTATGGATGCTTGCAGTTTGTCCAGACCGCTATTGTGCCGGCGCGGCGGATGGTAGGCATCGCATCGAAGAAGCGGAAGTGATAACGCATCCAGAGTTCCTCACCCTGGTCCCACGCGCAAAGGTGATCGACAACCCGGCAATCGGCGTAAGAATTGATACGGATGTAGAGGTATGTGTTACCGCCCAGGGCGTCAATCCCCTTGTAGATCCCACCGCCGACATAATGAAAGTCTCGCAGGCTGAATGTGAATTCCTCAAGGCAATAAACGTTGGAAGCGTACTCGAACGCCATCTCGACAGGACACCGGACATACTCGCTGGTGTGGCAATACTGGCCGAACACCTCTTCATGTGTGTAGCTGGGCTTTGAAATCTGGCTGGGTTCAGTCCCGGGATGCTCGTACGTTAGCAGGTTGGGGATCTTCGACGTCGGGATGCCGTTCGTCACCAGGGCTCCCTTGTCGCTTGGTCCATTTGAGCTCGGAATCGTCATTTTCGTTCCTTCCTGCGCGTCCAGCGCGCCTCGTTATGGGCCGCGGTCACGCCCAAATGAGAGATCGAGATATCGCGCTCACCAACGGATCGTCAGAGCGCTCACGAAATCGCCACCGTTCGAAAAAGTTCCCATGGCCACAATGTCCCCTGTATGAACTCGCCCTGTGTCCAGCGCATCGGCAAGGCTTACTGGGATAGTGCCCTGAAACATGTTTCCGTACTTTGCCAGTGTGTCGTGGACGCGCGGTGGCTGGATGCCGATGCGGTCACGCCAGTCCGCCAGAAACAGGTCGTTAGGCTGATGCGTGATCAGCAGGTCGACATCGTCAGTCGTCATACTCCCGCGGCGCAAGCACTCTAAAACCGCCTCGGGAACGAGACTCTGGGCGTTATCCCGAATCTTATCGATCATCTCCTCGGAGAAGTTCACCGTAATTGGACCGCAGCCACGCTCCCAGTAGTTTTGGAACACGCCATCCACTTGATCGGGATCGAAGCGGAAGAGCCCGTAATGCTCGCCATGAGAGCGTTCGTAACTAACAATGAAACTCGACGAGCCGGCTGCGACCAGAGTTGCTGAAGCCCCGTTTTCGAGCGGCGCGCCGGATTTTTTCTTCTGGTGGTCAGGTAGTCGCGAGATGAAATTGGTGACCGTCACGACAGCAACTTTGCGGCACTGACCGGACTCGATAAACGCGCGTGCGGCATTCAGCCCCGAAAGATATGACGAGCAACTCGTGTCGATGTTGAGTATGGTTGCGTTCCGCGCTCCCACGCGGTTTTGGACCGCCGGACCAATTCCTGGCCAGAAGTTATCAGTGAATATGCAGGAGACGAGGATCATATCAACGTCCCCCGGGGACGTTCCTGTCCGCTCGAGGAGCCGCTGCATGGCCATGGTGCCGAGATCCGCGGAGAGGTAATCGGGAGATGCGAAGCGGCGCTCGCGCACACCCCGGTAGAATGGGCTATCCTCACCCTTAAGATCGTCCGTGACGGCGACAACCCGCTCCGGCATGAAACTCGCGACGTCAATGATTTGCGCACCGGGCATTTCTATTCTCCTCTCTAACCTTTTCATGCCGTCGATTATTGCGACACGCGAAATTCGAGCGGTAGGGCCTTCAGACCGCGAAACCCGAAGGACTCGATCCACTCAACTGGGCCGGCGAGCTGGATATCATCAAGTTTCTGCAGGATGGCCGTGAAGGCGATCTGCGCTTCCATTCGCGCCAGCGGTGCGCCTGCACAGAAATGCGGACCAAAGCCGAAGGCGATGTGCCGATTTTGCGTACGAGCGAGATCGAGGCGGTCCGGGTCAGGGAACTGCTGAGGGTCGCGGTTCGCAGCGTTAAGCATGGGAAAGATAATCTCCTCTGCATCAATCCGCCGGCCATCGATCTGGATCGGTTCGAGTACGACGCGGCGCGCGACTTGGACGGGGCCGTCGTAGCGAAGGAACTCCTCAACTGCTCGCTCCATCGCTGGTTCCGACAGATCCGCCCGCAACATTGCGAGAGCCTCGGGCTGGCGCAACAGGGCAAGCATTCCGTTGCCGATGAGGTGGGTCGTAGTCGTGTGCGCCGCAAAAACAAGCATGGTGCACATCCCAATCAACTCATCTTCGCTAAGGCGCTCTCCTTCCTCCGATGCCGCGATCAGTCCGCTCAGAATGTCCTCGCACGGGCGACGCCTTCGGTCGTTGACAACCTGTCGAAAAAACTCCCCCATCTCTTCCATGTTGGAGCGAGCTGCGTCGTAGATTGGCTTTGGCTTCTTCGCGAGGCCTAGAAAGTTCTCAATCGCCGCCGACCAAACCTTGATCTTCTCCAGGTTGTCCAACGGCAGGCCGATCATTTGGCAGATCACGAGTGCAGGCAGCGGGTAAGCTAGGTCCGCGATCAGATCAATCCGCCTACGAATTAATGCCGGGACGAGAAGCTCCTCGACCAGATTCTTCATCGCTGAGCGGAGACGCTCAACAGCTCGCGGCGTAAAGGCTTTGTTGAAAAGCGTGCGGAGTCGAGTGTGCTGTGGTGGGTCGGAGAACACAGCCCACTTTCGTAGCGAATCGCCGAGAGGTTTCACCTTTGTCCGCTCGTCTTCGGACAACGCGTCGAAGAACGGTGTAATGCGATCAGAGGAAAGACGCTGATCACGCAAAGCCCCAAGGACATCCGCATAGCGCGTGAGGATCCATCCTCCCAACGCCGCAGAGTGATGGACTGGATCCTCGACGCGCAGACGAGCAAATGTCGGAAAGGGATCAGCAATGAAGGCCGGATCTTGCGGGTCGAAGACCATCGACATAGGGATTTCTCACTGTGTGCATTCAGACGCCCAAACCGGCGGTGGCCAATCGATGTACTCACTCCCCGCCGGCAGGAGTGGGCTAAACGGTGGCACTTCCTCGCGCGCGAGTGTCAGTTCGAGGACCCCTGGTTGAGAGGAGTGGGCCAGATAGTCGGAGAGCGTGGCGTTAAGCTCTTTCCTGGTCCGCGCGCGCCCGACCCAAAGGTGGTCGGGGTCGCCCAAACCGCGCGCGAGTGTTGCCACGTCGACTGGTGCATAGCGTACACACTCGAGGCGCCCTTCAAAGAACTTCTGCTGCCGAGTTACGCACATTCCGTGCATGGAGTTATTGAAGACGATGAAGAGTATGGGCAGTTCAAGGTCTACAGCTGTGTGGATCTCGAAACCAGCCATCAGCAGAGCTCCGTCGCCTGTGAAGACGAACGTGCGCTGATCACTGGGCGAGCCGAGTGCGATCCCAATCGCCGCCGCAATCGCGTAACCCATTCCCCCCATTCCGAGAGCGATCGTGGCGCTGGTTCCAGGCGGAACATAAAGCTGATGAAGGGCGGCTGCCGCGCAGTTCCCAGCGTCGTAGACGAGGTGCCCACCTTGCGGCAGGATAGGCTGCAGCATTTCCAGTGCTTCGCTCTGAAGGAGCGTCCCCTCGAGTGGCTGGGCTGCGGGTGGGATCTCTTGGGCAAGGGTAGGTCGCAAGATCTGGAACCGATAAGGACCGATCGGCGCAACCTGGAAAGGGTCCTCGCGCCAAAGGCGTAGGAGCTCCTCAAAAACGACTCCCGCGTCGGCTTCGACCGCCACCAACAAACCTTTGGCTGTTGCAGGCCACCATGATCGTTCCATGCTCGATTCGGGGGGCGCGACAATCCGGCTGAGCTCGCCCAGGTCAATGTTAACGGCGAGGAGCTTTTTCCCAACGATTTCGAGCGAATCTCCGAGCAAGGGGGCGCGCGTCATCGCGTTCAGACCTGAGCCTACGATGAATATGAGATCAGCTTGGTCGCGAAGATAGCGATGAGCGCTTGGGTGTCCAGCAGCGCCCAGCATGCCAAGATAGAGCGGGTCATCATTGGGGACATCGCCGCGGGCCGACATGTCAGTCACGATGGGCAACCCAACGGTGCGCGCGAACTCAATCACTGCCTGCGGGTTACTGCATCGGCGGACTCCCTGTCCAACCAGGAGCACAGGATGGCGCGCCTGGCGCAATTCGCTCAACAGAGCGATGAGTCCTTCACGCACTGCTTTGGGGTTCGCATCAACTCCCGCACGCAGACGAATATCGAGAGGCAGCCACTTCGGCATTTCGCAAAGCGTTTGGGTGCTTTCAGAATCGGGGCCTAACTGGTCGATCGGAACCGGTTTCGTCGCAGCGTGTATGAGCTTCGAGAAGTCTTCCGGCAACGGTGCGACCTCCGCACTCCAGATCGAACGAGGGAATAATATGACCGCCGGTCCTGGACGGCCGCTCAGTGCCTCAATCACCCCGCGCTCAATCGTGGGCCAGAAATCGTCAGCTCGGGAACTCTTCCCGACGCACTTCGAGATGCCGCTAAAAAAAGTCATCGCATCGACAGTGCGGCCGACGCCCGAAGAATCCTGGAACGCACCACGTCCTTCCCCTCTGGCCGGAGACTGGCCCACGAGTGCGAGAATCGGCACGGACTCTGCGTGGGACTCCGCAATCCCAACCGCCAGATTCATCATGCCTCCACCCGAAGTTGAGCAGCAGACCCCAAGTCGGCGGTGTACCCGAGCATAACCGTCGGCCATGAAGGCGGCGCCAGATTCAGATTTGGCCATTACGGAAACAAGCTTACCGCTGCCCAGCCTGTGGATTGCATCGTGCAAGTGCTCGATATTTGCGCCGCTGACACCAAAAACGTAGCGGACATCTAAGTCAAGCAACGCCTGCACGACAGCGTCAACAAGTTTCATCTGAGTCTCCCCGTCAAGCTGGCAATAACGCGAACCGACACCAGCTACACGGCGATTTGGTTTCCGGAAGGTTAAGTTTGGTTGTAAGAATAGCTTGCACGAATGAGCCGGTCAACAAAACCGGCCAAGAGGGATATCAAGGTCAATAACATCGCGCCGCGGCGAAAGCACGCCATCTGAAAGCATTGACCGAGCCGTAATCTGTGATGTATACCCTCGCCACACGAAAGGAGCCACACAATGGTTATTAAGAACCAAACCGCTACAAAGAAAAGGCAAAAAACCAACGTCGGAGATTTGAAGCTCAATAAGGAGACCGTGCGGGACTTATCGAAGCAGGAAACGAAAAAAATAAAGGGTGGCCATCTGAGCCTCAGTCGAGCGGTTGATGGCTGCGCATCCGTTATTGGTTGCGTGCTAGCGAAGTAGCATGGCCACGACGCAACGAAGGGTGCTGGGCATCCGATATTTCCTGGTGCTATGTCCACTCTTTTTCGCGATCTGCTTTGGCCTGGGTTATCTCACGCTGCGGCGTTACGACCCGCGCACGACTGAGGGTTTAAGCGATGCGTGGAAGTATTACGTGATGGTTACTCGCGCTGACGACTCGTCGTTCAAAGAGGTGTTCCGTTGCCGCATCCTGGTTCCCTATATTGCCCGACCCTTCTACTGGTTTGCTCAGACCTACTTACACACGTGGAATCCCGGCTTCTTTGGTCTACTGATGGCCAACGCGCTCTTCTGCGCTACGACTGTGTGCTTCGTGGTGGCTATTGGAAACCAGGTGCTCAACGATTTGGGTGTAGCGTTGCTTGGTGCAACGCTTTATCTGCTCAGCTTCGCCGTTCCTAACCTGCAACTTTCCGGACTAATCGATGCCGGCGAAGCTTGCTTCATGGCCGCCGTAATTTGGAGTCTCCTCAGCGGCCGCTGGTATCTGCTGCCGTCATGGGGAGTGCTGGGAGCGCTGGCGAAGGAAACGTTCGTTCCCTTCTCATGCGTCTTTACGCTCACCTGGTGGTTGATCGAAAGACGTCAAAATAAACTTCGACCTGCGGAACCGAGAAGGGCCGAACTCAAATGGATCGCGGCGCTGGCAATTGTTGGGTTGGCAACTGTGATGGCAGTTCACACCGCGGTCGCCGGACAAATCAGGTGGCCATGGAATATTGCAGTTCAGGCAAGAGCACCGGTTAATTTCTTCGTGGCCCTCTGGCACTGTCTTACCGAGCGTAGTTTCTGGTACGTGTTTGGCTGGTTGATCCCGTTGAGCATTTGCCGGCTAAAATATTTTCCGAAACAGTGGCTGGTGGCGGCGGCTACCACTTCGGCGATCGCAATCATGTTAGGTGCATATAGCAATGCGGGCGGGACTGTGGGCCGCGCTACCTTCAACATCATCGGTCCCTTGCTGAGTCTCTCAGTCGCGTTGTTTATCGCACGGCCTTCCCAGTATTTTGCTCCGGATCGTGAATTCGAGAAAACCTAAAGCATCGCAGTGTTAGGCGGCATCAGAATCATGTGTGGTTCGTGCGCCCGGCCACCATCGTCTGACCTGGCGGCAGTATGCTTCGTACTCTTGCCCGAAAGTTTGCCGGAGAGTGGGCTCCTCGTACCACACCACGAAGAGATGAGTTGCGAGAAAGAAGAGGCCGGTATAACCCAGAAGCGACCACGACTCATAGAAGAGCGCGGCGCCGGCGAGGGCGAGTCCTGCACCAATGTACATGGGATTCCGCACGAAACGGTAAGGACCCTGAATCACCAGCCGGCGAGGCGGATCGAAGGGCGCCGGAGTACCTCTTCCGGCAAATGCGAAAGTGAAAATGCACCACAGAGCGACCGCCGCACCAAGCGCCCCGATAACCATCCCAACAACCTGCGGCATACCAATCGCCGCAGGGCGGACAATGCCCGACCAGGACAAGACCCGGGCCGGCAGGTAGATGAGCAGGAGACCGATAAAGAGCACTGAGTAAGTGACCGCACGAACAAGAACGAACATGGTTACCTCTGGGGCGCTAAGGGTTTTCGGTCTGGCCCGCCGCCTAGAAAGATCTCCAACGACGACCAAGCGTCAACGAGATACCAATGACGTTCTCGGCGCCCACTCCGCACGCTCCATCGACTGCCCGATTCTAAACACGTGCCCGTCCGGTTTCGCGTGCCTGCCATTCATCCTCCCAACGTTGGCAAAGTGGGCTGTGACCTCGAGCCAGGGAACGCACGCCAACAAGATTTAAATTGGATCGATTACTTTCCACGATATAGATAGAGAGTTGGTTGTTCTTTGTCGCCAAGTCGACAAGAGAATCTGCTTGAAGGTCATTGGCTGGAAGCCACTGCAGAACGTCGCTGCCGTGCCATCTTATTTTTTGGAGACCAATGAAATTGGTTCTCGATCGATACAGAACAGGGAGCGGTAGCGCAAATGCAACCATTCTACCTCAATGGAGCGCGCGTTGTGCCTCGTCATCTGCTATTTGGGGATGGTCCTGGAATACATTGATGGTGCATCAGCTCCATTGGCTTTTCGGGCAGCCCTTCCGGCGCGCGATCAGCGGCCGAGGTAGCCACCGGCGAGAGAACGGCTTCA
>Ga0137372_10007462_pt1 | contig 10584 bp, 8 predicted proteins | sample SagtaG_6_FD_104911 | JGI IMG/M metagenome (GOLD analysis project Ga0137372, IMG submission 104911) | Vadose zone soil microbial communities from Sagehorn Ranch, Mendocino, California, USA - Sage1_R_60_16 metaG | ecosystem: Environmental > Terrestrial > Soil > Vadose zone | place: USA: California...
GCCTCACCGTGGGGTTGCTGGCGCTCCTCGTCACGCCCACGGCGTGGGCGCTCAGCAGCGTCCTCGTGAAGGGCATTCCCGTTCTGCCCTCCGCCGACCTGACGCGGCTCGCTCCTGGCGAGACGGGAACCGCCGCCTATCAGCGCGGTCGCGCCGCTTGGTACCGAACGCTCATCGCGTTCCTCGAGAGTAATCGGAAGGGCGAGCGCTACCTGCTTGCCTCGTCCACCACGCGCGTCGCCGCGCCGATCATCATCGAGACGGGCGAGCCGGTCATGGCCATGGGCGGCTTCCACGGGCTCGACCCTATTCTCACGCCGGAGAGGCTCGCCCAGCTGGTTGCCGCCAACCAGGTGCGCTTCGCGATGCAGGGCGATCTCTCGCTTATCGATCGACGCATGGGCGCGGTGGGGGTAGGGAAAGCCATCGCCGACTGGATACGCGAGCACGGCACTCGGGTCGACCCGGCGCTGTGGCGGGCGGGTGTCTCCTCCGACGACGAATCGGGCGGCTCTTCGAGCCGACGGGAGGCGAGGATCGCGGGCGGGCTCGAGCTCTACGACCTCAAGCGCGGCGCGGATCTGGTACCGGCACGAATGGATCGATAGGGTCCCCGAGCCGGGGAGAGGAGAGAGCGGATGCGCGGCAAGAACGTCTTCATGGAGAGCCTCATCGCCCACGGGGTGGGCCACATCTTCGGCAATCCCGGGACCACGGAGAGCCCCATCCTGGATGCGCTGCTCGACTACCCGCAGCTCCGCTACATCGTGACCCTGCACGAAGGAGTGGCCCTGGGCGCCGCGAGCTACTTCGCCCAGGCAAGCGGAAAGCCGGCGGTGGTCAATGTGCACGTGGCGCCCGGGCTCGGCAATGCCCTCGGCATGCTCTACAACGCCTTCAAGGCCCGCGTGCCCCTCGTGGTGACCGCGGGGCAACAGGACACGCGCCTCCGCCTGCGCGGCCCCGTGCTCGGTCACGACCTGGTGGCGATGGCCGCGCCGCTGACCAAGTGGAGCGTCCAGGTCGAGCGCGCCGACGAGTTCGCGCTGATCATGCACCGGGCGCTCAAAATCGCCACCGACCCGCCCGCCGGCCCCGTGTTCGTGGCCCTGCCCATCGATGTGCTCGAGCAGGAAACCGACCTCGCCCCGCTTCCGCCCGGCGATCTTTACCGCTCACCGGCCCCCGATCCTGAGGGTATCCGGGAGGCGGTGGACCTGCTGATGCGCGCCCAGCGTCCGGCCATCGTGGTAGGAGACGACGCGGCGGGCCCGGCAGCGGATCTGTCGGCCCTCGCCGAACTGCTGGGGGCGGCGGTATGGTGCGAAGGCATTCGCGCGAAGCAGGTCCTGCCGAGCGCGCACTCGAACTTCCGTCTCGGCCTGCCCTTCGACACCGTCGGGATTCGCAAGGCGCTCGACGGCGCGGATGTCGTGCTGCTCGTGGGTGGGCCCTTCTTCGAAGAGGTCTGGTACGCCCCCGGCTCACCGCTGCCCGCGGACGCCGTCGCCATACAGGTCGAGGGGTCGCCCGAGCGCCTGGCCCACAACATTGCCGTGCGGGTGGGGCTGGTGAGCGACCCGCGCGCCGCGCTGTCGGCGCTCCGGGGGGCTGTCGAGCGGAGCGCGGGGGCGGGTTTTCGCGATGCCGCGGCCCGGCGTAACGAGGCTCTCGCCGCCCTCAAGACCGAGGACGCCCAGACCCAGCGCGCGCGGGCGGCCAAGCGCTGGGATCAGACGCCGATCTCCGTGCCGCGCCTCGTGGCCGAGATCGAGGCCGCTCTCCCGGGAAACGCCATTGTGGTCGACGAATCCATCACCGCCAGCATCGACCTCGCCCGCACCGTCGACTTCGACGGCCCAGGCTCCTATGTCGGCGCGCGCGGCGGGGGCATCGGCCAGGCGCTCCCCGGCGCGCTCGGGGTGAAGCTTGCCCATCCGGATCGGCCGGTAGTCGCGCTTTCGGGGGACGGCTCGGCCATGTACAGCATCCAGGCGCTCTGGACGGCGGCGCATCACGACCTCGCGGTGGTCTTCCTGATCCTGAACAATCGCGAGTACCGCATCCTCAAGCACAACATGGACACCTATCGGCAGCGCTTCGGGGCCAAGCCCGACCGCGGCTACCCGAACATGGATCTCGTGTCTCCCGATCTGGGCTTCGTGGACATGGCCCGCGGCATGGGCGTGGAGGCCGCGCGGGTGACCAAGCCCGACGAGCTGCGCTCCGCCCTCGATACGGCGCTCGGCGCGGGCCGGGCCTACCTCCTGGACATCGCCATCGAGGGCCGCTCCTGAGGTGCTACGACGCCGCGTAGCCCTCGAGCCGGTCACGCGCTCTCAGCGCGGGATCGCGCTCCGCCGGCGGCCCGTAGCCGCCGCCGCCCGGCATGAGCAGCTCGATCAGGTCGCCCGGCTGTATCAGCTGCTCGGCCTTCGGATTCTCGGGCGCGGTGCCGTTGATCAGGAGCTCGCCCCTCGCGCCGGGCTGGCCGCCGAAGAAGCCCTGGGCGGGAACGACCGTGCGGTCGCAGAAGACGGAGCAGGTCGCCGGGTCGTCGGTGAGCACGCGAAAGGCCAGGGCCTGGCCGAGGCCGCCCCGGAAGCGCCCGTCGCCCCCCGAGCCGTCGCGGAGCTCCTTGCGCTCGACGAGCAGGGGGGCGAGGGTCTCGACTACCTCCACGGGTGTCCCGAGCACCCCTGAAGGAAAGGCGGTGGCGGAGAGCCCATCCTTGGTCGGCCGTGCGCCCGTGCCGCCGGAGCCGAAGAAGGTATACACGAAGGGCTGCTTCGTCTTGTCCTTGCCGGAGAGCTGTATCCCCCAGATATTCGCCGAGCCCTCGGCCATGACGCGATCGGGCAGGGCCTGTTTGAGCGCGCCCGCGACGACATGGGGCAGGAAATGGCCCACCACGTGGCGCGCGGCCACGGGCGCGGGGTGCCGCGCGTTGAGGATGCTGCCCTCGGGAGCGGTGATCCGGAGCACGCGGAAGGCGCCCTCGTTGTTCGGCACGTCGGGGCTGACGATGACCTTGACGCCGTAGGTCGTGTAGGCCTCCGTGTAGTTCATCACCACGTTGACGCCGCGGCGGCTCGCCGGCGAGGAGCCCGTGAAGTCGACCCAGAGACTATCGCCCGTGATCTCGCAGCGACAGGTCACGGTCAGCGGCTCGCCGTAGCCGTCCGAGGTGATGGAGTACTCGTAGACGCCGGGCCGGAGCCGGCCAATGGCCTCGCGCATGGCCCGCTCCGTGCGGGAGACGATCTCGTCGGCGAGCGGCTCGAGTCGCTCCAAGCCGAACTCTTCCATGAACTCGGTCAACCGGTCGCCGCCCACGGTGCCGCCCGCGATCTGGGCGTGGAAGTCGCCCATGACGAGGTCGGGCACCCGGACATTCGCGCGGATCATGGCCTCGAGAGGGCGGCTGAGCCTCCCCCCCTCGTAGAGCTTCATGATGGGGATGAAGAGTCCCTCTTCGTAGACCTCGCGCGCCTCCGCGGAGAGCACGTGGCCGCCGATGTCCGCCGAATGGCAGGTCGAGGCGAAGAAGGCTACGAGATCGCGGCCGCGGAACACGGGATTGCAGATGGTGACGTCGTTGAGGTGCCCCGACGTCTTCCACGGGTCATTGGTGATGACCACGTCACCCGGTTCCCACGCGTCGACTGGATACACGTCGAGGATGTGCTTCATGGCCAGGGCCATGGAGTTGATGTGGCCCGGCGTTCCCGTCACCGCCTGGGCGACCATCCAGCCCCGGCGGTCGAACACGCCCGCCGAGAGGTCGCCCGCCTCGCGCACGATGGACGTGAAGGAGGTGCGCATGAGCGCCGCCGCCTGCTCGTTGACCACGCCGATCAGCCGGTTCCAGCAGATGTCGAGGGTGATGGGATCCATCACGAGGCCTCCGCGGGCTCGAGGATCAGGGTCAGCCGGCCGTCGACCCGTACGCGGGCGCCGGGACCAGCCACGGTGGTGGACTCCCGCTCCTCGATGATGGCGGGGCCGACGAGCGCCGCGCCCGGGGTGAGGGCGTAACGATCGTAGACGGGCGTGTCCACGTAGCCGCCCGCTTCCGGGAAATACGCCTTGCGCGCGCCCTTCGGTGCGGGCGTGACGGCAGCGGGCAAGGTCGCCCCGAATCTGGCGCCGGAGACGGAGATGTCAGGCAAGGGGCCTGAGACCACGACGCGGAAGTTCAGCACCTCGATGGGCACGCCCATCGGGATGCGGCTGTAGAGGGCGCGGTAGGCCGCCTCGAACCGCCCGGTGATGGGACCGAGGCTCGCGGCGGCGAGCGCCCCCGCCGGCATCTCGACTTCGACATCGTGTCCCTGACCCGTGTAATGCATCTCGGCCGTGCGGCGTATCCGTACCTTGTCCTCGCCGACGCTCGCGCCCCGCAGAATGGCGCGTCCCTCCGCTTCCATCTCCTCGTAGAGCCGATTGATCTGCGGCCAGTCGGCGGCGTCGAGCCGCTGGGAGGCGGTGCGGACGAAGTCGAAGGCGAGGGGAGCGGCAAGGAGCCCGTAGGCGGACATGGCGCCTGCTCCGAAGGGCACGAGGACGCGCGGCACCTTGAGGATGCGTCCCACGGGCCAAGCGTGCACGGGGCCCGCGCCGCCGAAGGCGAAGAGGGGATAGGCGCGAAGGTCCTTGCCGCGCTCGATGCCGTGCACGCGCGCGGCGCCCGCCATGTTCTCGTTCACCACGCGATGTATGCCCCAGGCGGCATCGGTCAGCGTCAGCCCCATGGGGCGAGCCACCGTCGCCTCCACCGCCTCCCTCGCCGCCTCCACGTCGAGGCGCATGCGGCCACCCAGGAAGAAGCCGGGATCGAGATAGCCCAGGAGGAGATCGGCGTCGGTGACCGTGGGTACCTTCCCGCCCTGCGCATAGCAGGCGGGGCCGGGATCGGCGCCGGCGCTCTCCGGGCCCACCTTGAGGAGACCCATGCGATCAACGCGCGCCAGCGATCCGCCGCCCGCGCCGATCTCGATCAGCTCGATGCAGGGCACGCGAATGGGCAGTCCCGAGCCCTTCTTGAAGCGGTCGGCGCGCGCGACCTCGAACTCGCGGGCGAGAAGCGGCTCGCCGCCATCGATGACGCAGGCCTTGGCCGTGGTGCCACCCATGTCGAAGGACAGGAGCCGGGGCTCGCCGAGCTCACGCGCCATGCGTGCGGCAGCCAGCGCCCCCGCCGCCGGCCCCGACTCGACGAGCCGGATGGGCACACGCTTCGCCGTATCTGGGGTGGCCACGCCTCCCGCCGACAGCATGATGTAGAAGCGCCCGGGTATGCCCAGATCCTGGAGCTTGCGCTCGAGATCATCGAGGTAGCGGGCCATGAGGGGCATGACGTAGACATTGGCGCAGGTGGTGGAGGTGCGCTCGTACTCGCGAATCTCCGGGACCACCTCTGACGAGCAGGACACGGGCACGCCGGGCAGGAGCTCGGCGCAGGCGTCCTTCAAGGCGCGCTCGTGGACGGAATTCCGGTAGGCGTGGAGGAGGCAGATGGCCACCGCCTCCACGCCCGCCTCCTTGAGGCCGGCGATGGCCATGCGCGCTGATTCCGCTTCGAGCGGAGTGAGCACACCGCCTCCCGCCATCATGCGCTCCTTCACTTCGAGACGCAGGTGGCGAGGCACGAGCGGCGACGGCTGATCGATGAAGAGGTCGTACATGTCGTAGCGGCCTTCGCGCCCGATCTCCACCGCGTCGCGAAAACCCGCGGTGGTGAGAAGCCCCGTCCGCGCGCCCTTCCGCTCGATGAGCGCATTCGTGGCTAAGGTAGTCCCGTGGATGACCCCACGCACGTCGCCCGCCTCGCTGCCCGCGTCGTGGAGCACGGTGACGACGCCCTGCTCCACGGCCTGCGAGGGATCCTTGGGTGTGGTGAGGAGCTTGCCGACCCGGACCTCACCCGTGGCGTCGTCGACCCAGACGAGATCCGTGAACGTGCCCCCGATGTCTACGCCGATACGAGTCTGCCGCGCGGAGGGAGGTGTCATGGCGCCGAGTGTACACGGCGCCATGAGGGGGACACGACGACCCCGCGCGCTTACGGGCTGGCCAGATACGAGGACACGAAGGTTCCCGCCGCCGCGCGCTGGGCGAAGCGCGCGAGCCGGAACGGCGCGGGATTCACCGGCGGGGTCGAGCCCGTGATGAGGGCGGCCATCATCTCGCCCACCGCGGGGGCGAGCTTGAAGCCGTGGCCCGACATGCCGGCGGCGATGAAGAAGCCACGGAGCGGTGACTCGTCGAGAATGGGCATCCAGTCGGGGGTGATGTCGAAGGCGCCGGCCCAGCCGCGCGCGTAGCGGGCCTCGCCGAGCTTCGGCAGGGCGCGGCTCGTGCGCTCGAGGGCAATCTCGGCCTCGTCGAATCCCGGCTCGGATCCCAAAAGCTCGGGATCCATCGGATGCTGCGTCTCGTCGTCGGTGAGGGAGCCGGTGAGGGTCAACCCGCCTGTTTCCGGCCGGACATAGCTGCCGCCGGCGAGATCGAGATAGACCATGTGGGCACGGCCGAAGCCGGGATCTCTCTCGAGAACGAAGACGGGATGGCGGCCGATGATGATCGGCAGCTCCACGTCAGCGAGACGGGCGAGGGCGGGGGACCAGAGCCCCGCGGCGTTGACCACGATCGGAGCGTCGATCAGGTCGCCCGAGGCCGTGGCCACCCCCGTCGCGCGTCCGCCCGACTGGCGGATCGCCGTCACCTCCTGGCCCTGCTCGATGATCACGCCGCGCTTCCGCGCCGCCTCCGCATAGCCGGCGGTGACGGCCGTGGGGTCGCCGTAGCCCGAGCCGGGCTCGTAGAGCACGGCGCCGAGGGCGGAGGCATCGATGGTCGGCTCGACGCGGCCGAGCTCCGACGGCTCCAGGATCTCTGCCTGCACGCCCAGGCTCCGCTGAAGGGCGAGCGCTTTCTCGAGCGACGGGCGCATGGCCGCGCTGACGCCGATGAGCGCGCCCGAGCGGATGAAGCCAGACTGGCCGGCCACCGCCTCGCCGAAGCGTTCGAAGACGGCGAGGGAGCGAAGCACCATCTGGGTCGTCTCCGGCGTGGGGTAGAGCTGGCGAATGATGCCGACGGAGCGGCCGGTGCCGCCCGAGCCGATGAAGCGCCGCTCGAGGACGATGACGCGCCCAAGGCCAAGACCGGCGAGCTCGAAGGCGAGCGAGCAGCCGGTGACGCCGCCGCCCACGATGACGGCGTCCGCCGTCTTCACGGGACGTCGAGGAGGCGGACGACGTCGCCCTGCGTGATGGCGCCGGTCTTGAGCACCCGGGCGTACACGCGGCTCGAGCCCGGATGGCGCTTCTGGGAGACGCGGGAGACGTCACCGTCGGCGAAGCTCTTCTTGATGTTGAAGCACGGAGAGGTATAGCGGGTGACCTCGATGACGACGCCGTCACCCAGCTCGAGCCGCGCCCCCGGCGTCACCCGCTCCCAGTCGAGGCCTTCCACGGTGAGATTCTCACCGATGGTGCCGGGAGAGACCGGATGCCCCTCGGCCTGGAGGGCCCGTATCTGCTCGAGAGCGAAGAGGCAGAGCGCACGCTCGGGACCGCCGTGGTGTTCCGGGTCGCGATGCGCATCGCCTTCGAGGCCGAGCTCGGTGACTCGCGCGGACGGAACGGACAGCTTGGGCACGCCCCCCGGCGAGATGTTGATCTGGGCGATGATCGGTCGAGCCGTCACAGGCATACCTCTGTGCCGACGCCCTGCGCCATGGCCCGATCATACGCGAGGCGCGCCGTGGCCGCATCCTCGGGAGCCCAGCCCACGGACTTGAAGAGCGTGATCTGTTCGCCGTTCGCGCGCCCCGGCTTCTTCCGCGTCACCACCTCGGCCAATTCCGCCTTGACGTGGCGCCGCGTGATCTCCCCCGCCTTGATGGGGATGAGCAGATCCCCCGCCTCCTCCCAGGCGCCCTCGTAGGTGTCCACGACCACGTACGAGCGCCGGATGCCCTCGCTGTCGATCTCCCGCGTGGCGGGCCTGAACGCGCCCACGGCGTCCACGTGGGCTCCCGGCGATATGTCTCGCCCGGCGAAGAGGGGACGGGCGGAGGTGGTGGCGCAGGTGATGACCTCGGCCTTCCGTATGACGGCGCGGCGGTCGCCCGTCACGTCCACGGGCACGCCCAGCGCGTCGCACATGCGTGCCGCGAAGGCGTGGGCGCGCACCGGGTCGCGTCCCACCACGCTCACCCTCTCCACGGGGAGAACGGCCTGCAGGCAGCGGAGCTGGTACTCGGCCTGAATGCCCGCTCCGAAGCAGGCGACCCGCCGTGCATCGGCCCGCGCGAGAAGTCTGGCCGCCACGGCGGAGGCGGCGCCCGTGCGCACGGCGGTGAGGAAGCCTGCCTCCATGAAGGCGAGAGGCACCCCCGTGTCCGGATCGCTCAGCAGATAGGAAGCGTGGACGGTGGGCAGGCCGCGCGCGCGATTGCCGCCCACCACGGTGATGAGCTTGGCCCCCAGGGCGTGACGTCGCGCCAGCGTGGATATCATGCCGAGGTACACGCTGCCCTTGGCCATGGACAGGACGGCGCGAGGCAGAGCCACCGCCCGCCCCGCCGCCGCTTCGCGGAAGGCGGTCTCGACCGCCTCGATGACGGCGGGAGGCTCGAGGAGCCGCTGGAGATCGGCGCGGGAGAGGACGAGCATCAGGCGGCCGGCGCGGCCTTCCGCTTGATCATGCGCTTGATGGCCGCCTCGAGGACCAGCTCGCCGCGATGATTCAGCACCTCGTGGCGATAGCTGACGATGCCGCGGTCGGGCTTCTTCGTCTCGCGCTTGTCGGTGATGACGACCCGCACGCGCAGCGTATCGCCCACCAGCACGGGCGAGACGATCTTGATGTCGCTGCCGAGATAGGACATGCCCGTGCCGTGGATGAGGCCGGTCTGCATGACCAGGCCTTCGGAGAGGCAGAAGGTGAAGGCGCCGGGGGCGGGCTTGCCCTTGAACACCGACGAGGTGGCCACGTATTCCATGTCGTAGAAGAGGGGCTCGTTGAAGCCGCACAGGTTGACGAAGGCGCAGATATCCGCCTCCGTCACCGTGCGGCCCAGCGTTTCGTACGCCGCTCCGATCTCGTGCTCCTCGTAGGTCAATCCCTGCCTGATCATGCGGCTTCTCCTTTGGTTTCTACTGCATTTAGGCCTCGCCCAGATAGGCGCGGCGAACCTCCGGATTGTCCGCGAGGTCCCGCGCGCTGCCTTCCAGCACGATGCCGCCCGTCTCGAGGACGTAGCCGCGCCCGGCGATGGAGAGGGCCATGGCCGCGTTCTGCTCGACGAGGAGGATGGTCACCCCTTGGCGATTGATGGTCTGGACGGTCTCGAAGATCTGCTCGACCAGCACGGGGGCCAGCCCCATGGAGGGCTCGTCGAGGAGGAGGAGGCGCGGCTTGGCCATGAGGGCACGGCCGATGGCGAGCATCTGCTGCTCGCCCCCCGAGAGCGTGCCCGCCACCTGGGTGCGCCGCTCCTGGAGCCGCGTGAAAATGGTGAAGACGCGATCGATGTCTTCCCGCACCGCCGGATCCGAGCGCGTGAAGGCGCCCATCTCGAGGTTCTCCAGCACGCTCAGTCGATTGAAGATGCGCCGCCCCTCCGGGACGTGGGTGACGCCGCGTCGAACAATGGCGTGGGAGGCCACGCCCACCAGCGAGCCGCCCTCGAAGACCACGTCGCCCTCCCGCGGCGCGAGGAGCCCGGAAATGGCTCTCAGGGTCGTGGTCTTGCCCGCGCCGTTGTTGCCGAGCAACGCGACGACCTCGCCTTCGCTCACCTGAAAGGACACGCCCTTGAGCGCGCGAATCTCGCCGTAGGAGACGTGGAGGTCTCGCACCTCAAGCACTGCCGGCCTCCGCGCGCGGGGTCCACTTCCGCCGCCCGAGATAGGCCTCGATGACACGCGGATTTTTCTGGACGTCGGCGGCGCGCCCCTCGGCGATCTTCTCGCCGTAGTCGAGCACGGTGACGTGGTCGGACACTTCCATGACCACGCGCATGTTGTGCTCGATGAGGAGAATGGTGAGGCCGAGGTCGGTCACGAGCTTCCGCAGGAGCGCCATGAGGCTGCGCGCCTCGCCCTGCGTCATCCCCGCCGTCGGCTCGTCGAGGAGCAGGAGGGCGGGCCGGGAGGCCAGCGCGCGCCCGATCTCCAGACGGCGCTGGTCACCGTAGGGCAGGTTGCGCGCCAGCTCATTGGCGCGGTCACGCAGCCCTACGATGTCGAGCAGCTCGGCGGCGCGTGACCACAGCGTCTGCTCTTCGCGTCTCCAGTGCGGGTTGCGGGTCACCGTGCCCCAGAAGCCCGAGTCGACGCGCGCGTGCATGCCCACGAGCACGTTCTCGACGGTGGTCATGCTCTTGAAGAGGCGGATGTTCTGAAAGGTGCGACAGACGCCGAGCGTGGTGATCTGATCGGGACGGAGACCCGCGAGCTGGGTGCCGCGGAAGGTCACCGTGCCTTCCTCGGGCACGTAGAGGCCGGTGAAGACATTGAAGAAGGTCGTCTTGCCCGCGCCGTTGGGGCCGATGATGGACGCGATCCGGCC
>Ga0137372_10007463_pt1 | contig 10584 bp, 8 predicted proteins | sample SagtaG_6_FD_104911 | JGI IMG/M metagenome (GOLD analysis project Ga0137372, IMG submission 104911) | Vadose zone soil microbial communities from Sagehorn Ranch, Mendocino, California, USA - Sage1_R_60_16 metaG | ecosystem: Environmental > Terrestrial > Soil > Vadose zone | place: USA: California...
CCGGCGGCCCATGTCGTCCAGGGCCTCCAGCCGGGGCCGGCCGAGCCGGACCTCCTGGAGCACGGTGCCCAGCTCGTCGGCGAGGGCGTTGTGGAACTTCTCTACCACCCGCTGCATGGCGGCGTCGAAGCCGAGCCCGGCCTCGACCGCGATCGTGAGCAGGTCCATAGCGTCGGGCAGTGACTTCTGGATCTCGCTCCGCCGCTGCTCGACCTTGGTTCGCAGCCAGTAGAGCGGGCCGAAGAAGCCGAGGATGCCGCCGACCGCGGCGCCGACCGCGATGAAGGTGGGATTGCCGGTGAGCAGCCCGATCAGGAGCCCGACCGCGAACATCACCACCGCGGCCACGTAACGCACGGCGATGAACTCCGAGGGTCCCAGGTTGCCCGGGTGGCCGGCCAGGTTGAGCCTGTTCTGGAGGTCATTGCGCGCCTTCTCGGGCGTGCTCCGGCTGAAGCGGTTGCCCAGGGCCTGGATGGTCGGCCGCAGCACGCGCTCGCTGAAGGGCTTCTGGAGGACGATCTCGTCCTCGGTCATGGCCCGCGTGCCGCCGCCGCCGCCGTAGGCCTGCAGGCGCTGCTGGACCATGTCGGCCGCGCTCGAGCTGGGGGTTCGCGCGACGCCGATGGCGATCAGCAGAATGCCGCCCGCCGCGATCAACGCCAGAAGAATGCTCTGTGACATCCGCCTAGACCTCGATCGCCGTGATCTTGCGGATGATCAGGTTCCCGATGAAGATCAGGAAGATCGCAAAGCCGATCATGGCCCAGCCGATGAAGTTCTCGGTCATCGGCTTGAAGTAGGTCGGCGTCACGAAGTAGAGGAAGATCGCGAGGCCGATCGGCAAGATCGTGATCAGGGTGCCGGACGCGGTGGCCTGCGCGGTCAGGGTCTTGATCTCGCCCTTGATCCGGATCCGCTCGCGGATGGTGTGCGCGATGTTGTCGAGGATCTCGGCCAGGTTGCCACCGACCGTGCGGTGGATGGCGACGGCGGTGACCACGAGGTCGAAGTCAGGACTCTCGATGCGCTTCAGCATGTTGTTGAGAGCCTCTTCCACGGAACCGCCGAGGTTCATCTCGCGGACCGCGCGCGAGAACTCGTCCGACATCGGCGGCACCGCGTTCTTGGCAACCGTGTCGACTGCCTGCGCGAACGAGTAGCCGGCCTTGAGCGCGTTGGACAACAGGACCAGCGTGTCGCCCAGCTGGTTGTTGAACGCCTTCAGGCGCTTGCCCATCCGGTAGCGCACATAGAAGCCGGGGATGAAGTAGCCGGCGACCCCGGCGAGGATCGCCTGGATGATGCCCCAGCGCAGGAAGCCGATGATCGCCAGCAGCGCGACCAGGCCGAACTGGATGGCGATGAACTCGGAGGTGCGGAGCTTGAGGTCGGCCTTCTGCAGCTGCTCGGCGAGCGGCTTCTTGCCCTTCTTCACGTTGCCCTGGCCCAGGCGCTGGGCGGCGGGCTCGAAGAGGCGGGCCACGCGCTCCCGCATCGAGGTCGCCGGCGCCCTCGGCGCGGCGGCCATCGGCGCCGAGCCCACGCCATATTGGAAGAGCCGGCTCTGGACCTCCTCGGCGCCCTCGGAGGCGCGCCGGGCGGTGGCCAGGCCGACGAAGAACACCATGATCCCGGCGGCCGCGATCAGGCCGGCGATGAGCATGAAGGGGTTCATGTGCTTCTCCTAGTAGAGCTTGTCGTGGGGGGGTTCCGGGTTGGGCTGGAAGATCTCGTCGGCAACCTCTTCGCCGCTCGCCTTCAGGTGGTCGAGCCGCATCGGACGGATGCCGGTGGCGGTGTGGTAGCCGATCGCCTTGCCTTCCTCGCTGACGCCGATCTGCTTGAAGACGAAGATCTCCTGGTACTGGATCTCGCCGGTCTCGATACCGGTGATCTCGGCGATCGAGACGACCTTGCGGGGACCGCCGCGAAGGCGCTGCTGCTGCACGATGAGGTGGACGGCGGACGCCATCTGCTCGCGGATGGCGCGCGACGGAAGGTCGGCGCCGGCCATCAGCACCAGCGTCTCCAGGCGGCCCAGAGCCTCGTGCGGATTGTTGGCGTGCAGGGTCGACATCGACCCGTCGTGACCGGTGTTCATGGCCTGCAGCATGTCCAGCGCTTCGCCACCGCGGCACTCGCCCACGATGATGCGGTCGGGGCGCATCCGGAGGCAGTTCTTGACCAGCTCCCGGATCGGGATCGCGCCCTTGCCTTCGACGTTGGGCGGCCGCGACTCGAGCGTGATCACGTGGTCCTGCTGAAGCTGCAGCTCGGCCGCATCCTCGCAGGTGATGATCCGCTCGTCGGAGGGGATGAAGCTGGAGAGGATGTTGAGCAGCGTCGTCTTACCGGACCCGGTGCCTCCCGACACCAGCACGTTGAGGCGGCCGCGCACGCACGACTCCATGAACTTGATCATGTTCGGAGTCGCGCTTCCGAACATCAAAAGATCGTCGGGACGCAGCTTCTCCCGGGAGAATTTCCGGATCGTCATGCACGGGCCCTTGAGGGCCAACGGCGGGATGATCACGTTGACGCGGGAGCCGTCCATCAGGCGGGCGTCCGCCATCGGGCTCGACTCGTCGACACGGCGGCCGACAGTGGACACGATGCGGTCGATCACCAGCATCAGCTGCTTGGGGCTTTCGAACGTGATGCTGGACAGCGTCGGCGTCCCCTTCTTCTCCACGTAGATCTGCTTGGGGTGGTTGATCATGATTTCGGAGATCTCGGGGTCGTCAACCAGCTGCTGCAGCGGGCCCAGGCCGAGCACGTCGTCGAGCAGCGACTCCACCAGCCGATCGCGCTCCGACTTGGTCATCGTGACCTGATTCATCCGGAAGTACTCGTCCGCCAGCTCCTGGATCTTGTCTCGCACGCCCACCCGGTCGGTGACGACCAGCTTGTCGGCGTACTTCTCGAGCAATTTGGCGTGGACGTGGACCTTGGCCGCGGTGAACGCCGGGCTCATGGGGTCGGCGCCGACCGGGGGCGCGATCCGGGTCGGCGACGCTTCCGGGCGGGTCGGCGGCGGCGCCGCCGTGGCGGTGGCCGCGGCCACCCGCGCGACCTGGGCGGTGGCGCCGGGATCGGTCGGAACGGGCCCATTGGCTGCAGCCGGAGCTCCCGCCGTACCCGGTGCCTGGCTTGCTTTGACCCGATCGAGTAGACCCATGCTCAGCTTCCACCGCGGCGAGAGAACAAGCCCCGCCGCGTGCGGCGACCGCCCTCCCTTCCGAGGTCTGGCAAGGGTATCAGAGTGCCGGCGAGTTCCCTCATGCTTAACGCGATTTCGGAGTCCGGTTCCATGAGCACCGCGGGGGTGGCTTTCTGGATCGACCGGAGCACCAGTTTTCCATCGCTCGGGATCTTCACCGCCACCTTCCATTGGAGGTTGGATTCGATCTGCTCGACCGTGATGTCGGCGGGCGCGTCGGCGCGGTTCAGGACCAGCGTGATGCGGTCGCCCGGAATTCCCAGCGTGGAAAAAAGTCGGAACGCCAGCTTGGCGTCCTTGATGGCCGGGATGTTCATATCCGTGACCAGGACGATGCGGTCGGCGCGCTCCAGCGCGATCAAGGAGACATCGTCGAGGTGCTGGCTCGCATCCACCACCACGTGGTCGAAGGCCCCCTTCAAGGTGTCGAGGACCGCCGCCGCGTGCTCGGGACGGACGAGGTCGGCCAGCTCCGGGCTGAGCGGGGCGCAGAGGACGCGCAGGCGCCCCGGCGCCTCCGGCATCAGGCTGCCCAGGAAGGGCGCATCCAGGCCCGAGTGGCCGGGCACGTCGGCGATCGTGCCCGGCGGATCGAGACCGAGCAGGACGGCGATGTCCCCGAACTGCAGGTCGAGGTCGACCAGGGCCACGTCCGAGCCGGACTCGACGCCCAGGGTGGCGGCCAGGTTGATCGAGATCACCGACTTGCCGACTCCGCCCTTGCCGCTGAAGACAACGATCACGCGGCCCGTCTCGTGGCGGCCGCGGGCCCGGACCGGGGGCGGCGGCGCCGCCTCGGGCTCGGGCTCGGGCTCCGGCTCGGGCTCGGGAGCCGCGGCGGCCAGTTGGGCGGGCGCCGAGGCGGGTGCCGGCGCCGGTCGCGGGCCTCGGTGGCGGAGCTGGGGCAGCTCCTGGGTGGAGTCCGTGCCCGCCGCCCGCCGGCGTGGGACGTGCGCCTTGCGGGCCGGCGCCACGGCCTGGCGAACCGCCGCCACCAGCTCCTCCCCGGCGAAGGGCTTGAGCAGGTAGCTGCGAGCGCCCGCCTCCTGGCCCCGCCGGCGGTGACCGGCGTCGTCCAGGACCGAGATCAGGACCACCGCCAGCGCCGGCAGCTCGGATCGCAGCTGTCGGGTGAGCTCGACCCCGTCGAGGTCGGGCAGCCTGACGTCCACCACCATCACGTCGGGACGGTGGCGGCGTGCCTGCTGGAGACCGGCCTGCGCGGTGTGCGCGGTGCCGGCGACCTCGATCCCGGGCTCGAACGCCAGCAGCCGGCCCAGGTTGCCAAGTGTGCGCGGGCTGTCGTCGACGATGACGACCCGGATTCGATCCGGGTCGTCATGGTGGCGGGGGACGCCCCCCTCGCGAGCCCCGGGTTGGTCGGTTATTGGGTCCCGGTGAAGTTCCAGCGCTTGTCGACGGACGCGGCTCCGACGCCGTGCGCCGCGGTTGCGTCCGCGCAGGTGGGATCGGGCTTGGTGTCCTGCGGCTTGTAGTCCTGGTAGGAGCCAAGCGTGTAGGTGAGGGTGGAGTTGGCCTGCAGCCAGCGGAAGAACTCCCAGTCGCACTGGGTCATGACCAGCGTCAGGCTGCTCGCCACGCCGCCCTGCTGCTGCGACGCCGGCGCGCCGCCGCCGCTGGTTACCTGGCCCGTGGCCGCGCCCACCTTGAGCACGTGGACGTTGGTGAACACGGTCTTGGTCACCGGTCCGCTGGTGGTGGGCTGCGCCTGCTGCCCTGCCGGCTTGAGGGTCAGGGGCAACACGGTGGCGATGATGTTGATGTAGTCGCCGGCCTGGATGTACCCGGCCACGCCCACCTGCTCGCCGGTCGGGATGGTGGCGGCGTCGAAGCCTTTGGGGATGGGCAGGAAAGCGGCCTGGATCTGGACGGCGTCGATGCTGTTGGCCAGCATGTTGCTGGTCACCGGCTGGCCCTGCGAGATCTTGATCTCGGCCACCGCGCCGGTGGCGTTGGCGGCCGTGCCGTTGGGGTTGGCCGTGGCCTGGGCGGCCGATTTGCCGATCACGTCGTCGATCGACCGGTAGGCATTGGGCGGCACCCCGTCCGCGGGCCAGGGCTTGAGGGCCAGGTCGTCCTTGCCGAGGGCGGCCCGGAAGGGGATGTCACGGGCGGCGACCACGATGTTGGTGCTCCCTCCGGAGCCTCCGCCGACTCCCCGCGTACTTGAAAGCAAGAAGACGAGGCCGAAGGCTCCAAGAGCCGCCACGGCGCCAATGATTATGAAGATGCGGCTGCTGCTGGCACGCGGTCGTGCTGGTTGGGCGACTGCCAAGCTGTTAGGTCCTCCCGCTTAGAGCTCCGAAAAGTGCCGCCATTATATGGACGGCCCGGCCGGGTGCACCCCCGGTCTTCTAGAACGATTTGGAAGTCGGGACGGAGGTGGAGGAGGCGCCACGGCGGCCCTCCTCCATCCGTTCACGGCCTCGAGCTGCTCCTAGGGGTGCAGCACTCCCACCACGTCCGAGAACATGTGGTTGAGCTGATCCCCCATCGAAATAAGGATGAGGATGGCGACGATGGAGACCATGATCAGGATCAGTGCGTACTCGACCAGACCCTGACCGGTCTGTCGCTTGAGCGCCCGAGGCTTTACGCCCCGAGAAAACACGTTTTGCATCACCTCTCTGGGCAAGGTCGGCGTCGGCATGACTCGGCCAACGCGACTATGAGGTCTTTATTGCCGGCGCGCACCGCGCAAACGAAGAGAGGGCCCCCCGAAGGGAGCCCTCTTTGAAGGTCTTTTCGCTGTTCCGACTAGGTGCCGAGAGCGGCGACGACGTTAGAGAACACGTTCTTGATCTGGTTGCCCATCGTAAGAAGGATGACGATAACCACGATCGAGACCAGGACCAGGATCAGGGCGTACTCGACCATACCCTGGCCTTCCTGACGAGTGGTGAGGCCACGAAGCTTGAAGTACAGGCTCAACATTTTTCCTATTCACCTCCTTTTTCTGAGATGTGACCGGTTGGGTCGAGGCATACAACGCGCCTTGCAGCGGTTTCCTGCGACCTTCCGAACGGCGGCATGATAGTCGGCCCAGGACGGCAGCGCAACGCCTTCAAGAGAATCAGCTGGAGGCGCGGATGTTGATGGGCAGCTCGACTTCAACGAAGGTTCCGGAGCCTGGCCGGCTGCGCACCTCGAGGGTCCCACCGGCCGCCAGCGCGCGCTCGCGCATGCCCAGCAGGCCCAGGCGCGGGACGTCGCCGGGGGCAGCCGCGGCGGCCACGTCGAAGCCCTGGCCATCGTCCCGGACCCGCACCCCGGCGCTCTCGCCGCGAAGGTCGAGTTCGACCGCGACCCGCCGTGCCTGGGCGTGGCGCTCGACGTTGGTCAGAGCCTCGGCCACGATCCAGAAGAGCGTCTCCTCGACCTCGGGCGGCAGCCGGCGCCCCTCGCCGGCGATCTTCACCTGGCAGCCGGCGCCGGTCCGCGCCTCCCAGTCCGCGGCCAGCCGGCGGACGGCGGTGGCCAGGCCCAGCTCCTGGACCGAGGGCGGCCGCATGCCGGCCAGGACGCCGCGCATGTCGGCGATGGCGTCGCGGACCGCGCTCCGAAACTGCTGGAGCTCGGCCGCCGCCCGCTGAGGGTCGCGCTGGACGAGACGCTCCAGGACCTCGGCCTCCAGCACCAGGTTGGAGAGCGCCTGCAGCGGCCCGTCGTGAAGGTCGCGTGCGATTCGCATCCGTTCGGCGAGCACCACCTCGGCGACCGCCCCACCCAGCTCCTCCAGCAGTGCGACGGTGGCGCGCGCCGCCTCGATGCCCAGGGCGAGCTCTCGGCAGCGCGTCGCCAGCTCCTCCGAGCGCTCGAGGACGGCTTCCCGCTCGGGCGCCGAAAAGCGCTCCGGGTGCTGGCTGACGTGGCCCCGGATCACGCGGGCCTCGGCGAGCTCTTCCTGCGCTGGCGCCAGCTCGGCCTTCAGCGGCGCCGCCACCGCGCGCGCGGCGTTCAGCCGCGCCGCCATCAACTCGCCCAAGGCGATTCCCTCGCGCGCCACGGTCAGGCTAGGATGCCGGTCGAGGTGGCCGTCCCCAGCATCCCCGAGAGCATTCCGTTGACCCCGCCCCGGCGGCGGAACGGCTCGTACTGGTTCGACATCGTGTTCGGGCGGCTGGTGCCGGCGATCTTCTTCAGTGTCTTCCTCGTCGACAAGGCGCTGCTCGTCCAGGGGAGCCTGGCCGAGCTGGGTTCGCACCGGCAGGCGTCAGATTATCTCGCCGCCCTCAACCAGGTGCTCGGTTTGGTGTACTTCACGATGCTGGTCGTCCTCTACGTGGTGCGGCTGCCCAAGCGCGCCGGCGACGGCCGGCCGCTGATCATCCTGGCCAGCTTCTTCGGCTCCTTCTCGGTGATCCTGGCCAGCTTCCTGCCCGGGGTCGCGGTGCGGCCCAACCTGCAGGCGCTGTCGACGGCCATGGTGCTGGTCGGGCTTGGCTACACGGTCTGGTCGCTCGGCTACCTGCGGCGCTCCTTCTCGATCATGCCCGAGGCCCGGCGCCTGGTCACCGGTGGGCCGTATGGCCTCAGCCGCCACCCGCTGTACCTGGGCGAGGGCCTGGCGGCGATCGGGCTCAACATCCCCACCGTGGCGTTGCCGGGGATGCTGGTGCTGGCCGCCTTCCTGGTCGCCCAGTACATTCGCATCCGGGCCGAGGAGCGGGTGCTGGAGCGCGAGTTCCCGGAGTACGCGGCCTATCGCCGGCGGGTGCCGCGCTACCTGCCCACGCCGGCGAGCATCGCGCATGCTCCGGCGCTGACCGCGCTCAGCCGCCGGCTCACCCCCCGGACCCTGCTCCTGGGCGGGATCATGCTCGCGCTGCTGGCCGCCTTCACGTCGACCCAGGCCGACCCCGACTACTGGTGGCACCTGAGGATCGGGCAGTGGATGCTGTCCAACGGGCTGCCCCGCCACGACCTCTTCACCTACACGGTGCCGGACCATGCCTGGACCGACCACGAGTACGCGACCGAGATTCTGATGGCGGTGGTCGCCGGCGGGGGCGGCCTGGCCGCGGTCTCGCTCGGGTTCGGCCTGCTGACCTGGGCCGGCTTCTGGCTCATCTACCTGGCGGTCCAGCCCTACCGGCCGCCCTACGTGATCGCGGCCCTGGGCCTGGCGCTGGGCGCCCTCGCGGGGGCTCCGATCTGGGGCCCTCGGGCCCAGATGATCACCTTCTTCCTGGCCTGCCTCGAGCTGTACTGGATCCGCGGCTACCTGGCCGGGCGAAGCAGGGCGCTCAACTGGTTCCCGCTGGTGATGGTGCTCTGGGCCAACCTGCACGGCGGCTGGGCGGTCGCCTTCGTATTCCTGGGGGTGGCCTTCGCGGCCGAGGCGCTGAAGCTGATCGCCGATCGCCGCGACCCGGCGGCCCGGGCGCACGTGCGCCGGCTGGCGCTGATCGGGGTGGCCAGCCTGGCCGCGGTCCTGGCCACCCCGCACGGGCCCAGCCTCCTCCTCTATCCCCTGGTAACCCAGGGCAGCGCCGCCCAGCAGAGCCTGATCGTGGAATGGTTCTCGCCCAACTTCCACCGCAACGACCTGAAGCCGTTCGAGCTGATGATGATGCTGCTGATCGCCGGCTTCGCCATCCGTCGGCCATCCCTCTACGACCTGCTGCTGGCGCTCGCGGTGCTGGCGCTGGCGCTGCAGTCGGTGCGGCACATCGTCCTCTTCGTGGCCGCGGCCACGCCGATCCTGATCCTCACCTGGTCCGACGTCTGGCGCCGGGTGACCGCCGCCCGCGGCTGGCGGCCGGGCACTTCCGAGGCCCGGCCCCTGTTCGCCGCCATCACCGGCGCCGCCCTGGTCGTGATCGCGGCCGCCTCCGCGGGCGTGATCGCGTCCCACCTGCGAACCCAGGACCAGGTCATCCGAACCGAGTACCCGGTGGGCGCGGCCGACTGGCTGGCGGCCAACCCCGGGGTCGGCACCCGGATGTTCAACCAGTACGGGTATGGCGGCTACCTGGTGGACCGCTTCTACCCCGACCCCAACCGCCGGGTCTTCGTCTTCGGGGAGGCCGAGCTGATGGGTGACGACCTGCTGCTCCGGTACCAGGACGTGGCCTCGCTGCGGGCCGACTGGAAGCGGGTGCTGGACGACTACCGGGTCGACTACGTCGTCTTCAATCGAGGCGAGGCGCTCAGCAACGTCCTGGCCACCGATGCCGACTGGACGCGGGTCTACCAGGACGCTTACACGGAGATCTACGTGCGGCGGTAGATCCTGGCGTTGGGGGTGTCGTACACCGGCGCCCCCACTCCCACCGGCGCGCCGGCGCCCACGTCCGACGTCCAGACCAGGTAGCCGATGTCGTGGTCCCGGGCATAGGCCGCCCCGTCCTGCTGCCCGGTCAGCACGGCGTAGGCCTCCCGCTGCTTCTCGAAGTACAGGTAGGTCTCGCTGTACTGCCCGACGTAGGCGGAGTCGGAGCTGTAGGCGGGCACGTAGAGCCCGAAATGGCCCATCGAGAGGACGGTGCCCCGGGGGTTGGCGTCGAGCCACCGCAGCGCCCCCAGCTCGTCGGAGCTCAGCGAGTAGCTGGGGCTGGTGGCGAAGAGCATCGGCGCCAGCAGCAGGTAGACGCAGCCCACGCTGGCGAAGGCGACGTAGGAGAAGGGCACCAGGTTGACGGCGCGGCCGCGCAGGCGCGGCACCACCTGCTCGTACATGCCCCGCGCCGCCAGCACCACCAGCGGCAGGTAGACGCCGTCGAAGAAGCGGCGGCGTAGGTTGCCGGCCGGGTTGGGAGTCCAGAGGATGAGCGCCAGCAGCAGCAGCCAGGCGAGCAGGAAGAGGTCGGCGCGGCTGCGGCGCCGCAGCGCACCCGGGACGCCGAGCGCGGCGAGCACGACCTGGGGGGCGAGCGCCAGGAAGAGGCTGAGACCGTCCGGCGGCAGGTTGTTGCGCCACTGCAGGCTCCAGCGCACGACCTCGGGCACGTGCGACGAGCCCCAGTACGAGTAGGCGACGTAGGGCAGCGCCAGCCCGAAGGCGAGGGCCACCGCCGCGTAGCCGCGGATCGAGACCCTCCGGTAGAGGAACGCCACCGCGAAGGCGCCGCCGAGCAGGATCGGCATCTGGGCGTGGATCGAGGCCAGACCAAGCCAGGCCAGGCCGGCGAGCAGGCCCCAGCGCAGGCTGCCGCGCTCGCCGGCGCGCAGGGTGAAGACGCAGGCGGCGGCCTGGAAGGCGGCCGCCCAGGCGAAGTGCGGCAGCGCGAGCACGCTGTAAAAGGCGCTCAGCTCGGGCATCCGCCAGTCCAGGGTGTCGGTCTGCTGCCCGAGGACGTAGGGCTTGCCAATAGCCTGGATCACGTAGCCCATGCCCA
>Ga0137372_10007467_pt1 | contig 10580 bp, 7 predicted proteins | sample SagtaG_6_FD_104911 | JGI IMG/M metagenome (GOLD analysis project Ga0137372, IMG submission 104911) | Vadose zone soil microbial communities from Sagehorn Ranch, Mendocino, California, USA - Sage1_R_60_16 metaG | ecosystem: Environmental > Terrestrial > Soil > Vadose zone | place: USA: California...
ATCGCCGTGAATTTGGCATGTGGCTGGGTACCCGGATTAGGAGCGCCTTTGCAAAGGGATCCGTGCATTGGGCTGACTGCACCGTTGCTCCGTCGCAGGCGTTCGCGGATGAACTGAGGGGCTGGACAGGCCGAGAAGTGCATGCCATTCATCACGGATTCGACCACGAACTGTTCTTTCGCGACCAGTCGCCGCTGCCCGATCACGTGCAATGCAAGCTTCTCGAGGCCAAAGACAGCCTGAAGCTTCTATTCGTCAGTCACTACAACTACTACAGAAATTTTGAAACGCTGTTTCAAGCCCTGCCGGTAATCACAGAGAAACTGAAGCCTCGCAAAGTTCGCCTATTTCTGACTTGCAAGCTGCAGGACGATGCCAATCCCGGCACCTACCGCGCTCAGAGAGCATCTGCTCTTGTTCAACAGCTCGGAATTCGGGATGAAGTCGTGGAACTGGGAGCAATCCCGTATCAATCGTTGCATCAGGTGTATCGCGCCTGCGACATCTACGTGACGCCTGCTTACACGGAAACCTTTGCGCACCCGTTGGTAGAGGCGATGGCCGGCGGACTGCCTGTTGTCGCATCTGATGTGGCAGTGCACCGCGAAGTCACTGCCGGAACCGCTCTCTACTTCCCCCGGTTTTCCCCCGAAGTACTTGCACAAAACGTTGCCCGTGTAGCAACCACGCCGGATTTGGCGGCGAGGTTGGCAGCGGCAGGCAGGCAGCGGGCTGTGCGCTTCAGTTGGAAAAAACACATCGGACAGTTACTAGAGCTTGCATTCTCCGTCCAGAGAAGCCCAAGATCGAAAGCTGCTGCGAGAGCCGCTTAATTCCTGACTGAAGCCAAATACAGGCTATCTGCGAAATTGGCCATCATCGGAAGCTTCCCGCTTGCGGGGCGCAGCATCTCTGAGCTCAATACGACTGCTTGATACTTGCGAGGCAAGAAGCGACGATCACTGAACTGTGGGTTCAGGGAGAAGTAGCCATCGATCATGCCGGGCCTCACCTCGAATTGAGGCAACTCAGCGGAATCGCCCTGCTCTGCAACGGCAACTGAACGTGTGCTTTCGATGTGCATCTGGGCCACGTCGGACAGCAGCAGAATGGGGATGCCCTCGATAACCGCGTACTGATGGCGTCCTTCACAGGTTAGGTTCGAGTCTTCAAGCGCAAGAGGGAGACGGCATCGCGGGCAAACCAGCAGTTCCAGGAGACGCTCATCAAATTCGAGAGCCGTATGTTGGGTACGTAACTCCTTTCGATATGCTAGCTCCTTCCGGATTCTGTTTGGTTTCACAGAGAGGTACGCTTAGTCATTAGGGCGTTCGCGCTAGTCTCAGAACGCGGGACCTATGAGAAACGTCCATACCTGAGCATCTCTCTAATCGAACCTGAGTCGTCACCGTCTTGCGGGCTAGCCTTACGAGGTCTGCTGCTACTCTTGACCCGTGAAGCGGATTCCTTCGCTGGACGGGTTGCGGGCTGTCTCGATCTCCCTAGTTGTCCTGGGGCACCTTGCAAAGAGTGGCCATGCGCCCCAGGTTTTCTGGAGCTATTTCGCCGCGACCGGCGTGCGCATCTTTTTCGTGATTTCCGGTTACCTCATCACAACTCTCCTGATCGGCGAATATGAGCGCACGTCGACGGTATCGCTCCGGGAATTCTATGTTCGAAGGGCATTCCGTATTTTTCCCGCAGCCACAGTATTCATCGCAGCGATGATTATTTTCTATTGGCGCGATCTGAGTCTCTACCACATTTCCGCAGCTGTCTTCTATGTGGCGAATTACGATATGACACGACCTTGGATCTTCGGCCACCTATGGTCCTTGAGTATAGAGGAGCAGTTTTACTTGTTGTGGCCGAGTGTTCTTAAGCAGTTCTACAAGCATCGCATCGGAATTCTGATCGCTGTAATGGCTTTCGCACCCATATGGCAGACGATGTCCTATCTGCTCAAGTGGCGAGTCGGCCTTGTGGCGTTTCCAGCCATCGCCGGCAATCTTGCGATTGGCTGTCTCTTGGCGGTCATCTCTCGCAGGCTTCCCAAGATCAGTCGCGTTTCAGCGTTGATAATGACTGTGGCGATTATCTTGATCCCATTCTTCCCTGCACAGAATCGAGCTCGCACACTGTTGATGGTCTTTGTGCTGAACCCAGTTTTGTATGTTTCAATAGCCGGCCTCCTTGTCCATGTCATGCAGAGGCCCTACGCATGTCTAAACTGGGGACCGACAGTCTGGCTCGGTCGGATTAGTTACAGCCTCTATTTATGGCAGCAACCGTTTTGCTCTGACCCACACTTGCGTTCCGGCTACCTCGCCATTTTCGCATTCGTGTTCGCGGTCATTTCGTACAATATTGTCGAAATGCCGATGTTAAGACTGCGTGAGAGGAGATCTCTGATTCGTCCGCGACCTCTTCAGATTGACACGCCACGATCCGAAGAATCCGTTGGCCAATCTGTGGCATAGAACTGGTCACATATAGGATGGCTTCCTGGCTGTTATCAGCAGAAACAGTCCCCATCTTCGTCCGACTCTGCGCACCAGCCAGCGAGGGAACACTTTCCACATCATTCGGTAGACCAGACTCTGAAATCTTGCTGATGGCCGGTTGAGCAACAGGTCGCCAGGACTGAACACTTGCTCGATGGCCACCTGCTCGAAATCCCGCATCATGCAGAGAACTTCGCCGAAAGTGAACGTTTTAGTCCCAGGGCTCTCAAGCCGTTCGTAAACACACTGCCGAATGGATTGACCGTGCCAGATTCCATATCGTAGCCAAAGCATGAATCCCGTTAGCGAGGCATGGTGATAAAGCATGATTCGGGCCTCACCGCCGAGTTTCAAGACTCGCCACGCTTCCTGCAAGCATTCTGCTGTGTCAGGGCTGTGATGCATTACGCCGTAGGAATACACCACGTCGAATTTGCAGTCCTCGAAAGGAAGGTGTTCCGCGTCTGCGACCTGCAGGTCAGGTGTCAGGCCGCCCTGTGCGCACCTTCTGCTGGCCCGATCGAGCGATGCCGGAGATAAATCAACACCGGTAGCTGTAGCTCCAGCCTTTAGCCACCGCTCGTAGTCTGCACCCATGCCGACCCCGATTTCCAAGACCCGCAAGCCGCGAGATTTTGAGAACTGTGCAAACTGCGGGATATGTGGCTCAAGCGCGTAGCGGGCTTCGGAATGCAGTTTGAAATCCAGAGCAGAACCTAGATATCGCGATCCGCAAGGCTCTGTACTCCAGAATTCCGCGACTCTGTTCTTCAAACTCGGAGGAGTTGCAGTGCACGCCACCGGCATAGCATAGCGTATGGGGCTGGCTCTTCCGAGTACAAAGTTGTGCACTCCCGCGGAAGTTTTCCGCCGTCCACATTCAAGTAAGATGTGCGCAGCACTCGATCCTCTTACATGCAGAACTTGGCCGAACCTCTCACGGAGAGGACACAATCGCCTCACGATGTTCCCTCGTTGGGCCGAGTTCGGCTTCCGATCAGTGTGATCGTGCCGGTGCGGAATGAGGCACGAAACCTGCCGGCATGTCTCGAGTCACTGCACGGTGTCGGAGAAGTTTATGTGGTCGATTCCGGGAGCACCGACGAGACATCGCAAATTGCCCACTCTTTCGGCGCTCAAGTCGTCCAATTCCATTATCGAGGGGGCTGGCCCAAGAAACGCCAGTGGGCACTTGACACTCTGCCGCTCAGTTATGACTGGGTGCTACTGGTAGATGCGGATGAGCAGTTGACGCCGAAGTTAACTGCCGAAGTGCAGCGAGTCCTCCGAGACCCGAGCATAGACGGGTACTACGTGGGGTTGGACATGTTTTTTCTTGGCAAACGCCTTCGCCATTGTGGCGCCAGCTATTATAAATTGTCGCTATTTCGGCGAGGCGCGGGCCGGTTTGAGTGCCGCACGGAGGACCAAGACGAATCTATGTGCGACATGGAAGTCCACGAGCACGTGATGATTTCAGGCAAGACTCGGACGTTGGAAGAGCGGATCCTTCATCGGAACGTCGAAAATCTATCGCGGTATATTCAGAAACACAATGAATATTCGAACTGGGAAGTACGTGTCTCGAACGATCGAGCGGTTGGGCACGACCAACTAGAGCCGTCGCTGTGGGGTAGTCAGGCGGAACGCAGGCGATGGCTGCGTAAAAACCTGTTGGGCGTGCCAGGTTCTCCGGCCCTTTTTTTCCTCTATCGCTACGTGCTGCGGCTTGGCTTTCTCGATGGCGTTCCAGGCCTGATTTATTGCGGGTTCCAGGCGATTCAGTTTTTTCATGTGAAGGCGAAGCTGTACGAAGCGAAGGTTGCGTCGCGCTCACGGCTAGGCACTGACGTCCATGAGATGAGCGCACAGGATCAAAACTATGTGCGGCATTAGCGGGCTGGCCAATTGGGGAGATCGCGAGACGCTGGGGCGGATGACCGCCATCCAGATGCATCGCGGCCCGAACGATGGCGGCTTATGGCAACATCGTTCGCCAGACGGCTCGTTCTTTGGATTGGGAAGCCGGCGGCTTTCCATTCTCGATCTTTCTGCAGACGGCCACATGCCGATGTCGAACGAGGACGGCAGTGTCTGGATCACCTACAACGGCGAGATTTACAACTTCAAAGAACTTCGGCGCGAGCTCGAAAGCAAAGGTCATCGCTTCGCCTCACACACAGATACAGAGGTCATTGTTCATTTGTATGAAGAAGAGGGCGCGGATTGCGTAAGGCGCCTGAACGGAATGTTTGCATTCGCGATCTGTGATCTGCGCGAAGGCCGTCCGGCACTCTTCATGGCGCGCGATCATTTTGGGATTAAGCCGTTCTACTACTGCAATCGGAGCGGCTCCCTGGCGTTCGCATCGGAGATCAAGGCTCTGCTCGAAGTACGTGGAATTGAAACGAGGATTGATCTTCAGGCTCTCGACCAATACTTGACGTTTTTATGGGTGCCTGATCCCAAAACTCTGTTCCAGGAAATCTTCAAGCTTCCGGCTGGACATTGTGCCACGTTTCGCGATGGTGAGATGAAGATCACACAATATTGGGACCTGAGCTTCCCGCCTGAGAATTACGAGTTTCGCTCGTCTGAGGCCGGACTAGCAGAAGAAATTCGTCAACGCTTTCGACATTCAGTCGAGCAGCAGATGGTCAGCGACGTGCCACTCGGCGCATTCCTGAGTTCGGGACTTGATTCCTCGAGCATTGTGGCGACAATGATGCGGACCGCGAAGGCTCCGCTTCGCACTTACACGGTGACGTTTCCCGAGAAGTATCGCAAAGGTGAGAATACGCTTGACGATCCGGCGGTCGCGGCTCGCTTGGCGGCAAAGTTGGGATGCGAAAATCGGCAGATCGTCGTTGAACCAGATGTGGCCAACCTGCTGCCGAAGCTGTGCTGGCATATGGACGAGCCCACTGCCGACTCCGCGATTGTAACCGCGTTTTTAGTTTGCCAGGAAGCGAGCCGAGACGTAACTGTGCTCATGTCCGGCGTGGGCGGCGATGAACTTTTTGGCGGATATCGAAAATACGCGGCGCATCGCTGGGCCGAAGCGTATTCTCGCGTGCCCGGCTGGATGCGAAACCTGGCGGACTCCGCGGTTTTAGGGGCTCCGAACATGCGCGGCAGCAGGATGAAAGGCAGTTTGCGTTTGGCGAAGAAGATGCTTCGCAGTGCTGCGTTGCCGAGGCAAGAACGCTTCATCAGGAATTGCACATATTTCGACGATGACCAGCGACGCGGGATTTACAGCGAGCAATTGCGCAATGAGATCGACGCCGGTCTTTCGAACGGCGCCCATGAGAAGGCATTTGAGCAAGTTGCCGACGCCGATTTTCTCAATCAGATGCTGTATCTCGACAGCAAAATTTTCATGACCAGCCTGAACCTCACCTACAACGACAAAATGAGCATGGCTTGCTCGGTCGAGGTACGCGTGCCATTTCTGGATCGAGAATTGGCAGAGTTTGTGGCTTGGAATGTACCTCCGAAGCTGAAGCTAAAAGGGCTTTTTAAACCCACCACCAAGCACATTTTCCGTCGCGCAATGGCGAACGTGCTGCCGGATGAGGTTCTTCGACAACCGAAGGCGGGTTTTGCAGCGCCGACCGATTATTGGCTGGCCAATGATCTCACCGAGATGACGGACGATCTTTTGTCGGAGTCGAACATTCGCAGCCGGGGCTTATTCCGGTCTGACCGTGTTCAGGCGATGGTTAAGCAACATCGTGACGGTGCGCAGGATTGGTCCATGCAAATTTGGCAACTCCTCACGCTAGAGCTGTGGATGCAGAGCTTCATGGGTGGCCCTCGTTCTCAGGTCGGACACACTGCTGAGGCGGCGATCGCATGAAGCAAGTACTGCAAAGCGCACGCACCGGCGAATTTGAAGTTGCTGATGTGCCCGCGCCCGCCGTGCTGCCCGGATCCGTGCTGGTTCGAATTGCGGCGTCGCTGGTTTCGGCGGGGACCGAGCGCGCGGCTTCTGAGTTCGCCGCCAAGAATCTATTGCAGAAGGCGCGTTTGCGCCCCGATCTGGTGCGCGAAGTTTTCAATAAAGTCCGACGCGACGGATTATTAACTGCGGCTTCCGCAGTTCGCGGCAGACTCGACCAGCCCAACGCGCTTGGTTACAGCAGCTCTGGCACTGTGCTTGAGGTCGGCGAGGGGATTAGTGATCTGAAGCCAGGCGATCGCGTTGCATGCGCGGGGGCTGGATTCGCAGTGCACGCCGAATTCGCGTGTGTGCCGCGAATGCTTGTGGCGCGGATTCCTTCAGCCAACGTGAACTTCGAGAGTGCCGCGTTCACCACGCTTGGTGCGGTCGCCATCCATGGCGTACGCACGGCCGAGGCCAAGCTCGGCGAGGCCGTCGCACTGATCGGACTCGGTCTCCTCGGTCAACTTACGCTGCAAGTCCTTGTCGCTGCCGGATGTCGCGTCATAGGGTTGGACTTACATCCCGAACGCGCGCAGCTTGCGGCAAAAATGGGTGCACTGGCGGTTACCACGTCAGAAGCGGAATTTCGCGATTTGTGCCTTCGGCATTCAGGCGGACACGGCGCCGACTGCGTGTTGATCGCTGCGGAGACCGCGAGCAGCGGGCCAGTGAACCTGGCGTCGGATGTCGCTCGTGACCGCGCGATTGTGGTGGCGCTTGGCACGGTGGGAATGGAGCTTCAGCGCAAGCTTTACTACGAGAAAGAGCTCGACTTCAGAGTTTCACGTTCCTATGGACCTGGACGATACGATGCTGCTTTCGAACAAAAAGGCCGCGACTATCCCATCGGCCATGTTCGTTGGACTGAAACGCGCAACATGGAAGCGTTTTTGCAGCTTCTCTCGGACGGCAAAATAAATCTGGACCCGCTGATCACGCACCGATTTCCTGTCGAGGATGCGTTGGCTGCCTACGATCTGATTTCTGGCACGAATGCGACCTCGTCATTGGGAGTGTTAATCCAGTACAAAGCTGAAGAGATCATGCCGAGGCGTTTGGAACTGGTCACGTCTGCTCAAGCTATAACCGGCCAGATCAGAGTCGGACTGTTGGGTGCGGGAAATTTTGCTCGCGGCATTTTGATTCCCGCCATCCAGAAGGACCGGAAAACGCAACTCGCCGGGATATGCGCCACCAGTGGGCCACGCGCGCGATCGCTGGCAACGAAGTTTGACTTCGAGTTTTGCACGACCGCTGAAGATGAGATCTATTCTGATTCCTCAATCAATACGGTAGTGATTGCGACCCGTCATCACTTGCACGCTCGTCAGATCGTCCGAGCGCTCGAGGCTGGAAAGCACGTTTTCTGCGAGAAGCCGCTTTGTTTGACTGAGCTCGAGTTGAAAGAGATACAAACTGCCTATGCGCGTGCCGGACGGCACCTCGTGGTCGGCTTCAATCGCCGGTTCGCACCGATGATTCAGCGGATGAAGCAGTTTCTCCACCAGGCTGGTGGACTTTTCGTCCTACATTATCGAATCAATGCCGGCTCGCTCCCGGCAGACCACTGGATCAACGATGCTGAGCAAGGCGGGGGCAGGATATTGGGCGAAGTCTGTCACTTTGTGGATTGTTTGTCGTTTCTCGCTGACTCGCCTCCGATCTCTGTACGGGCTCGGAGTTTGGCAATTTCAAACGACGATCACGACGTGGTTGTCTCGCTGGAATTTACGAATGGGTCTTTGGGAACGATCTCCTATGTATGCAGCGGAGATCGGGCGTATTCGAAAGAACGAATCGAGGTGTTCGGCGGGGGTTGCGCCGTTGTCCTCGATGACTACCGCAGCCTTGATCTGATTCGTCACGGAGAAAAGCAGGCTGTCCGCTCGCGGTTGCGGCAGGACAAAGGGCATACCGCCGAGTGGCGTGCGTTTTCTGAATGCATCCGAAATGGCGGCCCCGCGCCGATTCCGTTTGAGGAAATTGTGGCGTCAACTGAGGCAACTATTCGCATCGTTGATTCTTTGCGTTCTGGGCGTACTGAACGACTCACCGGCAGCCGGTCAGCTCAGCTCTATACGCCGTTGCTCTCATGACTGTAGAGACGTTGCTTGCAACTTCTTGCGGGAGCGAAGACGTAGCAACCTACGTCTCTACATAGAGGTGATAAGTACATGCTTAAAAGGAAACTCTGATGTTGATTCTGGGCCTGAATATGTTTCACGCCGATGCATCGGCCGCCATCATTAAAGATGGCGAGGTGTTGTTCGCCATATCTGAGGAACGCCTGAATCGCGTAAAGCACTATGCCGGCTTTCCCGCTCTTGCAATTCAAGCCTGCCTCGGTGCGGCAGGAGCGAAGATCGCCGACATAGATCACGTCGCGGTTGGACAGGACACGGACGCGAACCTTGCAGAAAAAGTGCGGTACGCGATTGCGAATCCTGCCAAGCTGCTGAATTTCATCCGTCTTCGACGCCGGAAAGAGGAGATGAGAGATGTGCGGTCCCTGATGGCAAGATCGCTGGACTGTGGTCCTGAAAGGCTGAAGTTCACAGAGCACCGCGTCGAGCACCACATCGCGCACATCGCGAGCGCCTATTATTGTTCGCCTTGGGAGCAGGCCGCCGGCTTCAGCTACGACGGATCGGGAGACTTTGTTTCCACAATGATGGCGCGTTGCGAAGGTGGGGAAGTTACCGTCCTTGATCGTGTTTTCCTGCCGCACTCGCTCGGCAGTTTCTACACCATGATTTGCGAGTTCATCGGCTACAACAAATACGGAGATGAAGGCAAGGTCATGGGCCTGGCTCCGTACGGCAAGGATACGTATGTGGAGCAGGTCCGCGAGCTGCTCATGACGAGCGCATCCGGGTTCGAACTCGCTCTGGATTTTTTCCAGCCCCTCGGCAGCAATGAAGGCATGCAGCTAAAGCCAGACGGAACCGTGGCATTAGCCAGACATTTCTCCGGACGCATGATTGAAATGTTTGGCGCGCCTCGCGATCCCGCTGCGGAGATAACTCAGCGCGATATGGATCTGGCGTATGCCATGCAGCACTGTTTTGAGGAGGTTTTTTTTCATTTGTTAAATGAGCTCTACAGGCGAGTTCCGGCGGAGAATCTGGCGATGGCGGGCGGGTGCGCGCTGAACAGCGTTGCCAACGGAAAGCTTTTTGCGCGTACTCCGTTCCGCCACACCTGGATCCAGCCGGCGGCCGGAGACGAAGGCTTGGCGATTGGAGCGGCCTTGCACACCTATCACTCAGTTTTGAAACAACCCCGTGAGCATGCGATGAAGAATTCTTATCTGGGGCCGGAGTTCACGGATGCACGAATCGAAGCATCGCTTAAGAGTGCGGGAGTGAAATACGAAAAGCTGGAGCGTGGCCCTCTGCTCGACCGCGTGGCCGCTAATGTTGCTGAAGGCGAAGTTGTCGGTTGGTTTCAGGGAAGAATGGAGTGGGGGCCGCGGGCTCTGGGGAATAGATCGATCGTCGCTCATCCCGGACGGCCTGATATGAAGGACATACTTAATGCACGAATCAAGCGGCGCGAGTGGTTTCGCCCGTTTGCGCCTTCGATTTTAGAGGAGCGGCAGGCGGACTATTTCGAGCACGACCATCCTTCGCCATTCATGCTGCACGTTTACAAAATTCGTTCAGAAAAACGGGAGCAACTGTGCGCGGTCAATCACGTGGACAATACTGGAAGATTGCAAAGCGTGGCCCGGGACGAGAACCCGCTTTACTATGACTTGATCCGCGCATTCGAGCGACAGACGGGCATCCCGGTCCTTCTTAATACCAGCTTCAACGAAAACGAACCTATTGTCTGCAAACCTGAAGAAGCGATTGACTGTTTCCAGCGGACTCGTATGGATGCGATTGCGATCGGGCCGTTCCTGGCGCGAAAAGTGGAGAACGGAGCTTAATGGCAAGTGCGCCGGCAATCGCTCCCGCTTCCCTAAAAACAGAGTTGGTTGCAACGTTGCCAAATTGCCGAGCACTGGCCTGGCAGGGTGATCGTCTTTATCTCTCGCGCGGCTACGATTTGTATTCGGCGCGGATGACTGCCACGCCCTTTGAATGGAACAAGTTCGCAAGTTACTCTCCGCCCTGGCATCG
>Ga0137372_10007469_pt1 | contig 10578 bp, 9 predicted proteins | sample SagtaG_6_FD_104911 | JGI IMG/M metagenome (GOLD analysis project Ga0137372, IMG submission 104911) | Vadose zone soil microbial communities from Sagehorn Ranch, Mendocino, California, USA - Sage1_R_60_16 metaG | ecosystem: Environmental > Terrestrial > Soil > Vadose zone | place: USA: California...
CGGCGCGGGCGGCCGGGAGGATCCGAGCGCGGCGGCGGGCGAGCCGGATGCCGGCGGGGGCGGCGCGGGCGGCCGGGAGGATCCGAGCGCGGCGGCGGGCGAGCCGGATGCCGGAGGGGGCGGCGCGGGCGGCCGGGAGGATCCGAGCGCGGCGGCGGGCGGGCCAAGCGCCGGTACGCGGAGCGTCGCCGCGTTCCGCTACCTCGTGGTCCCGCTCAGGGTTCCGGCCCGGGCCTGACTCAGCTAGCTCCGCGGCGCTGTTCGCTGACCCGGCGGCGCTGTTCGCCAGCACCGCTCGCCAGCCCGATGGCGCCGCCCGATGGCGCTGCTCCTGGGCCGCGCCTCAGCTGGGACACCCCCTGGCCGGCGCCGCGGCAGTCAGCGGCCGCGGCCGAACAGGCGGCGAAGCAGGCCGCGGAGAAGCCCGGCGACGAGCAGGATGACGGCCAGCTTGCCGGGGAACGGGAACAGCCGGAGCGATGGCAGCCAGGCGAAGAACAGCAACCAGACCAGCGCGACCATGGCGAACACCGGGAGGAACCGCGGCCAGTAGGCCCGTCGCCCGTGACCGCTTCCCGATTGCTGCCAGCCGCCGGCGCACGCGGCCTGTGGCAGCGGCGATGGCGCCGCCGCGTGCGGCAGATCCTGGGTCAGCTGGCTCAGCTCGCGCTCGGTCGTCGCGGCCAGCGCCGCGCTGAGACGCTCGTTGAACTCGTCCAGGGTCAGCCGGCCCTGCGCGTAGCTCTCGCGCAGCCGCTCAGCAGTCGCGTCGCGTTCGGCGTCGCCGACGCGCAGGTCCGGTCCTGACGCCATCTGTTCCTCCTGTGCCCCCGGCGAGCTCGCCGATACTCTCAGCAAGACGATATATCTCGATTTGATCAACAGCAAGCCACTGGCCGGCAATCAGGCCGGTAACTTTCGTTTCCGGCAGGCTGCAGCTGCGTGCAGGTGCAGCCAGCCAGCCCGCGCTGCTAGCCGCGCAGCCGGACGCTCAGGAATAGTCCCGGAACGCGGGCCAGGCTTCCTGCCAGGTTGACCGCAGCCCGCTGACGACGAAGATCCGGGCGCCTTGCTCGTCGTCGCTGACGCCGAGCCCATTCCCGAACGTGGCTACCTGCTGGACATGGGTGAATTCGCGGTGCAGGAACGCCGGGTCCAGGTTCACCACGACCGCAGCGGTGTCGGCAGCCGGTGGTGGTCCCCACAGCCAGAAGTTGTTAGCGCCGCTGTAGGCCCGGGGCAGCCCCAGCTGCGAGCCGTACCGGTCGATGGCTCCCGCCTCGCCGTAGTTTCCCGCCAGCACCGTGGTCAGCCGCCGCTGCGCCGCGGGCAGCGAGTGGTACTCGCGCGCGACCAGGGCGACGAGCCGGGGCCAGGCAATCGTCTCCGCGAGGTCATAGTTGATCTTCTGCAGTGGTACCGCGCGCAGCGTGCTGGCCGGCAGGACCGGGATCGCTACCGGCGCCGCCAGCGCGGCGGAGGCGAGCATCGCCGAGGTCAACAGGGCAGCGGCGGGGATCCGGCCACGCAGCGGCCTGCGCGCGGCCAGCCGGTGCTCCAGCGGTACCGAGCCGGCAGCGAACAGGAAGAGGTAGATCGCGCCGGCGTAGTAGGGCTTCCCGCCCAGCACGAAGATCAGGACTCCCGCGATGGCACACCCGATCGCGACCGGCCGGAAGCGGCGGGCTGCCTCGCTGCGCAGCGACCACACCAGGCCGGCGATCCAGACCGGGGAGATCGCCAGGCCGGTATAAACGAGCTGCGCCGGCCAGTATGTCGCCCTGTTGTGCCAGGCCGCGCCCTGCAAGGCGTGGAACACGTCCAGGTTCGGCCATCCGTGGGCGGCCTGCCAGATGATGTCCGGCGAGGCGAGCGCAGATCGCCGTTGCCCTCTTCGTCAGCGAGGCGACCGTCAAGACGCACATCGGCCAGGTGCTCGCCAAGCTGGGGCTTCGTGACCGCGTGCAAGCCGTGATCATGGCCTATGAGGCGGGCATCGTGATTCCCGGCGAGTTTCCCGGCTGAACTGGCGGAGCCTCAGCCACGCTGCAGGGCGGTGCCGAGCAGGCCGAGCGGCGGCGAGCCCAGGCTCAGCAGTGCGGTGTGGAAGCGGCGCAGCGAGAAGCCCGCGCCCCACGTCTTCCTCGCCTGGTCGCGCAAGGCCATGATCTCCAGCTTGCCCCAGGTGTACCGGCCGTAGCCAGGGTCGAATGTCGCCCGGCGCGCCTCGGACAGCGCGGCGGGCCCGGCCAGGTGGGTGTCGGACTCGAACCTGCGCGCGCCTTCCGCCACGGTCAGGCCGGCGGTGTGCAGGCCGATGGCGCAGGCGAGCCTGGTCACCCGCACGAGTGCCTCCAGCCAGACGCCGATAGCGAACCGCGGGTCATCAGCGCAGAAGCCCTCCTCGACGCACAATTCCTCCGCATAGTGCGCCCAGCCCTCGACGAAGGCGTCAGAATGCAGCGTCTGCCGTACCCCGGCCGGGGCCCGCCGGATGGCCCGGCCATGCGAGAAGTGCCCGGGCGCGACTTCGTGCACGGTGATGCCGGGCAGCGTGGTCGCGCTGAAGACTTCCAGCCACTCCTGCGCCTCCCGCTCTGGCCAGGCCGGATCCGGCGGCGTGATGTGATACCACGACGGCCCTTCTGGTTCGCCAGGGCCAGCCGGGGACATCATCGCCATCGCCCAGCGGCGCGACTCGGGGGCCAGCCCTACCCGGCATTCCCCGTCCTGGTAGGGCACCAGGTCCCGGTCCCTGGTGAACTCGATGGCGCGCGAAGTCCAGTACCTGGCCGCATCGATGACCCCGTCCGCGTCCGGGTGATCACGAACAAGGTCACGCGCGACCTCGAGCGGTGGCCTGCCCGGATCCACCCGGGCGCAGCTCTCGGCGAGCAGCCCGCTGAGCCGGTCCCGCTCGGCGTCGGCGCGCTCGCTGAGCCTGCCCAGGTCGACTCGCATTCCTTCGGCGCTGCTCATCAGGGCGGTCAGCGCGGCGCTGCCCAGGGCGGCATCGGAGTCGCCGCGCACGGCCGCGTTGTCCACGTGCGCGACCAGCCGGGCATGCGCCGCGAGCGCGGCCGCGCGGGCCTGCTCGGCGGCATCCGCCGGAATCCCGGCTGCGAGCCCGCGGATGGCGCTGGTCAGCGCTGCCGCCACCGGCGCGCTGACCTGGTCGAGCGCATCGATGGCCGCGTCAGCGGCCTGCGGCCAGCCGGAAAGGTGAGCTAGCCGGGCGCGGCTGCGGTCAGCCTCGGGTGCGTAATCACGGTCGTAGCAGGCCAGGTCCAGCATGGCCAGGTGCCGCAGCGGGTTGCGGCGGTGTAGCTCAAGATCGCCCAGCGATACCCGGGCGTATTCCTCGAAGGTCGCAAGCTGCGCCTCGTCGTGCGGATCGTCGAGGGGCGGCCCGCCCGCCTTCGCGGTGGCGAGCCTGGCAAGGCCGTCGCATACCCCGGCCTGGGACAGGTCCTGGATCCGGCCGTCGTATTCATGGCGGCCGCAGTACTCGCGCATCTCGGCCATGCTGAGGTCGCAGACGGCACGCAGCCGCGGCGGCAGATCGTCCATGCCAGGACGCTATCGGCCGGGGCAGGCCGTCTGCGGCCAGGGGCGGTGAATCCGGGGAATCCCCGTCCCAGGCCGCATCGTGTCGGCGGCAAGCGCGCCGCCATGGCGGTTGCGGCAGGCATGAAAGGTCAAGTCGCCGACGTGGCAGGCTGGCCGCTGGGCCGGAACTACCAGGTGGCGAACGCGCCTCGGGGGTAGCGGCTGGCCACCGCCCGGGGCGACACTTAGTTGCTGTCTCGTCAGTGGGCAGTGAACGAGGGAATTCCGGTGTGTGACCGCACTGCCCCGACACTCATGATCCCGATCTTCTTGCAGGTGGGGAAGGAAAATCCATCGATCGGGTAGCGCACGCTGCCAGCCCCGGCATCGCCGTTACCCAGGCCAAGCCACACCTCGAAATGGTTGCAGGTGCTCACCATGACGGCTGCCGCTGGCCGCGCCGGGGCGGAATTCCCGGCGGAGCCGGCGCAGGCCGCGGCAGGCAGCAGAATTACGACAGTAGCGAGCATAATGGCGGTGACAATGCGGCGGGATACGTTAGCTCTCGGTTTCGTGATTGCCTCTCCTGATGTTTTGCCAATATGGCAGGACACCATTGGAGACGATATCTACTTGCTTTTGGTTGTAATTCCGTCTTTCTTATTGCGCCGAGCCGCGGCTGGCCCTCCCGGGCAGGACCGGCTGGATGGTGAGGATGCCGTGGCCGCGCATGGCCGCGGCGCAGGCCGGGAACGCTCGCCGTACCGGGCTGGCGCTCGCCGTGCCGGGCGCGCGGATGAGCAGCATGTGCGCGATCACCGGGTGGCACGCCTTCGCCGGGTAGTTGGCCGCATCAGTGACCTGCAGCCAGGCATGCGCGGTCGCCCCTGGCGGAAGGTGCACCGGACGTGCGGTGACGCCCCGGTCCCGGCCGGCCGCGGCACCGATCCGGTGCCCAGCGGACGTGCCGAACCAGGCGTCCGGGTAGCCGTCCAGGCGGCAGCTGACCGCCGAGGCGTTGGTGAATTCGATCGGGTAGTAGGTGCTTCCCGCTGCCGCGCCTGCCGCCCCGATATCGATGGTCACCTTCAGGCGGGACGCCGGGCAGGCGCCGCTGGCGCTGGCGCCGGGAGCCCTGCTCGCTGGCCCGCAGCCGGCTGCGCCGGCCACGATCAGGACGGCGGAACAGGCGGCGGCAGCCCGCAGCCGCCGTGCCGGGCGCGGCCGCAGCCGCGGCCGCCGGTCATGCCGGATGCCTAACCCCATCGGATGATCCCCTCGCTGCCGATGAATTGGCCTACGAGAGGTAGGACGCCGCCGTGCCGCCCGGGGTTGTTCGGAACGTGACAGTTCTGTGACGGAAAGCGGCAGGCGGCCGCTGTCAGGAGCTGCCGGGCCGGACGGCCTCGACGGCCAGGATGTCGACTCGCTTGGCCTTCTCGGAACAGGCGTGGGCCATGAAGCTGACGTAAAGCGGCGCCGTCTGGTTCGGCGGGTAGACCTTCAGCCAGTGCGCGGTCACCATATGGCAGGCCGAAGCGGCGAAGTTTTCCGCGTTGACCACCTGCAGCGTCGCGTGCGCGATCCCGCCCGGCGGGATGGTGACCAGCTCGCTGGGCAGCGCGGGGTTCCTGCTCGCGGCGCTGCCGATCTGGCTGCCGCCGATGCTGGTCACGAACGACACCCCCGGGTACCCGAACAGGGTGCAGCTGGCGCCGGAGTTGTTGGTGAAGTCAAGCGGGTAGTAGGTGCTGCCGGCCGCGCCGTTTCCCTGCCCCAGGGTCACCTGCAGCCCGGAGCTCGGACACGGCGCCGGCCCGCTTGGGCTGGCGCTCGGGCTCGGGCTGGCACGGGGGCTGGGCGTCGGGCTTCCCGCCGTGCTGGCCGTCGGGGAAGCAGTGGCGGTCACGCTCGCCTTGGCCGCGGGCTGGACGGCCTGGCCCGCACTCGAACTACAGGCCGCGGATGCCGCGGCGATGCCGCCGAGCGCCGCGGCGGCGATCACGCGCCGGAGGTGGCGGGGGAATGACGTCATCGCAGCCCCTTGTGGTGAGACGAGTAGTGTCCCGGAGACCTCGTGACAGCTATGACGTCGTTATGGCCGGGCTGGTTGCGGCCACGCCGGCGGCCAAGGTCACGATCTGGCGGCAGTCGGCCGATGAGCCAGCGCGCGCCGCCCGGTAGCGTCGGGATGACCCGGCCTATATCGCAGGAGGCGCGCATGCCCGGCAGTTCCCCGTTTACCACCAGACCGCAGCTGGCCGGCACCTTCGGGATGGTCGCCTCGACACACTGGCTAGCCTCCGCGGCAGGCCTGGCGGTGCTGGAAAAGGGCGGGAACGCGTTCGACGCCGCCGTGGCCACCGGGCTCGTGCTGCAGGTGGTCGAGCCGCACCTGAACGGCCCCGGTGGGGAAGTGCCGGTGCTCGGCTTCGACGCTGCCGCGGGCGAGGTCTTCGTGCTTGACGGCCAGGGGCCCGCGCCGGCCGCCGCCACGCTCGCGGTATTCGAGTCGCTCGGGCTCGGCCTGGTCCCCGGCACCGGGCTGCTCGCGGCCTGCGTTCCGGCCGCCTTCGGGACCTGGATGCTGCTGCTCGAGCGGTACGGCAGCCTCCCCCTGCGCGAGGTCATGGAGTACGCGATCGGCTACGCGCGGGACGGTTACCCGATGCTGCCCACGGCAAGCGCCACCATCGCGGCCATGGCCGGCACCTTCCGTGATCACTGGCCGACCTCGGCGGAGATCTACCTGGGCGACGGCGTGCCGCCTGCAGGCGGCCGTTTTGCCAACCCGGTGCTCGCCACCGCCTACAGCCGCATCCTGGCCGAGGCGGAAGCGGCCGGAGCGGGCAGGGACGCGCAGATCGAGGCTGCCCGCCGGACCTTCTATGAGGGCTTCGTCGCTGAGGCCATCGCGGCCTACCTGCAGCGAGCCGAGGTGATGGACGTCAGCGGTCGCCCCCATCGCGGCCTGCTGGCCGGGCAGGACCTGGCCGCCTGGCGGGCCAGCGTGGAGGCGCCGGTCACCCTGGACTACGCCGGTCTGACGGTGTGCAAGACCGGCCCGTGGGGGCAGGGGCCGGTCTTTCTGCAGCAGCTTGCCCTGCTCAGCGGGTTCGGCATGGCGGAGATGGGCCAGGGCAGCGCGGACTTCATCCACACCGTGGTCGAGTGCACCAAGCTCGCCTTCGCCGACCGCGAGGCCTGGTACGGCGACCCGCGCTGGTCGGACGTGCCGCTGACGGCACTGCTTTCGCCCGGGTACGCCAGCCAGCGCAGACAGCTGGTCGCCAGCCAGGCATCGGGCAGCTTCGCTCCGGGGGCCCCCGGCGGAGCGGCCCCGCGGCTGCCGGACTACGCCCTGGCCGGCTTCCCCGGTGCGGCTGCGGAATACGCATCGGCAATGCGGGGGGACCGCTGGCCCGGCCAGGAAGGCGGGGCAGCGGACGCCGGCCACCGCGGCGCCGGCGCGGGCGAGCCGACGGCCGTTTCGGCGGTTCAGGCGGCGTCGCGGCCCGAGCTCGGTCCCGGCGATACGTGCCACCTGGATGTCGCCGACCGGTTCGGCAATCTGGTCTCCGCGACGCCGAGCGGCGGCTGGCTGCAAAGCTCCCCGGTCATCCCGGGACTGGGGTTCTGCCTCGGCACCCGGGCGCAGATGTTCAGCCTGACCCCTGGCTTCGCCAGCACGCTGGCGCCCGGGCGGCGGCCGAGGACAACGCTGTCGCCCAGCCTTGCGCTGCGCGATGGCCAGCCGTACCTGGCGTTCGGTACGCCGGGCGGAGACCAGCAGGATCAGTGGACGCTCGCGTTCTTCCTGAACCATGTGCTGTTCGGGATGAACCTGCAGGAGGCGATCGACGCGCCCGGTTTCCACACCGACCATTTTCCCTCGTCGTTCTACCCGCGCGGCGCGGCGCCGCGGTCGCTGTCCATCGAGGCGCGGGCACCAGGGGAGGTGATCGCCGAGCTGCGACGGCGCGGGCACCAGGTGGAGGTGACGCCACCGTGGTCACTCGGCAGGGTAAGCGCGGTCGCCTGTGACCGCGGGTTCCTGTACGCCGCCGCCAACCCGAGGGGAATGCAGGGCTACGCGGTCGGCCGCTGACCCACGCGCCGGGGCCCGGCGTCAGCCAGGTGGCAGCGCCGCGTCGGCCAGCTCGCCGGCCAGCACCGTAACGGCGTGGCCGGCCAGCAGAATCCGGTCCGCCGCGGCGCGCACCCGGACGGTGCCGCCGCGCGGTGATGCCTGGTAGCCAGTCAGCTCGGTCCGGCCGAGCCGCCCGCACCAGTACGGGGCCAGTGTGCAGTGCGCCGAGCCGGTGACCGGATCCTCCGGGATGCCGACCGCCGGGGCGAAGAAACGGGAGACGAAATCGACATCCGGCCGACTCGCCGGCGCGGTCACGATCGTGCCCCGGATGCCCGCCACCAGCAGCCTGGCCGGGTCTGGCCGGATGCCGAGGACCTCGTCCTCGGTGCCGACGACCACGAGGGAATCCTCCGGCGCTCGGCCCGTCCACACCGGAGCGTCGACACCGAGCGCATCCAGCAGGCCGGGCGGCGGGTCGTCCTGGCTGGCCGGGGTGGCGGGGAAGTCAAGCACGATCGCCCCGTCGTCCAGGCGGACGGCCAGCGGGCCGCTGGCCGACTCGAACGTGACCGGCTCGCCCGTCGCGGCCAGGCCGGTCTCGAACAGGACATGCGCGCTGGCCAGCGTGGCGTGACCGCAGAGCGCGACCTCGACGACGGGCGTGAACCAGCGCAGCAGGTAGCCGCCATCGCGCGGCTCGACGAACGCTGTCTCGGCGAGGTTCATCTCGGCCGCCAGCCGCTGCATCCACCGCGGATCAGCAGGCCCGTCGAGCAGGCAGACGGCGGCCGGGTTGCCGGCGAACGCGGAATCGGTAAACGCGTCAACCTGGAAGATGCGCATCACCGGAGCATATGAGCAGCCCGGCGCCGGCCTTGCTCCGGGCCGCCGCGCGGCGCTAGGAAAGCTGCTCGGCGATCGTGCTGATGGCGTCGGTGCTGTGCTCCGCCGGGAACGCGTCCAGGCACAGGCGTTCCATGACGGCCATGTAGTGGTCGACAGTCTCGCGCTTGTCCAGGTAGATGGCGCTGGTCAGCTGCTCGAGGTAGACGATGTCGGGCAGGTCGGCCTCGGCGAAGCGCAGGATGCTGAACGGCCCCCCGGCTGCCGAGTGGCCGCCGGCCTGGAACGGGATCACCTGAAGCGTCACGCTCGGCATCGCCGCGCACTCGATCAGGTACTCAAGCTGCGCCCGCATTACCTTCTGCCCGCCGATCGGCCTGCGCAGCACGGCCTCGTCGATCACCACCCACAGGTGCGGCGCCTGCGGGCCCTTGAGCAGCGGCTTGCGTGCCATCCGCAGGCTGACCCGGCGCTCTACCTCCTCCGCCGGGGCATTCCCGTGACCGAGCAGGGTCACCGCGCGCGCGTAATCTTCCGTCTGCAGCAGGCCGGGAACGAACTGGATCTCATAGGACCGGATCCGGGTGGCTGCCTCCTCGAGCCCGATATAGGCCTCGAACCAGCTGGGCAGGACGTCGGAGTAGTCATGCCACCAGCCCTGCGCGTTCGCCTTCCTGGCGAGCGCGCGCAGGGCCTCGCGTTCTTTCGCGTCCGTTACCCCGTACAGGGTCAGCAGGTCGACGATATCCCGGTCTTTGAAGCCGACCCGGCCGAGCTCAAGCCTGCTCATCTTGGAATGCGACGCGCGGATGACATGGCCCGCTTCTTCCAGCGAGATCCGCTTCGATTCCCGCAGCCGCCGTAGCTGCGCCCCCAGCAGCAGGCGCAGCACGGTAGGACCGCCGCCACCCGGCGGTTCGAGCAGACTGCGGACCTGGCCGCCGCCCGGCTCCGCTGTGATCATGTGCACTCCCCAGAACACCAGACCACGGCAGTCTCCCACGTCAGCCGCTATCGCGCCACATTGTGCTTTGACATTTCATAACGGCATGTTCTGCCCAACCCGCCGCCTAACCGGAAGGCCGGCCGAAATCGCCATCCTGGGCACCGCCAAGAAAGGAATCCCAATCGGCTCTCCCCAAGATCAGGGCGGGGCCGTCAGGGAACCTGGAGTTGCGCATGGCGACCTCGCCGCCGCCCAGGAACGCGATCTCGACGCAGTTACCACTGGGATTGCTCCGCTGGCTCTTCCGCCAGACCGCTCGGCGCAGCCGGGTCGCGACGATGCCGCTGTGAGCCGGGTCCACTTCGTATCCCTTTCGCCTCGCTGACGGGGGGTCTTTCTGCAGACCGGCCGGCCAGCGCGTCCATGACCAGGCGATTGCAGCTATCGTGCGATCCTTGTGCAAACCTAATGCACGTGCAGTAGCACTTGCACCTGCACACCGTGAATGGCATGGTAGCGGAAGTGCGGGCTGGCCCGTCTGCACGTTCCAGATCACAGCGCTGGGGTTGGCTCAATGCACGGAGGACATCAGGCGGCTCCCGTCGGCACAGCGCACGACGGCGGCATCCGGCTGCCAGCCGGCCGGCCGGCCCCGCCAGGCCAGCTGCGGCCGCCGGGGTTACTCCCCGTTGCGGTGGCCGGGCCGCGGGGGATCGCCGCCCGTGCGGTCGGAATCGAGCCCGAGTCACCGCGGGCTGCGCGCGAGTTCGCCAGGGAGACCCTGCTCAGCTGGGACATGAGCGCGGCGTTTCAGGACACGGCGGTGGTGGTGTCGGAGCTTGTCACCAATGCGCTGTGCCACGGCGCGCGCGTCGTCGCTGGCGAGATGGCACCGGGGCAGGTTGAGCTTTCCCTGTGGCACCGGGCCAGCCACCTGGTGTGCGCCGTCACCGACCCGAGCGCCGAGCCGCCGGTCCTGCGGCAGCCCGATCCCGGCTCCGAGGCCGGCCGCGGCCTGCATGTGGTCCAGGCGCTGGCGACCACCTGGGGCTGGGCCATGCTCGGCTTTCACCGGAAGGTGGTGTGGGCAGCCCTGCGCGTGCCGCAGGCCTGCGCGGGGTCCGCGGAGATCCTGCCTCGCCTGGTC
>Ga0137372_10007474_pt1 | contig 10571 bp, 20 predicted proteins | sample SagtaG_6_FD_104911 | JGI IMG/M metagenome (GOLD analysis project Ga0137372, IMG submission 104911) | Vadose zone soil microbial communities from Sagehorn Ranch, Mendocino, California, USA - Sage1_R_60_16 metaG | ecosystem: Environmental > Terrestrial > Soil > Vadose zone | place: USA...
ATAAACCGGATAAGCAGCAAACAAAGTCACCAGAACCAGTATCAATGTGGCGATTGGAGAGAGCGCTCCCGCAGCCAAGAACGCAATCCCAGGCTGGTATCCCAAGGTAGAAAAGTAGTCTACTCCCGTAAGACACATAGCTTTCCACCAGGCATGGGTCTCTTCGGATTCGCCGTGCGGCCCTTGCGGAATGGTTAAGCCTTGCAAAAGCCATTCCCTTATTTTCTGAGGAGCTTTGGAATTCACTCGCTGAACCCCGTCGTGCATTCGTTTCTTTTTCCGGGTTGGTACACTGCTCGCCTTCATCACGGATTCATTGAGGAAGTTCTTTGGGATGAAAATACACCGGTTGGCAGAGTGCGCCAAGTCGCTCAAACCGGCTTAGTTGGCATATCATTTGTGATCCTAAGCCCCTCCTATGTGGGTTAACAATCTCACGCTAGATTCCCGTTGCGAGGGATCTAAGCTGGAGCGAGCTGCCGGTGATGGTCGCCGGCATGGTATTTCAAGCACCTCGCCGACGGTTTCTTCTACTACTGTCAACTGAAACGCTCGTAAACACTCCGCGCACGGCGCGCTGGAGCAGTACGAAGTAGCTGCGCGAGAGTTCCAAAAAGGCTTGTGGAATGCTCGCCTTTGGCGTAAAAGGCGTCCGCAATCACCTCAGGGGGTAGCTCGTCGCTGTTTCGGTATGCACCGCTCATCGCCACGGTCAAAATCTCCGGCATAGTAGAGTGCCCTGGGTGCTCATCCTGGTCATGTATATAGGCAAGCGTCCCCCGATTCTGTTCAAAATTGCTCACAATATTGCAGCACAGGGGAATCGGCCAAACGAGCAATTGTGACCAGATGTCCCGATGATCAACGGCTTAGGATGTCTACTGGGCCTCCCGGCATTTTGGAGGGCACTGTGAGAAGGCAATACCTTCACCTCTCCGTTTATTCTTGTGACAACTGCAAAGGGCCAGTTGTATCAGGCTCGCTTGCGGTCCGCGAGAATGAAATATCGAAAGAGACTGAGATCAGGCAAGTAGGAGCAATTTGCCTGTCGTGCGGCCATCGGCAAGGCAAAATGACGGAGCCTGGTATTACCCGTCAGTTTCCACCGGTCGAATGGGAATCAGCGAACCTTATAGGCGTGTCGCATCTTGCCACCGCATTTGAGGAAATGCTCAATCGCACAACATGAAGATCCTGCATGTGAGGGAGACAAGCAAGAAGGTGGACTATTCTTATGAGTGATAATTTGGACCAGGTGGCGGCCTTCATCAAGGAGCTGTTGAGTCTGAACAGGTTAAAGAGCGCTCCGATGGCCCATCCTCCGAGCGCGGACGACTTCGAGCAACGGCAGTCCAAACGGAAGAGAGTCAGGCAAGAACTGGTGCTAGCCCTCTCTCTTCGCGGCCTGTAGGGTTTCTTCGTGTGGTGTGAGTCTGGCTTGCTGGCATCACAGCAGGCAAGTGGCATTGAAACGGCAGATGTCCTCCGCTATTTGACACGCCAGAACAATCAGCGTAGGGTCAAGAATGAGCGAGTAGTTCTGTCCCTCTTTCAGGTTCTCTGAGCTAAGTCAGTCCATCTGAAGTATCTTCCCCCTTAGTAAACGACGGACCGGGAGGTTCATGTCTGATTCCCACGCATCTACACCAGCAAAGCCCAAAACTCTTACCGTCCCGAAAAAAAATGCACGAGTGGCGCCGATCTCCGATGCAGCAGGGGTAGAGAACAAGATTAGAGAACGCGCCCATCAACTCTACGAAGCTCGTGGTTGTGAGCCTGGCAACGATCAGCAAGATTGGGTCCAAGCCGAGCACGAGATATTGAACCACCGGCCGTAGATAAGAAACGATCACTTTTACAGCCTGCGGGGCTCTTCCATGAATTGCTCCAGGGATGACCCATGACAAATTGCCTAGAGTGCCAGAATCTCAGCCGGGTCTACGAGTCCAAGCTAACCAGGTATCTTGCGGCCCGTTCCGCGGTGCTTTATCGAATCAGCACGGAATTCGCGGCTAAGCAACAGGTCGATATGGAACGCGCCAAGAACGGTCTGGAAGACCACCTGTTGATCTGCCCTTCGCCACTAAGGTGAGATGCCTGGCCCTGGTACCGCTACAAGAATCTTCCGCCTGGAACGATTCCAAGCACTGCCGGCGCGACTCCTAGCGTTGCTCTGATTGGGAAGCGCGTGTGCTCGAACAGGAGCTGAGCGGGAGGCGGGTGTGGCGAGAGCGCGGGAAGGCGGCTAGTGGCATTGTGAGACGTTGAGTCCTGATCTGTCAGTCGTTCAAGAAAGGCTCAATCGTGCAGGACTACGTTGAGCAACGAGCTGTGGACCTGAAGACCGCCGTTGTAATGAATGAAGCCTAATTTCCTAAACCGGTTCATGAAAAAGCTGACTCGTGACCGCGTGGTTCCGACCATCTCTGCTAGCGTCTCCTGACTGATTCCTGGGACCACCGTTTCCGGCACGCCCTCCTTGCCAAAATGAGCGAGCATAAGAAGCACACGGGCCAGTCTCTTTTCGCTGGAATTGAACAGTTGGTCGACCAGGTCCTCTTCATAACGGATATTGCGGGCCAGCAAATACGCCACGAACATATCGGAAAAAGCATGTTCCCGATGAAGCGCGGCCATCATCGCCTTCTTCTCGATCCGCAGAAGCTGGCAGTCCGTCATTGCAGCCGCGGATCCCATACGGAGAGCCTGGCCTGCCAGCGAGCCTTCCCCAAAAAAATTCCCCTCACTCAATATTCCGATCGTGGCTTCCTTGCCAGTTTTGGACACGACGGTGAGCTTGACTTTACCTTTCTGGACATAGAAGACAGCATCCGCCTCATCCCCTTGAGTGAAGATCGTTTGCTTTTTCGGGACAGCTAAAATCTTTCTGGCGTCGCCGATCATCGCGAGGAAAGTGTTGGGGTCGAACTCGCGGTTCTTCCTAGCGGCTGCAGTAGAGCTCATCGTCAGTAATTATAGTCCAGAAGAAGGGAGTCCAATTCGCATAAATCGTGACGACCTCATACGGCCAATATTGGCCTTGCAGCAGCGGGGTTCGGGAAGTGAGCCATTTTGCACAGTATTTTGAAAGGCAATGGGCGAATCTATTGATGCCTTCAGAGAGTTGTTAATCCGTCAAACCAGACGGCCTACCTCTTGAGGCGAAACTTGCCCAGACGAGGTGGTTCGCGGGCCATTGCCGGATATTCATCGGCCGGAATCCGCAAGCGTGTCGTCTTCCAGTGGAGGGCACCTCATGATTGGGGCGAGATTAGGGCCAGCTCGGCGGGACGTCTCCGCGAGGAGGAATGAAATGCACCCGGAAGAGCTAATGAAGCCTGACCTGTTTAGCGAAATCGTGCTGCTGGGAAGCGGCGGTCTGATATTCGTTTCACTGTTGCTGATCGTAGCGGCTGCGCTTACCCGAGCTTGAACGTACAGCCATGTTTATCTGGAAAACTCATGACGCCAACCCTCAAAATCGGAACGATTCTAATCGAAGAGGGGCCTCGGATAACCCAACTCCTTGGGCTGGAGAGTGAGCCCTGGTCGGGGAATTGGAGCGTGGTCAAAGCCCTCGATGGTTTCGCCCTTGATCGCAAGATCCGTACTGCGGGCTGGAACTTCTTTTTCATGGCGGCAGAAGTCAAGGTGATTTTCTTTTGCGCTCTCGGAACAAAAAAGATACACAACGCGTTAAAACGAATTCTGGCGAAGGTGAGGCATCAAAGCTTCAACGGCCTCGAAGTAACTGGAATCGTTGCCAAGCGCTTTCTGGGTGTGCCCTATGCCACCGTTTCCGCACACTCACGCCATATCCAACAGAGCTGCTGCTTGGATAGCGCCGAGGCACGGCAGACGTCCCAGCGTGACGCAGAGTGGGCCAGAGGTTGAACGCGTCTCCGGTCCGGGGGTGACTTATGAAACCTTATGAGAACAGTCTCGAGCGGATCCTTGAGTCAGCAATTGTTGTGTCTTGGGCAGACTTGATGCGTGGCGCCCAAACTGGCTTGATTCACATTGAATACGGCTTCGCGGCGGGCGGCACTTTGGATTATCTCCAGGTCTGGTCGTCCGTAACCCGAGGCCATTGGCTTCTGGCTTGCGGGTACTGGATGTCAGCTTCGAGATTTCACGGCACCGGCGTCCACTTCGACAATAAATACCAATCGGAAGGTCTGGCGCACATTCTGGAATTTGTGATGCAACACCAAACCGCATTTGTGCTTCCCCCGGACCGTGGCAGGCTGGGGTTGCTCCAGATTCCAACGCCCACCGAAGAAGAGAGCACGGCCGCCGCGGCGTCGGTGAGAGAAGCCTTCGATCGTTTCGGCTCAGTGCTCACCCACCCTGCGCTGGCCTGAATTCTGGTCGTTCATTGATCTACTTCTCCTTGAGGTTTTGGCTCGCGCAGGAAAACCGAGAATTGCTGATATGAAATTGCGCATCCAATAGCCAGATGAAAGAGACTGAGAAGTCGATCTTCGGATAGCAATACAGAGTTGTCGCCGTCGAGAGGGACCGCCTACTCGTCCGAGGAATTCTCAGCGGTGCGGTGCTGACGATCATCAGCACCGAGCTTGCGAGTCCTCTTACACCAGAAGACTATCCGCTTGGAAAATTAATTGCTCTGACCGACCCGTCAACTGCGCCTCTGAATTAGGATTGTCAATTCCTGACGACTTGCAAGCGATTCGGAGGATTTCGCTGTGGCCCCGAAGGGTGCTTGAATTGTTTTTCGAACCGAGCAATTTTGAACATCGCGCCATCCTCCGCAAGGTGTACCATCTGTGTAGATAGGGTAAGGGTCATGGCTGGAAGTTGTGGCGGACAAAACTAGGCATCAGATGATCGCCGCCACTCCCCCCTCGGCCCATACCCCGGGAGCCCATATCACGTTCAACCACGCGGCTACCAACGCAAACAAATCTATCGAACCGCCGCTGCCCTATCCAGGAGCAACGCCTGACGCGGAGCGTGCCCAGAAGCCACCGCTGCCTGAGCCTCCGTATGAGCCTTACGCCAAGAAGCCAGCGCTGCCTGGGCCTCCGTATAAGCCTTACGCCCAGAAGCCAGCGCTGCCTGAGCTTCCGTATGAGCCTTATACCAAGAAGCCACCGCTGCCTGGGCCTGCGTATGAGCCTTACAAGGGCATGTAGTCGCTCGGCGACGGTCAGTCGAGGAGAGTGCGCGAATTTGGACAGGCAGGACGTGAAGATCCCTCAGCTTGTCTTGAAAAATGAGCAATTCTGAACAGCAACACCATTGGGGGCACAGTATTGTGCATACTGCTTTATTGTGCATGCTGCTTTAAGGCGGCAGTCCCCTGAGAAGGCGGACAGCCCTTTTTGGGGCAGGCATGGGTTAGTGTCGGCCATGTGGCGACGTTCGGACCCTCACGCCCGTCCCAGTTTTTCCTATTTACTGCGCCGTCGGCCAACACAAAGCTCCCGATACCTGCGGTAGCTTGACAAGGGTAGCGCACAAGCCTAGTATCGCAATTGAGCAAGCATCTCTTCTTACTCTTTCAGGTCCTCTGAACTAAGTCAGCCCATCTGAAGTCTTTTCCCCTTAGCGTACCCCCTCTGAAGGAGGAACTTTTATGACCGTATTGACCCGATGGGATCCTTTCCGTGAGTTTTCCACCATGCAAGACCGCATGAACCGCATGAACCGTCTTTTCCGTGAGTCCTATAGCCCCGAAGGCCCGGAGGAGGCGTTGACAACCACCAGCTTCGCACCGCCAGTGGACATCTACGAAGACGAGCACAACATCACTCTGAAAATTGAAGTTCCGGGCATTGACGAAAAAGACATTGATGTCCGCATCGAGAACAACACGCTTACCGTCCATGGCGAGCGCAAGATCGAGAAGGAAGAGAAAGAGGAGAACTTCCGTCGCGTCGAGCGGCAGTACGGAAGCTTCACCCGCTCATTCACGCTGCCCAGTTCCGTGGACTCGGGGCAAGTGAGCGCCCACTATGACAATGGCGTGCTGAAAATCAAGCTGGCCAAAAAGGCCGAAGCCAAGCCGAAGCAGATCAAGGTTAATGTTGGCAGCGAGAAGACTCTCGAAGCCAAGACTCACGGCAAGGCCGCCTAAAGCCAGGTGCGAGCGCGAGAAAGGGAGGCGGCTTACGTCGCCTCCCTTTCCGGAAAGGATTCCGCCCGTGTTTGCTCGAATTGTCGATTTTGTCAGTAGCCGGGGCAAAACAAGAATACTCAACGAAACCATCCAGAATAAGTTGCTGCCCACTTTGCGTGTGCAGCCTGGGTTCGTCGATGAGATCGTACTGGAGTCCGATGTTGAGCCAGATCGTTTTTTGACTTTGACCTTCTGGAAAACTCGGGAACAAGCGGAACTCTATAACCAGGAAAGATACCCGGCGGTCAAAGAGGTACTGCTTGCCTCGCTTGAAACTGATCCTGTCGTGAGAACTTTCAACGTGGCGAGATCCACGACTCGCAACATCGCCATGGGCAGGGCAGCGTAGGGCGCTAGGAAGGTCGGTAAGGCGAGCCCGTGACAAGCGACCACGCTTCACAGCTTAAGGCTAGGAAGTTAGCGTGACTGGGCGGCGGAAGCTGCCCGAGTTACTCCCCACCGGAACCCGACACGTTACCTGTCCTCGCATTTGTCGTTCGGAACCTTAAAAGGAGGTTCCTTCCATGAAAATCTTTTTGCCGGCCTTTCTCGCTCTGTGCTTTGCCGTGGGCATGGTCGCTGTTGCGCAGGACCTTCCTAATCAGGCGCCACAGAAGCGTCAACAAGCAGGGATCCGGCTCACATCCCTTATGGGCACTGTTAGGGCAGACGGCGAGAAGTTGACGTTTGTGACCGACCAAAGAGCCTGGAATGTGGACAATCCGGAGACCCTTAAGGGGCACGAAGGGCATTACCTACGAGTGAACGCTCACGCCTACCCGGACAAGGATTCGATTTACATCACAGAAGTGAAGATGCCAACTGCGAGTGAGACCAGGAAAAATGACGAGCGGTGAGCGCAGTTCATGACTCACCAGACTGCACGGCCCCACACGAAACAGAGAATTGGTAAAGGCCGTAGTAAAATGAAGGCAGGACAAACCATGAAAAACATCAAATTTGTTGTAAGAGTGAACCGTTGCGGTGCTCGCGCCGCTGAATTCGTACAGCGGATTGACCGGACTCCCATCCAGACGACAACCAACCGTAAGCTGGCACTGCTTATGGGAAGATTTACCGCTGAAGACGCTATCAAATCCATCCAAAATTCCCGGTGCAGCCCGGAGTTAGTATCCGTACACTCTAGTGCATAGTATTTTCGGTGTCTCACAGCGTCGAAGGCAGCTGAGTTTTTTTATGGCGTGCCAATGCGGATGAAACAGCATGAAATTGTCAAATGTCTTTTCCGATTTCAAGAAGACTAATACGCAGTGTGAGCTTTGCCGAACACTGGAATTTATAATTGGTAAAACTACCTACCGCGTAGACGTTCTGTACTGCTACTCAGACCGGAAATCTCCGTGGAGTGCCCAGGCGTATTCCGAAAGGCGCGACGCGTGGAAATGCGTCCCCAACTTTCCTTGGGTTCATGAAAAGAATGAAGAAGCCGCCGAGCCGCCTTAAGTTTTCTTGAAGACCTTCATTGATACTGCTGCCGTCTGTAAAGTCGAACGATTCCGCACTGATTTCTTGGGGACGATCCATAGCGCATCTCTTCAGAGCCAGAGCGGCGAATTGGCGGATCGACGGGTGCAACGCTGGACGGAGCAAAATTGGGACGCCTTGGGAGGCTCTTAAGCTGCCCGTGTCATCGACAATGACATCCTTTTTTCAGGCGGTCACCACGCGCAGTTAAATAGAGAAAGTGTCTAATTTTGACCAGACGGACCCCCGTGACCTTGCCGTAGGATTTCATGTTGACGCGCTACACGTGAGGGTCTCTGCAGTGGGGTGGGTGGCGCTGACCAAAATCATGGTTGACACCGTACAACCACAGCGCTTGCCCAGTTTCAGAAACCGCTCGGCATTGTCGCACCCAAGAAGATCAACCTGCTGATATGGAACAACGCAAACCCAACCCCAAAGGGCCCGACACCAGACGAGCGTCTTCAATGGTGAGAGGGGCTGGATGTCGCGGAAAATATCCGCACCTCCGGTGCAGGGAGAAAAATGTTCCTTGACATCTCCTTTTATAGAACAGGCGTTTACGCCACTTATCAAATCGAATGAACGCCGCGCACGATTTTTTTCGCCAACAATCAGGCAATCGCGATCCTGAAGTTTCTTGATTTCGTCGGTAACTTGGGTTGGGCTTGCTCAGCGACTGTAACATCGTTTGTCTTTCAGTGACTCTTCTCGTCCTCCAGATAGGCGGTCAGTCCTCTTTCCAGGTCCGCATAATCAGAGCGAGTGACGGCCCGCAGCGCGCCTTCGGGCGCTTCTCCCGAACCCACCCGGCGCAAGATACGCAGAACATCATCCATCCCGTAGCGGCTGCGCAGGTACTCCAGAGCGGACAAAGATTCTGCGTAGGCCACGCTCGCTTGAATTTCAGAAAGACCGTTGAAGGGACGTTCGAGTGCCGCAAATGGGATCTGTTTGTGTTGTTCGAATAGCCCCGCTAGGACACCGGCGTAGGGCGAGGAACTGCGTGCCTCCATCAACTGTGCCAGTCCTTCGTTGAGCCAACTGGGGCAGCGATCTCCAACCATGAAGCGGACGAACGAATGAGTCAGCTCATGTTTCAGAACGCGCTGCAATTCCGGTGTCATGCTGGTAACGCCCTGAATCGGGATGCGCAGCTTGCCGTCGTTCAGGCCGCCGGCCCAGGAGGGCGCTTCGGTAATATTGAAAAATTGCTTTTGAGTGTAGAGCGTGACCACCATGTTTTCCCTTGGCGCATAGTCGAGGTCGCGTGCCAGCTGCTTGGTATTGCTCTTCCAGGGTCCCGAGCAGCTCGCGTTGGAGAGCGAGGGATGTCTCGCCTCCTTCGTAACGCAAGCTGAAGTGGCGGCTCTCCTGCTGGTTTGATCGCTCCTCGACCTCGAGTTCGCGTTGGGCGCGTTCCAGGAGTCGCTGGGTTTCTGGATTCGGCTCCAATTCCAGCGCGCGCTTCCAGGCGCGGACGGCGTCGCGGGTGCGGTCGGCGTTATATTGCGCCGCTGCCAGCCAGCGAAAAGCTTGTGCCGAATTCGGCTCAAGCTGGGTGAGATGTTCAGCTTGGAAAGCAGCTTCCGCGTAGCGCTTCGCCTCCTCAAGCGATGTGGCATACCAGGCGAGCAATGATGCTTCGTTGGGCGCGAGGCTGAGCGCGTGTTCGAAGTAGGGACAGGCGCTCTCGGGATTCCCACGCTCCATTTCGAACACGCCAGCGACAAAATAAGCATTTGAGGTCTCATCCGGATTTGTCTGGTTTTCGAGTGCGGAAAGCGCGCTTTCATCCACGTGGTCGCGATTCACGATTTGTGCGCGGAGATGAGACCAATAAGAATCGTCGTCCGGTAGTGAGGGAGCGGGAACCGAGATCTTCGCGTGCTTGGAAGCAGTCGCAGCGGGCAGCGGAATACTGTTGGAGTGCTGCGACGCTGCATCCGCCGAAGAGGGAGGAACGAGGTTGACAGGAGCCTGGGAGCCGAGCGTAATCGAGGGCCCACCGCCTTTTACAATTTTCTCGATCTTAGTCTTGGGGATGGTGTACCTGGTGCTTCCCATCCAATACTCGATCTGGCCGTCCTTTTCGGATGCATTGTCGACTTCGATATAAGCGCCGTTCTTGAAGCGAATGGTATCGGCCATCAGCATGTTGGTGGCCAGTAAAAAGGATGAGCAGAAAGCGAAGAGTGTTTTGCGCAAATTGGCCATCTCTCAGAAAATACTTGTGTCGCAGAAGTTCGGTGGGAGACGCATAATTGTAACTTAGAATCTGGGCCCTGTTTTTTATTTGTCGCGGGGGCGATGCCTGCATTGCGACCCGAGCAGTGTGCCGCATGAGCTGGCTACGGTCGTCCCAGGCACCGTCGTCCCTGTCCAGACGATCATCTTGAAAGGACAGCGAGAGTACGCAATGTTCCCCGATCTCATGACGAGATACCACTGGGTCCTGGAGCCCCACCAGTACAAGTCTAAGGAACTGCTGATCACTGACCTTAGCGAGCGGGTGATTGCTCTTGCGCAAGCGAAGGCGAAGGAACTAGCGCGGAAGTAGAAGTAAAACGACATTCCAGAGTGGCGATTTGATTTGATAGATGAATAGTAGCCTTCAGCTTGGAATCGATGACAGCTCGGCCGCCGTGTGGATTGACGCGATTTCGTAATGCACCGATTTAGCATCGTAGTGGGACAAATATTTGCGTTGCTCTTCGGGAATGACAGCCGTTTCATAATCTTCGCCCGCCACAGCCCGGATTGCGTCAATCGAATCCCAAAGCATGATCGTGATGAACTCGATTTCAGCGCCAGTCTCTCTCCGCAGCAGGTAGCTGCCTCTGTAGCCTTTCACTTTGCTAATACCCGGCAGAAAGTTCCGGCTTCAGCATCGACTCGTAGGCATTGGCGTGCTCAGGCTTCGTGTATCCGTGCCAGATTC
>Ga0137372_10007477_pt1 | contig 10569 bp, 6 predicted proteins | sample SagtaG_6_FD_104911 | JGI IMG/M metagenome (GOLD analysis project Ga0137372, IMG submission 104911) | Vadose zone soil microbial communities from Sagehorn Ranch, Mendocino, California, USA - Sage1_R_60_16 metaG | ecosystem: Environmental > Terrestrial > Soil > Vadose zone | place: USA: California...
CCGGTCGGGCCGACGATGCCAAGGCACATGCCGCGGGGCAGATCGAAGGACACATCGCGCAAGACGGGCCGACTTGCATCGTATCCGAAGGACACTCCTTTGAAGGCGATATGGCCGACGGCGGACTCGAGCGGACGTGCATCGGGTTTCTCTGGGACGTCGGCTTTTTCGTCCAGAATTTCGAGAAATCGCTCCATCCCAGCCATCGACTTCTGGATGTCGAGGACCTTTTTCCCCACGTCTTTCAAAGGCGAGTAGAATTGGGTCATGTAGTAGTAGACCACTAGCAGGTCGCCGGCGAGCAGGGTCCCCGCCTGCACGTGCTGGACGCCGATGAACAGGACGGCCGCCAAACCGATTGCCGTTACGACACCGACAATCAGGCTGTATTTACCCTGGTCGACGGTCACGTTGAGCGAGGCTGAGGCCGTCTTCGTGTAACGGGAACGGAACTGCTCGTTCGCTCGGGCTTCCTGGCCATACGCCTTCACGACGCGTGATGCGCTCAACGACTCCTGTGCGACGGACATCGCCGCACTCTCAGAGGACTTCACGTTGCGCCAGCCGACACGAATCCGACGTCGATAGGTGAGCGTGAGCAAGAACATGAAAGGGGACACGAGCAAGGCGATGAAGGCGAGCTGCAGGTCGAGGCTGGCCATGACCACGATCATCCCTCCGAGCGTGAGGATGGCCGTGACGAGAGGGACGAGGATTTCCGTCGACAGAGATGAGAGCGCGGTCGCATCGTACTGGATGCGGTACGTGGAATCCGTGGTCCCCTTCGTGTCGTGATACGCGGTCGATAGACGCTGCAATTGACGAAATAATCGGACTCGCATGTCGACGTTCATTTGGTTTCCGAGGCGATTGGTAAGCCAGGCGTTCGCGAGATTTTGCAGTTGGGTGAGGACCGTCGCTCCCAGGAGGATGCCAATTGCGATCGCCAACACCGCCTCATTCGCGGCCCCAGAGGGATTAGGCGTCAGCCACGCGACATAGGGCATCAGCCACGCCACATAACCCGGGAGCGGTTTCGACCCGACGACGTTGTCTACGATGAGCTTGATCGGCAAGGGAGTGATCAAGGTCAGCGGCACCGACGCGAAGGACACGAGGAAGAGCAAAGCGATGGATGGGACGTATGGGCGCATTGCACGGAGTAGCCTCCGACCCATCCGCCGCTTGGCCGGAGGGCGCTCCCGAGTTTGCAGGACTTGACGTGCGGTGATGAGCCACAAAACTCCCAACGCGAAAATCGGCCCAATGAAGCGGACCCACCGTGTGGGGACCGTCGAGAGCGCGTCGAGCGCAAAATACGAAAGGAACGCGCCGGTGATCAGTTCGGCCGCGGTTGCGATGAACCTCCGGTCACGCTTGTCGCGGACCGAAGGCGGATGGGCGCCCACGGGCTCGGACCGCTGCGGGGTTGTCCTCCGGCTCGGGATCGCGGGGCTGTCGTGGGCCCTTCGTTTGTCGTCGAGGCGCCGCGGCTCATGGGAAGGGCGATCGGACTTCCGGTCGGTGGCCTGTTGCTCGTCGAGAGGCCGATGGGACGCTCCGTCGGTCGCGCCACGAAATTCATCGGGATCGACGCGTTTGGGGGACCGCCGCTTCGTCTCCTCCTTCGGCCCATCGTCAGGCGGGGTCACTCCAGTACCTCCTCGTGTGGCTCCCGTGGTCGAGGCGGTTCATCGGCCTGCTTGATTTCGTCTCTCCCTTCTACCGTCGTGGACGGCGCCGGTTCGGTGGCTCCGAACCGTCTGACCCATTCGCCTAGGATGCCCGCCGAGAATCCGCAGTCGGCCAACGCCCGCGCAGCGACAAAGGCCGCGATCACGGCCGCCACGATGCTCGATACCCACACGCCGGATTGAAGGGCTCCCACCGCGAGAGCCCCAAACGCGGCGGAGAGGCCGATCGCCGACCGGGAAACCTTCGGAGAAATTCGGAAGCGCAAGAGTTGCTTCCGCGGGGCGTGGTCCTCCACGGCGAGGAGTAACTGACTCCTTCCGAACGGTCCTCCAAGGACCTCCAAGTCCCATGCGTCGAACTCCCCGCCGACCCTCACGATCGCGCCCGCCGTTTGGAGGTCCTTCTGAAGCGCTCTCAATGTATCCTCCGGCGGTTCGCGCTCGTCACGCCAGTAAATCATGCGAAGGGGTCGGAGCCGAGGTCGCGTCTTCGGGCCTCGCCTCCGCCAGGGAGTCAAGCCGCCCCGCATCCTCCCGACGAGCCTGGCCATCGGTTGGGAGAGATGCAGGACCAGGACGACCGTCCGGAGTTCGAGGAGTGACCACCGGCTGGTCGCACGAGAGCCGAGGAAGCGGGCCCGGGCGGCGGAGATCGCGGCTTGGGCGACCGGCACAGCGAGGGAAAGGAGCAGGCACGGCCCGAGGAGGAAGGACGCTTCCCACCCCAGGCTGAGCAGGAACATCCCAGAGAGGATCGCGACGAGCAGGTACCACTCGGGCATCAGAGCCCAAGACCAGCGAGAACGGATCGGTTGGTACAGCGACTGGAACGGTGCCGTGCCCCAGACGCCTTGGTAGACACGTCCGCCCAACGAAGACAGATCGTAGGAGACGCCTCTGCCATAGATCCTGCCGAGCCAGCTCAACCGCCCGAGGGAATCGTACCGCGAAGGCCATTTTTTCTCCAGCAACGCTTCCGCCTTTCCGTATCCGACCTGCTGTTTCCAATACGTTCGAAGGGACCGGCGGCGATGGTGCCAGACGACCGCCGCGGCGGAATATCCGATGACCTCCCCGCGGTCCCGTAGTCGCCAACAGAGATCGACGTCGTCGCCCGCGGTCCGGAACACGGGGTCAAACCCTCCGATCGCTTCGAGCGCGCTCTTCCGGAACGCCATGTTGCATCCTGGGATGTGCTCCGCAGTCCGATCGGTGAGGAGAACCGCGTTCGGCCCGCCGGGGGCGTTCGCAATCGCGCCTGCCCTCCATCCGTCAGTCGATGGGGCGAGGTTCGGGCCGCCGACCGCAGCGTATTTGGCTTCCATGAAGGAAAGGGCGAGGAACCGCAACCAGTGTGGGTCCGGGTAGGCGTCGTCGTCGATGAACGCCACCATCTCTCCCGTGGCCGCTGCGATTCCGATGTTGCGCGCTCGGCTCAGGCCTTGATTCTCCTCGTGGATGACCCTGTAGGGATAGCTCGAGATGATCTGCGCGGTCCCGTCGGTCGAGCCGTCGTTCACGACGATCACTTCAAAGGAGGGATAGTCCAAGTTGCGTAGGGCTTCCAGTGTGTCGCGAATCGTCGACGCGCCGTTGTACGTGCACACAACCACTGAGAATTTCGGCCACTGGAGTCCGGGCGGAAAGGGCGATTCCGCGAAGGCTTTTGACACTGCGGGAAGGGCGAGCTTCGGCGTTCGATCGAGGGTCGTCAAGCCGAAGGCCCAGTCCTCGACCCGGTACTTCCCGTGGTACCATTCATCCGTCCAGGCGAAGATGATGACCCCGGCACAGCCGAGCAGGAACGCGGCTTTGACCTGCGACTCCAGCATCGTGGCTTGCCGTTGTTCCCCCCCGCGCAGACTGTCCAGCCCAATCTCCGCGAGCATCACGGGACGATCGTCGCTCAAACTGTGCAAACGGGAGAGATAGCCCTCGAACGAATCACGGGATTCGAGGTAAACATTGAAGCAGAAAAAATCCAGGAATGGTAGGCGCAGGTATTCGGTCGACGGGTAGTTTACGTAGGTGACCAAGGCATCCGGATCCTCCTCCTTGGCAATCCGGTACAAGCGTTCGATGAATCTTTCGACGCGACGCCGTCCGTGCCACCGGACGATCGACGTGGGGATCTCATTCCCGATGATGTAACAGAACACGGCGGGATGGCCCGCGGACGAACGAATCCAGGTTCGGACTCGTCCTTCGATCTCCTCGACCCTCCTCGGCTCGCCCAGGAAGGCCATGTGCTCGCCCCAGTTGAGTCCGATCATGACCCGGAGCCCATGCTCCAAGGCTGCGTCCAAGAGCCACCGAGGCGGCGCGGTGTACACGCGTACGACGTTGAAGCCGTGCGCCGCCATCTGCGAGAAGTCCCTCTCCACCTTCTCGGGCGTCAGACGCTCCTGCCGGTTTTCGTCCATATAGAATGTACCATAACTGATGCCGCGAACCCAGAACTTCTCGGCCCCCACGAACAGGTACTTTCCTCGGACCGTGGGACGGCCCACAACGGTGCTCCGTTGGGTCCGAGACTCCGGCGTCGCTTCGGGGACGGTCATCTCACCGCCAACTTCTACGATTCTCGGATATCAAGAGGTTGTCGGTACATCCGAACACAACGCAAAGCTTATCTGGATATACCCGGAACACGGTTCTGTGGACGACCGATGATGGTGGTCAGAGGCCCTCGAACCGAACTCGATGTGGTGTCCGATGAGGCCATTCGTTCGGCCATCGTGAGGTATGGCCCTGATTGACGGTCTGGACCAGCTTCTCGCTGGCTCCGGGCAGCCGGGCCTGCCCGAACTCCGCGGATTGCTGCAGGAACTCCTCGGAGGGCCGGCCGCCAAGGGGAGCTTCCTCGGACATTCGCAACTGAAGCCGCAGTCCACGCGGGTGTTCCGCTTGCGCTTCGCCGTCAACGGCCATCCCGACACACTCATCGTCAAGCGTCTGAGTCCCGCAATCGCCCACCGGAACGAACTTGCGGCGAAGCGCTGGCTTCCCGCGGCCGGTCTGGGCAGCATCGGTCCACCGTTGGCGGGCAGCGTCGCCGACCCCACTGGGGCCTGCGTCTGGCATGTGTACAACGACCTCGGTCCGCACGGGTTGGACCCGCAACGTGCTGCACCCGAGGCGGTCCGAGCGGCCGTCGAACAAATCGCGCGGATGCACACTCGGTTTGCCAGGCATCCACTGCTGGGGGAAGTCCGGCTCCACGGCGGTGACCTGGGGATGCAGTTCTTCAGGGCGAACGTGAAAGACGCCGTCTACGCCCTCGACGCGTGGGAGGCGGGCGCAAGCGACGAAGCCCTGCGCCTCCGCCTCCTCCAACGTCTCGACGCCCTCCGACGAGACCTTCCTGAGCGGGAACGACTCGTCGAGGACTCGGGAGGAGCGGAGACCTTGCTCCATGGCGATCTGTGGGCCATGAACGTCTTCGTGATTGAGACGAAAGACGGACTGCAGGCACGCCTCATCGACTGGGACCACGTTGCCGTCGGCCCGTTCAGCTACGACCTATCGACGTTTCTCCTGCGCTTCCCGGTCGATCAGAGGCAATCCATCCTCGAATTCTACCGCAAAGAAGTGGAAACACAGGGATCGCGGCTCCCCGAGCAGGACACCCTGAACGCCCTCTTCCAGACCGCCGAGTACGCTCGAATCGTCAACCGGATCATCTGGCCGGCAATCGCTTTGGTCATGGACCACGCCGAGTGGGCGACCGAGGCGCTCACGGAGGTCGAGGGGTGGTTTGATCAGTTCAAACCCGTCCTCCCGTCGCCTGTGCCGCCTGAGCGAACGCTTGAGCGCGCGGGGTGACGGCGTGACCAAGCCAACCGTGGTCATCGCAGCCTACAATACCGTCGCCTTTCCTGAGGGCGGAGGGCACTTCTGGGTCTACCTCCAATATGCGCTGGGACTGCGCCAACTCGGCTGCGACGTATACTGGCTGGAGGCCTTTCGAACCAAAGGTCGCACCGACCAGGAGGCCGCCGCGCTGGCTACCTTCCGCGAGCGGATGCAACGGTACGGGCTTGAGGGCAAGTCCATCGTGTACGTGACGGATACGAAGAAGCCTCCTTCCAAGGCGCCGACTGGATACCTCGACATGAAACGGGACGAGGCGGAAACAATCTTTGAGGGAGCGGATTTCTTGTTGAATTTTCACTACGGGATCAGCCCCGCGCTGCTCGCGCGCTTCCAACGCACCGCGTTGGTGGATATCGATCCAGGGCTCCTCCAGTTCTGGATCTCCCGCGGGCAACTGACCGTCCCTCGACATGACCTGTATTTCACCGTAGGCGAGAACGTGGGCAAGCCGGGCGGCAGAATTCCCGATTGCGGTTTGAGCTGGATCTCCATCCGGCCGCCCGTCTACCTCGATCAATGGCCCTACCGGTTCGACCCGAACTGCGAAGCTTTCACGACTGTCTCCATCTGGGATTCCTCAGATTGGGTCGTGGACGGGGACCAGAAATACGAGAACACGAAACGAGCCGCGTTCCTGGAGTATTCCGACCTACCCCGGCTGACCCGGCAACCGCTGGAGCTGGCCTTGTTTCTGAAGAGGGAGAGGGACATGAAGGAGTCGAAGGAGATGGAAGGGCGGGGTTGGCGGATCCGCCTCTCACGCGACGTGGCGGCCACACCCGAGATGTATCAGAAGTACATCCAGCAGTCGCGCGGCGAATTCAGCTGCGCCAAACGTTCGTACATCGAATTCCAGAACGCATGGGTGAGTGACCGTACTGCGTGCTACTTGGCGAGCGGCAAGCCGGTCGTGGTCCAGGACACCGGTCCGAGCGCATTCCTGCCCAACGATGAGGGCATGTTCCGCTTCACGACGCCTGAGCAGGCGGCACAGGCGTTCGACATTATCAATGCCGATTATGAACGCCACTGTCGTGCGGCGCGAAAGCTGGCGGAGGCCCACTTCGACACCAAGAAAGTCATGGCAGGAATCCTGAGCCACGCGCTGACTCAAGGTGGGTCCTAGCGAAACGGGATCGAATCGCTCCTCCGGGCCAAGGGGTTGACGACGGTCATGTGACGAGCTATCGCATTGAGCGCGAAATCGAGTCGCCAACGCTGTGTGGCCCCCGCATCCACCGCGCGTCCGCCGAGCGGAGGATCCCCCTCATCAGCTACCATCAAGCCGCCGACGTCTCGGTCGAGATTCCCCAGGCAGGCCGACGTGGTCTTCAGGACTCGCAGGCTTCTCAGACCTTCTCAGGTCGCAGCCGGGGTCGTCTCGATCGTGAGCAGGCGCTCCTTGAGGGTCTCCAATCCTTCCTCCAAGGGCACTCTGGCCTCAAAGCCAAGCACTGTCCGAGACTTCGCGGGATCTCCGATGAACCGGCGGACGTCGAAGCCGTTCGAGGAGCCCTTGAGGATCTGGGACGACGAGCCCGTCACCTCCACGACCATCTTCGCAAGGTCCGAGATGGACACGCCGCGCCCGGTAACGAAATGAAACTTCTGACCGAAGAGGTCGTCCCTGCCATCCAAGGTGGCCTGGTACGCTTTCAGAATCCCGAAGACGGTGTCATCGATAAACGTGAAATCCAGCACTTGGTCGCCGCCGAAGAGGGTGATGTCTTCCCCTCGAAGAGCCTTCGCCATGAACTTCGGAATCACCCGCTCCGGCACGTCTCGCTCGCTACCGTACACGTTCGAGAAGCGGAAGATCACCTGATTGACCTTGTGACCATTGGTCTCGGGGGCCGCATACGTCAGACACGCCCGTTCCGCGCACAGTTTCGTCATGCCGTATACCGAAATCGGGTGGTTCGGTGCGCTCTCGGTCACCGGGAGAGTCTCCGGCTCGCCGTACACCTCCCGGCTCGACGCATAGAAGAGGACCGGCTTGGACCTCGATTTCCGGCAGGACTCGAGGACGTTCAACGTGCCCAGCTGATTCGTAACCCAACAACTGTACGGATCTTGCTGGCCCCAAGCGACGCGCGACACCGCGGCGAAATGGAAGACGGCGTCCTTCCCCCTCGCGGCTTCTCGCACGGACCTGTAATCTCGGACATCGCCGCGGACCTTCGCGCACCCAAGCCCTCGGGAATTCGAGGTGAAATGGAGGTCAAATAGCGTTACCGATTGGCCGAGAGCCACCAGGCGTTCAGCCAAATGGCTTCCGACAAAACCATTTCCTCCCGTGATCAAAATCCTGCCCACTCGATTTCTCCACACCCCCGGCAAGGGCGTAATAAGTGAGACGGCAGATACTTAGTCATATTGGAACAGTTTTTGCAGACGCTCGACGCCACGACGCCGTCGTGATGCGGTGCGTCCCCGGCCGTGCCCCCACTGCCATAGCTATAATGGGACCAGGGGTAAATCAACAGGTTGTGGTGCTATCAAAATTGAAACTAGACCTCCCGTAGGAATCCTGGTGGAGGCGAACCCGAGGGCGGCCCTCACGACGGTGCGGCGGTCTACCGCTCCAGTCGTCTAGTGCCGCAAGATCGCCCTCTGCATTTCATCGCGTGAAATGTCCGCTCTGGAATCCGTGGGAGCCTTCGGCGCGTATGGTTGTTCCAGTTGCGGCCGACCATGACCCAGAGCCCGGCTTGAAGGCCCTACCCAAGACGCACCGCGGCGGGCCGATGTGCATCCGGACGACGCTGAAAGCCTTCCTCCGTCATCCGCGCGAAGCCATGATCGACCACCTTGGGCGTCAGGTGCGCTCCTGACCCGACTCGTCCACCTGGAAGGTGCCGTAGCTCACGCCGCGGACCAGAACTTTCTCCGAGCCGACGCAAAAGGTCTTACCGCGGACGCAGGGCCGCCCGAGGACCACGCTCGGTTCCGTCAGAGCTTCCTCGTTACCTGCGACACATTCACCACCCCGGGAGCTCCTCGACGACGGTGGGAGACCCACGGACCCCACGAGTAAAATCTCGATGACTCGTCGAGAGCATTCTCTCCTTCAAGCGTTTCAGTCCGTCTTCGAGCCGGACACGCGGAGCGTACCCGAGCATCTTCTGCGATTTCCGCGGATCGCCGATGAAACGGCGGACCTCGAACCCGTTCGCGGAGCCCCTGACGATCCGGGAGGACGAACCTGTCAGGTTGACGATCATCTCGGCGAGCTCGGAGACGGACACCCCCCTCCCGGTGACGAAGTGGAATTCCTCGCCGACGAGGTCGCGGCCGTTGTCGATCGTCGCGAGGTACGCCCGCAGGATTCCGCCGACCGTGTCGTCGATGAAGGTGAAGTCGAGCACTTGCTCGCCGCCGTACAGGACGATGTCCTCGCCCCGCAGGGCGCTCGCCATGAACTTCGGGATCACCCGCTCCGGCAGATCCCGCTCGCTCCCGTACACGTTCGAGAACCGGAAGATCACCTCGTCGACCGAGCGGTCGAGTCCGCTCGAAGCGGCATACGACCGACAGGCCCGCTCCGCGCAGAGCTTCGTCACGCCGTAGACCGACACGGGCGCCTTGGGGTGGGCCTCGTCGACGGGCAGGTAGCGAGGCTCGCCGTAGACCTCGCGGCTCGACGCATAGAAGAGCGTCGGCCGGGACTCCGACTTCCGGCACGCCTCCAGGACATTCAACGTGCCGAGCTGGTTCGTCGTCCAGCAATTGTACGGATCCTCTTGGCCCCACGCGACGCGAGAGACCGCCGCGAAATGGAAGACCGCGTCCTTCCCTTCGACCGCATCGTGAATCGCGGCGTAATCGCGGACGTCCGCCCGGACCCGCTCGCAATCGAGGGACTTCGTGTTCGCGTTGAATTCGAGGTCGAGGAGGGTAACGTCATCGCCGAGGTCCTCGAGTCGCTCCGCGAGATGGCTCGCGATGAACCCGTTGCCTCCCGTCACCAAGACCTTTCCGATCGACGTCCCCCCTGGTCGTACGGTTCGATGACCGTCCGTGGGACCCGTTCTATATAGGAGAAAGGCGCGGGTCATATGGGCCGTGTGTTCGGATGTGCTCAAAGAGAGTCGAACTGTCACGGATGTCGAGAACGTGACGGAATATCCTTTTGACACCCCTCCAAGTCTGAGGAGGACTCGGTGGCGCGCGTGGACTCCCAACCAACAACGCTGTCGACCCCTTCACGGCTCGATGGGCACGAGGCGCTCATCACCGCGGGCGGCGCGGGGACGAGACTCCTTCCGTTCTCCAAAGAAATCCCGAAGGAAATGTTCCCCATGATCTGCTCCGATCGGGATGGTTCCCTGATCCTGAAGCCGTTGATCCAGGCGATCTTCGAGCAGCTCCACGCGGCCGGAGTCCGTAGCTTCTACATCGTCGTCGGACGAGGCAAGCGGGCCATCGAGGATCACTTCTCCGTGGATTCGGGGTTGCTGGAGTACCTGGACAAGGACGGGAAGGCATGGAAGAGCCTCGCTGAATTCTACGAGAAGATCCGATCCTCGAACCTCGTGTTCCTCAATCAGGCCGAACCCCGGGGGTTCGGGGATGCGGTCCTCCTCGGCCGGCCCGTCATCCGCGGGAACTTTTTGCTCCAAGCGGCCGACACGTTCATCCAGTCGGCGGGGGACCGATACCTGCATCGGCTGGAAACGGCGCACCGAAAGTACCGCGCGGCGGCGACGGTCCTGTTCCGTGACGTCCCGGATCCGAGGGCGTACGGGGTGCTCGAGGGGATTCGCCTCGAAGACGGAGTCCTGAGAATCACGTCCGCGGTGGAAAAACCTCGGGCGCCGAAGAGCAACCACGCGATCATGCCGGTCTACGTCTTCACGGACCGGATTTTTGACGCCCTGTCGAGCGTCCCCCCCGGCAAGAACGGTGAGCTGCAACTCACGGATGCGATCCAGGAACTCATCGTGGCGGGCGAGACCGTGATCGGCGTCCGGCTCGGTTCGGACGAGGTGGCCTTGGA
>Ga0137372_10007481_pt1 | contig 10568 bp, 8 predicted proteins | sample SagtaG_6_FD_104911 | JGI IMG/M metagenome (GOLD analysis project Ga0137372, IMG submission 104911) | Vadose zone soil microbial communities from Sagehorn Ranch, Mendocino, California, USA - Sage1_R_60_16 metaG | ecosystem: Environmental > Terrestrial > Soil > Vadose zone | place: USA: California...
GGCGGGTTGATCGGGTTGGGCGGATCTCCCGAAAGCGGCGCCTCCACCGTGCGTCGCGTCGGCTCCGAGCCGCATCAGAAGCGGCACATGCTCCGCCTCTGGCTCAAGTTCCCGAAACCGTGGCCCCTCAGCCCCGAATTTCCCACCCACATGGGCTACAAACCATCGCAGGACACACCCGTGCTCATCGAAGCCGAGCGCTGACGCCTGCCTAGATCGGCGGGACGGGAAAAGACCCAACGCGCGGCGGTCGCTTACCGCGCGTTTTGTTTTCGAGTCAACGGTAGGCGCGACGTACGTGACCGCAGTACACTGAGAAAGGAAATGCGTTCGCTCGAGGAGGTGCCGGATGCTTCGGAAGATGATTCCCCTCGCCCTCGTCGCGATGCTTTCTCTTGGGCTGGCTGCCCCGGCCGCCGCGGGCCGCGGGAGTGGCTTTCATGGCGGTCACGGGAGCTTTCATCATGGCAGCGGCTTCCACGGCCGCGGCTGTTGCTGGAGCCGTGGCTTCGTGGGTGGGGTGTTTGTGGGGTCGGCATTTTGGGCGCCGTTCTACGCCTATCCGTACTATCCGTACGCCTACCCATATCCAGCGTATGCACCGCCGCTCTACATGGCCCCTCCGGCCTATCAGTCGCAGCTCTACCTCAGCCCGCCCGCCCCCCGGGAGGTCTGCTACGTCGGCGGGTGCTATCATCTCGAAGGAGACGGCATTACCACGGCATATCACTGGGTGTGGGTGCCGAACGTACCGGCAGCGCCCCCTGACGTGCCGGCCCGCTGAGATGTCGATACTCACTCGAATTGCCGCGACGGGCACGCCCTCGCCGGTTGCGGCCAGGATATGAGGCGCAAGGATGCGACAACGCCGGTGGATGCGCGCAGGGGACGTGGTGGTACGGCTGGCCTGGAAGCTCCTGTGGAGCTGGAGACGCGAACGCAGGCCCCGACGCTCACCTGGCATGCTTTGAACGAGGGGCGGGGACACACGTCGCATGACACACCGCCTCCGCATCGGAGCGGCTGAAGAGACAGGATCCGATTGCGGGATTGCCGCGGCGGGCGGGCTAAGAGGTCAGCGAACCGGCGCCCCTCGTCCGGTAATGGGTGGCGTAGGCGTGACGGCAGCGCTCGCGAAGCGCGGGCTCGTCGAGGTCGCGCCCGGCGAAGCGCGCCGGGGAGACCTCGGAGAGATCGAGCGCCGGCGCGCCGTCGAGTATCCACTCCGCCATGGCCTCGCCGAGCGCGGGCGAGACACTGAGCCCGCCGACGCAACAGCCACTCATCACCCACGCGCCGGGTACGCCGGGCAGCGGTCCCGCCAGGTAGCGGTCGTCCATTGTGAGCGTGGGGAGTCCGCCACGGTGCTCGGCCACGCGGATGGCCGGATCCTGAAAGATCGGGAACTGCTCGCTCACCCTGCGGGCTAGGCGCCATAACACTTCGATGTCGAGAGCCAGCTCGGCCATGTCGAACCCCGGCGACAGGGCCGCCACGTCGGGCTGCCATGGATCGGCTTCGTACCCACCCAGCATCAGTCCGCCGCGCTCGTGGCGTACGTAGACATTGGCATCGATCACGCGGGCGATCGGGAATTCTGGCTGGACGCCGGGGATCGGCTCGGTGATCAGGAGCTGATGGCGTGTCGGCACCACAGGCAGTGTCCCCCCGAGTCCCGTGGCGACGAGCCGGGCCCACCCGCCGGCGGCATCGACGACCACACGCGTGGCGATCGTGCCGCGGAGTGTCCGCACACCTTCCACGCCGCGCGGGCCGATGGCAAATCCCGCGGCGGGCGTGTGAGGGAGGAGCACCGCGCCGAGCTTCTCGGCGGCCCGGCAGTAGCCGATGGGTAGCTCGGACGGCTCGACGTTGCAATCGGTCGGGCTCCACGTGACGGCCACGATGCCGCGCTCGCCGAGGATGGGCAGCCGCCGCCGGGCCTCGGCGACGGAGATGAGCTCGATGGGGACCCCGGCGGCCGCGCCCCGGCCGACCTCGCCCGCGAGCTGCTCCGCGTCGCGGTCGGTCCGTGCGATCTTGAGCGCGCCGCTCTGAGTGAAGCGAAGCGGCTGCCCGGTCTCCTCGGAGAACGCCCCGAGCTTGATCACCGCCCGCTGGGCGAGCTTGGTGAGCGCGGGCGTCGCACGGACCTGGCTCGAGAGCCCGGCCGCACGGGGGGAGGTCTGGGAGGCGAGCGCGGCGCGCTCCAGCACGACCACGCGCGCCCCGCGCCGAGCCAGATGATACGCGGCGCTGGCGCCGAAGGCGCCGGACCCGATGACGACGACGTCGGCGGAGTCGATCACCAGCCCGCCCGCCTCGCCATGCTCACCACTCCGTCCGAGGCGGCTCGATGTCGACGCGGATGGAGCCGCCGCTCGCGCGAAGCGGACCTAGCGCTCCCGCCTGGACACGACACGCGCGTACTGGAGATGGTCCACCTCCCAATCGATGCTCCCCGGCATGCTGAGCTCGATCCTCGAGGTTCCGCCCGCGCTCAGAACGACTCCGCGGGGGCCCTCGTACCGCGACTCTCGGCGGGAGTATCGGCGATCAACCGGTGGTGATCAAGTCAGAACGCGCCGCGCGGGTCTTGCCAGGCCCCGTGCTACATTGACTCGTCGGGTCGCGTCAAGTTTGAGTGGAAGGAGTCCGCGTGCCTGGTATCTCCCTGCGTAGACGGCTGTTGCTGCTCGCCGCCGCCGGCCTCGTGCCGCTGGTCGTGATGTCGGGCATCGGGCTGTACGTGCTCGCGCAGCAACAGCGCAGCCAAGCCGAGCGCATCGGCCTCGAGCTCGCCCGGGCGCTGGCCACGGCCGTCGATGCCGAACAGCGCAGCGCCATCTCCGTCCTTCAGTCCCTCGCCACTGCCGTCTCCCTTGACCGTAACGACCTTCGGGGATTTCACGAGCGCGCCCAGCGCGTGGTGGAGACCCAATCGAACTGGGCCGCGGTATTTCTCGCCGATCTGTCCGGGAAACGACTCGTCGACTCCCGCTTTCCCTACGGGAGCGAGCTCCCGCCCATCCCGGACATGGAGAGCTTCGATCGCGTCCTGCGCACCCACGCGCCCGCCGTGGGCAACCTCGCCACGGGTGTCCGAGGCCTCTTGTCGTTTCCGGTACGGGTACCGGTCATTCGAGACGGCGAGCTCCGGTACGTGCTCACCGCGTTCGTGAAGCCCGAGGCCATCCTGGAGGTGATCAAACGTCAGCGTGTGCCCGATGACTGGGTTATCTCGATCTTCGACGCCAATGGTCTCCGCGTCGCTCGCTCTCGCGCGCACAAGGAGAACCTTGGGGGGCGGGCCTCCGCCAGCCTGCAGGCGATCATGGCGAGCGGAGGGCAGGAAGGAGTGGGCCAGACCTACGACCTCGAGGGAGGCCGGAACTATGCCTCCTTTAGCCGGCTCCCGGATAGCGGCTGGGCGGTGGCTCCCGGCATTCCCGCCTCCTTCGTGGAAGGTGGGGGCTACCGGTCGCTCGCCATCTACGGCGGTGGCATCCTGCTCTCGATCGCGCTGGGTACTCTGGGGGCGATCGTCATCGCTCGCAGTATCAGCCGATCGATCGGCGACCTGCGAGCTTCGGCCCGGGCCCTCGGCCGGCGTGAGCCACTGAAGCCGCGACTCGACACCTCGATCCAGGAAATCCGCGACGTGGCCGACGCTCTGGCCATCGCCGCCGAGGAGCGCGCAGGCAGCGAGGCCGAACGCGAGGAGCTTCTGCGCCGGGAGCAGGCCGCTCGGGCCGGGGCGGAGGCCGCCAGCCGAGCCAAGGACGAGTTCCTTGCCGTGTTATCCCACGAGCTACGGACGCCCCTCAACGCCGTGTACGGCTGGGCCCGGCTGCTGCAGACGGGGCAAATCCGCGATGAGACGGCGGAGCGGGCGCTCGACGCGATCGTACGCAATTCGAACGCGCAGGTGCGGCTGATCGACGACTTGCTCGATGTCTCCCGGGTCGTCTCGGGCAAGATGCGTCTCGATGTCCGATCGGTCGAGCTCAGGACGGTCATCGAGGAAGCCCTCGATGCGGTGCGGCCCGCGGCGGAGGCCAAGACCATTCAGCTCCAGAGTGTCCTCGATCCGAGAGCGGGTCCGATCACGGGCGATCCTGACCGACTCCAGCAAGTCATCTGGAACCTCGTGATGAACGCCGTCAAATTCACCCCCAAGGGGGGACGCGTCCAGGTCCACCTGCAGCGCGTCAACTCGCATATCGAGATTGTCGTCAGCGATACCGGACAGGGCATCGCGCCCAACGTGCTCCACTTCGTCTTCGAGCGCTTCAGGCAGGCGGACAGCTCGAGCACCCGCGGGCACGGTGGCCTGGGCCTTGGGTTGGCGCTCGTCAAACACTTGGTCGAGCTGCACGGGGGCCGTGTCACCGCGCAGAGCGCGGGCGAGGGACAGGGCGCAACCTTCATCGTCAAGTTGCCCCTGACCATCGCGGACATCCCTGAGGGGTTCACGCCCCGCCTGCATCCCACGGCCGCGACCATCGAGGCGTTGCCGCAGGGACTCCGCATCGACGGGGTGCGAGTGCTCGTGGTGGATGATGACCCGGAGGCGCTCGCTCTCGCCTCCTCCATCCTCATCGGCGCCGGCGCCACCGTGCAGACCTGCCTCTCCGCACCCGAAGCACTGGCCCTCCTTCAGGAGTGGCGTCCCGACGTGCTGGTGTCAGACATCGAGATGCCGGGGGAGGACGGGCACGCCTTGATCCGAAAGGTGCGGGCCCTCGACAGCAATCGGGGAGGTCGCACTCCCGCGGTGGCGCTCACGGCCTACGGGCGCCCCCAGGACCGGGTGCTATCGCTCACCGCCGGCTACAGCATGCACGTGCCCAAGCCGGTGGATCCGGGAGAGCTGACGACAATCATCGCGAGTGTCGCCGCGCGACCTCCGCACCCAAGCGGCCCGTGAAGAGCAGACGAGGCAGTAGTCGCGCTTAGCGACCTCATAGTAGGCTCCGTCCGCTCAGGCGAACCGGTGACTGCTTCCCCAAGAGATTTACCAGGGTAGGAACGACATCGAATGCCGACCGCACGCCGCGGTCTGCCGCTTCGAGCCCCGGCGCTCTCACATACGCCAACCCGTGCGGGCCGGTATGGCCGCCCGTCCGCCGGGGAGGCACCGGCCCGACGAGCCCCAAGCGTGGATGCTCGATCGCCACGACGCCCTCGTGCCAAACGACAACCAGATCGGCCTCCGAGCTCGTCATCGAGAGCGGATCGCGGGTCGCCGCGCGCTCCACAGAGTCCACCGCCGGCTTGCCCGTGCGCGGGTTGCCGCATTCGCGAAGCAAACGTTCGACCGCTCGACACGCCTCCTCATATCGCGATGCGGTGACTACCCCGTGCCGCTCGCGCCCCTTGAGATTGATGCGAACGCGCCCATCATAGAAAGAGGGCAGCGCGAACGCCGGCATTCTCGGCCAATGAGCCCGGTAGCACATGGCCGGCTGCCACTGGAGGTTCCATCGAGCCGGCCGCGCGCCGTGCCAGCGCCAGTCGACGACGGCGGCTCGGACGCCTTTGAGCACGCCCTTGACTGGTCTCGGTAAGCTTCGTGCGAGCGAAAGGATCGCTCCAGAAGACGGCGTCTCAGCTTCATTCGCTGGCCAGGGAAGCCAGGCGTCGCTGGCCGCGCTCCAATCGTCCGCTTCACCCAAGATAGGCACGGCGCCCGGCGCCCCTGCCCACTCCGCCGGCACCCTGAGGAGCCCGTGACCGAAGGCGTCCCGGTACAGCAGTTCCGGCAGGAGGACCATGGACGGAATGTCGGAATGGTTCGGCCCCATGCCCCCCATGGCGAAAGCAACGATGGCCGCGTCTCCGGCGACACCCATGAGCTCAGCGACCATGCGATCGAGAGCACGGTGCACCTCTAGCATGGCCTGGGCAGCAACCGGCGCCGAGGGATGGCCATGAAGGGGAGAGTTTGGGTCGACACCGTGCCACAGCCCTTCGATGGCGCTGTGGACCTCGCCCGAGACCGCCATGAAGAGATCCCAGTCCTTCAGGCGCTCGCTGGCCAGCCACCGCGCGGCGCGCGAGCGCACATCGAGACCCCGCGTGAGCGCCTCCCCCATCGCCCGGGTCTTGACCACGGAAGCCCACGGCGTTTCATAGAGCCACTTAGATGCGGGGTAAGGACCGAAGCGCTGTTCGAATTCTGCCCAGAGCTCAGTGGGAGCGCCGCCGGGCGGGGTACCCGCATCGTGAGCACCCCATCCGACGATGCCGTGCGTATGCGGCGTGCGCCGCAGATCCACGTAGGGCGTATCGAATACCACGACCCGCCGGTCGAGGCCGGTCCACCACGGAGTGAACCGGGCCCCTTCCTGCCATGCCGTATACGTGGTCGGGTCGAACTCCACGGCGGCCCAGCGACGGCCCGCCTCTGGAGAAAGCCCCGACGCCACGTGCTCCCACGCCAAGCCAGTACGCTGAGCGGGTCCGTGATCGAGGTGGAAGCGCACCGCCTGACGCCGCAGCTCCGCCAGCGCCGGCATTTCGCCCGCGGCCATCAGTCGTTCGGCAAACTCGGCTTCCACACCATCGAGGCCTATGACAAGCACGCGTGGACGCGCCATTCTTCCTCCCCCGACCTCCAATTTATCCCAGCGGACACCTCGGCGAAGGAGTTACTCACGGCAAGGGCGAGGGCCTCGTCATTCCTTGCAATTCGGATTGGACTAGCTTATTGCTTGAGGAGTCGCGGTCCGGCCGGATATCAGATGACGATCGAGATCAGCGCAGTCATTGCCACCTACCAGCGAGCCTCTCTCCTCGCGGGCGCACTCGATGCTCTTGCCGCCCAGAAGGTTCCCTCTTCCATCAAATGGGAGATCATCGTCGTCGACAACAACTCCCAGGACCACACCGCAGACGTCGTGGAAGCATTTGCGAATCGTTCGGCCATCCAGGTGAGCTACGTTTTTGAGCCCACGCAGGGACTGAGTCGCGCTCGGAATCGAGGGATCAAGGAGGCCCGCGGCTCGATCATTGCATTTATGGACGATGACGTTCTTCCCGCGCCCGACTGGATCGCGCAGGTGAATGCGGCGATTGGCCGATGGAGTGCGCAGGGGATCGGCGGTCGGATACTTGCCCAGTGGGATGCCTCCCCGCCTCGTTGGCTCACGACCAACGTACATCTAATGGATCGGCTCGCCATCATGGAATTCGGCGAGAGCCGTGTGCTGTGTCACCCCATGAAAGGACGGCCACAGGTCTGGGGCGCGAACATGGCATTCCGCCGTGAAGTCTTCGAAGAAATCGGCGGCTTTGATCATGCCCGAGGGATTGTCGGCACCAAGCTCTTCAGGGGTGAGGAGGTCGACCTGGTCAACCGCGCGCTCGAGCGCGGGCTTCGGATCGTGTACGACCCTTCGGTGGTGGTGGTCCACAGAATCGGCCGAGCGCGCCTCCAGAAAAGCTATTTCCGGAAATTGGAATTCGACGCGGCCCAAGGGGAAGCCGACGCGAAGAGCATGGACGGGCGGGCGATCTTTGGCGCGCCCCTGTGGCTATATTCCGTGGTTTTCATGGCTTTCTGGAAATGGGTATCCCTGCTCCTCTCCCGACGACCGGGAGGCTTCGATCGGCAGCTCGACTGCTTGCGGTGGATGGGACGGCTTTCAGGCTACTGGAAGTTGAGTCGAGGGTGGATACCGGGGAGCTGACGGCAATCATCGCGAGTGTCGCCGCGCGGCCCCCGAAGGCGTCATGCTCGTCGGCGAGGCTTGGCCCGCTTTGGACGCCTGAACGCTACCCTCGCCGTCCGTCCCGCCGGCTCGACCTTGCGCTGAATCGTCAGTCTCTCATGAGCGCCCCACGTCCTTTCCCTGGCGCTCGCCGCCTTGCCCGGCTGCCGGATCGTGGCGTGGACGACCTTGCCGTCGCGCGTGGTGAAAGGATGACCCGTCACCTCCCACACGCCTTCCTCGTCGCGGAAGCGATCACCGACCTGGAGCAGCATCGGCAAGACCTCGAGGGGTTCGGGCGTCACGAGCGCGAGTCTAGCACTCCGTGACCCCGCGCCTCAATCGAACGGACTGGGCCGTCAATGGTTTTGGTCGTGGAAATGGCCCTCGATAGCGGCGAGAAGGAGAGCGTGGAGCTGGTGGCGGCCGCATGCGTGGTTTCCTTCCCTTTACCGCGCCGTCAGTCTGAGCGCGGCGGTGGTGGCGGGAGCCCTCGCCGCTCTCGCTTTGGGCGGCGCCGATCAATTCGATGGATTCAAGAATCCGCCCGTCAGCTTCGTGTTGTCGCACAAGATCGGATTCACCGCGGGCCTCTCCAGCCCAGACGATACCGGGCGCCGCTATCTCATCGGCGTGGCCGCCGCCGCGCAGTCAGGAGTCTTTGCCGTGTGGATCGGGATCGCGTTCGTACTGGGATTCCCGACCAGGCAACCACGGTGGCGCGTATCGCCTCCTTGCTTCTCAATATCGTCGCCATTGGAATCGCCGCGGGTTTCTCGTATGCGCTGGTCGGCGTCAGGCGCAAGGACCTCCACCCGCCGCGCGGAACGGCTTGACGTTCCTCTCGTCCCGCCGAGCTCTTGGTTGATTCCGCCGAGCTCTTGGTTGATTCGATCGCCTGAACCCTCGCGTGTTTCTTACCGGGTCAAATCGTGACGCGCCGTAGCTATTCAGACGCTGGCAGGCCCACGAACCAGTGAAGTGCTGGCCGGCCTCTGAAGTTGGCCTCCGCGGGAAGGTAGGTTTTACCGAATGCTCAAGTTGGCCTACATAGGCCGACACGCCGAACCTCGCCCGTGCTACCTTTACATTCCCTCTCCACCGTCGCCACAAACGGACGCTCCTAGAGATGCCGAGAGGACACGTGGCCGACCTGCTCCCCCCGCTCGCTTCAACCTTCGAGATCGTGGCGATCGCCTCGTCCGCCGGTGGCCTCAAAGCCCTGAGCGAGGTGCTGAAAGCGCTCCCCGCCAGTTTCTCTTCCTCGATCGTGGTGGTTCAGCACCTGGACCCCCGCCATCGGAGCCTCATGGCGGACATTTTGAGCCGGCGCACTCCCCTCCAGGTCAAGGAGGCTGAGGAAGGCGACAAGCTCCTGCCCGGCACCGTCTACATCGCTCCGCCCAACCAGCACCTTCTCGTCAACCCCGACCACTCGCTCTCGCTCTCGCAGTCCGAGCTGGTTCACTTCGTCCGCCCTTCTGCCGATCTGCTTTTCGAGTCCACGGCGGGGAGCTTCAAGGAGCGGGCCATTGCGGTGGTCCTCAGCGGCTCCGGCAGCGACGGCGCGATGGGCGTACGGGCCATCAAGAAGGTCGGGGGCACCGTGCTCGCCCAAGACGAGGCCTCCTCGGAGTTCTTCGGTATGCCGGGCGCGGCCATCCAGACGGGGTGTGTCGATTTCGTGCTGTCGCTCCAGGAGATTGCTCCCGCATTGATCACCCTCGCCGGGACGGGACGCGCATGACGGACGATCGTGAGCAGGACCCCAGTGAACGGGTGGAGGACCTTCTTCAGTACCTGAAGAAGACCCGCGGCTTCGACGTCACCGCCTACAAGCGGTCGAGCCTCGTCCGGCGGATCGACAAGCGCCTGCAGGCCGTGAGCGTTCCCTCCTACGAGGGGTACCAAGACTACCTGGAGCATCATGCCGAAGAGTTCGGCCTCCTTTTCAACACGATTCTCATCAATGTCACCAGCTTCCTCCGGGACGCCGAGGCGTGGAAATTCGTGTCCACCGAAGTCGTCCCGCGAATCATGGCCGAGGCCCGGCCCGACGGAGCCATCCGGGTGTGGAGCGCGGGCTGCGCGTCCGGGGAGGAGGCCTATACCCTGGCCATGATTCTCGTGGACCACATGGGGGCAGATCAGTTCCGTCATCGCGTCAAGATCTACGCTTCGGACATCGATGACGAGGCCCTCACCCAGGCGCGCCACGCGACCTACTCCGCCCAGCACGTGCAGGATATTCCGCCCGAGCAGCTCAAGCGCTACTTCGAGCGGGTCGAGGACCGCTACGTCTTCAACAAGGACCTGCGGCGGGCCATCATCTTCGGCCGCCATGATCTGGTGCAGGACGCGCCGATCGCCCGGGTGAACCTGCTCGTGTGCCGGAACACCCTCATGTACTTCACCCGCGAAGCCCAGACCAAGGTGCTCGGCCGGTTTCACTTCTCCCTCCGGAACGGCGGCTATCTCTTCATGGGAAGAGCCGAGCTGCTCCTGACCCACGCTGACCTCTTCACCCCCGTGGACCTCAAGTCTCGAGTCTTCAGCAAAACCATGAACCAGACTGCCCGGGCGCACCTCGGTCTGCTCCAGCGCGAGGAGGCCGCCGTGGCGGTGCCAAATGACAACCACCTCCAGGCTTTGGCTCTCGAGAGTGATTCCGTGGGGCGCGTGGTGTTCCGAACCGACGGCACGCTGGCCTTTGCCAACGCTCAAGCCCGGAAGGTTTTCCGCCTCACCGCGCAGGATCTGGGCAAACGCCTCCAGGACCTCGAGCTCTCGTATCGGCCGATCGAGCTGCGCTCCCTCGTCCAGGAGGCGGTCACCTTCAATCGGAGGGTGTCA
>Ga0137372_10007491_pt1 | contig 10561 bp, 10 predicted proteins | sample SagtaG_6_FD_104911 | JGI IMG/M metagenome (GOLD analysis project Ga0137372, IMG submission 104911) | Vadose zone soil microbial communities from Sagehorn Ranch, Mendocino, California, USA - Sage1_R_60_16 metaG | ecosystem: Environmental > Terrestrial > Soil > Vadose zone | place: USA...
CACTTCCGGCGCCACCGTCCCGGCGAGGTGGCGAGGGGACGGCAAAGAGATTTTCTACCTGGCGCCCGACAACAAGTTGATGGCGGCGGAGGTTAACGGCCAGGGGGCGACGTTGGAGGTCGGCGCGGTGCGGGCGCTCTTCGAGGTACGTAGAGGTGGGCCGGGCTCTGTTTACGACGTGACGGGCGACGGCCAGCGCTTCCTTGTCAATACTGCGGTGGAACAGAAAACCTCCTCGCCCATCACCCTGGTGGTTAACTGGACTGCGGACTTGAAGAAGTGACTCTAGCGTTAGGAACAAAACTCGGCCGATACGAAATCCGCTCCCCGATTGGTGCCGGCGGGATGGGTGAGGTGTATCGGGCGCGCGATGAGAAGCTGAATCGCGATGTGGCGATCAAAGTCTTACCTGCCACTCTTTCGCAGAATGCGGATCGGCTACGCAGGTTTGAACAAGAGGCACAGGCTGCCGGCGCGCTAAATCATCCGAACATTCTCGCCGTTTACGACGTCGGCATGCACGATGGCGCGCCTTACGTGGTGTCTGAGTTGCTCGAAGGTGAATCCCTGAAGGAGCGTCTCGGCGATGGGCCGTTAGCACAACGGAAAGCTGTCGACTACGCGGTGCAGATTGCACATGGTCTTGCCGCCGCGCACGGAAAGGGCATCATCCATCGCGATCTCAAACCCGACAATCTCTTCATCAGAGAGGTTGAAACCCTCTTCCGGGCGCATCACGAACGCGTTTTTCGCACGGCACATCGCATCACCGGCAGCGCCGCTGATGCGGAGGACGTGTTGCAAACGGTTTTCCTGCGCCTGGTCAAAGGTCAGGAGAGCTACGATCTTTCCGGGCACCCGGAAGCTTACCTTTCGCGCGCGGCGATTAACGCTTCATTGGATTGGAGGCATTCGGACGGCCATCGACGAAGGAGCCACAATCATCACCCACCAAACAAATGTGGCATTACTTTGAGCGGGCCGCGAAGGCAGCGCACACCATCAATCCGGATCGGCTCTCGATATCCAAAAAACCACTTAAGCTTCAGACTGTGGACTCTGAAAGTACGCTGACCGATGGCAAGCGGACAATCAAGCTATACACAATGACCGGCTGCGAGCATACGGTCGACCTGCTCATGGTCTACCTGCCGACTGAGAAAATCCTGGCTGAGGCAGACGCTTATACACCTCCCGAGACACCAAGCACCTCACTCATCGCGCCTAAGATTCCTGATGCTGCCCTCTCTATGACAACATTCAACGGCTGAAACTTGACGTGCGTACAATTGTTCCATTCCACGGCGCACGAACGGTCGACCTGGCGGAGGTGGCGAAGCAGGGCGGCAGAACAACCGCGCCGGCAAACTAATTCATTATTCGTCAATCTCGGCATCGGCCTAGGTCGGATTCTTCCCGGGCCTTCCATTTGCGTCAGGCTATCTCCTCAATCAACTTCCGTGTTAATTCTTCGTCTGGACCTGAACTCACGCATCTCCTGACGATAACGAACCAGCGTTAACGAGGTTCTTCGTGCAACCGCGATTTCAAGCTATAGCGCCGATCACCGCGCCTAATACCTAAGTTGAGTGAGACAACTGTCAATTCGATCAATGTCCGCGCGGATCTTGACGACTCCGGATTTACTGTGCGGCTCAGCAACTTAGCAATTCAAGGTTGGGTTGTTCTCGGTCTTTCGAGGCCTCTTCTACTTCGAAGTGTCGCGACGATACAGCGTCGAGAGCATAAGTAAGGCGAGAGCGGCTATTTGTAGAATCGTTCGCACAGTTTGGAACCGTGACCATTGCACACCCACTTGCATCCAGTTGGACGGTGGAGAATTGATGCTCCAGGTCTTTATCTGATTGATGATTGGGACATTGCCAAACGCGGTTATCCCGGTCGCAGCTAAGAGGCAGATACTTGCAGCAATTAAGATGTACAAACTTAAACGATCGCGCCGAGCGAGGAAGGTTGAGGCGATGGTGAAGAGAACACCTAAGATCGCTACCGTGTTCAAGGGAACCGTGAATACCCGGTGGTAGGCGTGGTTTACTCTTCGCGTCGACAGGACAACATCCGAACTCACCGCTCTGCATCAGGCTTAAGTCGACGCCGCTCCGCCCGCTCTTATCGACGCCCGGACGCCAACATGGTCCATCTAATCTCGTTGCACTCCTTCTTAGTCTCCATTGCCAGGGAAGGTGACATTGTCTTGCCGCTCGAACTGTGCCTGTTGCGTCGGGGAGAGACTTTTAGCCAATCTGAGGCACGCGCACAAAGAAGATTAAATACAAAAGCGGAAGACAAGGCAGCCGCGCTTAGCTACTCAAGTCTCGACAGGACGATTAGCGAGATTCGTGAATATGTGGGAGTGATATGTGGGAGCGACTTTTGCTACTTCAGAAGAATGAGATGACTTCCCCAAGAAAATCTGGTGAGCCGTGGAGGGCTCGAACCTCCGACCCGCTGATTAAGAGTCAGCTGCTCTACCAACTGAGCTAACGGCCCACACGCGAGAAAAACTATAGTTTCTTTCGATCGCGAAAAAATTATACGTCCGCTCGTTGATGTGTCAAGCAGGCAACACAGTCGAGTCTGCTCTAACTCTGTAGTCTTGAGCTTTAGCTGGCGCCAATTAGTTTTCCAAATCGACCGGAAGTTCTGATTGTGACCAATCAGAGCTGATGATCGTCAGCGCGACAACAGTTTCGCGCTGCTTCAATTTGCGGTGTTTCAAAAATGCTGCTTGAGAAGATCAGCCTTGGTCAGCCGTGTTAGCACATTCGCGCTCGGCGAGAAGGTCCTTAACAGTGTTGATGAGGGTGTCCAGGTCCGGTTTCGCGACATAAGCCTCGGCGCCCGCTTGGAATGCTTCTTGTCGATGAAACTCATAGGCGTCACCCGAGTAGAAGATGCAAGGTACGCCGGGCGTCAGAGTAGTTAGTTTCTCGCAGAGTTCCAGGCCGGTTCCGTCTGGCAGCCGTTTGTCGAGGACGTACAGATCAAATTCCTCGCTGCCAGCCAATTCCAATGCTTCTTCCATCGAGCGTGCAATATTCACTTCGTAGGTAGGCCCAGTAAGCAATAGTCGCAGCATTTCTGACGTGTCGTCATGATCATCTACGCAGAGAATTCGGCATTTGATTTGTGACATAGCGGTTTCCTTAGGGAGTGGGAATTTCCTGGTCTTCCTGTTATTTAGCTAAAGCTTTGGAGAGGGTGGCAGTATAGCGATGACCACAAAAACTGACAACCCTTGAACTCTTTTCTCAGAGTTGTAGCCTTCTGGAAAGGGTAGACCATTAGAGCTATGAATAGATCACCTACGTATCACGGATCGTTCTCTTTCTTGCGATCCTGTACGAGCAGGTGGGCAGATCCCTTCCTGCCCACCGCCAAATTTGCGGCTCAGTCTTCGAGAAGCATATTTGCAGAGCCGCTCGCGGAAGCGAGCGGCTCTTTCCATTATCAAACTCGTACTCCCGAATCCCTCGGTCTTGTCCGAATTCAAATTGACTCACTACCAGGGAAAATGATCAGGGCCTGCGCTGCATCGCTTTGAGCAACTGATCAAGCACCTCAATCTCTTCATCGTCGGGCTCCAACTCGCGGTACTTTTCCAGCGCCGCGGTGGCGGACTGCGCATTACCCAGCCGATGGTAGACAAGTGCCAGGTTGAAGTACACCAGAGAAAAATTGGGTTCGATTTGCGTTGCGGCTTCATAATGAAGACGAGCCAACTGCAGGTCACTGGCATCATAGTAGAGATTGGCCAGATTGTAGTGAGCTTCGACATGCCGCGGGTCGTTCTTTAAGGAGAGCGTGAAATGGTCAAGGGCCCTGGCGAATTGACCTTGCTCGAGATTCAGTATGCCTAGATTGCAATATGCCTCCGCAATGTTGTCGCCTTCGTTTATAGCTTCAACGTAACAGTCGGCTGCTTTCTGATCGCCTTGTTCGTGCAGCAACAGGGCTTCTTCAAACGGTGTGAGCAAGCGCGCCACTCTGCCGCTCTCGGCGCGAAAAAGATTCAGCTGTCCCTGCAGTTCCGCCTCGATCTGGCGAATGCTATTGCCCTGCGAACGTAATTCGCGAACCCGGCGAAATTGGGTCAGAGCCTGGAAGTCGTACGTGGGCTCTGCATCTGTCGACGACACCGAGGCTTGGATGATCCCCTGATCTGTCCAGCGCCGGATGGTTCGCTCACTCAAACCAAATAGTTGCTTTATCTCGCGAATCGAGTAAGACGATTTGACACGCTGGTAATCTGCCTTTGCGGGGACAGGTGAGGGAAACGCGAGAAGCTTCTTGCTATTGTCTTTCATCGGTAAGCGCGCAGCTTACGAGGCCTTGCGCTTCTTAACTGTCTTTGGTTTGACCAGACTGATCTGCGGTTGCTTCTTCGTAGTGCTGGCCTTGACCATCGGCTTGCGGTTCGACTGCTGCAAGCTCTTCTTCAGCGCGCTCATAATATCAAGTCTGGGAAGTTCTTCAACCTCAACTTCAGCAATTTTCTTGCCTTTGATTTTCGACTCGATCAAATTCTTCAGAGCTTCGTGGTAATTGTCAGTGGTATCAATCTCCGAGAGAGTAGTGGACATCTCTTCGACCAGCGTGGTGGCCAACCTGAGTTCGTTTTTGTTTACCTTCTGGGTGCTATCCAGTTCCGGCACATCCTCAATCTTGCGGAGCTCATGGGGATAATGAAGCTTCTGGAGCACGAGACCGTCTTCATACGGAAACACTGCCACCAGATCTTCGCGATCCCGCAACACCACCTTACCTACCCCAACCTTTCCTGTCTGCTTCATGACCTCGCGCAGCAGCGCGTAAGGTTTCTCGGCGACAGGACCGTCGGGTCCGGCGTAATACGGAGCATCGTAAAAGGTAGTTGGGATCTCTTCAGCGCTCACGAAGCCGATAATGTCAACGGCCTTGGTGGTCTTGATCTTTACTTTGCCAATATCTTCCGGCTCGATGATGGCATAGCGATCGGGTTCGTACTGATAGCCTTTGGTTATCTGATCATTGGTGACGATCTGACTGCACTTCTTGCAGCGCTTGTCATAGCCGATCGGACCGTAGTCTTCTCGATGTAACTGGTTAAACTGAATCTTCTCGCTGGATTCGATGGCGTTGTAAACACGGACCGGGATAGCGACCAAAAGAAACCGTATGTGACCCTTCCAGATAGATCTCATATTCACTCTCTCCTCATGAGAACGCGGGCTGTTCGCCCGCGTCTGGCGCAAGTGGGCTATCGCGCGCCTACTCCGCAAACTCGCCTGTCGAAAGCAGCGAGAGGTCGATATTATGCGGCCCAAACTGCGGGGAAGTAAAGACTTAATTGTTAGAAGGCAACCTTGCCCATCTCGTCAAAAAGCCGATAGCCGGCCAATGCAAGACGCCTGCGAGCGATATTGTGGGAATTCGTAACGTACCCCGCTGGCAAGACGTTCAACTGCTCGAGCAAGTTACCGTGGAACTTGTAGACGTCACTAATCGCCTGGTCCCGGCTCTCAAAACTCCATTGCTCAGTGTTGTCGCCCGCGCCGAGTTCCCTGAGAAATGTTCTCGAATGAGTGTGCTTAAGAGTCTTTGCATCCTGCAACGCTTTGACCGGATCGGGCACGAACTCGGCGCCGAGCCGACCATCCCAGTAAGCGTGGAGTTTCGTTTTCTTGTTTTCCTTCTTTTGAGCTGCGTTCTGATAAACGAAGAATTTGTTTCCACCTCTGTCTCCTTCAGGGGCGGGAAAGGCCGATGCGATTAGAGTGGCGCAGTGCAGCGGTTGATGAATGTCGCCTACGAGATGAATCAGCCAGCTAAGCGACGCGGCGCGCTCAACCGGGGCGGCATTTTTGTTTGCCAGCGTTTTCAGGCTTTCACTTATTCCAAAGAGCACGTCGTCGCTTGGAGTTGGGCTCGGACCGGTAGAGAACGTTGGCAGGCTCAGCGGGTAGTCAACAAAGTGCCAGTTCGGATGGTCGAAGTGTTGAAGTGAAGTCACGTTCGTTCCGCGAATTTCGTCAGGCCAGGTCGAGGCCCTGATGAAAAGAAACATGCCAAAATCCAACCCCGCGGGAAAGGTTTGTTTCGTCGCATCAAACTGCACCTTCCAGACATTAAATTTTGGATGGCTTTTTAGCAGGTTGACTAAATTGTTTCGCAGCGACGGGTTAGCAGATAGTTCGCGATGGGCCATCGCTGCCACGGCAGCGTGGCCCGGCCCACTCCAGCCCAGCGCTTGTGTCTGAATTGTTAGAGCTACGAGCAAGAGGGTGAGTAATTTAAGTGTTTTCACCAGTTTGCTCTCAGGCTGCGTGTAGGAGGGCGGTCCGCATAGCTGCGGCCGACTGCCAGCGTGCTGCGGGATCCTTGGCCAGGGCGCGGTCGATGATGTCACATACCTGTTGCGGGATGCCGCTGACTCTTTGATTAAGCGGAATCGTCGGCTGTTCAAAGATCGCTTTGATGGTGTCCGCGACACTTGTTCCTCCGCGGAGTTCGAGCGCGAGTGAACCGGTTAGCAAGCTGTAAGCCGTCATTCCCACCGCATATATATCCGACTGCGGTCGAACGTCACGGAAATTGCGAAGCTGCTCGGGTGGCATGTATGCAAGTGTGCCTGCCATCTCGCCCACCATTGTCACACCGCTCATGCCCGATTGTGTAAAGCTCTTAGCCAATCCGAAATCCGTCAACTTAGCGTGAATGTTGGGCCACGATCCGCTAACAAGGATGTTCTGATCTTTGAAGTCGCGATGGATGTAGCCTTGTGTGTGCGCATGGGCCAGTGCATCCAACGCCTGAGAAATGATGGCGATCGTTTCCGGATACGGAAGCCGGCCCCCCTTGCTGGCGGCGAGTTTTGCAGCATCCGGTCCATCTACGAACTCGGTTACAAGATAAACCACACCGTTACGGGTGCCGCGATCGAGAAACTCGACGATGTTTGGGTGCTTTAGCGCCGCCGCAACATCCATTTCACGCATGAAGCGGCGCATAGCTTTGTCGCTGACGGCAAACTCCGGTAACAAAGTCTTGATTGCGACTGCCCGTCCGCTCATTTGATCGCGCCCGAGCATGACGCAACCCATTCCGCCTCGGCCGAGCAGCCTAACCATGTCATAGCCAGGCACGGGTTGTGGCGTGCGCTTCAACTCAATGCGGCAATCTTCGCAGAGGAATGTCATGTGTTCATCGGCCGTCGACGCCTGGGCCTGCTCGCGGCGTTGGCAATTTAGACATTCCACCGTTATCAAGACGGGTTGTGTCGTTATTTCGGCGCTCACCGTTTCGGAATTCCAATCGGCCTTGTGAGGCTTGGCGATTACTTCGACGAGGAGCACTGTGGCTCCGCCCTGGATCTGGTCTCCATTATTCAAGGAGGCTTCGGCGACACGGCGGCCATTGACGAAGGTTCCGTTCGTGGATCCAAGGTCGCGCAGTAAGCAATGTGGCGGGTTTATTTCAAGCAAACAATGGTGACGAGAGAAAAAACGATCGTCTGGCAGACACAAATGAGAATCTTTAGTTCTACCGATCAGAAAGGTATCGGGTTGGTTAAAGGCGAAAGTCCGCCCTTTGTAAGGGCCAGCCAATACTTTGAGATTAACCTGCATCGGCCCTCACGTTTGTCGCAACGAGCTATGCCATTCACAGACCGAAGTCTGTGCCACTTACCGTTTGATCTCGAGATTGTCGAAAGCGACTTCCGAAGTATCGCTCGTATAAAACCCGGCCAATCCATTCTTAAGATTTGCTGAGTCTGTTATACGCGTCAAGTACTGACCGTTTATATAGAAGGAAAGGTCATTTCCCTTAATTCTTACCTCGAGCTGGTTGGGATTGGTTCCTGAGCGGATGACTGTCGATGGGGTTTTGGCCACCAACGCGGTCTGACTGCCATCTTTGTGAGTGATAACTTCATACTCCGCTTCGTCAGCTGGATAAATCAGAAGAGCGTAGTCCTGCAAGCCTTTGCTCTTCGACTGCTCGCCATGCACGATCAAGCCAAACCCCGCAGACGGCACTGTGCCATCCACACTGCGCGCTGTTACCTTTACGGTCGCATTCGCAGTTTTGTAATCATTGCTTGGCGCATACATTACGAGATAGGTGTCCTTTTTCGAACGCATATGGTACTCGCCATCCGTATACCAAATCTCGCCAAACTTTGAGTCGCCGGTGCCCCATTTCTGCTCAGAGAAGTCGTCAATTAACGGCGCCGCGGGATTATTCGAATAGGTGTTTGCGTTCGCGTAGTTTGTGTTTGACGAATTCGTATTAGCGTTAGAGACCCTAACGTTGCTGTTAGAGTTATTCTCATTCTCGTTTGCCTGCGATCCCAAACTCGCTAACAGAGCGAGAGTTACAATTAATCCGATACCGACTATTCCTACGACGAGCACTCCACCTAGAACCCACCAGACAGCATTCGATTTCTTTTGCCGCCCGCCCGGAACCGGATTCCAAACGGGAGGCGGAGGTATCGCCCTGACTTGATTAAGAGCGGGCGAATCAGGTCGGTAAATCTCGGTCGGTGGTGGTTCTGAGGTATTTCGGGGGGGCGGATAACGGACTGTTGCATGGGAATCTGGAGATGGCGCATCAATCAGCAGCGGCGTTCCATCCTCCAGACAAAAGTTTAGCGACAGGTCGGTGTACGTTCGATTACAACTCGGGCAGCGTTTCATGTTTACATTATATGGAATGCACGGGTGCGCTCAAGGGCTGATGGGCTTGCCACAACGGCCGCAGAATTTCGTGCCCGCCTGGTAGCTGGTCCCGCAGAGTTTGCACAGGATCTCCACTGGTCGCGGGGAATGCCAGTTGAGAGCCGCCGAGCCTATAGGGATTCCGCAACGGCCGCAAAATTTCGTGCCTTGTGAATATTTTTGGCCGCAGCGCTCGCAGATCACGGATCCCGGCTGCGAGATCGCACCGGCCTGACTTTTGGGAGGATCAATCGCACCGGCTGGTGTGACAGGCTGGAAAGTTGTGTTGCCGCAGACACCGCAAAATCTTACTCCCTCGGCAAAGCGCGCATTGCACCGCGTGCAAACAACGACAACGAGCGTCGTCGAATGCGGACCGGTTCTGCTGTCAAGACTGCCGCCCCGGGAGGGAGTTAATTGGCTGCTGGATGGCGCAGTCTTAAATTGTGCCTGGATGATCTGTTCAGCGCCATCGGGCCGCACTTCTATGACGCGTTCGTCATCCACCTCTCCCGATTTGGATACGCGTAAAACGTGACGTCCGGCAGGAACCGAAGTGAGAATCACTCGCCCTGAACGGCCAACGCTTCCATGGCGTTCGTCGTTTACGTAAACCTCGGCGCCGGTAGGAGCCATGATGACGACCCGCGAATCTCCTAGTTCGAGCTTGCCGGAGGGTGAAGTGACGGCTCCCTCTAATTCCTCCAACCAATCACCGGCGGTATTAGGCCGATCTATGACCTCGCGAGCGAGTGCATGCATGACGGCACGTTCCATGTCGGACGAAATGTCCGTTCGCAAACTCGACAAGGCCGGAGGATCCTGCATCAGTTTCTGCGCGATTAGTTGAGTAATGTCCCCCGAGAACGGAGGTCTTCCACCCAGCATGTGATAGGCGATCGCCCCCAGCGCATAAATGTCTGCACGAGCATCTAGCTGTACGGCAGGTTGCATCTGCTCGGGAGCCATGTATTCGGGAGTGCCTATGATTCCTCTTGAGGCGGGACCGCCTGCCGACGTTCCTTCGGAACGGTTTACGATCTTGGCCAGGCCAAAGTCGCCCACCTTCACAAACCCGTCATCAGCCGTATTGCCACTGGCACTGCCGCCCTTCCGGCGCTTCTGCATGATAAAGATGTTTGCTGGTTTGAGATCCCTATGAAGAATACCGGCGTCGTGGGCGGCCTCGACTCCCGCAACAACCTGCCGAAGAATACCCGCCGCACGTGATGGATTCAGTGTCCCCTCACGCCGCAGTAGTTGATAAAGGCTTTCGCCTTCGACATATTCCATTACAAGGAAGAAGACCCCGTCGGGACTTTTGCCGAAATCTGTGACGCCGACGACGTTGGGGTGCTGAATCGAGGCGGCGGCGTGAGCTTCACGCTCAAAGCGAGCAATGGCTTCTCCTTCCTGAAGATCCTCATCACTTAAAATGTCGGGTCGAACAGTCTTCACCGCCACGCGCCGCGTAGTCAGATTTTGATCGCGTGCCAGATAGACTTGGCCCATTGCGCCGCGACCCAACCGTTTTTCCAGGAGATAACGAGTGGCCAGCAGTCGCCCGCCGGGCAGGGTATGCTTGGTGTTAATCTGATCTTGGGGACAAACCGCTATCTCGTCGTCATAGCAGCTTTCACACCGAGGACACTCGCGCATTGAAGGAAGAGGGACCGGTCAAAAACGTCATAAACCAGCTTGGGGATGCTCTCATTTTTGGCTTGTGTGCTTTTTTCGTCCAACATTCTTAACTTAAGCCATTAGGAGAATAAGCTGTCAACGATCCCTCGTCAATGAACCTTATTTGGAGTGCGGCGGCCCGGCGCCGCTTTGGCCTG
>Ga0137372_10007496_pt1 | contig 10555 bp, 10 predicted proteins | sample SagtaG_6_FD_104911 | JGI IMG/M metagenome (GOLD analysis project Ga0137372, IMG submission 104911) | Vadose zone soil microbial communities from Sagehorn Ranch, Mendocino, California, USA - Sage1_R_60_16 metaG | ecosystem: Environmental > Terrestrial > Soil > Vadose zone | place: USA...
CATCGCCGCGCTGCTCCTTGGCGCGCTGCTGGTCAGCGCCATCGCGCAGGAATTGCCGTCTTCGCGCTCCGCTGCGCCGCCGCGTCCGCCGGTTCGCCGCAATGCGGCGACCGGCGACACCGCCCCGAGCTTCAAAGTTGCGGTCAAGCTGGTGAACGTCTTCGTCAGCGTGGTCGATGGCGAAGGTGCGCCCTACTCTAAGCTGCGCAAGGAGGACTTCCGCATCTTCGAGGACGGAGTGGAGCAAAAGCTGGCGATATTCGAGCGCGAGTCTGCATTGCCGCTCTCCATCGTCATGGCGCTGGATACCAGCCTTAGCACGCGCAAGGACCTTGCGCTGGAGATCGCTTCGGCGCGCCGCTTCACCCATGACATTCTGCGTCCGGTCGACGCCATCTCGCTCTATGAATTCTCCACCTACGTCTCCCTGGCCCTGCCCTTCACTCATGACGAGCGCAGAGTCGATGCCGCGCTGAATCACCTGCGCACCGGCCCCGCCACCGCCCTCTACGACGCCATCTATCTCGGCTCGCAGGCGCTTCAGCGCAGACAGGGGCGCAAGGTCATCGTGCTCATCAGCGATGGCGGCGACACGGTCAGCAAGACGGACTATCCGGAGGCGCTACGCGCGGCCCAGGTCTCGGAGGACATCATCTATTCCATCATCATGGTGCCGATCGAAGCCGACGCCGGACGCGACGTGGGCGGGGAACACGCCCTCATCCAACTCTCGCACGATACCGGAGGCAAGTATTACTACGCCACCTCGGCGGCCCAGCTGGACGACGCCTTTCGCCAGATTGGCGACGAGCTGCGCACGCAATACCAGCTTGCCTACTATCCCATTCAACGGGCGGGACCCGAGTTCCGCCGCATCCGGATCGAACTCACGACCGAGTCCAGGCAGAGCGCCCGGCGCGAGCTCTCCGTGCGCCACCGCGCCGGCTACTACAACAGCAGCAAGATTCAATAGCTCACGAGGTTGCCAAGCCTCGAATCGGAGTAGAATCTCCCTATGTCAATTCGTCCCGCGAATAAAAGCAAAACGCCTCCGCCTGAGGAGACCTTCGAGGAATCCGCCTACCTCAAATCGCTGGGCGAAAAGCAGACATTGGTGACGATCAAGTTGCAGGGCGGCGACGTGGTGCAGGGCTGGATCGAATACTACGATCGCGACATGCTGCGCCTGACCCGCGAGGGCCAGCCCAATCTTTTCATCTTCAAATCGCAAATCATGTACATTGAGGAAGGCGACGGCAAGGCCCCCCGCCCGCGCCGCGGAAAGCCGGGCAAGACGGAATCCAGCGGCGCCCAATAACCAGCATCCAACAAACATGGCTGACCAACCATCTGCGTACCTTCCCCAGGCCTTGGCCATTGCGGTAGAAGCCGGCAAGCTGCTTATGCCGTACTTCGAGCGCCGCGTGGGCTTTGAGTACAAGGGTGGAGTGGACCTGGTCACCGAGGCCGATACCGCCAGCGAGCAGCTCATCGTCAGCCGCCTGCGCGCCGCCTGGCCGGAGCACGACATCGTCGGCGAAGAGGGCACGCGCGATACCCACGGCGGCAGCTTCCGCTGGTACATCGACCCGCTGGACGGCACGACCAATTTTGCCCACGGCTATCCGGTCTTCTGCGTTTCCATGGGACTGGAGCGCGAGGGCGAGCTGATCGCGGGCATCATCTATGACCCTACGCGAGACGAGCTCTTCGCCGCCGCCAGGGGAAGCGGCGCAACCCTCAATGGGCGTCCAATCCATGTCTCCACCACGGCCACGCTGTCGGAGTCGATTCTGGGCACCGGCTTTCCCAGCTTCAAGCGACATAAGAACCCAAACATCCACTTCTACCACCAGATCACGCTCACCTCGCACGGCATACGCCGCGCCGGTTCGGCGGCGCTGGATCTGGCCAATGTGGCCGCCGGCCGCTATGACGGCTATTGGGAGTTCAATCTAAACCCCTGGGACACCACCGCGGGAGTGTTGCTGGTGCAGGAGGCGGGAGGCACGGTGACCCGCTTCGATGGCAGCCCGTTCAAGGTGGACAGCAAAGAGACGCTCGCCTCCAACACCCGCATTCACGAGGAACTGATCCACTGCTTCCGCGAGATCTTCGCCGGCCGGAACCTGAAAGAGCTGCCCTCCCTGATTGCCTACCGCGACAAGCAGTAGTGCTTATTTGTTACAATCGAAGGTTCAGAAAGCAAACAGAAAAAGAGGTTTGGCAAAAAAGTCATGGCCTACATAATTGCAGAACCCTGCATTGGAACCAAGGACACCGCCTGCGTGGATGCATGCCCCGTGGATTGCATTCACCCCAAAAAGGACGAGGCCGCATTCGGTGAGCAGGAGATGCTCTATATCGATCCCGTCGAGTGCATCGACTGCGGCGCCTGTGTCCCGGTGTGCCCAGTCTCGGCCATCTTCGCCGCAGACGACCTGCCGGAAAAGTGGAAGCACTTCGAGGAGCGCAACGCCAAGTATTTCGGACGTTAGCGGTCAGGTTTCAGGGTTAAAAATTTGTAAGTTGCAAGGCGAGGGTGGCCCAGATCCGCCCCTGGGGATTTCTCGAATAGGGCCGGGCGACTATGGAAGCATCCCGCACATCGGTGAAAGCGCAATCATTCTTTCAAAAGCAGTTTCAGCGGGGCTCATGAGGTAAGCCATTGCTTGGCTTGCCTGGCGAAAGCCTGGCGTCGGCTTGAGCGGTTTTGTGAGAGCGCAGTCAAACTTCTAAGGAGAGTCAATCATGCCTCTGGTATCGATGCGGCAGTTGCTGGACGAGGCCGCCAAGGGCGGTTACGGTGTTGGAGCATTCAACGTCAATAACATGGAACAGATCCAGGCCATCATGGAGGCGGCGCGCGAGACCAAGTCGCCGGTGATCATTCAGGCCTCGCGCGGTGCGCGCAGCTACTCGCAGGACAAGTTCCTCTATCACCTGATGCTGGCCGCCGCCGAACTCTACCCGGAGATTCCGATGAGCCTGCACCTCGACCACGGCAATAGCGCCGAGACCTGCAAGTCCGCCATCGACCTGGGCTTCACCTCGGTGATGATGGACGGCTCGCTGATGGAAGACGGCAAGACTCCGAACAGCTTTGAGAGCAACGTCGAGGTCACCCGCCGCGTCGTCGAGATGGCGCACGCCAAGGGCGTCACCGTCGAGGGCGAGATCGGCGTGCTGGGCGGCATTGAGGACGGCCACGGCGCCGGCGGCAGCGGCCTGGAGCACGTCACCGATCCCGAGCAGGCAGTGGAGTTCGTGGAGAAGACAGGCGTCGACGCGCTGGCCATTGCCATCGGCACCAGCCACGGCGCATACAAGTTCAGCAAGAAGCCCGACGGCTCGGTGCTCAAGATGGACGTGCTCATCGAGATCCACAAGCGCCTGCCCAACGTGCACCTTGTCATGCACGGCTCATCGTCGGTGCCGAAGGAACTGCAGGACGTCGTCAACCAGTACGGCGGCAGTCTGAAGCCCACCTGGGGCGTGCCGGTCGAGGAGATCCAGCTCGGCATCCGCAACGGCGTGCGCAAGATCAATGTGGATACGGACAACCGCCTGGCGATCACCGGCGCGATACGGAAGGTCTTCGCCGAGACGCCGGAGAAGTTCGATCCGCGCGACTACCTGAAGCCCGCGCGCGAGGCGATGAAAAAGGTTGTCGCGCTGCGCATGACGCAGTTCGGCCAGGCCGGTCACGCAGGCGACTACTCGCCGCTGCCGCTGGAGCTGATGAAGCAGCGCTACGCCGCGGCGAACGCCGCCGTCGCCGCGAAGTAAGCTGCACGAGAAAAGTACCGGGGGAGTCCCACGTTCGCCGTCTTCCGGCTAACGTGGGACCTTTGATTTTTGATTGTCATTCCGAATGAAGTGAGGAATCCCAGCGAGGCTGGCGGCCGTGGCGCAGCTGAGGATTCTTCAGCCGGGATTGTCAATGGCATGCAGACGGGCCATCTGCTTCCCCCAGTCTTTGGCAAGATCATTCCAGTGCGGGTTCATGGCCTCGATAAGCTCAATCTTCTTTGCGCGCCTCCACGCTTTTATTTGCGTTTCGCGATCGATGGCGTTTCGTACGTCGGACCACTCCTCAAACCATACGAGGCGGTTGCAGTCATATTTTGCGGTAAAGCCTCCGCTGAGGTGATGTTTGTGCTCGAAGACTCGCCGGTCGATGTTGTTCGTCATGCCCATATAGAGCGTGCCGCTCTCGCTTGACATGATGTAAACCCAGAAGCGGGTGCGCATGGCCGGAATGAGAGCACAGAAAAGAACAGGCCGCCACTGAAATTTCGAAAACTTGGGCGGCAGAAGAGACTGGAGCCTGGCAGGGATTCCTCACTTCGTTCGGAATGACAGCCTGAAAGCAAGATCCAATGCGCGGGAGGGCGGAGGAGCGTGGGCTCCTCCGCTGGTTCCATTCAGGCCGCGGTCGCTCCGTATTTCGGATACCACGGCGTGGCCGCCTTCAGACCTTCGTTCACGTTCTGGATGTTCTTCACACCCTCTTTCTCCAGCCATTCGCGAAACGCGGGCAGGCCCTTCTCGGCGAAGACCGGAACGCCATCGGCCCAGGTGGCGCGTCCGCAGAGCACGCCGTTGAACTTCACGCCGCTCTCCCCGGCCAGTTCCAGCGTCTCGGAAAACTCCGCGTTGCTCACGCCCGCCGACAGATAGATGAACGGCTTGTCGGTACACTCGCCGGACTTGCGGAAGAGATCCAGCGCCTCGGCACGGGTGTAGGCCTTTTCGCCCTTGTAGCTGCGCGTGCCCTCGACGAACTTCATGTTGATCGGCACCTCGAGCTTCAGCACGTCGACGCTGTAGCGCGGCTTGCTGAACTCGCGCATGTAGGCCTGCACGACCGCGGGCTTCTTCTTGGCGTACTCCAGGCCTTTTTCGTCCAGGCCCTCTTCGTAGCCGATGATCTCGAGGAAGAAGGGAATGTCGTTGGAGACGCACTCGTCGCCGATGCGCTCGATCCAGGCATGCTTGAGCTCGTTGACGTTCTGCGGGTCAGAGGGCGAGTAGTAGAGCAGGATCTTGATGCAGTTGGCGCCCGCCTCCTTCAGCCGGCGCACACTCCACAGGTCGAGCAGGTCGGGCAGTCGACCCGGGACCTGCTTGTCGTAGCCCGTCTTTTCGTACGCCAGCAGCAGGCCGGACTTGGGGTTGCGCGCCTTGGCCGCGGGCAGGCCCCACTCGGGATCGAGCAGAATGGCGCTGGCGTAGCGGGTGAGGATCTCGCTGACCGCGATCTTGAAGTCGATCAGCTCCTGGTCGCCGGCCTTGGGGCCCAGCGCTTTTTTCAGCGATCCGCGCTGGTCCATTGCGGCGGCGGCGATGACGCCGCGCTCGTTGGAGACTGCCTTTAATCCAGTTAGTTTGCCGGGAGTAAGTTTCACGTTTCGTCCCCTCCTGCTACTCTCAGATGCCTGGCACGGGAGAGTTGCCGCCTGAGCTGCTCGCCGGTGCCCGGAAAAGCGGTAGGGAGTATATCAGGGACCGAAGCTGGTAACCCAGGTTCCGCGCCGCCTCTTCTGGGGCGCTAACCTGGGGAAGCAAGCTGAAGCTTCACCCCTGCCATGGCCAGCACCTCGCGCTGTCGTGCCGCCAGCTCTTTGACGCCTTTGCGCGCCAGCGCCGTCATCCGCGCCAGTTGCTCATCACTGAAGGGCTCATGCTCGGCCGTGGCCTGGATCTCGATGAACTGGCCCGAGCCGGTCAGCACGAAGTTCATGTCCACCCCGGCGCGCGCGTCCTCCTCGTAGCACAGGTCGAGCATCGGCTCGCCATCGACAATGCCAACGCTGATGGCGGCCACTGAGCCCTTGAGCGGGAGCTGCTTGAGCGTGCCGCAGGCGACCAGCTTCTGCATAGCCAGCGTCATTGCCACAAAGCCGCCGGTGATCGAGGCGGTGCGCGTGCCGCCGTCGGCCTGGATCACATCGCAGTCGATCCACAGGGTACGCTCGCCCAGCCGCGTCACGTCCACCACGGCGCGCATGGAGCGGCCGATGAGGCGCTGGATCTCCAACGTGCGCCCGCCCTGCTTGCCTCGCGCGGCCTCGCGCGGCGAGCGCGTCAGCGTGGAGCGCGGCAGCATGCCGTACTCGCTGGTGATCCAGCCCTTGCCCTGATTGCGCATCCAGCCGGGTACTGTCTCCTCGAGGGTGGCCGTGCAGATGACGCGAGTGTTACCGACCTCGATGAGGCAGGAGCCCTCGGCGGTGCGGATGAAATCCGGCGTCAGCGTCAGCGGGCGCATCTGGTCGAGCGAGCGTTGGTCGGAGCGAAAGATCATGGGCTTCCTTGCCTGGGTGGATGAGTTATGTCTGACTAGTCTGTCTCACGATCTGCGGAGCTTCTTGGCTGGGATCGAGGTCGACCCGCTGCACCGCCTCGCCCGGAAAATCTTTGGCTGCGATACCGAGGAAGAGCGGGGCCTGGCGGCGGAACTTCTCCACCGAGTCGGTGACGAAAAAGCTGTAGCTCGGCTGGCCCGCCTGCAATGACTGTTGTTCGCCGACAATGCTGCCGAGCAGCGGCAGCAGCGAGCGGGCGGTGGCCTCGGCCGAGTCGACGATCTGGATGCGCTGCGGGACCACGCGGCGCAGCAGCGGATGCAGCAACGGATAATGTGTGCAGCCCAGCACCAGTACATCGACATTTGCCGATGCACTGCGCAGCGCCTCGATGGTGTAGACGCGCGCCACCTGCTCGGTGATGGGTGTGTCCAGCCAGCCCTCCTCGACCAGCGGCACCAGCAGCGGGCAGGGCTTCTCGTGGGTGGCAAAGCCGCGGCGGGCCAGCGCGCGCTGATAGGCATGGCTTGCGCAGGTGGCCTCGGTGGCGAAGACCAGCGCCTCGCGGCTGCTGGAGATCTCAGAGGCCGCGTCGGCTCCCGGCTCGATGACGCCGACGACCGGAAGATCCACCGCCGACTTCACGTCATAGAAGGCCAACGCCGAGGCCGTGTTGCAGCCGATGACCAGCAAGTCGATTCCCCGCGCTGCCAGAAACTGCGCGGCTGCCGCGGAGTAGCGCGCGACGAACTCCTGCGATTTCGTGCCGTAGGGAAGCCGCGCAGTGTCGCCGAAGAACAAATAGTCGGCATTGGGCGCCAGGCGCGCGATGGCGCGCAGCACGGTCAGGCCGCCGACGCCGGAGTCGAAGACCCCGATGGCGGGGCGATGGGAGTTGGAAGTCACCTGTTTCAATGTAGCGCAAAACTTCTATGTGCGAGTCGGAGCCGTGAAGACAAGCGAGAAGAAGCCGCTGGCATAAAATTGTGACACTCGTCACAATTTATGAGCCTGGGATAGCTGTTTTGCCCTGAGCGGCCCGCCGGCGCCTCTGGACTGCCGAAGCAAAGCCGGGCTACACTGAACGCAATAGTAGAAGTCGTGGTCGATCCCGCCTCCTGCTTCAAATTTCGCGTTAGGTGTTTCAAGTGTCTCAAGCAGTTTCTCTCCGTTCCCGCATGGTGGCCTTCGCCGCCGTGCTCGCCACCTTCCTCCTCCTCTGCGCTCCCCAGGCCGCCTGGGCCGGCGACAGCAACAACGGGCTTCCTAATTTTGGCCACGTCACAGATAACCTCTTCCGCGGCGCTCAGCCAAGCGGGGCCGGATTCAGCGCCCTGCACGAAATGGGCGTCTCCATCGTCGTCGACTTTCGCGACGAGCGCGATCAAATTGCCTCCGAGCAGAGCCAGGTTGAAGCCATGGGCATGAAGTTTGTCAGCATTCCCTGGAGCGGGCACGACGAACCAAGGAGCGCTCAGGTCGCGCAGTTCCTGGACCTGGTCCACGCCAATCCGCAGGCTAAGATCTTCGTGCATTGCAAGGCGGGGAAGGACCGCACCGGAGTGATGGTTGCCGCCTACCGCATCGCGGTTGAACGTAAGCCGCTCTCCGACGCGGTCGCCGAGATGCACCAGTACAAATATCACGCCACCTTTCTGCCGCACCTGGAGCGCTATGTGCGGACGCTCCCTGGGCTTCTGGAGAGCGAGAAGGTGTTCAGCGCCTATGCTCCAACGGCGCCGCCTATAGCACCGCCTGGAGCGCCGGCAGTTGTGCCGGTATCAGCAACGGCGGTCGAGTCGGCAGCGGCCCCGGCGGCAGCGCCCTCGGCAGAGCCGGCAACGGCTCCTACGGCTCCAGCTCCGGCTGCTCTTACGCCTGCTGCACGCCCCGCGGCGGCCCAGTAAGCTCAACCTCTAGCACGCATTCGCCCCGTCCTAACTTAGTTAGGGCGGGGCTTTTGCTTTAGGGCCGCACGCGATGTGCGTCAACTTCGGCTGATCGAAATCTGCTTCAGTCGGCAACGTGGTCCCCAATGCGCCCGATGTCGGCGTGCTTGGTGGAAACGCGCGCCATCCGCCTGTGCGGTTGGTATGCTGTCTTTGCCTGCCATGCACGCCCTCAGCCCGGTCTTACTCTCCGACGCCCGTATTCTTGCCGCCTACCTGACCTTTTCCGGCAGCTACTTTGTCTTTGCGCTGGGTAAGTTTCCGGGGATGAAGATCGACCGGCCGGGCGCGGCTATCATTGGCGCGGTGCTGATGGTGGCTTTTCGCGTCGTTGGCCCAGCCGAGGCCCTCGCCTCCATCGATTTCGCCACGATCATCCTGCTGTTCTCCATGATGCTGATCGTCGCCAACCTGCGGCTGGCGGGCTTCTTCGACTGGGTGACCGAGTGGATCGTGGAGCGTCTCAAGCCGCACCACCTGCTGCCGACCGTCATCTTCACCAGCGGGCTGCTGTCGGCGGTGCTGGTCAACGACATCATCTGCCTGGTGATGACGCCGTTCGTGCTGCGCATCACCCGGCGTGTGGGGCTGGACCCCTTGCCCTACTTGCTGGCCGTGGCCACGGCCTCCAATATCGGCAGCGTTGCGACCATCACCGGGAATCCGCAAAACATCCTCATCGGCTCAGTCTCGCGCATCGCTTATCTCGATTTCCTTGCGCACCTGGCGCCTGTCGCGGTGATGGGCCTGTGCGTGGACTGGGGGCTGATTCACTGGATTTTTTTGCGCGATGGAATTGACCGCGTCGAGCCGCGCGAGGTGGCCGCAGTGGTCCGCCATGCTTCGCTGCGCGTCAAGCCCATCGTTGTCATGGCGCTGGTGCTCGCCGCATTTCTTGCGGGAGCGCCTCCGGCGATAGCGGCGGCAGGCGGCGCGGCCGTGCTTCTGATTACGCGCACTGTGGAGCCGCGCAAGGTCTATGACGAGATCGACTGGGGGCTGCTGGTCTTCTTCCTGGGACTGTTCACGATTGTGGGCGGGGCCGAGCGCGCTGGACTGGTGACCAACCTGCTGCATCCGGTCGCGACCTGGAACCTGGAGCGGCTTCCTATCTTCGTGGGCGTCACCGCGGCCTTCTCCAACCTCGTCAGCAACGTTCCGGCGGTGATGCTTTTGAAGTCGCTTGTGCCCGGCTTTGCTGACCCGCACAGGGGCTGGCTGGCGCTGGCGATGGCCTCCACGCTGGCGGGCAATCTGACAATAACCGGATCCGTCGCCAACATCATCGTGGTGGAGGGCGCCCGAGCGGAGGGCGTGCATGTCGGCTTCCGCAACTATCTCCGGCTGGGAGCGCCGGTCACGTTGGCGACACTGGCCCTGGGATCGGCGTGGATCTGGTGGACCGGATGAATAGAGCCAAGAAGAAGCGCCTTGCCATGATCTACACTGCGGACTTGCGGCGATCAGACGTATAGAATCGACGAGAGCTTCGCTTTGCTCGCACGATGGCCACCACCTCTTCCAGCACTCCTCCGAAGGCCCGCAAGGGCCGGGCCGCAGCCGCCATGGTGGCCGCCGGCATCCTGCTGAGCCGCCTCAGCGGGCTCATTCGCGAGCGCATCTTCGCCCACTACCTGGGGACCTCGCTCGCAGCCGACGCCTATCGCGCGGCATTCCGCGTACCCAACATGCTGCAGAACATGCTGGGCGAGGGCGTACTCTCCGCCTCGTTCATTCCGGTTTACGCGCGTCTGCGCGCCGAAGAGCGGCAGGGCGAAGCCAGCGAGCTGGCCGAGGCGATCTTTGCACTTCTGGCGCTGCTGGCCAGCACCATCGTTGCGCTGGGGATCCTCTGCGCGCCCGTGCTGGTGAGCCTGCTGGTGCCGGGCTTCCACGGAGAGAAGCGCGACCTGACCATCGGCCTGGTGCGAATCGTCTTTCCCGGCACGGGACTGCTGGTCTTCTCCGCATGGGCGCTGGGCGTGCTCAACAGCCACGGCCGCTTCTTTCTCTCTTACGCCTCGGCGGTGATGATGAACCTGGCGATGATCGCCGCCCTGCTGTACCAGGGGAGCTTTCGCCACGGCGGAAGCGTCTCCATCGCGTATGCCATCTCGTGGGCCACGGTCATCGGGGCGCTGCTGCAGTTTGGAGTACAGGCGCCTGTGGTCTACCGCTGCCTGCGGCCACTCATCGGCCGCATCCATCTGCGCTCGGAGCACGTGGCCGCGGTGGTGGCCGCGTTCGGCCCGGTATTCGTGAGCCGCGGCATTCTGCAAATCTCCGGCTTCATCG
>Ga0137372_10007501_pt1 | contig 10552 bp, 13 predicted proteins | sample SagtaG_6_FD_104911 | JGI IMG/M metagenome (GOLD analysis project Ga0137372, IMG submission 104911) | Vadose zone soil microbial communities from Sagehorn Ranch, Mendocino, California, USA - Sage1_R_60_16 metaG | ecosystem: Environmental > Terrestrial > Soil > Vadose zone | place: USA...
GCCGGTCACGTTGGGGGGCGGGATCGCGATCGAGAACTTGGGCTTGGGGCTGGCGGCGTCGGCGACGAACAGGCGCGCCGCCTCCCAGCGCTCGTACCAGCCGGCCTCGATGGCCTGGGGGTCGTACGCGGGCGGCATCGGGTTGGTGGTGATTTCGGTGCTCATATTCGGGTGAACAGGCGTGCGTTTAGTCCGGGATGGGACCTGAGGCCGGCGCGCGAGGAGCTAGCGCGGGCGCGCCGGCCGGAGTACGGGAGCAAGTACCTCGGTTCGGCGCATGGTGCCCAGCATGTTACCGCGCCGCAAACTCGGCCACGATCGAGACGCACCGCTCGGGATCGTCGAAAAACATGAGGTGGCTGACCTCGCGCACCCGCGCGACCTGGAACCCGAGTCGGGCCACGGTGTCGACGTCGAAGTTGATGACGCCCGAGAGCATGAGCAGGCTGGGCACCGCAGGCGGCGCGGTCGGGACCAGGTCCTCGGGCGCGGCCATGATGCCCGCGGCGAACCCGTCCATGTCCCACTTCTGGAACTCGGCGATCATTGCCCGAGGTCGCGCTCCGAAGCCCGGGGCAGGAACGACCGCCATTGTTCACGGGAGTACGAGGCGATGGCGGCTCGGCCGGCCGCCTGCTTGGCGGGCGTCATCTCGACCTTCCAGGCGGGGTCGGCGTAGACGGCGTGGGCGGGCGCCAGGCCGGGCAGGGCCTTGGTCAACACCGCGCCGCCGAGCGAGTGGCCGAGGGCCAGGTCCGGCCCGGTAGGCATCGACTCCACCACGTCGCCGGCCAGCTCGGCCAGCGAGTAGGCGCCGCGGGGGCTGTCACCGTGGTCGCGCAGGTCGGGCGCGATGACCCGCCAGCCGCGGGCCGCCAGCCTCTCGGCGAAGCCGGACCAGGCCCCGGCATCGGCCGAGATGCCGTGGATCAGCACCGCCACCCGCTCGCCGGCTCCCCACTCACGCGTGTGGAGCCTCATGTCCGGCCGTCTCGGGCGCGCATGTTTATCGCTTTCGCTCCTGGCTGGTGACGGCTTCGTCCGGCAGCGCCCCGGCGCCCGCGGCGGCCTGGATCAGCTCCGGCACCGCGCTCACGATGCGGCCGAAGAGCCTCTGCTCGAGGGGCGCCACCACGATCTCGACCTTGCGGCGAAGGATGCCCCGGACGACCGCGTCGGCGACCTGGCCGGGCTTGGCCAGCCGGACCGGCACCCGGGCCCCACTCTCCGCGAACATGCCCGCCTCGTCCACGAAGGTCGGGCTCACCACCGAGACCCCGACCCCGGTCCGGCGCAGCTCCGCGGCGAGCGCATGGCCGAAGCCGCGAAGCGCGAACTTGGTCGCGTTGTAGACCGAGCTCCTGGGAGCCGGGACCTTCCCCGCCAGCGAGGCCATCAGCACGAGGTGGCCGTCCTTGCGCTCCATCATCCCCGGCAGCAGGAGTCGCGCCAGCACCAACGGGGCGCGCAGGTTGACGTCGAGGGCCCGGTCGAGCTGGTCGATCTGGAAGTCGGTGAGCCGGCCGCTGGCGGGCACTCCGGCGTTGGCGATCAGGACGTCGACCGGTCCCGCTGCCTCCGCCAGCCGCTCCGCCTCCCCGCGCTGGGAGAGGTCGGCCGCGACCACCCGCGCTTCCCGGAGCTCCGCCGCCACCCGGTCCAGCTCCTGCCGGCGGCGCGCGGAGAGGATGAAGCGGCAGCCCTCCTCGTCGAGGCGGCGGGCGAGATGAGGGCCGAGGCCGGAGGAGGCGCCGGTCAGCAGGACCAGCTTGCCCTTGAGGTCCTTCACCTTCGGTCGAGTCTAACGACGCCCCCACCCCGTCCAGGCTTCGCCCGGACGGACCTCCCCCCAGGGGGGAGGACTCCCCTCAGGCGGACTCGCCGACGATCTGGGGCGGGGTGTCCGACTCGTCCGTGTATTCGAACTCGGGCTCCTGGAGCTCGCGGATCGCGTGCTCGGTGATCAGGCAGCGCTTGATGTCCGGCCGCGAGGGGATCTCGAACATCGAGTTGAGGAGCACCTCCTCGATGATCGACTTGAGGGCGCGAGCCCCGGTCCCGCGGCCCAGCGCCTTCTCGGCGATGGCGTTAAGGGAGGTCGGCTCGAAGGCGAGCTCCACGTTGTCCAGCGCGAAGAACTTCTGGTACTGCTTGACCAGCGCGTTCTTGGGCTCGGTCAGGATGCGCACAATGTCGCCCTCGTCCAGCGGGTGGAGGGTGACGGTGATCGGCAGGCGGCCGATGAACTCGGGGATGAAGCCGTACTTGAGCAGGTCCTGGGGCTGCAGCGAGCCCAGGATGTCGCTGGTGTCCTGCTTGTCCTTGCGGGCGGTGGGGGCCCCGAAGCCGATCGACTTGCGGCCGATCCGCTGCTCGATGATCCGCTCCAGCCCGTCGAAGGCGCCGCCGCAGACGAACAGGATGTTGGTGGTGTTGATCTGGATGAAGTCCTGGTGGGGGTGCTTGCGCCCGCCCTGGGGCGGCACATTGGCGACCGTGCCCTCGAGGATCTTGAGCAGCGCCTGCTGGACGCCCTCGCCGGAGACGTCGCGAGTGATCGAGGGGTTGTCCGACTTGCGCGCGATCTTGTCGATCTCGTCGATGTAGATGATCCCGCGCTCGGCGCGGCTGATGTCGAAGTCGGCGGCCTGGATCAGGCGCAGCAGGATGTTCTCAACGTCCTCGCCCACGTAACCGGCCTCGGTCAGCGAGGTGGCGTCGGCGATCGCGAAGGGGACGTCGAGGATCTTGGCCAGGGTCTGGGCGAGATAGGTCTTGCCGCAGCCGGTGGGCCCGACCATGAGCACGTTGGCCTTGGTCAGCTCGACGTCGCCGACCGACTTGGAGGCCGAGATCCGCTTGTAGTGGTTGTAGACCTGGACCGAGAGCACCTTCTTGGCGTGCTCCTGGCCGATCACGTACTGGTCGAGCGCGGCGCAGATGGTCTTGGGGTTGGGGATGAAGCCGGTCTTCGTCTTCTTTGACCCCGCCGAGCGGCTGTCCTCCTCGAGGACCTCCTGGCAGAGGTCGATGCACTGGTCGCAGATGTACACGCCGGGGCCGGCGACCAGCTTGCGGACCTGGTCCTGGCCCTTCCCGCAGAAGGAGCAGCGCGTATAGCGGCGGCGGTCTTCTCGATCGTTCATGGGTTGCTCATGGGGGCCCTAGGCGGGAGCCGGTGGATTATGACCGCGGACGATCTCATTCGCAACGCTGATGCATTCGCTGCAGATGTAGACGCCGGGCCCCGCCACCAGTTGAACGCCGCGCTCGCCCTTCTCCTTCCCGCAGAAGGAGCAGCGCGGCTTGTGGCGGACGACCTTGGGCGTCTTGGGCCGGCGGCGCCAGATCATTTTTCCCTAGCTCGCCTTTCCGGCGGCCTCCTTTTCCGGCGTGGGCAGGCCGTCGACACCGGTGGGCGAGGCGATGATGTCGTCGATCAGCCCGTAGGCCTTGGCCTGCTCGGGGGTCAGGAAGTAGTCGCGCTCGGTGTCCTGCTGGACCCGCTCGATCGGCTGCTTGGAGTGCTTGGCGAGGATCCCGTTCAGCACCTCGCGCGTCCGCAGGATCTCCTTGGCGTGGATCTGGATGTCGGTGGCCTGGCCCTGCATGCCGCCCCAAGGCTGGTGGATGAGGATGTTGGCGTGGGGCAGCGCGTAGCGCATGCCGTCGTACCCGCCGGCCAGCAGCACCGCGCCCATCGAGTAGGCCATCCCGATGCAGATGGTCGCCACCTTGGGGCGGATGTACTGCATGGTGTCGTAGATCGCCAGCCCGCCGGTGACCTGTCCGCCCGGGCTGTTGATGTAGATGGAGATGTCCTTCTCCGGGTCCTCGCTCTGGAGGAAGAGGAGCTGGGCGATCACCAGGTTGGCGACCTGGTCGTCGATCGGCGTCCCGGTGAAGATGATCCGGTCCTTCAGCAGGCGGGAGTAGATGTCGAAGGCGCGCTCGCCCCGATTGGTGCTCTCCACCACCATCGGGACCAGGTAGTCCATGGCCCCGCCATTGTAGATCTGGTCTTCCGGCACTCCCCTACTTTGCACCTTCCTCTCCTTTTTGCCGCTCAGTTACCTTGCCGCCGGCCTTGACGACCAGCCGCTCGAGGATCTGCAAGCGGGTGAGACGGTGCTCGAAGAACTCGCGAGCGGTCCGGTTGGCGACCAGCTCCAGGTACTTGTCCCCGAGCTCGGGGTCGCCGGCCGCCTGCTCGCGCATGTACTCCAGGACCTGGTCGTCGGTGGGCTCGATTCCGAGCTGCTTGCCTGCCTCCTCGAGCACGAGGTCGACCTTGATCCTGGACTCGGCCTCCGGCCGCGCCTCGGCGACGTACTCTTCGGGTGTCTTCTGCAGGTAGGACAGGTAGCGGTCGAGCCGCAGGCCCTGCTGCTGGAGGCGCTTCTCCAGGTCTTCCACCTGGTGGATGACCTCGTGGTCGACGAGCGCGATCGGGACCTCGACCTGGGCCCCGTCCACCACCGCCTTGACCACCGCCTGCTCGAAGGCCAGCTCGCCGAAGCGGGCGGCCGCCTCGGTCAGGTCCGCCCGGACCGCCTCCCGGAGGTCGGCCATCGTCTCCTGCTTGCCCTCGCTGACCTGCTTCGCGAACTCCGCGTCCAGCTCCGGGAGCTTCTTCTCCTTGACGCCCTGGACCGTGAAGCGGACCTGTGCCGGCCGGGAGCGCAGCGCCTCGTCGACGTGGTCCTCGGCGAGGGTGATCTCGGCCTCCGCGACCTCGCCCACGGACTTGCCCTTGACCGCCGCCAGCAGCTCCGGGATGAGCACGCCCTCGCGCACCTCGGTCTCCAGCGCGCGGCGCCGCTCGGAGGGGATCTCCCGGCCGTCGACCGAGACGTCGATGTCGGCCACCACCACGTCGCCCTCGGCGACCGGCCGCTCGACCGGTGTGATCTCGGCCAGCCGCTCGCGCAGCTCCTGGAGGCGGTTGTCGACCATCTCCTCGGTGACCCTGGTGTCGGCCGGCTTCACCTCCAGGTGGTCGAGGTCGGGGAGCTTGACCTCGGGATAGATGCTGACGCGGGCTGTGAAGCGGGCCGCCCGGCCGCGCTCGAACTCGGCGATGTCGACGCGGGGCTGGTCGAGGGCGTGGATGCCCTTGTCCTTGAGGACCTGGGCCACGATCTCGGGGACCAGGGTCTCGAGCGCCTCCTCGCGCAGGACGGCCGGGCCGACGCGCGCCGCGACGATCTCGCGCGGGGCCTTGCCCGGGCGGAAGCCCTCGATCTTGGCCTTCGACTGGAAGCGCTGAAGGGCGCGGTCGAAGGCGCGATCGACCTCGGTCTGGGGGACGTCGACCGTGAGGCTGAGCTGGCTGCCCGGCAGCTCCTCGACCATCACCGAGAGGTCAGCGATCGGCATGGGTTTCCGATTGTACGGAGGCAAGGAAGCCCCTCCGCCGGGCGCCGCCTACCGCCCGGGGGTCGGGGACGGCTTCCTGGTGGGGGTGGGCGTGGGCGTCGGGACGGGCTCGCTGCGGGGGCCCCCGGGGTCGGCCGGGATCCCGTAGTCGGGCGGCGAGGGGAACGGGGTCGGGTTGTCGTTGGGCAGCTTGTCCACCTTTTGGGTGTCGTTCAGGTACCAGCTGTTGCCGGGGCCCTTGACCACGTCCGCAGGCGGCGAATACCACTTGTCGGGCACCCCCGCGAGGGCCTCCTCCATGAACCGGTGCCAACCGGGAGCGGCCACGAACACCCCGTCCGACCCGTTGACCATGGTGTGGTCGTTGTTGAGGATGTCGCCGACCCAGATCACGGTCGCCAGGTCAGGCGTGAAGCCGATCGTGAGCGCGTCCTTGAAGTTGTCGGTGGTGCCGGTCTTGGCGGCCGACGTCCGGGACGCCAGGTGAAGCGGGCTGTTATGGCCGAAGATCAGGGCGCGGTTGTTGTCGTCGCTCATGATCGCGGCCATGATGAAGGCGACCCCGGGGTCCAGCACCTGCCGCTTGGTGGCCTCGGGGTTGGCCTGGTAGAGGACCTTGCCCCGCACGTCGGACACCGACAGCAGCGCCTCGGGCGGGTGGGAGACGCCCATGTTGGCGTACACCGACAGCGCCGTCACCTCCTGGAGGGTGGTGATCGGGTAGCCGCCCAGGGTCAGCGCCGCCCCGTAGTTGTAGACCGGGCCGTTGGGGTCGTTGTAGGGGTCCCAGGGCCGCAGCCCCAGGTTGCGCCAGAACTCGACCACGGCGGGCACCCCGACCGAGAGCTCGGCCTTCACGGCGGGGATGTTGAGCGAGCTGGCCATGGCGACCCGCAGCGGCTGCACCCCGTGGGTGCCCTTGTCGTAGTTGTAGACCTTGTAGGTGGGCTGGCCCGGGCCCTGCGAGATCTCGAGCGGGCTCGGGCCGTCCGCGATCGGGGTTTCCATGGTCGCCTTGCGCGCGTTGATCACGGCGCCGTAGGTGAACGGCTTCACCGACGATCCCGGGTTGCGGTAGGTGGTCGTGAGGTTGAACTTGCCGCCCGGTGCGTTGTAGTCGGGCGAGCCCACCATGACGATGATCTGGCCGGTCTTGGGGTCCATCGAGACCAGCGAGGAGCTGAGCAGGCCACCCGGGTCCCGGCCGACGTTGGCGGCCAGGTTGTCGCGGACCACCCGCTCGCCCAGCGACTGCTTGTCGAGGTCGAGCGTGGTCTTCACCAGCAGCTGCTCGTGGCCCGGCTTGTAGCCCAGCTGCTCCAGCTCCTTGAGCGCGTAGTCCACGAAGTGGGGCGCCAGCCAGCTGGTGACCGGCCCGTAGATGTCGAGCTTCTCCGCGGACGCCTTGGCCTGGTCCTCGGGGGTGATGTAGCCGAGCCGAACCATGGCGTTCAGCACCTCGCGCTGGCGGGCCTTGGAGGCGTCCGGGTTGACGATCGGGCTCCATTGGGAGGGCGCCTGAGGGAGTCCGGCCAGCATCGCCGCCTGGGCCAGGTCGAGGTCCTTGGCGTCCTTGTGGAAGTAGGTTTGGGAGGCCGCCTGCACGCCATACGCCTGAGCGCCGTAGTAGCTGCGGTTGAGGTAGAGCTCGAGGATCTGCTCCTTGGAGTAGGACTTGGTCAGCTGATAGGCGAGGACCAGCTCCTTGGCCTTGCGTTCATAGGTCTGGTCGGGGGTCAGGAAGAGCTGTTTGGCCAGCTGCTGGGTGATGGTGGACGCGCCGCCGGTGATGCTCCGGGAGCGGAAGTTGGCGAGCGCGGTGCGGAGGATGGCCTCGGGGTCGAAGCCGGGGTTGGTGTAGAAGTTCTTGTCCTCGATCGAGACCGTGGCCTTGGCCATCACGGGGGCGACGTCGGCCAGGTGGGCGTAGATCTTGCGGTTGCCCTGGTCGGTGACGTCGGCCAGCAGCTTGCCGTTGCGGTCGGTGATGAAGAAGTCGCCGCCCAGGCTGGAGGCGTCCAGGCCCTTGATGTCCGGCAGCGAGCCCAGGAAGGACTCGGCGTAGGCATCGGCGGCGAGGCCGACGATCATCACCAGGCCGATCAGCACGCCGAGGACGCGCATCAACGTGGTGCGCTTTTCACGCTGGCCGATGGGCGACCAGCCGGCGTGGAGGCGGGCGCGAGGTCGGTGCCCGGCCTTGGTCTTAAGGCGAGAAGGAGCCCTCATGCTTGGGGTGCGCCGAGATTCTATCCAGGGCGCTTCATCTCATTCTCTGCACCACGAGCAGGTGGGACAAGCCCAGCGCCTGGAGAGGTCCCTGCTCGGCGCCCTGAAGGCCCGCCCGCAGGAGGCGGCCGCCGGCTCCGAACCGAGCCACCAGGTTGTCGTAGCCGCCGTAGATCCGGCGGTGCCGGATCACCTCCACCGGGAGGCCCTCGAAGAGCTTGAGCAAGCGGCGCCGGGTGTACGTGCGGACATGTGGGGCCAGGCGATCGCGGAGCGGGTCGGGCAGGTAGTTGACGAGCGGGATGTTGCCGAAGCGATAGCTCCCCCGCCAGTAGACCCCGTGCTGCTCGACCGGGTACCAGCGGTTGGGGCAGAAGACCACCGCCCGGCCGCCCGGGCGCAGGACGCGGATCATCTCGGCGCAGGCCCGGCGGTCGTCGGCCACGTGCTCGATGACCTCGTTGGAGACCACCAGGTCGAAGGTCGCGTCGGCGAAGGGGAGCGCCTCGCCGGCGCCCACCAGGAGCCGGTCCGGGCCCAGGCGAGAGGCGGCCTCACGCACGCGCTCGCTCTCGAAGTCGAGGCCCCAGACCTCGCGCGCGAGCGGGCGCAGGCGCTCGACGTAGGTGCCGATCCCGCTGCCGTCGTCCAGCACGCGGGCATCCTCCAGGTGAGGCGCCGCCTCGCGGATCATGGCCAGGCGGCGCTCCTGGCCGGCGCGCCAGACGTAAGACGGCTCGCCCCGCTCGGCCGCCTTCGCGGACGGCTCAACTCGTCCTCCCCGCTTGCCGGGGAGGCGGCCCGCCGCAGGCGGGTCGGAGGGGATCGCCTTCAGGCCCCTTTCCCTCCCGGCTGCGCCGCGAGGTACCTCCCCGACTTCGCGGGGAGGCCTTTCTCCTCTAGGCGCGGCGGCCGGTCGTGGCGGGCTTGGCCTGGGGCGCGGCGGTGAGATTGACCGCGGCGGCCACGCCCTCGGCGTACTGCGCGCGCACCGCCGCCTGGTCGGCGATGGCGGGGTCGACGGTCCCGCGCAGGTAGACGGTGCGGCCCTCGACGGCGAGCTGGAGGCCGTCCGGCAGCTGGCCGCCGGTCGCGATCGCGGCTTCGACCTCGGACTTCAGCTTCTGCTCATCCAGCTCGGTCGTATTGCCGCGCATCTTGCCCATCACGTTGTCGACCGCCCCCGAGAGCCCGTTGCCGACGGCCGGCGCGATCCGCTCCTGGGTCCGGACCTTGAGCTGGGTCAGGCGGCCCTGGACCATGTCCCGGCGGCGGCGGTCATAGAGCAGGAAGCCGATCCCGACGGCGGCGCCGAGTGCGATCAAGGCCGCGATCGGGAAGCGACGCTTGGGCTGCGGCCGGACCCGGTCCTCGACCCGCTGGCGGAGGTCCTTCGAGTACGAGTAGGCCCGGTTCCCGAGAGCCCGGGCGTCGACCTCGTCGAGCCGGTCGGCGAGCTGGTCGCGAAGCATCTCGTACGTCCTGGAGAGCTCGGTGAGGGCGCTGTCCCCTTTTTTCTTGATGGCTGTTTTCATACATCAAGGCTATCAGTCGGAGCGCGGTCTGGCGAACACTTCGGCGGGGTCCACGAGACGCTCCTGGCGGGTGCCCGGAAAGTGCACCCGGACGCCCGGGCGGCCGGGGCTGCCCAGGTCCCAACCGGCCGCGAAATAGCGCGCCGCCTCGGCCAGGTCGCGGGCCTGGGCGACCTGGCGACCGTCGGTGAAGGCGAGCGCCTGAGCGCGGGCGCCCGGGAAGCCGAGCCGGACCTCGCCGCCGGTCTTGAGGTTGAACGTGAAGTCGTCGAGCGACCCCGCCTCGGAGCCGGCGACCAGGTCGGCCACCGTCGGCAGCTCGCCCCCCCGCATCCGGTCCTTGAGCGCGGCCCGCCCCTCGCGATGCTGCAGGCGCTCGCGCCGGCGGGCCTCGGTGAGGAGGACGTCCCGCTCGGCGCGGAGGGCGGCCAGGTCCGCCTCCAGGGGTCGCATGCGCGCGCGCAGCGCCTGCACCCGGCTCTCCAGCTCGGCCGGGGTCAGCCCCCCCAGGTCGGTGTCGCCGCTCACGGCTTGGGCATCCGCAGGTAGAGGATGAGCACGGTCGGACGGCCGGTCGAGATCGCCAGCGAGCCGGTCGTCTCAGCCTGGCTGTGGCGGCGGAAGGCCAGCGGGTTGGTGCCGCCCTCGACCAGCTCCCAGTCGCCGCGCTGCAGCTCGCGCGAGTAGAAGTCGCGGACCATGGCGCCATCGCCGTCGACCTGCCAGACCACGTTGCACTGCTCGGCGCTCCCCCCGAGGTCGCGGTACTGCTCCTGGACCCGGAGGCCCGGATAGGCCGGGAAGTCGGACGGCACGCAGCCGCTGTCGAAGGCGCTGCCGCTGCGGGGCACGAAAAAGGCGATGGCGCCCAGCCCGGCGGCCACCGCGACCGCGAGGAAGGGCCAGCCTGGCGGCAGCCGCGGGCGGCGCACCGGCGTCAGCGCTCGGTGGTCAGGTCGAGGTCGATGCGAGCCCGGCCCGAGGTGACGTCGCCGAAGGTGAGGGTGCCGTGCTGGGCGCCGCCGTAGCGGCCGACGAGGCCGCGGCGGCCGCCGCCGGCCGGCCGGTCGATGACCAGGAAGTCGGACTGCTCGAAGCTCTGCTCGTACCACTGATAGGCGGCCTCCGGCTTCCCCGCCACCAGCCAGCTGGCGGCGCAATGGCCCTCCGCCGGCCGGCTGCTCACCAGGTTGGCGCCGGGCATGATCGGGAAGTCCCAGGGCGCGCAGCCGTGGTCCGGGCTCGGGAAGAGGACCGGCCGCGCAACCAGGAAGGCGCCCAGCGCGGCCGCGGCGGCGATCACGAGGAGCCACCAGCCGGGGCCCAGGACGCGCCGCATCGGGGCAGGTTACGCCGCCCCGGGTTTATCAATATCGGCGTTGATAAATGGGTAGACTGAGAGTGTGGAA
>Ga0137372_10007502_pt1 | contig 10551 bp, 8 predicted proteins | sample SagtaG_6_FD_104911 | JGI IMG/M metagenome (GOLD analysis project Ga0137372, IMG submission 104911) | Vadose zone soil microbial communities from Sagehorn Ranch, Mendocino, California, USA - Sage1_R_60_16 metaG | ecosystem: Environmental > Terrestrial > Soil > Vadose zone | place: USA: California...
CGACACCAGCCAAGTCTATGTCAAAGGCAAGGTAGATGAGAGCGACATCGGCCGCGTCTATCTTAGCCAGCCGGCGAGGATCAAAGTGGAGTCTTTCAAAGACAAGACTTTCAACGGCGTGGTCACTAAGATTTCGCCCATGGGAGTGGAGAAAGACAACGTTACCACCTTCGAAGTCCGAGTCTCAATCGCCAACGCCGACGGACAATTGAAGGCTGAAATGACAGCCAATGCTGAAATTATTCTCGAAGAGCACAAGGGCGTGCTCCAGATTCCTGAAGGTTCCATCATTTACGACAAGGACCGTAAAGCTTCCGTCGAAGTGCCCGATCCTAAGGGCAAAGATGGGAAACGCAAGGTCGCCATTAATATCGGAATCTCAAACGGTGCCAAAACTGAAGTCTTAAGCGGATTGAAAGTAGACGACCAAGTCATACTGCAGTAAGGATTCATGCGGCCCGGTTGACCGCCGGGCGTTTCGGGCACGGGACCTCGTTTCGTGCCCATTTGTCTGCGCTGGTGACAACGAAACCTTATCGGAGGAACTATGCAACCGACCAGGACTTCCCTTCAGACCACAATCCTTTTAGCCGCAGCTTTTCTGATAGTGGGAACGGTGCCCGCATCAGCATCGGCACGCGGCGAATTCGAGCGCACACTCAAAGTCAGCGGAACGGTGAATCTGCAGGTTGAAACCGGTTCCGGCTCAATTGATGTGCGCACTGGGACATCAAACGAAGTGCATGTTGTCGGCCACATCCGGGCGAACGAATGGTTTGGCGATAATGCCGAAGAGAAGGTCAGGCGGCTGGAGAGCAACCCTCCCATTCAGCAGAGCGGAAATGACATACGCATTGGCCATATTGACGATCCGGAGCTCAAGCGCAACATTTCAATCAGCTACGAAGTAATTGTGCCGGCCAGCACGGAATTGCGGGCGTCCAGCGGTTCTGGGAACGAAACGATTTCTGGAATCTCCGGCTCGCTTGAAGCCAGCACCGGATCGGGCAGCCTGAAAATCTCAAGTATCGGTTCAAGCGTGCGCGCGCATACCGGATCCGGAAATGTGGAGATCAATGGCGCCAAGGGTTCGGTTTACACCCGCACCGGAAGCGGCTCTATCCATGCCACGGATGTTGCGGGCGGATTCGATGGCGAGACCGGTAGCGGCCATCTCGTTCTGGAGCAGAGCGCTCCGGGATCTGTCAGGGCCGAAACCGGTTCCGGAGGACTTGAACTTCACAACCTTCACGGCTCCCTGCAGGCGCAAGCAGGCAGCGGCGATATCAAAGCTGAAGGAGAAGCGACTGGAAGCTGGACCGTACACACGGGATCAGGCAGCGTGCAGCTCCGCCTTCCGCAAAACGCATCGTTTGATTTGAACGCTCACACCGGTTCGGGATCCATCAACTTGTCGCATCCTGTAACCGTGCAAGGCTCCATCGGGCGTAAAGAAGTGCGCGGCAAGGTCGGCGGAGGCGGAGTGCCGATCGAAGTGCAGACCGGGTCGGGGAGTATTTTGATTGAGTGAAACATTCATTCGCACGTCCTCGCATTTCGGAGTCTTCAGGCCCATAATTAGGATATGAAAAGTCGCGATGAGGGTTGGCATCCTGGCCCAATGCGCGTGATGGCAGTGGATGCAGAGTTCGCAAGCGTCTTAATCGCGGTTGGTTTTGTTCTGTTGGCGCTGGTTGGTCTTCCGATCGCGAAATGGTTCCTGCTTGGAACAGTCATGCTCGGCACCGCGATCGCCTTGCTGTTTCGCGTTGTCCGTAAGAATTAGCGGAGCGGCTTTTGAACCCACCGGCAAGTCCGATAGGGTAAGTGCCAACCAATGACCTCTGTACCTTGACGGTGCCTTACTAAACCATTACTTTCGAGTTAGTCCAAACTCCATTATTCAAGAGGCTGACTTGGCGCAACGTCCTATCGTTACACTCACAACCGACTTCGGACTGAACGATCATTTTGTAGGCACTGTCAAAGGGGCGATTCTCAACATCGCCCCCGAGGCCGAGATCGTGGATATCTGCCATTCGGTGCAGGCATTCGACATTCTTGATGGCGCACTGGCGCTCGCCCAGGCCTACTCTTATTTTCCGACTCGCACGGTTCACCTCGTGGTGGTTGACCCCGGAGTGGGCAGTGCGCGACGGCCCATACTGGCCAGTTCTGACAAATACAATTTTGTTGCGCCCGATAACGGTGTGCTCTCCCTCATGTATGCCCGAGAGGAGCGGCTGAACGTTCGTCATGTCACCTCGGAACACTATTTTCTTCAGCCGCTGAGCAATACCTTTCACGGCCGCGATATCTTTGCCCCAGTCGCTGCCTACTTAGCAAAAGGGGTGGACCAGGAAAAGTTCGGTCCCGAGATTACGGACTTCGTGCGATTCAATGCGCCACGGCCAAAAGCGGTTGACGCGACAACCTTGCGCGGTATCGTGCTAAAAGTGGACCGCTTTGGGAACCTGGTCACCAACATCACTCCGCAGGATGCACCGGCCCTTCTCCAGACTCCTGCGCCGGCGTTCAAAATTGTTATCGGCAAACGCGAAGTCACGGCTTTTCAGACTAACTATGCGGATGGCGCACCCAATGAGCTGTTCGCCATCCTCGGCAGCATGGGCTATCTCGAGATTGCCGCAAATCGGGCGGCAGCTGCGCAACTGGCAACTGCCGGCAAGGGCACAGAGGTCAGTTTGATATTGGAAGGCGCGGTAGCGGCTGGAAACGGCCAGTGAAAGAAGTAATTGTGAAATTGGGAAATTAAAATCCGCGCCCAACAATGTCAGACGGCGTTTCAAATTACACAATTTCTAAATTAGAAAATTACTCAATTTTCGTTGGCCCTGGCCTTGCGTAGTGTTCCATCTCTCCAGTCCATTTGAGGAACCGCCAAAGGTTTCTGCGCTCGTGCCAGAGAAATTCCCAGAACTCCAGAAAACCTATTTGCTGCATCTTCACGCCGCAATAAGTTTCAATTCGCCACAGCAGGTACGGGCTTCGCCACGGCGTCAGACGGTGCCCACGCGTGGCGCTCCACATGAATCGCAACATGTAGCGCATGCATTTAGATCATAACCACGAAAGACACGAAGTTCCACGAAGGAATCCGATCAACGCGTTTTCCTTCGTGTACCGCAGTCTGCCCTGAGCGAGGTGGAAGGGTGTCCTTTGTGGTTTGAGCCTTACTGAATGCTAGAATCCAATCTGCTCATGCCCGACGACGCCCGCCACAAGGCCGAGGACCACTATTACGCCGCTCTGGATCTTTTTGCCGATCACCAACACGAAAGCGCGCTCGAGGAATACAAGAAGTCGGTCGCAGCCGATCCCACCTTCACGGAAGCTCTGCACGGAATGGCACGAACGCTGCAGGATTTGGAGCGGCTTGATGACGCCATAGAGGTATCAAGGCGAATCGCCGACCTCGATCCCGACGACGTCCTTGCGCACACGAGCTTGTCAGTTCTATATCAAAAAAAGGGCATGGTTCCTGAGGCAGAAGCTGAGGCAAACAAGGCGCGGGTGCTGGGCTGGAAACAGCAGTTGAAGAAGAACTAGCTATCAGCGATCGGGCATAGAAGAGAATGATCGATTCAGTGGGTTGGCTGAAAGCTGATGGCTGAGAGCTGAAAGCTACAAGCTGTACTTCTTCATCAAATGCCTGAACGACCTGTACGAAATCTTCAGCACATCGGCAGCTCGCGCCTGCACGCCATTCGATTGCGCTAACGCCGACTTCAGTAGTGAGCGCTCAATCTCTGCAACATAGTTCTCCATGTCCATGCCAACCGGAAGAACCGCGCCTGTGGAAATGGCGAGGGCATCGCCACCTGCGCCTGCGGCTGCCGCACGGGTACGAACTCGCTCAACCGGCAGCTCGACGTTGAGTTCTTCTCCGGTTTCAAGGGCTACTGCGCGTTCGATCGTATTTTCGAGTTGGCGCACATTGCCTGGCCACTCGTAAGTCGCCAGCACGGTCAGCGATTCTGCTTTCACGCGCGCGATGCTTTTGCCAGCTGCCGGCACATACTTCTTGACAAAATGATTTACCAAGAGCGGCAAGTCTTCGCGGCGTTCTCTGAGCGGAGGCACGACGATTGGAATCACATTCAGGCGATAGTACAAATCCTCACGAAAATTGTTTTCCGAGACCTGCTTCTCCAGATCTCGATTCGTAGCAGCAATCACCCGGACGTCAATCGCAATTTCTCCCGTTCCACCGACAGGACGAAGTCACCGTTCCTGCAATACCCTTAGAAGTTTTACCTGCATGGCCAACGTCATCTCGCCGATTTCATCCAGAAAGATAGTGCCACTATCGGCCACTTCAAACAGGCCACGCTTGTTCTGGTTTGCGCCGGTAAACGCGCCCTTGACGTAGCCGAATAGTTCGCTTTCCAGCAACGTTTCTGGAAATGCTCCGCAATTGATGGAAACGAACGGTTCCGTCGCTCGCGGCGAACAGGTATGCACAGCGCGGGCGACTAATTCTTTTCCAGTCCCGCTCTCGCCGTAGATGAGAACGGTGCTCTGCGTGGAGGCGACGGTGCGGATCGTCTGTTTCAGCTTGGTCATCGCCGGACTGACGCCAATAATGTTGTCTAGAGAATTTCTAGTTGCGGCATCGCGTTTAAAAGCAAAGTTCTGCCGGCTGAGCGCAACTTTCTCGAGCGCGCGGCGGATGCCAAGTTTGATCTCGTCCACCAGGCCCGGCCCTTTGCGGATGTAGTCTGTCGCCCCGCCTGCCTTCACGGCTTCCACCGCTGCTTCGTAGTCATCCACCGCAGTGATCAGGATGACTGCGGACTCGGGCGAGATCTGGTGAGCATGTTTCAGAACTTCGATGCCATTAATGTTCGGCATCTTGATGTCGGTGACGACCACATCATAGAGCGCTGATTCCAGCTTCCGCTTGGCCATCTCCCCAGAATTGACGGTCTCGACCTTATATCCTTCGCGTCGCAACGTGATGTCGAGCATTTCGCAAATCGAGCGCTCGTCATCGCAGATCAGGATATTAGGCATGCGCGCCCTCTCCGATCAGTTTTGCCACTGCGGGCTCGGCAGACTCAGACCGTGGCACTGCCGGCGTTATTGCAACCGCCTCGGAGGCCTTACGAAGCCGCAAGACGAACGTGCAGCCTTGTTCCGCCTTTGACCTGACGAAGACTTTGCCTTCGTGGGCTTGAACAATCTGATAGACGATGGCAAGCCCAAGGCCCGTTCCGCCTTCGAATTGCGATTGAAACGGTTCGAAGACTTTTTCCACCATCTGCGGGCTCATGCCCGGGCCAGTATCCGCAAAACTGAGCTGCCACTCGTGGTCCATTTCATCAATGCTGACCGTCAGTGTGCCGCCTTTCTTCATGGCGCGGACTGCGTTCTCGCAGAAGTTCCAGAAGACCTGCTTCATTCTGTCTCCATCGGCAAGAACGTGTGTTTTCTGAGCCGAATAGCGCCGCTCGATTTTGATGCCAGTGGTTTGCGCCGCCATGCGATGTTCGAGCAGGATCAGAGTGTCTTCCAGAAGCGGAATCAGATCCACATTTGCGAACTTGTACTGTTTGTTGCGAGAGTATGCCAAAAAATCAGTGATGATGCTGTTGAGCCTCTCCGACTCGCGAGTAACAATCTGCAACAGGCGGCGGTGATCGTCGCTGAGGTCTGGCATTTCCGAAAGTAGGCTGGCTGAACCGGCGATCGAGGTCAGGGGATTCCTCACCTCGTGCGCAATCGCTGCCGAAAGCCGCCCCACTGCCGCCAATCGGTCTTGCATTCGGACTTCGCGCTCCAGCCGCCGGATCTGGGTCAGGTCGTCCAGTGTGTACACGTGCCCAACTGCGCCGCGTCCAGGAACATTGAGCTCCGAGACCATAACGCGAAACGTCTTCCGAAATTCATTGGGGGCGATGAAACGCATCTCGCCATAGGACCGCTCTGAACCGACAATCGGAAGAGGGTCCTGGAACAAAGGAGCGATTGGCCGCCGAAGGAGTTCCGCCTCCGTCCGCTCGAGCAGTTTCTCGGCCGCGGCATTCACCAATGTGATTCGGCCATCCAGACTAGTTGTAATCAAGCCGTTGCTTGTCGACTGAATAATGTTTTCGTGGAGAGCCTGCAAGTTCTCCAACGCACCCTGGGCGTGCTCAAAGCGGCTGTCAGCTTGGCGCAACTTTGCGGCAAGCAGGCCGGCAAGGTAAGCGACCGCCGCATAACCAAACAGGTTTACGAAGATGATTCCTTGCAGCGTCCGGATCCCAGGATGCGTCGAAGAGTACGAGGGGACAATCTGGAAATAGCACAACTCGAGAACGGTCCCGTAAAGAATGAACGCCAGCGCTGCCGTCAGGTAACCCCACTGTCGCCGCAAAAGAATGCTTGCAACGATGATGACCAGTGGATAAAGAAAGTTCAGGGAGCTGTCCACGCCGCCCGTGATGTAGACCAACAAGCTTACGAAAAGCAGGTCGGAAATGACCTGCAGCGCCGACTGCAACTGAAGCTTATTGCCAATTTTCAGCAGGGCCAGATAGAGAAAAGAGACCCCATACGCGAGCAAAATCGTTCCCACAAAGAGTCGGATTGGGAACGACACCGTAGTGAACTGTGCAATGGCTAGCTCGATCCCCAAGATAATTGTGAGGATCAGGATGCGCACTCTGACCAGCCACGACAGCCACACTCGGTTCTCGAACACGGAATGCATGATGGGTATGGGGTATCTTTCGCTCTCTATATGAAGGGCGGGAAAATCCACCTCGGACTTCCCGCCTTTGTTTCGCTATCCCGCCAGCTTGGCAATCATTGCGAACAGCGGCATGTACAAGGAAATCACGATGCCACCGATCATCACGCCGAGCAGGCCGATAATGACGGGCTCCAGCATGGCAAGCATGTCTTTGGTGGCGCTGTCCACTTCGTCCTCATAGAAGTCTGCGATTTTCTGCAGCATGTTATCCATTGCGCCAGTGGCCTCGCCGACTCCGATCATCTGCGTCACCATATTCGGGAAGACACCGCATTCGCGCAGAGGATCAACGATGGTGCGGCCTTCCTCAATGGCCTTGCGCACCTTGAGAAGCGCTTCTTCGAGCACCGCATTGCCAGAGGTGCGCGCCGTGATGCTCAGACCCTCGAGAATCGGAACGCCCGAGGTGATCAGCGTTCCCAGCGTACGGGTAAAACGCGCGACGGCAATTTTCCGTAGCAGGATTCCCAGAATCGGCAGCTTCAACAGTGTGTAGTCGAACCAGTACCGGCCGCGTGGGTCTTTGCGGATCCACTTGATTCCGAAAACCATGGCGACGATTCCAACAATGAAGAACCACCAAAACTGACCGACGGCCGCGCTCAGCCCCATAACAATTCGGGTTGGAAGCGGAAGCGCGACGTCGAGGCCAGCAAACAGGTTGGCAAAAATGGGCACTACCCACTTCAGCAACGCACCAACAACGAGGAAGGCCATCGAGACGACTGCGATAGGGTAAATCAACGCCGACTTCACGGCTGAGCGCAGTTTCACCGCTTTTTCGACATACTGGGCTAGACGCTGCAAAATGATGTCGAGAATACCGCCGGTTTCGCCGGCCTCGATCATGTTGGTCGTCAGGTCATCAAATGCCTTTGGATATTGACGCATGGCATTTGCCAGCGTCGCGCCGCCTTCTACCGTTGTACGGACCCCGGTCAGCGTTTTCTGAAACGCCGCGTTTTCCTGATTGGCAGCAAGGATTTCCAGACACTGGACCAGCGGCAGACCTGCATCAATCATGACCGAGAACTGCCGAAAGAAAATGGCAATGTCTTTGGTCTTGACTTTGCCAGATCCAAACGTGGGCAGCGCAAACTCCTTTCCCTTTTCGCGGATGGTTGGCCCGGCGATTTGCTCGCGGCGAAGTTGTGTTGCGAGCACTTGCTTGTTGACCGCAACCCGCTCGCCGCTGACCTTCTCTCCCGCTGAATTCTTCCCTGAAAATGTAAAAACTGGCATGTTGTCCTCTCTTTACTGGCCTTTGCTTGAACTTGGTCGTTGCTTTCCTCGATCAGTGCTTTCCGGTCGCCGTTCCTCTGGCCGTCACTCCCCCGCCCGTTTGCCTTCCTGCTAGGCTGGCGCCGCGGTTGATCATTTCCTGTAACTCGTCTTGGTTGCTCGACCGAGCCAACGCGACTTCGAGCGTGATCTGCTTCTGGAAGTAAAGCGTCGCGAGTGACTGGTTGAAGGTCTGCATTCCGAATTTTTCCTGTCCGGATTGCATTGCTGAATAAATTTGATGGATCTTGTCTTCGCGGATCAGGTTACGAACCGCGGCGTTGGGGACGAGAATTTCCATGGCCATGGCGCGGCCTTTGCCATTCGACGTCGGCAAGAGGCTTTGGCACATGATTCCTTCCAGCACCAGCGACAACTGCGCACGAATTTGCGATTGCTGATGGGCGGGGAATACGTCAATAACACGGTTGATGGTGGACGATGCCGAGTTAGTATGCAGCGTTCCGAAAGTCAAGTGTCCGGTTTCCGCGATTCGCAGCGCTGATTCGATGGTTTCGAGGTCTCGCATTTCTCCGATCAGCACCACATCCGGATCTTCACGGAGAGCGGCCCGCAAGGCGTCGCCAAAGCTCTTGGTGTCGGCGTGCAACTCGCGCTGGTTGACCACGCAATTCTTGTTCATGTGAACAAACTCGATCGGGTCCTCAATCGTAAGAATGTGGTCGTGACGCTCGGAATTGATTTTGTCGATCATGGAAGCAAGAGTGGTTGACTTGCCCGATCCGGTAGGCCCAGTCACGAGCACCAGGCCGCGTGGCCTTTCGCAGAGCTTCGCTACCACTGCCGGCAGGCCCAATTGGTTGAAGGACTTGATCTCGAAGGGAATCACGCGGAACACAGCCGAGGTCGCGCCGCGTTGGTTGAAAACGTTCGCACGGAAACGGGCCAGGCCCTTCAGTCCGAACGAGAAGTCAAGCTCGAGATGCTCTTCGAAGCGGTGCTTCTGCGAGTCGGTCATCACGCTGTATGCCAATTGCTTTGTCTCTGCGGGCGTCATTTGTGGCAGATCCAGCGGCACCAGGTGGCCATGCACGCGAACTTGTGGCGGCGAATTCGTAGTGATGTGCAAGTCACTACCACTCATTTCCAGCATTCGTTTCAACAGATCACTCAATGAAAGCGACATTTGTCTTTTCCTTGACTACGATTTTGAAATCTTCTTTTCTTAGTGAATCGTTTCGCGTGCCACTTCCTCGAGCGTCGTGACTCCCGCGGCGACCTTGACTAGGCCACTGCGTCGCAACGTAATCATTCCCTGCTCAATGGCTTTTTTCTTTAACTCCACGGCTGACGCACCCACCAAAACCAGTTCCTTAATCTCGTCGTCCACTTCCATTACTTCGTAAAGGCCGGCTCGGCCCTTATACCCGGTGTTGTTACAAGTGAGACAGCCTTTGCCTTTATGGATTTTCACGGTCTTCGCTTCCTCCGGTGAGTAGCCTTCCTCAATGAGGGTTTGTACGGGAACATCGACCGCCTCGGCGCAATCCTTGCAGATCCTTCGTACCAGTCTCTGCGCACAAATGAGATGGACTGACGTCGCGACCAGGAATGGCTCAATACCCATGTTCATTAATCGGGTGATCGTTTCCGGCGCGCCGTTTGTGTGTAGTGTTGACAGGACCAGGTGACCGGTCAATGCGGCTTTGATTGCGATTTCGGCGGTTTCAAAGTCACGAATCTCGCCGACAAGAATGATGTTAGGGTCTTGCCGCAAGAATGCGCGCAGGGCAGCCGCGAAGTTCAACCCGATCTGCTCTTTCATCTGCACCTGGTTCACACCCTGCAATTGGAATTCGACCGGATCTTCGGCGGTCATGATGTTTGTATCCGGCGTGTTCAAGCGCGCGATGGAGGAGTAAAGTGTGTTCGTCTTTCCAGATCCCGTTGGTCCCGTGACCAGCACCATTCCATACGGCTTCAGGATTGCTTTTTCGAATTTGACCAGCGATTCGGACTCGAAACCAAGCTTGGTCATGTCTAGGCGCAAGTTTTCCTTGTCCAGCAACCGGAGCACGATTTTTTCGCCCCATAGCGTGGGCAACGTGCTTACACGAAAGTCGAGCTGTTTCTTTTTCCCCCCAAGATTCATTTTCAGCATGATGCGGCCGTCCTGCGGTAGCCGCTTTTCGCTGATGTCAAGCTTCGCCATGATTTTGAGGCGCGAAGTGATCGCGTCTTTTAATTTGACGGGCGGTGACATGATCGACTGCATCACGCCGTCTATGCGGAAGCGCACCCGGAATTCTTTTTCATAAGGCTCAATGTGAATATCGCTGGCTCCACGCTTGACTGCATCCGTGAGTACGAGGTTGACCAGTTTTACGATAGGGGCTTCATCTGCTGCCTTCTCAAGATCCGCAAGAGCCAGCTCTTCTGCATCTCCCTGCAGTTCGACGTCGGATTCATCCATATCGGTAATGGACTGCATCACTTGGTCGAGGTCTTCTTCCTTGCTGGTTCCGTACGCTTTCTCAATCCCTTCCAGA
>Ga0137372_10007512_pt1 | contig 10546 bp, 6 predicted proteins | sample SagtaG_6_FD_104911 | JGI IMG/M metagenome (GOLD analysis project Ga0137372, IMG submission 104911) | Vadose zone soil microbial communities from Sagehorn Ranch, Mendocino, California, USA - Sage1_R_60_16 metaG | ecosystem: Environmental > Terrestrial > Soil > Vadose zone | place: USA: California...
ATTGCATTACCCGATTGCCGGTCTTCGGCCGGCTTCTTCGATCATCGCGCGGCGGATTGCCTTTCCGCTGCTTGTTCTCGCTGCGGGCTTGCCGCTCGTGCAGCCTTGCGCGGGCGCTCCGTTCGAATTTGAACCGACCGGCAACCTGACCTTTGCCGCGGTCGACCACACCGCTACCTTGCTGACCGACGGCAAGGTCCTCGCGGTCGGCGGAGTCTCTGCTGACTATTTTAGCATAGTGAGGTCGGAAGTTTTCGATCCAGCTACCGGCACCTGGTCGGTGAGCGGTGACCTCAACGAGGGTCGCAACGGGCACACCGCGAGCTTGTCTGCCTAACGGAAAAGTGCTGGTCGCGGCAGGTAATGACGTTCGTCGTCCATTTGGGCAGCAGCAGCTGGCGAGCGCGGAACTATACGACTCGGCAAATGGCACTTGGTCGTTTACGGAAAGCCTGGCTGCGGCCCGTTGGCATCACACGGCCACGTTACTTCCCGACGGCAGGGTCCTGGTCGCAGGTGGCTACCAGTATCTCACGCCGCTCGCCAGTTGTGAAATCTACGATCCAGCGAGCGGAACCTGGACCGCGACTGGCAGCCTTCATCAGGGCCGCGGGCATCACACGGCAACCTTGCTCCCGAACGGCACCGTGCTGGTAGCGGGCGGTAACGACGCCATCAACGGCCAGGTTTACTCGAGCGCGGAAGTGTACGATCCAGCGAGCGAAACATGGACGGAAGTAGGGAGTCTCGCGCAAGCACGCGCCTACCATACCGCGACCTTGCTGCCCAACGGCAAGGTGCTCGTTGCCGCCGGTTTCGTTACTAATCCCATTAACGAGATAGCAAGTTGCGAAATTTATGATCCGGCAACCGGGACCTGGCAGGGCACGGGCAGCGTTGCGACCAAACGTTTTGTTCATCAGGCCACGTTGCTGCCCAATGGCAAAGTGCTCGTCGAAGGTGGTGAACAATTTCCCGCCATGCCACTGTCGAGCGCCGAACTCTATGATCCGCAGAGCGGGACATGGACAACGACCGGCAGTATGAGCACCGTACGCACTAACCACACGGCGACATTGTTGGCTAGCGGAAAGGTGCTGGTGGCCACCGGTGGCGGCACTGGCTATGAGCGTTTGACGAGCGCAGAACTCTTCGACTCGGCGAACGGGGCTTGGACGACGACCGGCAGTCTCGCCACCCCAGTTGTCGCACATAGCGCCACGTTGCTGCCCGGTGGCAGGGTGCTCGTTGCCGGCGGAACCGATATTCACTTCAACACTGTCGTGAGGACGGAGCTTTACGACCCAGCCAACGGGACTTGGACTGCTGGCGGCGACCTCGTCACCGGACGTTCCCATCACACGGCGACATTGCTGCCTAACGGCAAGGTGCTGGTCGCAGCAGGCGTTAATTATCTCACTCCCTTGCAAACTCTCGACAGCGCGGAACTATACGATCCCGCGAGCGGCACCTGGATGACAACCGGAAGCCTGATTCAACGTCGGGGTGATCACACGGCCACGTTGCTTCCCAATGGCAAGGTCCTGGTCGCAGGTGGCGACGTCATTTTGCAGGGGGCGGTTGCCAGTTGCGAACTCTACGATCCAGCCAGCGGAACTTGGACCATGACTGGTAGCCTTCACAATGCACGCGTTTCGCACACGGCCACCTTGCTGCCGAACGGTAACGTGCTGGTCACTGGAGGTCTCAACCTGAATGAGAACGATCAGCTCACCAGTGCCGAAGTTTACGATCCGGCGAGCGGGACTTGGACGGAAGTGGCCAGCCTCGCGACCAAACGGGTTAATCATACGGCCACGTTGCTGCCCAACGGCAAGGTGCTGGTGGCCGGCGGTTACAACTTCGATATTCTCTGGATAGCGCGTGCGGAACTCTACGATCCGGCGAACGGGACCTGGCAGCGCACTGGCAGCCTCGCCACCACACGCGGCCGAGATGCGGCCACCTTGCTGCCTGACGGCAGAGTGTTGGTCGAAGGCGGTTACACTGGAGGCTTTCCGGGCGTACCTACCGAGACCGCGGAACTCTACGATCCGGCGAGCGGGACCTGGCAGACCACTAGCAGTCTCGCGACCGCGCGCGCTTACCACACGGCGACATTGTTGCCTAACGGAAAGGTGCTCGTTGCCACCGGTTACGGGATCGGGGGCGCCTATACCCCGAGCGCCGAACTCTACGATGTCGGCCTTGGTTTCAGCAGCGACTGGCAGCCTGTAATCGAGAGAGCTCCTCGAAGACTTATCTCTGGAAATCCGCTGAGACTGACGGGTTCACTTTTCCAGGGCATCTCGCAAGCTTCCAGCGGGAACACCCAAGATTCATCTAGCAATTACCCGATCGTGCAGTTGCGTAGCATCGAGAACAGCCAGGTCGCTTTTCTGCCGGTCGATCCGGTGGCCGGTTGGTCGGACACCAGCTTTACCTCTGTCCCGGTAACAGGCTTTCCTTTGGGCCCGGCGTTGGTGACCGTCTTTACCAACGGAATTCCGAGCACTGCGAAGTCTTTGATCGTCGCGCAGCGCCACGTACAGTAATCGGGTTGGTCGAAGCGTACCGGTCCGTTCGCCTTAAGCTCGCAAAGTCTACGCGGAATATTTCGCCGGGGCAGGCAAACCAAATCCGACCCGCACGACAGTCGAGGTCGGCGCGCTGCCCACGCCGATCGCCATCGAGCTCAAGGTCATAGCGGCGGTGGATAACAATCGTCCACAGATTTCACAGATTTACACAGATTAGCAGCCGCCAATTGATTTTATCTGGTATTCTCGTCTTTGGAATCTGCGTAATCTGCGAAATCTGCGGTTAGACTGATTCTGTGAGTAAGACGGGATTTCGCATCATTGCCGCCGATCACACCGGCATCACCGTTTCGAATCTTCAAAAATCCCTGGAATTCTGGCGTGATGTGCTCGGATTCGAGTTTTCGCATACTGCGCATCAAACGGGCGAAATGGCCAAAGAGATTACCGGTGTCGCCGATGCTGAGATCAAGCTCGCGGTGCTAAAAGCGCCCGGCGGTCACAAGATCGAGTTACTCGAGTACCTTGCCCCGCCCGACCGAAAACATGTCCGTCATCGACCTTGCGACGTTGGGTCGGTGCATGTCGCCCTGCTGGTCGATGATCTTGACGCGGTGCTGAAGACGATCGCAGCATCCGGTTGGAAGGCAGCGGGCAAACCGCAAACCCTCACTTCGGGCCCGAATGCCGGGAAGCGCGTCGTTTACGTGCGCGACCCCGACGGCACAACGATCGAGTTCATGCGGCCGCCAAGATAAGTCGATGGTTGATGGTCGAGGGTTGAGAGGCAGGCATTCCTCGTTCGTTCTGCTACAGCGAGATAATTCAGCGTCGATTGTTCTTAATTTGGTACTATGTTGTGCGTTGTTTTTTAGCGTGGCCTAACAAAAAGCTCGGCGTTTGGGACAAGCTGAAACCCCGTGTGGGATCCCCCAGCTACAATCAGGCTGCCATCGAGAAGCGTAGTGGTGGTATGGCTGAAGCGCCCATACTGGAGCGTTAAGTTACTAACGTGCCAGGCCTGTTGCAGGGGGTCGTACTCTTCGATGCTGGTGAGCCCAATGAACGAAACGTTAAGCCCGCCTGCAACGAATACTCCCCCATCCGGTAGCAGGTTGGCTGTAGCCGCAGTACGGCCCTCCATCATATCGCCGGTCTGGGTCCATATTCCCGTTGCGGGATCGTAAATCTCCGCACTGGTTAGGTATGAACCAGAATAGTTTGTGCCGCCAGCCACGAGGACACGCCCATCAGCCATCAGAGTTTGGGCTTGCAAACGACGCGGGGTGACCAGACTACCAGTATCAGTCCATAAGCCGGTTGCTGGATCGTAAAGCTCAGCCTCGGGAATAAAGTCTCCGCCAGCAACGAGAACCTTTCCATTAGGCAGCAAAGTAGTCCGGCCATCATACCGGGGGTGATTCATGCTGCCAGTGACCGTCCAGGTGCGGGTTGCGGGGTTGTAAAGCTCTGACGTGCCCTCGACGGAGCCGGTCATAAGGACGAGGCCGTTGGGAAGGAGGACCATTTCGCAGAACGCATGGGGCACGTTCATGCGGCCGGTATAGGTCCAGTGACCGCTGGCGGGATTATAGATCTCAGCGCTGTCCAGCCAAGTGTTGTAATGATTTATCCCGCCGGCAACAAGCACCCGTCCATCGGGCAGGAGACAGGCAGTGTGAATTAAGCGCTCCTGATGCAGGTCTCCAGTCGCCGTCCAAACATTAGTTTCGGGGTCATATAACTCTGAAGCCTTGAGTACGGAACCAAGGCTTTGCCGCCTGCCGCCAGCCAGGAGAACGTGCCCGTTCGCCAATAAGGTTGCAGTGTGAGAAATTCGCGCAACCACCAGCGTGCCGCCGTCATCTGCTGAGCAAGGCTGGGCCGCCGAGAGACCCACGAGAAGTAAGAGGAAGAGCGCTCCGGTTCGGGCGGCGCGGCTGAGAGGAAAGTGGAACACGAGCAAGCGGCGTGAGGATGATATTTTCATAGGTGAAATGGAACCAGCGAAGAACGATACCGAATCAAGCCTTGCAAGGTCAAGCCAAATCAAAAGCAAGAGTCCACAAGCGCTCACCGCTTGATCCGCACCCAGGTGCCACATTGACGAAAAGAACAAGTGCGGCAGTCTGTTTCGCGCAGTGGGTGATTGGGGAATAAAGGACGCGGAAAAGCAACGGCACCGATTTTTCTTGGATTGGATCCTACGTGTTTGATTATCGCACCGTCAGCGTCGCATCGTTACTGGTCACGCTGCCGGCGCTATTACTTACAACGACTGAGAAGAGACTTCCATTGTCTTCCTCAGTGGTCGGTGGAGTGGTGTAGGACGACCTCGTCGCGCCGTCGATGTTCACGCCATTCTTTCTCCACTGATAACTCAACGGCGGCGTGCCCGTGGCCATCACGTTGAATTTCGCGGTTTGTCCCACGTGGACCCTCTTATTAGAAGGCTGAGTCGTAATGGTCGGAGGTAAAGCCGAGGTTACAGTGAGTGTGGCATTGTTGCTCGTCACGCTTCCAAGGGAATTGGTGACGACCACTGTAAAGACTGTGCCATTGTCGGAGTCTCTGGTCGGGGCTGTCGTGTAGGTGCTATCGATCGCTCCTGAGATGTCTGTGCCGTTTTTCCTCCATTGATAACTCAAGGGCGCCCTTCCGCTGGCGATGACGCTGAATGTCGCCTTTCTGCCTACGATAACTGTTTGATCGGCAGGTTGAGTCGTAATCGCCGGCAGCGCCGCGGCAAAGGCAGAAGCAATGAAAGCCAGTGTCCGGTCCTTCACCGTCTCGCCAGTTTCGGTAATAGTGTCGAGCCAGAGTTTGAATCCATGGTCATTGCTGGAAATCGTGTAGGCCTCATAGTTCGGCGGATTGTCGCCCAGGGCTGCATCGAGCGCGGCGACCATGTCATCCTGCTCATAGTAGGGTTGAGTGTCGCCAGTGGAGTCGAACAAAAGCAAAGGCTTCACGGTCGCGTCAGGCGGGGTGACCGGCGAGTTAGCTGTCAGGATAGCTGCGTCCTCGGGTGTTGGGTATCGAGTCGCAGGCACGCCGCAGTAATTGGTCACTTCATCGACAAAGGCGTCCAGGTTATCGATGTCGTCGCGATAATCGAGGAAGTCATACGGCCCTGACATGGCAATGACAACATCCGGGCGGTCCTGCCCCGACCATGGGGGGTCGGTGGTCGTTGAGTTGTCCCCGGCCAGCCAGGCGGCATGCGCGCCGCCGGCGCTGCCGCCAACTGCCCCCAGCAGCCCATTGCACCGCGTATCGGCCCGGGCCGCTCGGCACGCCAGTTTCACATCATCATACTGCTCTGGGGCGTGGCCGCTCGAGGTTTGATCGCGAAGGTGACCTGGAGGAGCGAGGCGATAGGTGACGGCAAAAGCGATGTAACCGGCCGCCTGCAAGTCCCTACAAATGGTAACTCCCTCCTGATTCGACGTGGGCGATCCGGCCACGAAGCCGCCGCCGTGAATTAGCAGGAATGCCGGCCAGGGCCCGGTGCCCTCGGGGGTATAGACGTCCCAGTGCAAGACAGAGCCATCCGCTGCCGTGCCAAAAACTTCATTCGGAGGAACAGTCAGAACGGCATCGACGCTGGTCACGCTTCCGGCGCTGTTACTAACCACGACGGAGTAGACGTTGCCGTTATCTTCTGGCACAGCCGCGGGCGTGGTGTAATCGGAAGTCCGGGCATGTTCGCTATCAATATCGGTGCCGTTCAGTCGCCACTGGTAACTCAGCGGCTCGGTTCCGGTCGCTGTGACTTGAAAAATGCACTGCTCGCCAACGGTCGCTGATTTGTCGTAAGGCTGGCGCGTGATCGTTGGAGGTATATCTGCCGCGCTCCTGATGGTTCCCAGCAGGGCGAAAATCGCACAGACCAAAGACAGGGGGACCTTTACGAGAGGGGCGTTCATAGGGTCTCCTTACTCGGCCTGACTCCTTTGGTTCCACTTGGATCTTGAGATCGCGTAAAGCGGTGTTCCAGCGTAGGTCCAGCCCCACTGGCGTATTCAGCTGTGCCGAAGATACGTCGAAACGTCGGTTGACGTAATCGACCGACTTTAGCCGCTCGTTTTCAGTCGGTCAACACCAATCTTTCGCCTGTTTCAAGAAAGCGGCGAATCCTCATTTTCTGGGGGAGCAGAGGCTGCCAGTCCGTCACAGGACGGATTCGCCGTGACGAACCTGTAGGTCTCGGCAGCTTGTCGAGACCCGGGCACTCCAGGCGTGAACTCCAACTAACATGCGCAAAAATGTTGCCGGCAACTACAGGCCAGCGGCCTGTGGTCCCCAGAGAATCATTGCGCATTCTTCGAACGCGGCGGTTTCGCCGCGCAATCACTTTGTCGTTGATGTTGATCGTTCGACTGCGCTCAGACGAAAAGTAACAAAACTGTTACTATTCCCTGGCGGCCAGTAAGCTGACCCCGCGCGAATGTTTGTTGTACGAAAGGAGCAGTTCGCAATGTTGCCCATACTTTTGCCGCACAATTCATGGTGCGGTTTCAAGCCACAAAGCAACAGAGCCGTTACGAATCGTCCGTGCGAAGATGCCGCCCAGGCCAAAGCCTTGTTCGACAACCTCGCACGGTCCAACAATTAACCCCTCAACTAGAGAAATTATGAAAATGAATCACATGCAATCAAACAGCAAACCTACAGCAACAGAATCCCTGTTCCGCGGAGCATGGAAGCGTTTCGCGTACATCTGCGCGGCCGGGACGTTGCTTCTTACGGCAACCTCTTCTTGGGCTGCCGGTTACCATTGGACAAATCTTGTGTCCGACATCCCCGGAGTGGCACTGCACACCGACCCCAATTTGGTAAACCCATGGGGGCTCACATTCTCGACGAGCACCGGAAACTTTTGGGTATCCGATGCTGAAGTAGGCCTGGCAACGGTCTACACTGAGGAAGGCGTGCCTGTACCGCTGGTGGTCCAGATCCCACCCTCGGCGAGCAGCACCGAAGAGCGCGGCGCACCGACCGGCCAGGTCATCAACAACGGACCTGGGTTCGTCATCACGCAAAATGGAGTCTCGGGCCCGAGCCTATTCATTTTTGTGAGCGAGGACGGAGGTATCTCGGGCTGGAATTCGGACGTTTCACCCGACCACGCCATTCTCGCTGTTGACGATGGGGACGAGGGAGCCGTTTACAAGGGCGCCACGCTGGCGTCGACGGCCGCTGGAGACTTCCTTTACGTAACCAATTTCTACGAGGGCACCGTGGACGTCTACGATCAAAATTGGGAGGAGGTGGAAGCCAGCTTCATTGATCCAACCATCCCGCATGGCTACGCTCCTTTCGGAATTCAGAATATCAACGGTCTCATCTACGTGACCTATGCAAAACAAGATCGGGAAAGAAAGGACGACGTTCCTGGTCCGGGTCACGGCTTCGTGAGTGTGTTCGACACTAGCGGCAATTTCATTCAACGATTGATTTCGCGCGGCCGCTTGAATTCGCCGTGGGGTCTTGCCTGGGCACCCCAAGGCTTTGGACGAGCCAGCGGTTCATTGCTGGTTGGCAATTTCGGAAACGGCCGAATCAACGCGTTTGACCTAAACACGGGCGACGACCGTGGCGTCCTGTCGCAAGCCGATGGAACGCCGCTGGTGTTCGATGGCCTGTGGTCGCTTCTATTTGTCGGTACCGACTTGTACTTCACTGCGGGCATCGCCGATGAAGAGCACGGCCTCTTCGGAGAGATTGAAGCGAACGAATAGTCTACAGGAATCAAAGGAGTCCCAATATCACCCTCGCAAAGTTACCAGGAAATTACTCGAAGGCGGACCCTTTGGTGTTCGCCATAGGAATCAGCCTAGCAGCACGAGCTCAGCAGCCGGCGTAGATTGATGACGAAAAGTAACAAAACTGTTACGAATCCTTAGTTGCCAGCAGATGGGCCCCGGGCAAAAGGGGTTTTGCCGAAACGCAATAATTCACAATGAAAATACATCATGCATCCGTTTTTGTCATTCTCACCCTCTTTGCAGGCCACTCGGCCCGGGCTGCCGATTGGGAAGTCGTCCGCAGTCCTAATGGCGGTACGCAGGCCAATAGTTTGTCGTCGGTCGCAGCCGCGACTGACAGTGATGTCTGGGCAGTCGGATGGGCCTTCAACCAGTCGCTTTTCGCCTACCGGACTCTGACTGAGCATTGGAACGGCACACGCTGGTCTCTTGTGAGGAGTCCAAACGCGACGAACGGCTACAATCTCCTCAATGGCGTTGCCGTCGTCGCGGCAAATGACGTTTGGACCGTCGGTCAGGCCGCGAACGGCAGCACCTACAGCACGCTGGTGGAACATTGGAACGGAGTGGCGTGGAGCATTATTCCCAGTCCCAATGTCGCCGGCAGTGGCAACGTCTTGGAAGCAATTTCGGTGGTGTCGGCTAATGACATCTGGGCCGTTGGTTACTCATCCGATAGCAACTTTAATAATCATCCGCTCACGATCCACTGGGATGGGGCCACCTGGAGCATCGTGCCCAGCCCGAGCGTTAACGACGATATCCTTTTCGGAGTGGATGCGGTCGCCTCAAACGATGTCTGGGCCGTGGGCAGATCGCAACAGGAAGCGCGCACGCTGACGTTGCACTGGAACGGCTCAGCCTGGAGCGTTGTGCCAAGTCCTAACGACAGTACGGAGGATAATATTCTGTTTGGCGTAGCCGCCGTTACATCTAACGATGTCTGGGCGGTTGGGAATGCGGGTAGCTTGAAAACGCTGGCGATCCATTGGGATGGCGCAAGCTGGAGCGTCGTTCCGACTCCGGTTTTCGATCCCAACGCTACCAATCAGGTCCTCATCGGTATCGTCGCACTATCGAGTACCAACATTTGGGCTGCGGGTCAGTATATTGTCCCTCTCCAAGGTAGTGCCCAGTTCACTTTGACAGAAAACTGGGATGGCTCGCAGTGGAATTTTGTTCCGAGTCCGAACGTCCAAAATTCCAATAATCGCCTGCACGGGATCACCGCCACACCGGGTGGCACGCTGTGGGCGGTCGGTACGACAGGCGTCTTCACGAGACCCGAGCGCACTCTAATTCTAAGGAGGACTCCGTGAGGGGACCGAATCTTCAAAACCCGTTCTCTGGTTTTGTGTTAGTAGTGCTTGTTGGTTGTCCGTTGAGAGCGCGGGAGAATCGGATGTCAGGCTGCCAGCCTGACTCGGCTGGCGGGCAGTTTGCCTGCCGTGTCTCGCCAGGCTGGGAGCCTGGCGGCCGAGTCAGCCAAGCTGGCCGACATCCAATTGCGCAGCTTTCAGCTGAACTGACAATGGAGCAACACTACCTTCTGTGCTGCCTCCTCTTTTTTGCCTTGACGGCCATGTGCTTTGCCTGTAATCCCGGGACGGTTCACACAAGGAGTTTGTTATGATGATCCATTTTAGAATGTTAAAGGCTGGCGTATTCATTTGCCTGCTTTCGCTCATTACGCTGGCCAGCGCCTCAGCCCAGCTGGCACCGACGCGCAGGGTGCCCCGAAATGAGCCACTTGAAACGTACGGTAATCCGCCTGCGCCTCCTCGAAAGATAGAGACTTCGCCGCGAATGATCTCACAATTCGGTTCATTTACGAGCTTCCAGGCAAACGTCGATGCGAATGGGAACAACATCCTCGGCGACGCCGCGAACGAGTGCTCCATTTCCGTTGACCCAACGAACCTGAGCAAGATGACAATTGCCTGGAGGCAGTTCAACAGTGTAACATCCAGTTTCCGGCAGGCCGGCTGGGGATTTACAACCGATGGCGGCACGCACTGGACGTTCCCCGGTGTTCTGGAGAATAACGTCTTTCGCAGCGACCCGGTGACAAACTCCGATGAGATCGGACAGTTTTTCTACCTCAGTCTGCAATCGGACGTTAACCTGTCCTTTTTTTGTGAGAATATGTTCCGCTCAACCAACGGCGGTCAATCATGGACAGAACTGCAACCCGACCGGCTCGCCGGCGGAGGCGACAAGGAGTGGTTCACAATC
>Ga0137372_10007517_pt1 | contig 10544 bp, 19 predicted proteins | sample SagtaG_6_FD_104911 | JGI IMG/M metagenome (GOLD analysis project Ga0137372, IMG submission 104911) | Vadose zone soil microbial communities from Sagehorn Ranch, Mendocino, California, USA - Sage1_R_60_16 metaG | ecosystem: Environmental > Terrestrial > Soil > Vadose zone | place: USA...
AGAGGCTGCCGACTTCGCCTATCCTCCTGCAGCGGTCGCACCGCCCCAGTATGCACCGCCCCAATATAGCGTGGGCCCAGCCCCGGCCGTTGCGCCTCCCCAGGTGGTCGTCGTCCCGGGGGCCCCGGTCGCGATTCCCCGGTATAATGCGGCAGCTCCGCCCGTGGTGGGGGGGCCGTCACCCTATGGCGAGGCGCCGCCAGTAGTGCCTCCGGGACCTTTCCTACCCCCACGTGCGGCATGCGAGCCTGTTTGGCGCTGTGGGAGTGGCGGTTGCGGCTGGGATTCGAGCTGCGCACCGTATCCCGAAGCTTACGCTGATCCCCATCGGTCACCGGGTCCGCCGGTCTACTCAGAGGCCGTGCCAACTCCCGCGCCCTACGCCGGCCCGAATGGCGCGCCTAGCCCACCGGTCTACTCTCGCCCCGCTCCGGAGCCCTACGCCGGCCCGAATGGCGCGCCTAGCCCACCGGTCTACTCTCGCCCCGCTCCGGAGCCTTACGCGGGCCCGAAAGCGCCTCAACGCTCCGGGCCTTATGCGCCACAGGTTTACTCGGCTCCGTCGGGCCTTACGCGCTGGATAATCGGCCCGCAACCCTACGGCTTGTAAGAGCCGGGCCGTCGACGCCCGTCAGAGCAGCGATCATGACGAAAATTGTTTATGTGCTGCTCGTGGTCGAAGGTCTTTCGGGAGCGACATCGGCAGCCGCAGGAAACATGGGAGCCGATGAAGCGCGCCGCTTTGTCGTCGGCAACCTGTTCTCGTTTACTTGCTTTGAAGGGACCTCCGGAGAGGGCCGTGTCAATGCCGACGGTTCCGTTGGCGGTGTGATCCGCTTGGGGGGCAGCGGGTTCCCACAATACGCGACGCTTCCGCCCGGAACGCTGCGGGTCAGGGGCGACGCCATTTGCGCGTTAATAAGCGGGCTACCGTTCGAGGTCTGCTTCGATCTCGATCGCACCGGAGCGAAGAGCTTCCGCGGTTCGGTCGCGGCAATGAGCCCGCTCGCGTCCTGCCATTTCACCAAACAATCTACTCGGGCCGGCACTACCAACACCTCGCTGCCACTGTCTATCCAACCGACTGTCACACCCTCCAGTCGGTAACGTTGCTTCACCCGGCGGCGTTAAACCTTTCGATGACCATCCCCCAAACTTCGAAAGTCCAGACACGCCTAGGAACCCGATCCGCGGAATTTTCTTTACGTCTCGTGCACGCATGGCAAACGGCCACGCTGCGGTACCGCCGATCAGCGGAATGAACTCCCGCCACCTCATTCGATCACCTCGTCGGCTCGTTGTTGAAGATGCAAAGGCACGTCGAGGCCGAGTGCCTTGGCGGTCTTCAGGTTGATCACCAGCTCGAACTTCGAGTGCTGGTTTCCTCACCTGAAGAGCGACTGCCGCTTGATATACCTCCAACCGTAAGCACAATCCTTCCCCAATACGCGCTTTTTGATCATCAACTGCGGCTCGTTGCTAAGGCCTGGGCTAAACTAGAAGCAAACCCCCGGACCGTAATTCTTCATATGCCCACAGGCGGGGGAAAAACGCGAACTGCGATGCATTTAATCGCTCAGCACTTACGCGTTTACGCGCCAGCCGTTGTCGTATGGCTGGCTCATAGCCGAGAGGCTGGCTGGCGTTCTGGCCGACGTAGGCAAGCTGGTCGATGTGCTGCTCGCGGACGGCTCGCCCTCGCGGGCGCTGCGCGAGCGGCTTGCCGAGCGAGCCAGCCGAAGCGGGGCTTAGGCAGCAGCCGATGATGACGCCTACGAGGAGGAAGCATCACCGGTCACTTACCGCTTGGTCCGGGAACGCAAAAGACACGGAGGAAAGCTCACCGCCCTGCTGAAAGATATGCTGCCCCGCAGCCCCGCAGTCTTGCTCCGTGGCGTAGCCGGGAATAGTGGTGACTGCAGGAGCGGCGGGGCTGGCGGTGGTAACAAAGATCACCAAAACTCAGGTCAATGGTTACTCCTAAGCTTGCAGCCGGAGCTGCCTTAAATTCTCCAGCGATTGGCCCTCGTTTCGCTTCTAGTGGCCGCCGCTGGGGCTCCCGGAATGGCCTTCAAGGAAGACGTAATTTTGCCAACTCCGCATTCGGAGCAAGATGCGCCGAAGGAGCGCGATGTGATGCCAATGGTGCGTGAGAATTGCGACCTCCGCCGAGGATCCCATCGGTATCTGGTAGTCCGAAAGGTCGTCAGTAATGTCGATTTCTGCAACGGCCCGGTCGTTACCCGTTTGCGCGGCAAAGTCCTGCAGTACCCCCGTGGCCTGGAACTGGCCGGCGGCGATCACATCCAGCACTTGGCCCACCTTCCCCTTGAACACGCGCCCCGGCACAGCGGTGAAGGCTATTTCGGCATCGTCCCCAGGCTTGACCCTTTGCAGTGAATTCTGCTGGAACGCCGCCACAAGCATCCGGTCCTTCAGACCCTGATTGACGAACACCATTACCGGTCGCAAGGGGGCGGGGACTACATACATTCCCGGGCGTAAGCCGACTTGGGTCACAAATCCCGCTGTCGGCGCCCGAGTAACGGTCTGCGCGAGATCGAATTCGGCATCGCGCAACTCGGCTTGCAGGCGCGCGACCGTGGTGTTGACGCCGCCGATCTCCGACGAATATCCCAGCCGCGCGCGATCCTCCGCGGCTCTGGCACCAGCCAGACCCTGCCTCGCCGTTTCGAGGTTGCGCGCGTAAGTGTCGAGGCTCGCCTGCGCGATCACCTTCTTTTCGAAAAGCTCGGACTGACGGTCGTAATTCTGCTGCGCCAGCTGAAATTGCGCCTCGCTCCGTTCAGCTTCCGCCGTCGCTTGGTCGAGAGACGCCTTGAGCTGCTTCACGCTCTGCTCGGCTTCCGCAAGCAGCGCCTTCTTCTGATCGACGACATACTCGTAGGGCCTCGAATCGAGGCGGAACAACACGTCTCCTTCCTTCAGCGGGACATTGGTCGCGACCGGCACCTCGATGACGCGACCTTTGACGCCAGGTAGAACAGGCGTTACCGAAAAGTAGATCCGGGCGACGGTCGTGAACGGGTGATTATAGCTCATGATGATCAGCAATAACGCGATGCCGACAATCCCGCCAAGCGTCGCTGTGGCAAGAGACCACTGATTCACGGGTATCCTGAAGAGCTTGAAAATCACGTAGCAGATCGCGACGTAAGTCAAAATCAGTAGGAGTTCCATCGGTGGCCTCAAACCTCAGTCATTTCCCCTGGCAGTTTTAATGTCTTCCAGACTGCGCGCTCTGTTAGTCGCAGGACTTTATGCGCTTCTTCGAGCGAACCGTCGATGAGCTGGCGCACGATGTCCGGCTCAATTCGGAACAGATCGCGCAATTCGCCTCGTGCCCTATTAGCGTCCGTCGCCGCCATTACCAGGGCGTTGGGGTCATTGAGGAACGCATACCAAAGCGGTCTTCCATCGACCAAACGGAAGTCATCGCTGGTCTCGGGAGATTGGCGGCCTGCGTACCAACATGTAGGCTCAATTCGCAACTTAACTTTCCTCCCAAGATCCACCAACGAGAGGGCGGCAGAGAACCCTTCGGGTACAAAACCAATGCACTCGATCGGCCTTGACCTCCCGGATTTGTGTGCGCGCGTCGCGAAGACCGATGCCTATTTTCGCCGTCCGGCCACCGCCTGGGAGAGCGCGTCCTTGCATGGGTCGCTGAGTTTCCCAAGAGCATCCTTCATGCAAGCGAGACGCCTGAGGCGCTTCTTGTCAGCGCAACTTTGCTTTACGTCCTCCTTACATGCTTTGCCAGTCTCGGCGATCTTCGCCAACCTAGCCTGACACGGTTCGGAAAATTCCGTCAGGTGTTCTTTCACGCACGCGCGGATGCGGCCCTCACCGGGCTTAACATCGGGACACTTCGATTTTATATCGCCTGCACACGCCCTCGATTGGCTACTCTGCTGCGCCACAGCCACAGGTACCGAAAGCAGCATCGCGGCGCCAACTACCATGAGAGTTTTCAACATTGGTCTGTTCTCCTCGACAAAAGGACATGTCGGCATTGCTTCGCCTTCGGACTCCATGACCCCAATGCCCGCTGAACGTCCATACGCGCGCCTTATCGATCCTCTCAGACCACAAGGGCGACGATTGAGATCAGCAAAATCGCCGCTACTAGCATGAGCCATTCCAAGGCATCAAAGCCGAAGAAGCGGGTGCCCCGCGAAAGATGCGTCGACATGATGCGCCTCCGCGAAAATCCCCCACTTGCCTTTATTACCCTGGCGGCCGACAACGATCCGCATGACACCAAATGTTATGTCAGGACTGCTGTCCTTTGGAACACTGAAAGCCAGCAGTACACAACCGTCCTAGACGCCAGAGAACGGAGCATTGTTCAGGCTGCGTGCGAGCCGATCTTGCTCAAGAATCGCAGCGACGATTACCAGGTTCGCGGTCACGTTGATCAGCGCCAGCAGAAACTCTCCCGGCAGCCTCGAAAGCGACAGATGGACATACCGGATCGGCAGCTTCGTTCCAATACGCGACATCGGGCCAGCGTACCAATACGCGACATCGGGCCAGCGTATTGATGCTGGTCCGAAAGTCTCGGTCATAGGACGGTCGCGTACGTCACCTTGCTGAGTTTCGAGACCCGGCTTCCAGCTGGTTCCGTGGCCTAGCAAGTCACTCCGCGGGCGCACCTGCTGGCGGCACGGCGGGCGTGAGTTCTCACGCAGACACCATTCACGCGGTGCATACCGGCGCCGCATGCTTCGCGGACTTGAATGACCAGTTTGTCTGGCTGTTGGAGGGATACGGGTGGCAAAGCCTGTGCTGATGACGCCAAGGTCAGAGCAAAGGCAACGGCAATCAACCTGAGCATTGCTTTCTCTCCCATTCTGTCTTGGCCCGCCGCGACCCGCGAGCCTCGGGGGCAGCCAATGGCGCGAAGGATTGTACATCGTTTTCGGTGGTGTTGCTAGTAGTCCTGCAACTGGGAGGGGACTCGCCCCCGACCTAAGGGTCTACCGTAGCGCCTTTTCAGGTGAAACCCCGATTGTTTATGGCAACCCGAGCGATCAAAATGATCCGGGAGGATTCTGAAAAGCAATGCGAAGTCGTGCAGGAAAACGGGGTCACTTCACACCCGATGGGGACGCGCCCAGGACAGATCGATCCCGGCGTCGTGCTCTACCTAATAACCGAAAAGGGAATGAGTGCCTCTGACGTTCAGGCTCTCTTTTACCACGAGTGCGGCCTAAAAGGCCTGTCAGGGATCAGCAACGACATGCGCCAGCTGCAAAGCAGCTCCGATCCCCGGGCGGCCTTGCCATCGACTATTTCGTCTACCGCGTCGGGCTGCATGCTGGGATGTTAGCGGCCGCACTCGGGCGGAATCGATGCCTTTGTATTCACGGGTGGAGTTGGTGAGAACTCGGCAATCATCCGCGCCCGTATCGCGGAAAAACTAGGCTGGTTGGGCGTCACTCTCGATCCGACCGCCAATGCGGCCCGAGAGTCTCTGATATCTCGACTGGACAGCCGTGCGGGTCTCTATGTCATGCCTACCGATGAAGAGCTGATGATTGCACGCCATACGTTGACACTGATCCCGGCATACCGCCAGCCGCAGTCCCCAGAAAGGGCAATGGCGTGAGGAGAGTTTGGTTTATCTGCGAGAAAAAGGAAGAGAGTTCCGGTTGTTGCGAGTCCAAGGAGCATGAAACTTCAGCTTTTCGCGTCGTAGCGAGATAATCATGGTCAGCAAGAGAATTCACGCTCGCCCGAACCGGACCTGACATGCATGATCGCATTGGCACCATGCAGTCAAATTCCGGGATAGCACCGTCGAACTTCTAGTCCCTCGTGGATATCAGGGTGCGTGCTAACGTTCTGCGTAGCACTTCAAAAATGACTGCGGTTGACCATCCGAATAATAACACGCCGTTCATAGCCGTTATCGGGCCAAGCAGTCGCCAACGCTCCAACGGAATTAGGTCGCCATAGCCAAGTGTTGTGTAGTTGACGAATGCAAAATATACAAGATCGGCACCCGCTGGCGCAGCATCGACCATCAAATACGCCAAAGACCAAACAATCACTTCTAGTGCATGCGTGACCATCAGAACCGACACGGTCGGGATCATGACTGCTATCAAAAACAGGGAAGGGTGTGATCTATTCTGCGTGCCCCTGGACTGAGCGACCCACACTACTGTCGTCATTACCAGTGCGTGGATTGCGATGTTGACCACACTCACACCGCCGCCCACCAAAAATTGCCGCAACATGCTGGGTTCTCAACGGTTTGTACGCACGTTTCCAGGACGCGCATATGCCTGAATTGCGGTGTCAATTCTCGTCACTGCACTCGAGGCGGCAACAGGTAGAGAGTGATAGCGAAGACAGCGTAAACCAATAACAGCAGAACACCGATGAACCAGGCCGACCGGCCACCGCTCGTAATGAACGCCGCGACAAGCGTGGCGACAAAGACCATCACCACCGCGCCGGACCAGAATTGCAGGTCCATCGGCGTGGGCCCGATAACGTAACTAAGAAGAACGAGCACAGGGCAAACGAATAACGCGATCTGGGAAGCGCTGCCGAGCGCAATCCCCACACTCAGGTCGAGCCGGTCCCTGCGCGCTGCCGAAAACGCCACCGCCATCTCGGCGGCGCCGCCTACGAGTGCGACAACGATGAACCCGACAAACGCAGAGCTCATCCCGAATGTCCCCGCAGCCTCCTGCACCGACTCGACGAAAATCTCGCTCACCAGCGCCACGAGCACCGTGACCACGGCTAGCGTGCCCAGGGCCAGTCCTATGGGCCATGCAGGTTCGCTTGCCTCGGCGTGCTCCGCGCTGGCAAAGATTTCGCGGTGCGTCTTAAGCGAGAACAACAAGCCCAATCCGTATCCGACGATGAGCAGCACGGCCAAGCTGACGCTGAGCTTCTGGGTCACCGCCGCGCCCACCACCAAGTCGGCTTTAGCGATCGCCGAAGGGCTCAGAAGCGCAATTGTGGCCAGTAAGAGCAAGCCTGCGTGCAGCCGGGCGGTGGCGCGGTTGTACTCCTGGACGCGGTGCCTGAGACCGCCGAGGAAAAAGGACGCTCCGAGCATGAAAAGCGTGTTAGTCACGATAGCGCCCGCTACGGAACCCTTCACGAGTGTGTAATCCCCGGCACGGAGGGCCGTCGCTGCGATGACCAGTTCGGTCAGGTTTCCCAACGTCGCGTTGAGCAACCCGCCCGCGGCGTCACCCGTCTTTTCCGCAACCGATTCGGTGGCGTGACTAAGCAATGCGGCGAGCGGCACAATCGCGAGCACTGAGAGGACGAACAGCAGCGTGTGCGCCGCGGGGGCGAGTTTCGCGGCTACCAATGCCACCGGCACAAGGGCCAGTAGCCAGAGCATGGGGTTGTGGCGGAGCTCCTTGAGCAGAGGGTTCATATTCCACCCGTTTCGGCTTTCGGCACCCAAAATTAGGACAATGGGTCAATGCGAGTAAAGGTGCTGACCAAAGTATCACGAGCAGCGCCGAGCTCATGAACAGCGCCCTGGACGTCCTGCCGATCCCGGTGCTCAAGGCTGCCCTCGGCGCCTACACGGCGCGCCGGATGTACCAGGCTAGCCTTGTTGCCGGCGCCGACCGCATTGGCCTGGACGGGCTCCCCGCGGGCACCGTGACCGAGAACCAGGCCCGAGACGCGGCTGAGAGGCTCCAGGCTCTCAATCAGCGCAACGCCGACGTCGCCACTCAAGCGAGCCAGGCCTTCAAGGCTTCTCAGAACAGCGCGGTAACGGCAGCGCCGGAGGCGCCCAGGCGGCTATCGCTCGCCGACCTGAAGGCTGCGGCACGGGTCCGGCGCACGGCGTAACCACAGTCGGTCTTGCAAGATCAGGAAGAACAGGGGCGTCCGGCTTCACAGTCGGTCTTGCATAACAGCGGGGTAACAGTGGCCGTCGCGCCACAGTACGTCCCTCAGAACAGGGGCATAACAGGGCTCTGGCGGCACAGTAGGTCCGTCAACTAACGGGGACAACGGCACAGTGTATCCATTTTAAACTGGGGGAACTGGATGAGCGAGCGTGGGGGAACTGGATGAGCGAGCGTGCCGTCCTGGGCCTTCCTACGAGGCCTGGAGAAAAACAATGACGGCAATCAGGGCCGTAATCCCTGGAAGGGCACGAAGGCACCGCCGTGGCGGAAAGCCAAGCCTCGGCAGGACCGCGGTAAGCTGCAGAAGGGGATCCTAGCGGCGTTTGAGAGCAAGCCCGCTGGCACGCGGCTGTCGACAAGCGATCTGATCCGGGCGGTATATCCGACCTTCACGAAGGATAGCAGGGAGCAGGAGATCGCGGTCTATGCATTCACGCGAGCGAGGCTCAGAGACGAGTGGTGCTGTCCTACCGAGGCAAAGTGTCGTAATTCACACAAACCAGTGTCCTAATTTGCTAAGATAGCGGACGAAGGCAGGATTTCCGCCTCGGGTCAGGCGGGGGCAATGACATACAAAATCCTAATGATAATTGCCCTGATGGCGCCGATTTTTTTGGTTGCGATCGGCGCGATGGTGCATGGGCCGTCTCACCGACACGCGCCTGAAAAGGGCGAATTGGGGCCGCTACCATAGGGTGGGGATGCTCAACCGATCGCGGCTATGTGCAGCGGTGATCCTCTTCACGGTCACTGCTTTTGAACATGCGCCCGCAGTCTGGCGGGGGCCGCCGCAAATACTTGCGGCACTCGATCCCGAGACTAGCGCTTGGGTTAAAGCCCTTAGAAACAAGTCCGGTGGTTCATGCTGTGACCAAGCTGACGGCTTCCCCATCGAGGTCGACGGCTGGGATATGGCCGGGATTGTCGACGACACATCCGCAATGACCGATTTGGAGGCCAGCTTGGCCAGGAGCGGCTATCGTGTTCGGCTGGCCGATGGCAAATGGCACGATGTGCCGAATTTCGCGCTGGTCGATCCGAAGACCAACAAGCTTGGTTATACTGTGGTGTGGCTAATTCCGGCGACCTTCGATATTCACTGCTTCCTTCCCGGAGCGGGGGGCTGAGAAAGCAGCAGCCCTTGCTCGTCATTCCCGTTTCGGCTAGGTGCTCCGTTCCCCACAGTTGCAATTCTCGCCCAGGCCGAAAAACCCCGACCTGACCCTCCCGCTAGCCCAGCCGATCACCCTCACCCCGCTATTCTAGTTTCGTGATGGCCCGCAAACGATCTAATCTTACGTTTGAACCGCACAAAACCGAGGACGGCACCGGGTACTACATTCTCGTGACCTGGCCCAGGGGCGTAAGTGCCAGCATTTATGGAACGAGTTGTGCCCGTTGTTGACGAGACAGGTCGTTGTGATAATTCCCTTTGATACATCTCGCTCCCCCTCCATAACACCGAGCAGTCCACGAACAGCATCATAAGGGACGAGGTTTCCGGGCGCATATGCCTTTACCGATCCGATTATCTTCACACATCCATTATCTTCACACATCCCATGCCGTGGCCGACGGCAATCACGTCCCGCCCGTAATCACCGGACCTGGGCGTTAGGATAACACCATCATATCCGGCTTTCTTGAATGCCCCGGCGACGAGTTCTTCCCATTGTCTTGCCGTCAGTCTGTACGCAAGCTCCCAATCCGCTGCCAACTGGCGAACTATCTCAACCCAAATTACGGACGTTGATTTGATAAGCACACCTTCATTGACGCTCTGCTCGGGGACGATGAGAGCGGAAGTGGTTAGAGTCGTCTTGAGCGCCGACGTCACAGTAGCATCGGCGGTCATACTCCCCGTTCCAGACATGGCGGCGACGGCTACGAACTGCCGCTGCCGAACATGAGCATTGATCGCTACCCGCGAAGCGTCATCAATGCCCTGAAAGCTGAAGGGAGGTAATTGCGGCAGGGGAGCAGCCAACTCGTCATCCCCGGCTAGACATCTCGTAAGCACCCCGAACCTTCTCAACCGGTTCCGCCAACTGCATCCACATTCGAGCGTATCGGAGGATCTCGGCTCGGTTCTCGAGGTCGTTCATGCATTCAGCCAGGGACAAGCACTCTAACGCCTTGGCTCGATATTCGTTGGCTGCGTTTCTCATAGGGAACTCCCATCTTCAGGGACTCTTTTTTTCGTTCCTTGGTGGGCGCCTGCACGGGAAGATCGGCCGGCTTGGCTCCCTTGAGGGTGCGATCCACGTATGAGGCCGAGCCCGAAAGATATCGGAGGGGTCGGGTCCGTAGCTCATTAGCGCGCCTTCGGCGGCCTGTCGCAACGTGTAAACCGTCGGCACCCGATGGTGTGCAGCCGATCTCATAATCACGTCGCGCGTGCGACGACGAAGGCGCGTCGGACTTTGTCCCGAATCCCAAGAACATGGACCCCATCTACCAGTCGTCAAGCAAGACCTGGGGCATTGTGCGGGACATTGCGCAGACTGCGGCGGTCGGCGGGGCCGGAGCGCGCGACCCAGGCGCCGCGTCGCAGGAGGCCACGAATCTGGGATTAATCCAACCTCACCGGAGAGATAGGCTCATCCGAGTGACTATTCG
>Ga0137372_10007523_pt1 | contig 10540 bp, 8 predicted proteins | sample SagtaG_6_FD_104911 | JGI IMG/M metagenome (GOLD analysis project Ga0137372, IMG submission 104911) | Vadose zone soil microbial communities from Sagehorn Ranch, Mendocino, California, USA - Sage1_R_60_16 metaG | ecosystem: Environmental > Terrestrial > Soil > Vadose zone | place: USA: California...
CCGGATTTATGAATGATTCTTCCATATTCGATTTGCTTTTCGGTTAAATTATTATTTTTATTTTCACTCAACTGCCTGCTTAATATTAAAATGCTGTTTAAAGGCGTACGCAACTCATGCGACATATTAGCAAGAAATTCTGATTTATATTGAGATGCATTTTCGAGTTCTCTTGCTTTTAGCACTAATGTTTGTCTTGCTAATTCAATTGCTTCATTTCTTTCTACTAACTCATTATTAATTTTTCTGAGTTCTTCTTCCTGAACTTTTAATTCTTCTTCTGACTTTTGTAATGTTTCTGCTTGCTGGGACAATTCTTCATTTGTTTTATAGAGGGCTTCCTGCTGGCTCATAAGTTCATCCTTTTGCTGACCTACCTGTTCCAGTAAATTCTTTACTTTTCTTTGTGATTGTGCCGACTGCAATGAGATAGCAATATTATTGGCAGCGACATCAAGAAAATTTAGTTGCTCGGGAGAAAAAGTTTTAAAAGTTCCTAATTCAATCACACCTATTATAGCTTCATTCTGCATTAAAGGGACATATACTATCTCACCGGGTTTTGCTTTACCAAGAGCAGATTCAATTGACCAGTAGTTTTCCGGTATATCTTTAATAACTGTAATAGTTTTACTATCAAATACAGTTGCAGCTAATGTATGTCTTTCAGAAAACGTTTTATTTAAATTACTATTGGTTGCAATAGACGCCACAAGTTGCAGTCCCGGAATACCGTCAATAATTGTATAAAATGCACCAGCCGGTAAGTGAAGATATTGTTTCAGGCTTTTTAAAATTGAGTTACATAATTCCGAAACAGTATTGTCACCTTGTGCAGCAGTAATCACCTGCGCCAAACCTGTTAATAACCAGTTCTTTTGATTTGTTTCAGCATTCAGGGCTTCCAATTCTTTAAGATTGGTTTTAATTTCTTTTTCTGCCTCTCTTCTTTTCACAAGTTCGCTAAGTGTAAAATAGATCAATATAAAAACAATTAACAGGGTCAATATAATATACACTATTAAAGTATAAGTAGCAGCTTTTAATAATGAGTGATTTGTCTCATTGCGTTCAGTGAGCAATTTATTTTCCTCAGAAATCATTAGTGAAATCTGTTTGCGTATTTTATCCAATTTGGATTCTTCCACCTTTGCTGTATTTGCCAATTCGTCAGCGGTAAATGTTTTGGATTTCGTAATGCCTTTAAGATATTCTAAAAGATCCATTGTATAGCCACGCAACACACTTGCATTTTGAAATTGAGTGGTATTGTCGCCCATTAATCTTTGCAGATCTGACAATTGAGTGGATAGTCTTACTGATCTGTCAGTATATGCTGCTAAGAAATTTGAATCATTGGTTATTCGATAAAACATGTTGGCGGAACTTGTTTGACCCATAGAAATCTGAACTTCCTGAATGCGGTTAATAACTTCATATGTATGATTAATCCATTCTTGTTCATTTGCCTGGGCGGTAAATGTTTTATAAGAAGTAAAGCCAATGAGTATCACAAAGAGTATTGCAAATCCAAACCCTATGTAAAGTCTTTTTGTAATGTTTAATTCCATAAATAATATTTACAACATGAAAGCCAATAGGCATTCATAAATAAAAAAATGTTGTGCGTTGTTTAGAAGTAACGGATTCTTTCTAAGCCAACAGACACAACAGTAAAACGAATTTCGAGAAAGTTTTCGAGTTTATCAAAACCAAATATTGTTTTATTCTTCTGAAATTGTAAACGTAAGGGAAATGTATGGCAGATTGGTTTTGTATTTTATAGCCATCAGCGAAAATTTTAATTCATAGTAAATATTTTCAAGGTTTAAGATAAGTGATTGCCAAAGGCAACAGAATATTTTCTGCGGACTGAAAGTTTCGCAGATTTCGCAGTGCGCTCTTATTTTGCAGATTAATAAACATTTTACCATTACAATTTCTATTTGTATTTTCATTATTGTTGCTCATTGTTTGGAACGTGCAAGTGAGTGACACAAGGGACGATGCCATAAAATGCAAAAGCTCACTACATAAAAAAATAAAAACCCTATGCTCGTAAAAACTTTTGGAAGTGCCGTATATGGAGTAGAAGCCATCACTATTACCGTTGAAGTGAATGTATGCAACGGGCAAAATTATTTTATCGTGGGCTTACCAGATAGCGCTGTAAAAGAAAGCCTTCAACGTATTGAAAGCGCAATTAAAACAAACAATTATTACATGCCGCGCACTAAGCTGGTAGTGAATCTTGCACCCGCTGATATTAAGAAAAGCGGCTCTGCATTTGACCTTGGTATCGCTATTGGTGTGCTTGGTGCGAGTGAACAAATTGAAGAACCCGAACGTTTGAACGATTATGTAATAATGGGTGAACTGAGTTTGGATGGAAGCATTCAATCTATTAAAGGCGCGCTGCCAATTGCAATCCAGGCACGCAAAGAGGGTTATAAAGGACTGATAGTTCCAAAAGTAAATGCACGTGAGGCAGGAATGGTAAATAATCTCTTGGTGTATGGTGTTGAACATTTGAATGAAGTAGTTGAATTTTTTAAAAATGAAAAATCGTTGGAACCTGTTACAGTGAATACACGTGAAGAATTTTTTCATTCGCAATATGAATTTGAAGTTGACTTCAACGATGTAAAAGGACAGGAAAATATTAAACGCGCATTGGAGATTGCTGCTGCCGGTGGTCATAATGCAATATTGATTGGTCCGCCCGGGGCAGGCAAAACAATGCTTGCAAAAAGATTGCCGACAATATTGCCACCATTAAGTTTGCATGAAGCATTGGAAACAACAAAGATTCATAGTGTTGCAGGTAAATTGCCGGAGAATAGTTCATTGGTAAGTAAACGTCCTTTTCGTTCACCACATCACACGATAAGTGATGTTGCATTGGTTGGTGGTGGTGGTATACCACAGCCGGGTGAAATTTCCCTGGCGCATAACGGTGTTTTGTTCTTGGATGAATTACCTGAATTTAAGAGAACAGTTTTGGAAGTGATGCGTCAGCCAATGGAAGAAAGAAGAGTAACTATTTCGCGTGCAAAAATTGCAATAGATTTTCCTGCAAATTTTATGTTGATTGCTTCTATGAACCCCTGTCCATGTGGTTTTTATAATCATCCGGAAAAAGAATGTACTTGCCCGCCCGGCGCCGTGCAGAAATATCTGAATAAAATATCAGGGCCGTTGCTCGACAGAATTGATCTGCATGTAGAAGTTACTCCGGTTGCATTTAGTGAATTGAGTAATACAAACAGCAAAGGAGAATCATCCTTTGCAATTCGTGAACGCGTTATTAAAGCAAGAGAGATACAAACGGAGCGGTATAAAGATAGCCCGGGCATGTATGCCAATGCGCAAATGAGCAGTAAACAATTAAGAACAATATGTGTAATCAACACTGCCGGTGAAGCTTTATTAAAACGTGCAATGGAACGATTGAATTTAAGTGCACGTGCTTATGACCGCATATTAAAAGTAAGCCGCACAATTGCTGATCTCTCAGGAAGTGCAGATATAAAAGCAGAACATCTTGCGGAAGCAATTCAATACAGAAGTTTAGACAGACAAGGATGGGCAGGATAAAATAAATTTTTGATTTACGATTGCAGATTTTAGATTTGGCGATGCCATTGAGTTAAAATTTGCAATTTTTTTATGAGCCAGGCTTAAGTTTTTTATGTCATCACTTCTTGCGTCGCACACTTTTACTTTTCTTTTCTATGGCGACAAATTTTTACTTTCATACTAAATATTCGCCTTATGAAAATTATATCACTACTATTGCCTTTAACTATTCTTGCAACTTTACATTCAAATCCGCAGGCACAATCTCCTTTCGATACAACCATGTATGGCCGCAATCCCAACGCAGCACATTATTTGACAACCCGTGGTTTTAAAATGTACTATGAAATCTATGGTAAGGGTGAACCATTGCTTATTATTCATGGCAATGGTGGCTCTATTAATAATTTTCTGTACCAGATTCCATATTTTTCAAAACAATATAAAGTGATCGTTGCTGATAGTCGCTCACAGGGTAAGTCTGTTGATAACAATGATTCTCTTAGTTATGAGATGATGGCTGATGACCTGAATGCCCTGCTTGATTCACTTAAAGTTGATTCATGCTATGTTATTGGCTGGAGCGATGGCGGCATTAATGGTTTGCTGCTTGCAATACATCATCCCGATAAAGTAAAGAAGCTTGCTGTGACCGGGGCCAATCTTTGGCCTGATACAACTGCTGTGAATTCCTTTGCATATAATTGGGCAATGACCTATAATAAAACATTTATCAAAAAAGAGGAAACAATGAAAGTAAAAAATGAAAAAAAATTATTCCATCTCTTGTCCTTTGAACCACATATTACTTTACAACAATTGCATACAATTAAATGTCCAACACTCGTTATTGGCGGCGATCATGATATAATATTACCGCAGCATACCATGCTGATCGCACAAAATATTTCAAAGTCATATTTATGGATTTTGCCAAACTCAGGCCACTCAACACCTATTTATTACAAGGATCAATTTAATCAGGTAGTTGATGATTTCTTTAAAAAATCTTACCGGAAAATTGAGGGATTTGGCATATTTGAATAAAAGGGCAAACTTATTTCAATTGATCGTTCACTACTCAACCACTCACTACTCACCCGTTATACTCTTTTTTTGAACTTTTTTATGCAGTGCTGCTGTTTCTGTCAATGCGGCGGAGCCGTACCACGGATGTAACTCCATTTCCAATTCTCCTGCTTTCACAGCGGGATCAGTTGCTGTTAACACTCTTGCTTCTTCAACTGATTCAACGTTGAAAATAAAGATGCCTGCAATTTTTTGATCGTCAAGAAATGGTCCGGCAACAATTAATTTGCCTTCATCAGCAAGCCGCTGAATATTTTTCAAATGTGCCATTTGTAATTGCATTCTTTGTGCCGAATCTTTTATTTCTGTTGGTCCCTTTTTTAAAAAAGCCATTACATACTTCTTCATACCATAATCATCAGCGCCAAGTTTTTCTGCCAGTACTGAATCATAAGCGCTGTTGTTTTGTGCAAGACAATTGATGCAAAATGAAATTGCTATGACGCATATTGATGTAAACTTGTTCATGTTAATTCACTTATTTAAATATAGAAAAGGAAACAGAATAAATGCGTAAAATATTTATGGCAGTTAAGCTTCTTATCCTGTATAAATATTATTTAAAAAATCTGATGATACCCAAATAATCCTCTCAACTCATTTATTTTAATTGCTCTAATACATTTTGAATGTCACGCATTCCCCAGTGTTCAACATATTTGCAATTGCGCAAACGAATAAAATCCATCACTTGTATAATCACCTTTTTACCTGTTGCTCAATGCCCATAAACTCGCCAAGATGCGTTCCATGAAAGGCTTTGTGTGTGGCAACCATATCTCCTTCCGCAACCTGCTCATATATTTCCACAACCAGATCAGGGAAGGCTTTTCGAAACATGTTTATTACCTGAATCATTCCATCAGCACTTTTTGAAACGCCTGCAGGAGCCGTGTGATTAATAACATTTGCATCAACGAGTTCATAGAATACATTTATATCTCCTCGCTCAATAAATTCTTTATTAAATCTTGTTACTATCGCTTTGTTTGCTTCCAGTTGATTATTCATATTATTCTCCTTTAACTTTTCTCAATAGATTCCGAAACAAGTTTGGAATGACGAAATTTGTCCAATAAAGTTCTAAAGGTACGAGAGTGCGACGCAACTAAAGCCCAATCTGTGTTTCAGGCCTCTGGCCCATAAAATAAAAACAAAAAAATCATTAACAAATCTTAATTAATAACCTGCTGCCATACCATCTTTTCTTGGATCGGATGCGCCATAATAAACTTTATTTACAGGATCATAACGGATACATTGATAACCTCCATAACTGCCGGGTTCCTGAAACCCTACTTTATGGCCCCATTGCATTAATGTGCGAATCGTTTCAAAAGAAAAACCTGATTCCAGATTAATAACACCAACGCCATTACTCTTTACTCCTGTAGGCTCAGAGGAGCCCTGGTGATCTATGCGTGGCGCATCACCGGCTTCCTGTTCGTTCATACCAAAATCAATCATGTTCATCAGCACCTGCACCTGCCCCAATGGCTGAAAGCCTCCGCCCATAACGCCAAAGCTCATATAAGGTTTATCATCTTTTGTAACAAATGCAGGAATGATTGTATGAAATGGTCTCTTGTGTGGCGCATAAGTATTATTCTTTCCCTCTTCAAGGGTAAAAAGTCTTCCGCGATTTTGCAATACAAATCCCAAACCATCGGGCAACATGCCCGAGCCGAAAGCAGAAAAATTGCTTTGTATCAATGAAATTATATTGCCTGCAGAATCCGCAACGGTCAAATAAACTGTTTCTCCATTTTTTAACAGTGTATCACCTGCTGTAAAATTATCGGATGCCTGATCCATTTTTATCAGCTTGCGCCTTCGTGCTGCATATTCTTTTGAAATCAATTTATCTACAGGCACTTTTGCGAAATCCATATCTGCATAATATTTTGCGCGATCTTCATAGGCCAGTTTTTTTGCCTCAACAAAAAGATGAATATGCTCAGCGCTTCCAAATTGAATTTTGCTGAAATCAAATCCTTCAAGAATATTCAGCATTTGAAGTACTGCAATGCCTTGCCCGTTCGGAGGCAGTTCCCATACACGATAGCCGCGATAAGTTGTGGAGACAGGTTCAACCCATGTTGATACATGATCCGCCAAATCTTTATAAGAAATAAAGCCATCATTTTTTTTCATAAAAGCTTCAATTGCTTTTGCAATATCTCCTTTATAAAAAACATCTCTTCCACCATCGGCGATTTTCTCTAATGAATTTGCCAATTGCGGATTGTTAAATATTTCGCCGCGTTGTGGCATTTTTCCATTGGGAAAATATGTATCAGCAATGTTTGGATATATGATATAATTCTTTTTGAGATCGGTCCAATAAAACGCAGCTTCATCTGCAAGAGGAAATCCGTTGCGGGCATAGTTGACAGCAGGTGAAAGAATTTCTTTTATGGAAAGATTACCAAACTTTTTATGCAGCTCAAACCACCCATCCACACAACCGGGAACAGAAACAGACAGAGGGCCATTGGCTGGTATTGATGCAAGATTTCTTTTTTTAAATTCATCAGGCGTGAGCGAATAAGGTGAGCGGCCTGATGCATTTAAACCATAGAGCTTATTTGTTTTTGCATCATACACTATTGCAAAAAGATCGCCACCAATTCCGCACATCTCAGGTTCAACAACGCCAAGCACTGCATTTGCTGCAATGGCCGCATCTACTGCTGTTCCACCTCTTTTTAAAATATCAATTGCTGCCTGCGTTGCCAATGGATGACTCGTGCAGGCCATGCCATGTTGCGCAATTACTTCAGAGCGTGTGGCGAATGTTTTTCCGGTAAGTCTGTCCTGGCAAAATATTTTTACGGATGCAAAAAATAAACAAGAGAAAAAAAAGATGAGTGATGTTATTCTTTGTTTCATAGTACAATATTCGTGGTTAAATAATTAAAAGGAAATTTACATCATTTAACTAAACGCTATTCACCAAACAGTGAACTGAAATTATTCTGCATGAAAATTCTTCAAAACATTTTTTTCATTTCAATTATCGGCTGATTTTTTGCAGGTATCAATAATAAACAGATTACTCCTGTTACTTCAAATCAAAACTATCACCTGCCGTAAAAATGCTTATTTGCAGATCATTGAATTTTATTAATCCGTTTGCAGTAATGTTTAAGTGGTCAGGATTTTTTATCAGCACAACCTGCCCTTCTCCTGCAACAGTTATCTTCCTCCGGTGAACGACGATGGCAGTAGCTTCGTCAATACCAATGCATGTAAAAGAAGGATGTTGTGCAAGAGCAGAAACAAGACGATTATAACGGCTTCGCACAATAAAATGCTGATCGATGATAACAGAATCAAGTAATCCAAGCCCTTCTTCAAACTCAATATTATTTATCCGCAACTTGTCAAATGTTTCATGATAGACCGTATCACTTGTTAACTGATTGCCGGTGATCATGTACCTGCTTATTACCGCTGCGCCTGCACTGGTTCCTGCGATAGTTGCGCCTGCATTGTATGCTTTGTGAATGGCATCGTACACAGGAGTATGCATCACCGCTTTCATAAAACGGCTTTGATCACCGCCTGTAATAAATATAAGTTTTGCGTGTTGCAAAGAATCAAGCCATTTCCTGTTGTTGATGTTGCTCTGCGTAAAATTGAGATAAGCAATTGTGTTACTGCATACCGTTTGCAGGTCTTTCTTTATATAATAAAATGATGAATCAGGTTCAGCGCTTGCCATAGGTAAGATAGCAATATAATCTTTGCTGGCTAATTGAGCTGTCGCAATCATTTGCTTCATTAGTTCCGGACTTCGGTTTCCTCCACCAATGATAAATAAATTTCCTGCAGGTGCTGTGCTTGTTTCCTGTGCAAATGATGAAAAGAAAAAAATACAATAAAAGAAAAAGATGAGTGAGCATTTTATATTCCTGCAAATATCTGCAACGTAGGTTAGTTGTTCTCTGTTGTTACTGAATGAGGTGCTGTTTTTCATTTATCATTATAAGGATAAATGAAGTTAATATGTTAAGATGAATTGCAAATCGCAAGTTTTTTTTGTACCGAGCTCATAACCACATATTGATCATTCGTTGCGTCGCACTCTTGTATAATTTAATGTGTGGCGGCAAATAAGTACCCGCTATATAGTGAAGGGACTTCAATTGCAGTTTTTTAACATACTCGTAAATCATTAATTTCTATAAAACCAATCTTGTCAGCAGTATCTTAATATCATCGTTATTATAGTTCACGAATTTATCAACCACCTTTCTCTTCCTGTAAATGAAAATGGTGTTTTTAATTTCAGCGTTATTATTGAGCTTATATTCTTTCACTCCCTCAGATTCTGCAAGTGTTGGAATAAATGCGACGCCGCAATGCTGAATCTGATGTCGCATAGCTCCGTCTGTTAATCTTTGTTCAACAACATTAAGATTTGCTTTTTCCGTGTTTGTGTAAATAGCAAACACTCTTAGTTTATCAAAGCCATTATCAGCAATTTTATTATCCAGATTTTTAAGCAACGCCCACATTTGTGTAAGATCCCTGTTATTCCAAAACATAAGCACGCCCTGACCATAACCGTAACTGCACATAGGACATTTTCTCTTTCCTTTGTCAGGACCAGAAACAAACTGAGGATCAAATGCAGGACAATATTCTCCTACCGATAAACCTGATTTATATTTTGTATTATCCCTTGTTGGGTAGTTTGGTATATGCAATCCTAAAACAATATTTCTTTCTGCTACCTGCATGCCATTTTTATTTTCAATCATTACTATTCCGTTACCACCGCGGTTTTCCTGTTTCTTTCTCATCTCACCTGTGAGCAAAGGATCATCATCAAAAACAACTTCATCAATAAAGTATTCATTCATGCCCGGCTCTTTTACTGTTATATGGATATGCGCAGGAATACCTCTGTTGGGATAAGGTGCTGGTCTGATCGTATAAAGAGCATAATGACCTTTACTATCAGTTTTGATCCACCCACGAATATGTCCATCCCTTTTTGATCTTGCATCCTGGCTGGGTAAGGGTGAGTAATACCCGTTATTATCGGTATGATGATAATAAAGAATAATATTTTGTGCCGGCGTTTTGCCATCAAGCTTATACACTGTTCCATGTACCAGTAATTTTTGCCCCGGTTCATTCCATGCAACACTTGTATCAACAGATGGAATATTGTCAGGCATGCCTGCATACATTATTTCACATCCATCGCAGCCACCACCAACAATACCGCTTGAATGAGTTGGTTGAATAGTATCCAGTAACGCTGCAAGTTGTTGCTTGTTGTTTGGCTGGTTGCTGCAGGAAATAAGTAATAGCATCAATGCAACTGAGTTAAAGAAAATCGTTTTCATACTGATAATTTTTATTGAAATTACTATTGCCCAACCCGGATACGTAAGTATTTACAGAAGATGTATTGTTTTGCTGACAATATGCGTTTTGTCAGTCATTTTATACACAACATGTAAATGTGTAGCAATAGCAAATAGTGTAATTACATTTGTTGTATGAATGCTGCCAGTAAAATATTTTGGAAGTATAAGCTTGATCATATTCTCTTCTGGACAATTACTATCATATTTCATGTTTATAACCGCAATTACCTTATTTCAAAAGCGGGATGGGATCAATTCATACTGGAAATATTGATAAGAAACGGATTGCTGGCTATAATTATTTATATAAATATTCTAATATTAATGCCAAGATTTTTTCAAACAAAAAAATATGGCAGTTTTCTTTCACTGATACTTTTGCTTTTAATTTTTTACACAGTCATCAAAAATCTCCATGATGCATATTTGAATGCCCGGTTTGCTTTTTCCACAACGCCCAATTTTTTTAAATACACTTATTATAG
>Ga0137372_10007525_pt1 | contig 10539 bp, 9 predicted proteins | sample SagtaG_6_FD_104911 | JGI IMG/M metagenome (GOLD analysis project Ga0137372, IMG submission 104911) | Vadose zone soil microbial communities from Sagehorn Ranch, Mendocino, California, USA - Sage1_R_60_16 metaG | ecosystem: Environmental > Terrestrial > Soil > Vadose zone | place: USA: California...
GGCAGCGGCATATTGCCGACCTCGGCCATGCCGGGGTATCCCTTTGGGCCGCAATTCTTGAGCACCATCACACAGGTCTCATCTATGTCGAGTGCCTCGCCGTTAATGCGTGCATGAAATTCTTCAATATTTTCAAAAACGACTGCGCGCCCGCGATGTTGCAACAGCTGCGGGCTGGCGGCCGACAACTTGATTACCGCTCCGTCTGGCGCCAGATTCCCGCGCAGAACGGTAATTCCCGCATTCGGTTTGAAGGGGCTCGCAAATTCGTGAATGACTTCGCGGTTCCAGCAGGGAGCTTCGGTGACGTTCTCCCAAATGGTCTTGCCGTTCACGGTCAATGCATCACGATCGAGTGCGCCAGCTTGGCCCAGCTCGCGCAGAACCGCAGGCAGTCCTCCCGCATAAAAATAATCTTCCATCAGATATTTTCCTGAAGGCTGCAAGTTCACCAGGCAAGGCAAGTCGGAGCCCAGACGCTCGAAATCATCCAGGCACAGGGAAACGCCAATACGTCCGGCGATTGCAATCAGATGAATAACAGCGTTCGTGGAGCCGCCAATGGCGGCATTGGCGCGAATCGCGTTTTCAAACGCCTGTCGAGTGAGGATTTTTGCGATACCAAGATCTTCGTGGACCATCTGCACAATGCGCCGACCGGTCATCTCAGCCAGCGTATTGCGGCGTGCATCAACGGCTGGGATGGCAGCGTTGCCGGGCAAACTCATGCCGAGCGCTTCAACCATGTTGGCCATGGTGGATGCGGTGCCCATGGTCATGCAGTGGCCTTTAGAGCGGTGCATGCAGCTCTCGGCGGCAAAGAAATCTTCTTCGCTCATCTCGCCTGCGCGAAGCGCTTCCGACATCTGCCAAAGCCCCGTGCCCGAACCTACATCCTGGCCGCGGTATTTTCCGGACAACATGGGTCCGCCAGAGACGCCGATCGTGGGAAGACCGCAGGACGCCGCTCCCATCAGCAGCGACGGGGTGGTCTTGTCGCAGCCCATAAGCAAGACCACGCCATCAATAGGATTACCGCGTATGGATTCTTCGACGTCCATGCTGGCGAGATTGCGAAACAGCATTGCAGTGGGCCGAAGCTGCGTTTCGCCTAAGGACATCACCGGAAATTCCAGGGGAAAGCCGCCGCTCTCCCACACTCCACGCTTTACGAACTCGGCAATTTCGCGAAAATGCGCGTTGCACGGCGTGAGCTCAGACCACGTATTGCATATGCCAATGATGGGACGCCCATCGAATAGATCGTGTGGCCAGCCCTGGTTCTTCATCCAACTGCGGTACATAAAGCCTTCGCGGTCGCGACGACCGTACCATTCCTGGGAGCGGAGTTTCTTCATGGGATTACAATGTCAAAGATTTTAACCGCAAAGTTCGTTAAGGACGCGCAAAGGTCACAAAGAAAATCGTTTAATAAGGAGACAGAAGTGAACAACAGATTCCTGACGCAGGCTAGGCTATGCATGAGGCCGGTTCTTTTGAGTCTCTTTTTGTTGCTGTTAGCTTCAAAGGTTTGGGCGTCGTCGCTAAAAACCAGCAAAGCGCTGCAAATCTACTTTGTGGACGTTGAGGGTGGGCAGGCAACGCTATTTGTGACTCCGGCGGGACAGTCGCTGCTGATTGATACCGGATGGCCGAGCAATGACGGCAGGGATGCCGATCGTATCGTGTCTGCAGCCAAGACGGCTGGCGTGAAGAAAATTGATTACGTCCTGCTAACGCATTTTCATACCGATCATGCCGGCGGGGCACCGCAACTGGCGGCGCGTATTCCAATTGGCACGTTCATTGATCATGGCGACAATCGCGAAGGCACCGATGGCCCGACGGTTGAGGCTTGGCAGGGCTATCAGAAGCTGCTGGCTTCGGGAAAATATAAGAGAATCACCGCGAAACCTGGCGATGTGATGCCTATCAAAGGAATGCAGGTCACAGTTGTGAGCTCGGACGGTGCGGTTATTGACAGGCCAGTGCCTGGGGCTGGACGGGATAATCCAGGGTGCAAGGATGCTGAACAATATCCCGCTGACAAGACAGAGAACTTGCGATCTGTGGGGACGTTGATCAGGTTTGGGCGACTGAGAATTCTTGATCTAGGCGATCTAACGAAAGACAAAGAGATGGAGTTGATGTGCCCGGTGAACAAGCTGGGTGACGTTGATATTTATATCGTTTCGCATCACGGGTGGGCGCAGAGCAGTAGCCCGCAACTGGTGAATGGAATTGATTCTCGGGTTGCGATCATGGACAATGGCGCGAAGAAGGGCGGGACACCTTCGACGTGGGACATCATCAAGAAATCGCCACACCTTGAAGATTTGTGGCAACTGCATTTTTCCGAAGAAGGCGGGCCGGCGCACAATGTTGCGGATGAGTTCATCGCGAACCCGCAGGGCCCTGATGCTGGAAAATATCTGAAGCTGACGGCTTTTGGCGATGGCAGCTTGGATGTTTTCAATTCGCGCACACAAAAAACAAAGCATTACGCTGCGCGCTGAAATTCTGTTTGCGCTCACTCAGACGATAAGAGCGCCTTTGTTATAATCGAGTTTGTCGCGCTTGGACTAGCCTCACGTTTTACGCAGGTTTTGCAGCTTTCGCGGAAGTGGTGGAATTGGCAGACACACCATCTTGAGGGGGTGGCGCCGAAAGGCATGGGGGTTCAAGTCCCCCCTTCCGCACCATAGATTTCCTAATTAAGGTATCCGAGATCTCATGATTACACTCATTACTATTGTTCACGTCTTCGTTTGCCTCTTTCTTATCATTGTCGTCCTACTGCAGAGCGGCCAGAGCGGCGATATTGCCGCCGCCTTCGGAGGGATGGGCAGCCAAACTGCCTTCGGCCCGCGAGGAGCGGCGACGGTGCTGACTAAGGCGACTACTTGGTGCGCCATCATCTTTATGGTGACCTCGATCACGCTGTCGGTTCTGGCTTCGCGCAAGAAGGGGCCAGGGTCGGTGTTGCAGGGCGTAGGGTCGTCTCAGAGTGCTCCCGCAAAGCCTGCGAATCCGCAGAAGTAATTTGGCCGCTGGCCGGTGGTCCTAAGGCCAAAATCCTCATGATCCACGAAATCCTGCCGGTTGGGCCACTCCAGTGCAACTGCTCCATCATCGGGGATGAGACCACGCGTGAGGCGATGGTCATTGACCCAGGAGATGAGATTGCGGATGTCCTCGGGATCATTGCCAAACACAACCTGCAAGTGAAGCAGATCGTCATCACCCATGCGCACATCGATCACGTGGGCGGTGCGATGAAGCTGCGGGCTGCCACCGGCGCGCCCATTCTTCTCAATCACAACGACTACACCCTGCTGAAGATGCTTGACCTGCAAGCGGCGTGGATCGGAATGGCATCTCCCGGGAAAGTCGAGATTGATCACAGCATTGCGGAATCAGATAAAGTTCAGGCAGGCACCCTGGTTGCGACTGTACTGCATACTCCTGGGCATACAGAAGGCAGCATATGCCTTTACTTTCCGCTTGAGAAGAGGCTGATTGCCGGGGACACGCTGTTCGCAGGCAGTATTGGACGAACAGACCTGCCGGGTGGATCGTTCGACAAGATCATTGAGTCTCTGCAGGGCAAGCTCCTTGCCTTGCCGGATGAGACCATCGTCGTTCCGGGACACGGGCCGGGAACTACAATCGGAGAAGAACGGGAGAGTAATCCGTTCTTGAAAAAGCCGTGAGATACGTAAGTAAGAAGTAGCCACCTCTCGCAAACGCGGCGAGGAAGTGGGGCGCGCCATTTTTGCAATACTTCCTAATTTTCATACCACTCCTATTTGCTGGGCGTGTGCTCGAAAGGAAGTTTCAAGTAGCGGACCTTATCAATCTCGATGACCAGAGCGATACGGTCTTCGGGTCCTCGCATCGGAAATGGTTTGCCGGTGTATCGGACGGAAATCGCATCCAGAATTTTCAAATCTGAATCTGGGCGTTGCTCGACAACGCGGCCGCGCAGCTGTGCCTCCATATAAGGGTCCTTGAAGTCGATCATAGAAAGGGCGACGCGCGGATCGCGCCGAGTGTTTCGCGCTTTGAGGGACTTTCCGCCAGTAGCAATCATCAGCCGGTCTCCGTCGCGACCCACCCATACTGGGGTGCTATGCGGCGATCCATCCTCCATCAGCGTGGCTAGATGAGCAAAGTTCGCACGATCAATGAGCTGTTTTACGTTATCGGGCAGAGTTGCGGGCATTGTTCTTGTCTCCATCAAGGAATCGTAACGCAGCGGCAGCAGAGGCTCAGAATCAGATGGCCTGAAGCATTCGCGAGATGCCTTCGCGAAATACGGACTCGGGCGTTATCAAGCTGAGGACGAGATATCCGTCGGTTGGGAAATCGTAAAAATGCCCGGGATGAACAAGAACTGACTTCTTCTGGAGCAGTTCGACGGCAAGATCTTCATCCGATCGGGTAACTGGCACGCGCAGGATTGCATACCATCCACCTTGTAATGCCAGACGTGTGCAGGATTTCTGCTTCGCCAACTGCTGATCAAGTTCTGAAACATTTGTTCGGATGCGACGCATCAGCTGCGCCTGGATATGGTCCCTTTGCTTGAGCAGAACGTCCGCCGCCAATTGCACGGGCGCGCTGACCGACAGGTACGTGTCTGCAATTATTTCTAACCGGTGCATGGCTTCGGTGGTTTCCTTCTGCGTGCCGCTGACTGCGATCCAGGCCAGCTTCATCTGCGGCAGAGCGGAGATTTTCGAGAGCCCGCTCAAGGTGAATGTCAAAGCTTCATCATTCGTTGTGAAGCTTCTGGGTTGATTTGCATCGTGGGCGTAATCAAGGAAGACTTCATCCACAATCAGGCTGAATTCGTGTTCGCGGCAGAGTTGATTGAGTTGGGCTCGCTCCTCAGGACTTACGTATGCCCCGGTTGGATCGTTTGGATGGAGGAGAACAATGGCGCGGGTCTTTGCAGTGAGAGCCTGCTCGAGAGCCGGAAAATCAATCTGCCAGCCGTGGTCGTAGATCACTGGGTAAGGTACCAGCTTCACGTCCTGCAGATCGCCCAGAAAATCGAACAGTGGATAGCTCGGCTTCGGAACCAGGACTTCGTCTTCGGGGTTGCAAAGGAGCCGGAAGACGTAGGAATAGCCTTCGCTGGTGCTGGTGGTGAGAACAATATTCTCTGGATCGATTTCGCGGGCGGGGGCGCCCGCGCCACATTTGTAGTACTCCGCTACGGTCTCTCGGGAGCAGCGCAAGCCTTTCGGTTGGGGATCGTAATCGAGGGATTTGGGATTTCTGAGTGCATCAAGAATGGCGTTTTCGTCGTAGTCAAAACCAGCGCGCGTGGGGTTTGAGACGGTGAGATCGAGAACTTCCCTGCCCTCGCGCAGGACTTTCTGATGCGCGAGAGTAAATCGGTTGGGCGTGAGTTTCCAGTCCGTGCGGCGGGAAAACATGATGAAGATAATAGCGAATAATGGCCTAGGGGCTGGCGAGGTACACGAATCCATGGCTTGACCCGGCCACTAAAATATGTATATACTTTACGTATATACATTAGCTGGGAGGTCCGAAGTGGCGACAGCAAAAGTTTTTCGTTCTGGCAATAGCCAGGCACTCCGGTTGCCGAAGCAGTTCCGTTTAAAGAGCAAAGAGGTGGAGATTTTTAGGCGTGGGGAAGAAATTGTCTTGCGGGAGAAAACGGGAAACAGGGCCCGTGCAGTAGGTGTGCTTGCGGGCCGGCCGGAGGAGTTTGAAATTCCTGGCCGCGAGAACGATCCTCCACAGAAACGCAAAGGATTGTAATGGAGCCGCGGTATTTGCTGGACACAAACATCTGTATCTATGTCCGGCAGAAACGCTCGCCGGACCTCTTGCACCGGTTTGAAAAGCTACGTCCTGGGGAGGCAGCGATCTCAGTGATCACGTTTGGAGAACTGCTCTTCGGTGCAGAAAAGAGCGCTCATCGAACCGCCTCTCTCGAGCGTCTGCGGGAATTACAAATATTCTTATCCGTCCTTCCCCTTCCTGAGGCCTCTGCCGGAAATTACGGAAAGATTCGTGCCGAGCTCGAATCGAAAGGCCAGATAATCGGCAACAATGACTTGTGGATTGCTTCGCATGCGCTCTCGTCAGGCTTGATTCTGGTTACGAATAATGAGCGCGAGTTTAGGCGCGTTAGGGGACTACGGACGCAGAACTGGGCGACTTAACTTTTTCTGTGGTTCGGCTCTATCGTGCTGCGCAGGAATCCTGCGAACTGCTTCACGTCGCTAGCGGTCGTGTCCCACGAGCACATCCAGCGCATGACAGAGCTCTTTTCATCCCACATATAAAAAAAGTACCGCTTTTGAAGCTTGGCGATGGCTTGGTGGGGTATATAGGCGAAAACTCCGTTAGCTTCCACCTCGTAAACAGTCTTGACCTGTGGAATCTTGCTGAGTTCACGCTTCAGCAATTGCGCCATGCGGTTGGAATGCTGGGCGTTGCGCAGCCAGAGATCGTTTTTAAGTAAAGCCTCAAACTGGGCCGAGATGAAACGCATTTTTGATGCAAGCTGCATACCTTGCTTGCGGTAGAACTTGAAATCCGTAATACCCACTTCTCGCAAAACCGGCGAGAAGTGGGGCACCCCAGTTTTCGGCACTGCACTTTGTGGCGAAGCGGTAGGGAAAAACACCACTGCCTCAGCGCCCATCGCACCGTTCTTGGTCGCGCCGAAGGAAAGCACGTCCACACCGAGATCGCGAGTTGCCTGGCGCAGGTTTAACCCCAAAGAGGCAGCCGCGTTGGCAATACGAGCTCCGTCCACGTGGAGAAACATATTGTGGTCATGTGCGAAGCGCGCCAACTGCCTAATTTCGTCTGGTTTGTAAACCGTGCCTACCTCAGTGGCTTGAGTGATAGAGATTACGCGGGGTTGAACGTGGTGCTGGTCGCCGATGCCGTGGTATGCAGAATGCACTGCCTCGACGGTCAGCTTGCCGTCATTTGTGGGAAGTGGAATCAGCTTGCATCCTGTGAATTTTTCGGGTGCGCCGCATTCATCTACATAAATATGGGCGGATTCGGCACAAATAACGGCGTGGTACGAGTTCGTAAATGCCTTTAGGCTAAGGCAATTAGCGGCAGTGCCGTTAAATACGAAGAAGACCTCGATGTCCTTGCCGAAGTGACGTTTAAAGAGCTTTACCGCGGATTCGGTGTAGGGGTCATCTCCATAACCGACGACATGGCCCTGGTTCACGGCGGAGATCGCCTTGATGACCGCGGGATGGACGCCCGCATTGTTATCGCTGGCAAAGCTGCGAGTCGGCTTCATGGGGGACAATGTAGCACGGGGACGTGCGGCGCCCCGGCTCGCTTGGACGGCTAAGTCAGGGTTGGTTGGATTTCCGTATCGGAGTTCGTCCGGGCAGGACCGGCGAGACGCCTGTCCCACGCGTGAGTGGAAGATTTGAATCTCGCGGAAACGCGGTTTAATCTAAGTGACAAAGTTCGGTGCTGCCTGGAAATGCCGTCTGCCTTGCTATCGTCATACCAGCTCACCTCGTCCAATCACAAAAGAGGATTGCCCGATGGTTAAACGGATGTTCCTGATGCTGGCTGTGGTGCTGGCGATCGTCGCCGGCCTGGCGTTTGTAAAGTACAAGCAGTTTGAAGGTTTCAAGGCACAAGGGGCGAGTTTTGCGCCGCCTCCAACGGCAGTTACCACGATTGTTGCCAAGCGTGAGACGTGGCCGTCCACTCTACAAGTCATCGGAACTGCCGCCGCCATCCAAGGCGTAACCGTGAGCGCCGATCTGCCGGGCACCATCGATAAGATCCATTTCGAGTCCGGCAAAGCGGTCCAGGTGGGCGACGTATTGGTTGAGCTTGACACTCGCCAGGAACGCGCTCAATTGGCCGCAGCTCAGGCCGACTGGGACCTTGCCAAGATCAACTATGAGCGCCAAGAAAAGTTAGTTGCGCAAGGCGTGGTCGCCCGCACGGAATACGACAATGCCTCGGCTCAGCAAAAGTCAACCGAAGCCCACGTCGGAGAGATCAAGGCTACGATCGAGCGGAAGACGATCCGGGCGCCTTTCTCGGGAATTCTCGGCATTCGCCAGATCAATCTTGGGCAATACCTGGCGGCCGGTCAGGCCATCGTTTCGTTACAGTCGGTCAATCCGATTTATGTGAACTTCGGGGTGCCGCAACAGCAGTCTTCGCAGGTGCGAATCGGCGGGACGCTACGGATGACAAGCGATGATATTCCGGGAGTTCAATTCGCGGGACGGGTTACGGCATTGGACTCAGTGGTGAATGAAGCCACGCGGAACCTTCAAGTGCAGTCGACTCTTACGAATCCGCACGGCAGATTGCGTCCTGGAATGTTTGTTCAGGTGGAGCTTGGACTAGGCGCGAATCGTCAGATCATCGCCCTGCCTGCATCTTCCATTAACTATGCACCGTATGGCAATTCAGTCTATGTAGTCACGGACGTGCAAGATCCTAAGAGCGGCAAGACCTTCCGTGGTGTGCGCCAGCAATTCGTCAAACTCGAGGGCTCGCGCGGAGACCAGGTGGCAGTGGTTTCCGGAGTCAATCCCGGCGAAGAAATCGTCACGTCAGGGGTGTTCAAGCTGCGCAATGGGGCTCCGGTTCAAGTCAACAATTCAGTGCAACCACCCAACAATCCAAAGCCCAAGCCTGAGGACAGCTAATGAAGTTGACCGATCTCTTCATCCGGCGGCCGGTTCTTGCGATCGTCGTCAACCTGGTAATTCTGATTGCCGGGTTGCAGGCAATTCGTTCGCTGAGTGTCCGGCAATACCCCCGCAGTGACATTGCCGTGGTGTCAGTGCAAACGGTGTACGTCGGTGCTAATGCCGATCTGGTGCGCGGATTCATCACCACGCCGCTGGAGCGCGTGATTGCGGCCGCTGATGGCATCGACTACATGGAGTCAACCAGCGCGCAGGGGTTGAGCACGATCAATGTGCACCTCAAGCTGAACTACGACACCAATGCCGCGCTGACCCAAATTCAAGCGAAGGTAGCGCAGGTGAGAAACGATCTGCCACCCGAGGCAGAGGCGCCAATCATTGATCTGCAGACCGCAGATACCCAGTTTGCGGCGATGTACATTGGCTTCTCCTCAACTGATCTAGATAGAAATCAAATCAGCGATTATCTAGTCCGCGTAGTGCAACCGAAACTGAGCGCGATCAGCGGCGTACAGCGTGCCGACATTCTCGGTAACCGCAACTTCGCAATGCGGCTCTGGTTGAAGCCGGATCAAATGGCTGCGCGCAATGTTTCTCCCTCCGATGTGCGGGATGCGCTTTCAAAGAACAACTATCTCTCTGCTCTCGGAAGCACCAAAGGCTCGGCGGTTTCAGTAAACCTAGTAGCAAACACCGACCTGCGAACCGCCGACGAATTCAAGCAAATGATCGTGAAGCAGCAGAACGGTGTTGTGCTCCGGATGGGTGAAATCGCCGACGTCCAACTCGGCGCCGAGAACTACGATTCGGACGTGCGCTTCAACGGACAGCAGGCCACGTTTATGGGCATCTGGGTACTGCCCACAGCGAACTCGCTGGACGTAATCAAGAGCGTGCGCGCGGCGCTCCCTGCAATTCAGGAGCAGTTGCCTACAGGCATCAAGCTGGGGATTCCATACGATTCCACCGCGTACATCCAGGACGCGATCAATGAGGTGCTGCACACGCTGGGCGAGACCCTCCTGATCGTAATCTGCGTGATCTTCCTATTCTTGGGATCGTTCCGGTCGGTGCTAATCCCCGTCGTTGCCATTCCGATCTCGCTCATCGGCGCGGTGTTTATCATGCTGGCGGCTGGTTTCACCATCAACCTGCTGACGCTGCTGGCCATTGTGCTGTCAGTCGGTCTAGTTGTAGATGACGCCATCGTGATGGTGGAAAACGTTGAGCGCCACTTGCAACTCGGCGCAACTCCAATGCGCGCGGCTCTCGATGCAGCCCGCGAACTGGTAGGACCGATTATTGCCATGACGATCACCCTGGCGGCCGTATATACGCCAGTGGCGATTCAAGGCGGACTGACGGGAGCTCTGTTCCGTGAATTCGCATTCACGTTGGCCGGCGCTGTGATTGTTTCCGGCATAGTGGCTTTAACCCTATCGCCAATGATGGGCTCGAGGCTCCTGCGGGAAGGCGATGCGGACCGCGGGTTCGCTGGCGTGATCAACCGCACTTTCGACCGCTTCCGCAACTTCTATACACGGTTGCTCGCTGGGACGCTGCAGTATCGTCCTGTCGTGCTTACGCTTTGGGTCATTGTGGTGCTGCTGATTGTTCCCTTCTACATGTTCTCGCAGCGGGAACTGGCTCCAGCGGAGGACCAAGGGGTCGTCTTCGGAGTGATCCAATCATCGGCAAACTCGACAATTGATCAGACAAACCTTTTCGCGCAACAAGTGGAAGGCGTCTATCGCTCGTTCCCGGAAAACGGGGGCACGTTCCAGATCACGCAGCCCGGCGGCGGCTTCGGCGGCATGGTTACCAAGCCATGGAGCGA
>Ga0137372_10007531_pt1 | contig 10537 bp, 12 predicted proteins | sample SagtaG_6_FD_104911 | JGI IMG/M metagenome (GOLD analysis project Ga0137372, IMG submission 104911) | Vadose zone soil microbial communities from Sagehorn Ranch, Mendocino, California, USA - Sage1_R_60_16 metaG | ecosystem: Environmental > Terrestrial > Soil > Vadose zone | place: USA...
CCAGCTCCGGCAGGCCTCGGCAAGCGTGATGCAGGAAGCGTGTAGCTTCTTCCGCCGCGTACGCCATCTGAAAATTCCGCACATAAAAGGAATTGATTTGAGGGAAATAGGAGCAGCCCCGCTCGTCAACGCCGAGGAAAGCAGAATTCATTCCCTGCTCCGTTAAGCCACTGGATAGCAGCATTCGCCGCAATGTGGAATCCGGCTCACCGCTGTAAACCTCGGGCATCAAGTCCACCAGAAACTTTGGTTGGGTGCCGTTGCGCGAAGAGTAGCGGTTGATATCGAGAAAGCGGATCAGGCTGTCAATCAGGTTGTAAATTGTCGGCGCGACGTCAGCGCCGCCTTCATCGCCGCGTCTCCACCGGCTCAGGTGGAGCCGGTAATTCTCGTATTTCTCCAGCGGAGTTGAGTTGAAGGCGCAGACCACACCATCCGCCACTCGTACTGCGTCGACATGATCGCTTTTTTCCCCAGCAGCTTGCCAATAAAGTGCATCCACGTTCTGGAGAACGGTGACCGTTCGCTCGCCCGGCATTTGTTCGTCGAGTGTACGCGGAAGATGTCCGGGAGCGAGATGCGATTCCCCGAAAAACACCAAAATTGCGGCGTTAGGATGCGCTTGACGGATTTCCCCAATTTTGTGAACAGCATGCCGATCCCGCACGCCGATCTTACGCAGGTCTTCACGCGGCATACAATCGAGCCCATAGATGGCTTCCGCATGCTCGCGCGCAGTGACCAGCAATTCGTAAAATGGCGCCCAATCATAGCCCCAGTCGAAATCGAAACGAATGCGCTTCCGCAGTTCTGCTTCACTAATTTCGCGACGCCACCATTCGTCAAGTATGTGCTGGTCTCGGGCAAAAATGGTTTCCACGCCGAGGACTACCGGACGATCTCCGGCAAGTGCCCGTGACTCCAGCAGAGTCGCGGCAAACTGCTGCGCGGATGGAAGGGCGTGATAATCGCCAATCAAAACGACATCCGCTACGGCGACCGTCGCAATTAGCTCATCCCGACTGATCACCGACTGATAGGACCGGAATGCGCGGGTGAAGTCCTGAAGATACTTGCGGCGCCCGTTGTGGTCATTGGCTCCGATTTCCCGCTGCACACCTGCCAGCGCGTGACGCTGCGCTTCGGTGCGTCGCGATAGCAAGGTGTTTGCCATTCTGTTGCGCCGCCGTACTCGGTGCCGGTTGAGAGGGTGCCCTCGCGCCTGCCTTTGCCGCTTAGCTTGACTTGCGCTCCCCGCGCTCCCTATGCTCAATCTCCGGCTCAAAGCCCGCTTGGGAGCACATACTTGCCTGATCAACCGCCGCAAAACTTGACCATCGCCACCACCGGCGCGAGCGGAGCGTTGTTTCTCAAGCACCTGCTGCTCACCGTCGAGCACGACGAGCGGATCGCTACCGTCAACTTCATCGCCTCCGACAGCGCTCTGCGCGTCATCGCGGAAGAACTTGAACTCAAAGGCCGCAGTAAGCTGCTTGCTCAACTCCTGGGCAAGCCATCCCGAAAAATCAAAGAGCAATCGAATGCCAACATCGGCGCGAACGTTGCCAGCGGTTCGTATCCGGCGGACGCGATGATCGTCATCCCGTGCAGCGTCGGAACACTCGCCCGCATTGCCAACGGCATCGCCTCGCATCTCATTGAGCGCGCCGCCGATGTGTGCCTCAAAGAAACACGCCCGCTGGTTCTATGCGTCCGCGAGACGCCGCTCAACAAAATTCACATTCGCAACATGTACCGGGCTGCCGACGCGGGCGCGACTATCTTCCCGCTGATTCCCGCCTACTACTTCCGTCCCGCGACCCTCGACCAAATGGCACAGGAATTCGCCAACCGCGTGCTTGCCCACCTCGGCCTACCGCAGGCGGACGCGTATCGCTGGAAGGGCTGACGTGCGCTCAAAATCTTCTACTTGGGTGAGATTAGCTGGTTCTGGGGTAAGGCTAGTCTATGGCGCTACAAGCATGAGCGGCGAGATGACGAGCGAACATGTACTAGCGGAGAGTGAGTCTATTTACCTTCAATTGATCTCGGGTCTCTGCCTCACTTCTTACTTGCGAGATTTGCCAGCTTCTGCGACGAGCCGGTTACCTCCGCCCGAAACTTGGCAGCCTGCGCCGGTTTGTTCAGTGCATCGTATTCTTCTTCGAGATCTGTCCGCGCCTTGCTGAGCCAGTTCGCTGGCGGATTGGTCTGTTTCATCAGAAGCTCATATCCGGCGCGGATTTCGCTTTCTGCCGCTGAATAACGGCGTTGCCGGAGAATCGCGCGCCCGAGCCTGACCCGCGCGATTCCCACTAGCTGGTGGCCGGACGGAAGGGTTTGGGCATACATACTGAGGGCTTCGCGAAAACAGGCGTTCCCCCTCCTTATAATTCTTCTTCTCTACATAGACCTCCGCCAGATTTGATTCTGCGATCACGATGTAATAGTGCTTGCCGGCGTAAACTCACCGTTAAATGTCCGCCATGCGGTGGAAGTCTGCTTCGGCGTCATCCACAGTTTTCCCTGCTGTTGGGCAATGCGGCACGTGCGTAAGCATCAACGCCGGAGGGCATCGTGGCTATATGGAACGCCCCTACCTTAACCGCGGAGGCCGGACTTATGTCCAGCGCACGTATTACGTAGGCGGCCGATCTTACGTGTACGCCTACCGCACCTACTATTACGGCGGCACACCCTACTACGGTTATGCGCCCGCGTACTATTACCAGCCCGTCTACTACGGATGGGCCTACAACCCTTGGCCTGCACCCGCTTATTACCGCTGGGGCTACTACAACGATCCCTGGTACGGCAATTACAACTATTACTATCAGCCGTATCCCGCCTATCCTTCTGCGTCCCCCTGGCTCACTGACTACATCCTCTCTGAGAACCTCAGAGCTGCCTATGAGGCGAGCCTCGCGGGAAAAGCGGCGCCGGTTCGAGCTCCCTTCGGACCATCTGAGGATTTGACCGCCTCGTTGTGGTCATCGGATTTCCTGATTGCAGGGAATCTCGATGCCGCTTACGGAGGTGCCCTGTATATGAGCGCTGCGGGTAAGGGCAACGCAACCGCGTCACAAGCCCAACTCAGTCCTGAAGTGAAGCAAGCGCTAGCTGAGGAAGTAAAACAGCAGATTGCGGCCGATAAGTCCTCTGCAGAAACCTCTCAGCAGGCTGCTTCCAAGGGTGACGAGTTGCCTCCAGCACTCGATCCCAAGCACAGCATTTTTGTGGCGTCCAGCAACCTTGATGTCACGACAACTGATGGCACCGAGTGCCAGCTCAGTCAAGGTGATCTCATCAGTTGCCTTGAGCGTCATCGCCTGTGATTCCTGTAATAACGTCAATCCGCCGACGTATTACAAGTCTCAGGTTGTGTTCCAATTTACCAAAGGATATTTGGCGAAGGCCAGTCCGCCGCAGATAGAAGATGTCATCGCCCAGGTCTTCACTATCGATGACAGCGGCAACAACCAGCAGAACGGCGGTGGCTCCGCGCAGGGCAACCAGGATGCCCAGGGCGGACAGGCTGCGCAGGCAGCAAATGAACCACCCAAACAGCTGCAAACCATTCAGATGGGACAGACGATGGATGAAGTATCGGCATCGCTCGGACAGCCTGAAAAAATTGTGAACCTCGGTCCCAAACAGATCTACGTTTACAAGGACCTCAAGGTCACGTTCGTGAGAGGAAAGGTGGTGGACGTGCAGTGAAGACGTGATCGCTCTGGTTCAATTTGGAGAGGATTCCGACAACCACCCACTTGATCCCAAGCCCGGTGTGTACTATTCTGCGAATACACCGGAAAGGAGGTGGTCGGATGACAAGTTCTGATGGCAGTAGATGTATCCAAAGACCAGGTGAGGTGGCTGAGACTTAGGGCGGTTGCTCTAGGACTTCGCAACTCGACCGGTGAGTAGGATTGATTCCGCCCGGCGTCAGGTCGCGCCGGGCCTTCAAGACCCGGAGTTCGCCGAAGAGGCCACTTTAGAGTGACCACCTCTTGGTCAATCCCAAGCAGTCCACCGGGCGGCCCGCGTGATTCATAGCGCGGGCCGTTCTGTTTTCCAATGCGATGAGAATTGGCGCTCGAAAAATCAATCTGCCGCCTTGCTCAATGCTGACTGAATCACCTCGGCAGTGTCTTTCGCCAAGGGCAGCTTTGCCAGCTCTTCGGCGCTGAACCAGCGAGCCTCATCTGCATCGCCCGCAGCGCAGAGCTCTCCGGAGACTCGCTGGCAGAGAAAGTCAATCAAGACGTAATGATAAAGAGTGCGTTCATCTAGATCGCGCACAACGCGATCGAACACCCCCAACAACTCGAGCGGCTCCACCGTCAGTCCAGTTTCTTCGAGCGCCTCGCGCGCCACCCCTTGGCGGACGGTTTCCCCTAATTCCAGTACGCCTCCGGGAATCGACCATTCTCCAGTCAGCGGCTCGTGCCCGCGCTTCACCAGCAGAACGCGGGCATTGTCGATAATGACCGCGCCCACTCCAATGAAGGGCCGGTCAGGATATTCACGGTTCATTCAAGTCCTTGAGAACTCAAAAGATACGAGCTTCTGCCGATGGTATCAAAAAGAGAAATACGAGATAAAAAAATGGCGCTGTGCGCGGCCAAACTCCCCCACAGGTCTATAATTTAATTCTCTGCGATTACTATTCAAACCGTAGCACCAACCAATCCTTCCCTGCCGTGTCTGGCTGCGAGTTGAGCCGTTTGGCGGCAGGCCGGAACCTTCACCTTCCAACGAATGCGAAAGGAGCTTCCCTCATGTTTACACGCATTGTGGAGTGCCACGTGAAACCGGAAAAGAAAGATGAGTTCAACAACAAGCTACGCAGTGAAGTTCTGCCGATTCTGCAGAAACAACCCGGATTTGTAGACCTGATTGCCCTAGCTTCGGAAAACGATCCAGAGCGCATGGTCGCGCTTAGCTTCTGGAACAGCAAACAGGATGCCGAGCGTTACCATCAGGAGCACTTCAAGAGGATTGCGGAGATCCTGAAACCACACCTGCGCCGCGACCCGTCGGTGGAAACCTACAGTGTGGACACCTCGACCACCCACCGCATCGCTGCCGGCAAGAAGGCGGCCTGATTCGCTAGTGGCTAGTGGTGGTGAGTAGGCGCAAGTCTAGTCACGAGCCACTAGTCACCGCCTGCTCTCCTTTCCACAACGTTACAATAGTTTCGTGGCCCTGGAAGAATACAAACGCAAGCGGCGTTTTGCCGAGACCCCCGAGCCTCCGCCCAAGCTAGAAAAGAAATCTCGCCATCGTTTTGTGGTCCAGAAGCATCGTGCCACACGCCTGCACTACGATTTCCGATTGGAGATGGAAGGCGTGCTCAAATCCTGGGCTGTGCCCAAGGGGCCTTCGCTCGATCCAGCCGACAAGCGTCTGGCTATGCAAGTTGAGGATCACCCGGTGTCGTATTTTGATTTTGAGGGCATCATTCCTGAAGGCAATTATGGCGCAGGCACAGTGATGGTTTGGGACGTCGGCACTTGGGAGCCGCTCTCGCCTCAGCCAGTGAAAGGCAAATTCGTTCCCGGCACCGACGCCGAAGCTTCTGAAATGTTGAAGAACGGAGATTTCAAAATCCGCCTGCACGGCAAAAAGCTGAAAGGCGATTTTGCGCTGATTCACATGCGTTCACGCCGTCCGGGAAGTAAAGGCACCGAATGGCTTTTGATCAAGAAGCAAGACGATGCGGTAATCAAAGGCTATGACATCGAGAAGGATGATAAGTCTGCGCTCACTGGGCGTACTATGCGCGAGATTGCAGGCGATCAAGGTTCCGCCGAGTGGGAGAGTGATCGCAGGGCATCACGCGGGAAGGTTAAGGCACCCTGGCTGGCAGAAACATTGGCAAAGCTCGATAAAAAGAAAACCACAGGGAACAGTCGCTCGGCGCAGGCTCCAGAACACAGCGTAAAAAAAAACAAAAAAAGTAAGAGTGTAGCGGAAGCATCGGCCTCCAATGGGAAGAATTCCTCTGTGGCCTCTGTGTCCTCTGTGGTTAAAGAATTGAAGGGAGCGGCCAAGCGCCCAATGCCGACCGCCATCCACCCCATGCTGGCCATCTCCATCGAAAAGCCCTTCGACAATCCGGAATACCTGTTCGAGATTAAGTGGGATGGCTATCGCGCCGTCTCCTTCATCAAAGACGGCAGCGTCCGCCTGGTTTCGCGCAATCAGAACGATTTGACCGGACAGTATCCGGAGCTGCATCAACTCCCCAAATTTGTTAAGGCCATCACCGCAATTCTTGATGGCGAAGTTGTCGCCCTCGACGAACAAGGCCGTGCATCGTTCAGCCTGATGCAGCAGCGCACCGGCATCCGCGAGCATGGACGTCGCGTCGGCGGCCGCGGCGACATCCCCGTGCTGTACTACGTATTCGATCTCATCTACATCGACGGCTACGATCTGCGGCGAGTCTCGCTCGAAGAACGCAAGCAGGTTTTGTCCCAGATTCTTACTTCGAGTGGTCCCGTCCGCTACTCCGATCATTTTGATCAAGGCACGAAGCTGTTCGAAGCGGCCAAGCAACAGGGCATTGAAGGAATTGTGGCTAAGCGCCGCGGCAGTTGCTACGAAGAACGGCGCAGTCGCGAGTGGCTGAAGATCAAGATCACTCAAACTCTCGATTGTGTAATCGGCGGGTACACCGATCCGGAAGGCAGCCGCCAATACTTCGGCTCAATTGTGCTAGGTCTTTACGACAAGAAAGGCAATCTGATTCACGTAGGCCAGGCCGGCACCGGATTTACTCAAAGCACCTTAAAGCAGATTTTCTCATTGCTCAAGGATCGCGAGACCAACTACAACCCGTTTCACGGCAACGTAGATGCCCGCAGAGTGCACTGGATCAAGCCTGGACTCGTAGCGGAGATAAAGTTCACTGAGTGGACTCACGAAACCGCGGATGGTGGCCTCAAACTCCGTGCTCCCGTTTTTATCGGCCTGCGCGAAGACAAAGATCCCAGGGAATGCACGTTCGCTGATCAGGCTGTTGGTCAGATCACGAGCTAGTCGCATTTTGGCGATCGACTATTTGATGTCCTTCATCGTCAGCAACGATCCATAATCCCGACCGGAGGGTTCCACAGCACGCGCCACAATCCCCGCGAATGCGTCGCGTAGTTCTGGATATTTCGTGACCAGCCCTTTCATAACTGCCGCATTGTCCTGAAAAGTCTGCGCCGTGTTGGAAACATCGGCAGATTGATACTTCACAACCAGATCGAGATCCCTGCCCACCGCCAGCGGAAAAAGTTGAGTCAGCTTGTACGTTTTTCCCCCGGAGGGTAGGTCGGAAGGAGGCAAATCCGCCGGCTTTACGGTTTGCATTTCGTCATAGAGCCTATCCGTGAGCTGCGTGTACATGAACGGCACAGGCATCAGCAGATCACGCCCTTCCATGTAATAGAACCACGCATTGTGATTCTGGCCTTTCGATTTGTAGCTGCGTGCCTGCTCGATGAACCAGTTGCCATCATGGCCTGCGACCTGGGCTGGTCGGGCAAAAAATCCGCCCAACTTCCAGTCGCCGCCCTGCTGCTGCAAGACAAACGAGACGGTGTTTGCGCCCTTGGAAGTGGGCACATCGAGGATGACAACACCGTAGTTCCCCGGTGGCAGGTTGGGGATCACGAATTCCGCGCTATCGCGGGTTTGGCCCTGAGCTCCAAATACACCGCACAAGAACTCGGCTTTGGGGAGAGGCGCCGTGCCTTCCGCCTTCAGCAAGAACGGCGGTCGCGCATTGGCCTGTGCACCGGAAAAATTCGCCTGATTATCTTTGATTGCAGTTTCGATCGTGCCAAAATCCGATGCCAGGCTCGCAATTGCATTCTGTTTGAGGGAGGCGGCATCTCCTCGGGCCGCCATGTCGAAATATTTCTTAGCTGTGCTCACCAGGACATTGCGGGCCGGCTCGTCCATATCGGCGGCCGTGAGGCAGGTCTGCGCTGCCGCAAAATGTGAAAACATCAGTGATGAAAACAGAATCAGACGGGCAGATCTGCGCACTCTGACTGGAAAGAAGTTCATACCTTACGAATCTCCATCTTTCTTTCTCGGCTCGAACACTTTCTAAGAATTAGGATGCCATTTACCTGAATTGTGCTGCAACACAGGCCCGTGGCGGCTTGCCGGGAATGATATTACTTAGGCTTAGACGGCGGCTGCTTTCGATTGCGCCTAATTCCCGGCTGTGGTACCGTCCGCTTGATTTTCCATTCGCGCTTCAGGGGAGAGATACATGGCCTGGGTCATTCTGGCGATTCTGGTAATTATTGCGTTCGTGCTGATCGGAATGTACAACAGCCTCGTCCAGTTGCGGGTGCGGACGGACACAGCCTGGTCTGATATTGACGTGCAGCTAAAACGCCGCCATGACCTGATCCCCAACCTGGTCGAGACGGTGAAAGGATACGCCGCGCACGAGAAGAGCACCTTCGAGAACGTTACCAAGTTCCGTTCGCAGGCGATGCAGGCCACCACGCCCGGTGATAAGGCAATTGCCGAGAATCAGCTTAGCGGCGCTCTGAAGAGTCTATTCGCCGTCGCCGAGAATTATCCTGAGTTGAAAGCTTCCCAGGAATTCACGCAATTGCAGAATTCGCTCACGCAGACCGAGGACAGCATTCAGTATTCTCGCAGCGGTTACAACGGGGCCGTGCGCGACCTGAATGCCACTGTGCAATCATTCCCAGCAAACATCCTGGCGGGGATGTTCGGATTTCAGCAGCGGCAATATTTTGAGGCCGCAGCCGCGGACCGCGAGCCAGTCGAGGTGAAGTTCTAGTAGAACCCCAGCGACCCACTGATGTATGCACTCTGCGCCAGTTCGGCGATCCAACGCCCTCACACTGCTTTCGGTAAGCAGTACGAATCGCAAACCCGGTTCGCGATTTCCCAGGCGCTCGCCCGTTCACCGAGACTGGGGATGATCGCTAGAGTTAGGTCGCGCACAATTTGTTCCACGTAGTCGAGTTTTTCTTGTAGATAAGCACCGTTACCAGCATTTCCTTCTCTCATTGCAAGCATTGGGGGAGGGCTCCTAAAAATTTTCTTCCGTCGAACGAAATAGATTCTGCCGCTTTTAATTCGGCTGCACAATACGCCTGATACTTGATTACGCTTAGACATGTTGGTTACTGTACCAATGGCCAATACCAGGTCTCATTACCCTCGCGGAAATGGCTGATTTAGGCCAAAATCGCCTTGCGAAGGCGGATTTCATACCGTTACCTACCAATCACCTGCCCTTTTGCCGGGAGTGTCATCCGTGATATAAGGTGCGACTAAGTACATTTCTGACTCCATCAGGGGATGTGGCATGGCACTGGCTTTTGCACGCAGAAATGGCCAGCAACGAGGAGGACTTGTGTCCGAAGCGCGGACGGGGAAACGGTTTCCGTTGGAACTGCCGATCAAGATTCACAGGGCAGAAGAAAGTGGCGAGCACCGTGGAGTCACCGGCAATCTCAGCGCCGCGGGAGTCTACATTCGTGCCGATGCCGCACTCGAAGTAGGCTCAAATGTAGAGTTCGAGATCACGCTGCCGCCGGAAGTAACCGGGGCTAAAGAGAACGTTGTGGTTCAATGCCGAGGGCGGGTGGTTCGCAGCGATGAACCCGCCGGCAATGCCGGGGAATCGCGCGGCGTTGCTTGCGTGATTGATACTTACGATTTTGTTCGCCGCTAATGGCGAGGAGCTGAAGCGATGCTCAAATTGATTCTGGCCGATAATCAAGCAATTTTCCGCGCGGGAATCGCCAAAGTACTGGCGGTCGAGGACGAGATGCGCATTGTCGCGCAGGCGCAAACCCAGGAGCAGATGTTCATGGCCCTGGATAAATTCCGCGCCGCCGTGCTGATCGTGGCGGGCGGATTCCATTCCGATTTCAATTCCGTGCTCCAGGCCTCTACCAAAGCCAAAACGCGTGTCGTCGTGCTCGCTGATACCGGCGAGAGCGCGCAACGCTACATGGGCGCCGGGGCAAATGGCGTTGTCTATCGCAACGTGACCAGCGCCGCCCTTGTTGATTGTGTTCGTAAGGTCGCGCGCGGCGAGAATTGGGTGCAGGACATCGCCATACCGAGCGAGCTGACCGAAAACGATATGGTCGGATTGCGCGTCCGCGACCGCCTCACCGCGAAAGAATTGCGTATCGTGGCGCTGATCGTGCAGGGATACAAGAACAAAGAAATCGCCACCCAGCTCGGGACGACCGAGCAGGTCATCAAGAATTATTTGCGCAACGTGTATGACAAGATCGGCGTCTCCGACCGGCTGGAACTGGCGCTGTTCACCATCCACCACCGGATTTTGAACGAAGCCGCCGCAGCCACGGCAGCCGCTTCCCAGCCGCAGCAGAGTGCGGGCGTCACGTCGTAAGTCACGTCTTGTGGGTGAAAGGCCGCCCGCTATACAGTCTGTTACGAAACTGGCGGCCTTAAACGAGCGATGTTCGGGATTTCCGGACATCGCTTTTTGCGTTTCTGGTTCTGGTAC
>Ga0137372_10007545_pt1 | contig 10525 bp, 9 predicted proteins | sample SagtaG_6_FD_104911 | JGI IMG/M metagenome (GOLD analysis project Ga0137372, IMG submission 104911) | Vadose zone soil microbial communities from Sagehorn Ranch, Mendocino, California, USA - Sage1_R_60_16 metaG | ecosystem: Environmental > Terrestrial > Soil > Vadose zone | place: USA: California...
CCCCTCAAGGTCGACATCAAGACGGGCGTGGACTGGGCGCAGGCGTGAGGCGCTTTCTCCTCGTCGGCCTCACGGGCAGCATCGCCACCGGCAAGAGCACGGTGAGCCGGATGTTCGCCCATCTGGGCGCCCGCGTCCTCGACGCGGATCTCCTGGCTCGCGAAGTGGTCATGCCGGGCCAGCCCGCCTATCTCAAGATCGTGGAGGAGTTCGGCCAGGCGGTGGTCCAGGAGGACGGCACGCTCGACCGCAAGGGCCTGGGCGCCATCGTCTTCGCGGAGCCGGCCCGGCGGAAACGGCTCGAGGAGATCACTCACCCCGCCATCGCCGCCCGGCAGCAGCGCATTCTCTCCGTACTGGAGGAGGAGGCGTTCGAGGGCATCGTCATCTGGGACGTGGCCCTCCTCTTCGAGACGGGCGGGGTGGCGAAAGTGGATCGCGTGGTTGTCGTCTACGCCGATCCCGAGACGGAGGTGGCGCGCCTCGTCGCGCGCGACGGGATGGCGGAGGCCGACACGCGCGCCCGCATCGCGAGCCAGATGCCCGTGGCCGAGAAGGCGAAGCGCGCGCACTACGTCATCGACAATTCCGGCGACCGCGCCCACAGCGAGGGCCAGGTCAAGGCGGTTTACGAGGCGCTCCTCGCCGAGCTCGCGGCGAGGCCCCGCGTGTGAGCCCGCGCCGCAATGCCCGGGCGCTGATCCCTCCCCCCAAGCGCCACGCGGCGTCGGGCAAGACGCGGGCGCTCGGCCAGCACTTCCTCCGCGACGACGCCGTCTCCGAGCGCATCGTGTCGCTGGTGGCTCCGACGTCCCGAGATCTCGTTCTCGAAATCGGACCAGGGCAGGGTGCGCTGACCGGTCGCCTTGCCCGCGCGGCCGGGCGGCTCCTGGCCATCGATGTGGACGCTGCGCTGGCCGCCGCCCTCATGGCGCGCTTCGCCGACGCACCCCACGTCGAGATCCGAATGGCCGATGCCCGATCTTTCGACTACTCGGGGTTGCCCGCGCTCAAACCCGACCCGGCCGGCCGGGTGCTGGTCGTCAGTAACCTGCCGTACAGCGTGGGCAAGCCCATTCTCATGGCCCTGGTTGAGGCCGGGACAGTCGTGGACGAGATGGCCCTCATGCTCCAGAAGGAAGTTGCCGAGCGCGTGGCCGCCCGGCCCGGTGGCCGGACATACGGCAGCCTGTCGGTCCTGACTCAGCTCGCCTGTGAGGCGCATCTGGCCTTCACGGTGCCGCCCGGGGCTTTCACACCGCCGCCTCAGGTCCACTCGGCGGTCCTCCACCTCCGCGTTCGCCCGGAGCCCCTTGTGCCTGCGCCGGAGGCTCCGCAGTTCCGCGCGGTCGTCCTCGCCGCCTTTGGACAGCGCCGAAAGAGCCTGGCCAATGCCCTCGCGGCCGGCCTCGGCCTCAGTGCCGACCGTGCCCGCATCCTGTGCGGAGCCGCCGATGTCGATCCAGGCCGTCGCGCAGAAACCCTCTCCTTCGACGAGTTCGCCCGCCTCGCCGCCTCCGCTTCGCGCGATTGACAGCGCGGTCATCACCGTATTCAACATCAGACACTTGCGCTCCCACTACCGGTGGGATATTCGTGAAAGCCGATGAAGACGACCGAATACCAGCAGCTCGTACAATTCTTGACCAGCCAGTTCGCAGGCATTGACCGCCGGTTCGACGGTCTCCGTGAGGAGCTTCACAGCCACTTCCGCGAGGCCCATGGCCACTTCGACGAGATCTACCGTCGTCTCGAGCGGCTGGAACAGGAATATCAAGCCATTGTGCAGGCCCTGCGACGGATCGAGGCGCTGATGACCGAGGAGGCCGGCCCCCGCGAGCTCCTTGAACGCCGACTGGAAAGCCTCAGGCAACAGCTCGCCACCCTCCAACTAAGAATCGACGACCTCGAGCAGAGACTCAGGCCCTAGCCCCGCAGATTACGAACACCGCTCGTAGATTGGGGCGGGTGGCGGCGGGCGCGGGGTGCGCTCCCCAGACCCGTGTCTTCTGGGGAGATTCTCCGAAGCGAAAAACCACCATCTCGTGGCGGGCCAGAGTGGCCCAGCGGAATGCGACTCGGCGTGGTCTGGGGAGCGCACCCCGCGCCCTCCGCCACCCGCCCCGTCTCGCGCTCCGGCACCCGTGATCGGCCTCCGCGGGCCCGTTTTTTCGCCCACGCGCGACGGGGTGGTAGGATGACTGCGCCGCCGTGAGCACCCTTTACCGACCCGAGCCTGTCCCGATCGACGTTCCCCCTGAGCCAGCCGTCCGCCTGATTCCGCTGGGCGGCCTGGGCGAGATCGGCCTCAACATGATGCTCGTCGAGGCCGGCGACGACATGGTGGCCGTGGACTGTGGCCTCCTCTTCCCGGACGACGAGATGCCCGGGGTGGACTACGTCATTCCCGATTTCACCTATCTCCGCGAGCACCGGGACCGCTTCCGGGCCGTGGTCCTGACCCATGGACACGAAGATCACATCGGCGCGCTGACCTATCTCCTGCGCGAGTTCGACGTGCCCGTCTACGGCACGCCGCTCACCCTCGCCATCGCCCGCCATCGGCTTCAGGAGCAGGGCGTGCTCGAGCGCGCGGATCTCCGAACCTACGAGCCCGGAGACGAGATCAGGGCGGGGGGCTTCGTCATCATCCCGATCCGCGTCACGCATTCGATCGCGGACGGCATCGGCCTCGCCATCGAAACGCCGGTGGGCACCATCATCCACACGGGCGATTTCAAGCTCGACCCGCGCCCCGTGGACGCCGAGCAGCCCGACTACGCCAAGTTCGCCGCGCTCGGCGAGCGTGGCGTCCTCTGCCTCTGCTCGGATTCAACCAATGTCGGCCGGCCGGGCCGCACCGGATCGGAGACCGAAGTGGGTGAGGCGCTGCACGGGCGCTTCGCCGAGGCGCCGGGGCGGATTCTCGTGGCCACCTTCGCCTCGCATATCCACCGGATCCAGCAGGTCCTGAACCTGGCCGCGGCGGGCGGTCGCAAGGTGGCCCTCCTCGGGCGAAGCATGGTCGCCAATGTCGCCGTCGCCTCCGAGATGGGCTATCTCAAGGTTCCCGAGGGTCTGCTCGTCTCGCTCGAGGATCTCGGCGAGCTTTCCGCGCGACAGCAGGTCATCCTCTCCACGGGCAGCCAGGGCGAAACCCACTCCGCGGTCTCGCTCATCGCCGCGGGCGAGCACAAGTACGTGGAAGTGGGGCCGGGCGATCTCGTGATCTTCTCCTCGCGCGTCATCCCGGGGAATGAGCGCGTGATCGGCCGCGCGATCAATGCTCTCCTCAAGCGCGGCGCCGAGGTGCTCTGGGAGGACGTGGCCTTCGTTCACGTGTCCGGCCACGCGAGCCAGGAGGATCTCGAGCAGATGATCGCGCTCACGCGGCCGAAATACTTCATGCCGGTGCACGGAGAGTATCGCCACCTCCTCCAGCATTCCCGGCTCGCCGAGAAGTCCGGCGTTCCGCGTGATCAGATCTTCCTCGTCGAAGATGGCCTCGGCCTCGAGCTCACCAAGTCGGGGGCGCGCGTTCTCTCCGGCTACCCCGCGGGCCGCGTCTTCGTGGACGGCAAGGGCATCGGCGACGTGGGGCAGGTCGTGCTGCGCGACCGCCAGCTCCTCGCCGAGGCGGGTATGGTCGTGGTGGCGCTCACCGTGGACAAGACTTCGGGTTCGGTGGTGGCGGGACCCGAGATCGCCTCCCGCGGGTTCGTATACATGAAGGAGTCCGACGAGCTCATGGACGAGGTGAAGCAGGCGGTGCGCGCGGCCCTCGCCGCCCGCCAGGAGCCGGAAGTGATAGACCGCGAGCTGATCGGCGCCGTGGTGCGAAGCGCGGTGCGCCGCTTCATCAACCAGCGCTTCGATCGCAAGCCGGTGGTGATTCCGCTGGTCCTGGAGGTTTGATGGCCGCGCCTGCGCACGAGCGCCCCGCTCTTCCGGTGTCCGCTCCCAAAGGCGACGGGCCCGCGCGCGGCTCCCGCAAGGTCAAGCGTGAGCAGGGGCGATGGGTGCGCGAGGTCAAGGGCATCCTCGCCCTCGCCCTGTCGGGCTTCGGCTTCGTGGCCCTCTACGCCTATGATCCGACCCTTCACCTCTTCGATCAGACGAGCCCCGTGGGCCCCGTGGGGGTGTGGCTGGGCTGGGTGTTCTTCTGGGCCTTCGGCTACGCGGGGTATCTCTTCCCGCTCCTCCTCGCGGGCTACGGCGCCTCCGCCTTCATCCGCTCGCGCATGGTCACGGGATGGCCCGCGGCGGTAGGCCTGGGGCTTCTCTTGATCAGCGTCACGGGTATCCTCACGCGTTTGAGCGACACCCTCGCCGTGCAGCGCATCCACAAGGGCGGCGTGCTCGGGTGGGCGGTCTCCGAGGCGCTCCGCGCCTCCATGGGTAGCGTGGGCACGTGGATCATCGTGCTCGCCATCATTCCCGTGGCCGTCTTGTTCATCACGCGCGTCTCCCTTCGCTCGATGTCGCAGGCCGCGGGCCAGCGCCTCTGGGGCCGGCCCCTGTCCGGCGAAAAAGCGGCGGGCGTGAAGGGGGCCGCGCCTCGTCTCGATCCCGCCATCGCGCCCGACGAGCCCATCGAGCCCCCGCGGCTCGTGGTCAAGGAGCCTCCCAAGCCCAAGGGCTCGCTGGTCGAGAAAGGGCTCGCGTGGCAGGAGACCTTCGACTTCGGCAAGGGCGGCGCGCGCGCCTTCCAGCTTCCCCCCGTGGGCCTGCTCCAGGCCGCGCCGGCCTCGGAGCTCAAGCGGACGCGCGAAGAGCTCGAGGCCAATGCCCAGACGCTCAAGAGGAAGCTCGAGGACTTCGGCGTGGGCGGGCACATCGTGCAGGCGAGCCCCGGGCCCGTCATCACCTCGTATGAGTTCGAGCCCGCCGCCGGCGTCAAGGTGAGCCAGGTCGTGAACCTGTCCGACGACCTCGCCCTCGCCATGAAGGCCGCGGCCGTGCGCATCATCGGCCCCATTCCCGGACGCGGCACGGTGGCCGTGGAAGTGCCGAATCCCGAGACGTTGACGGTGTACCTGCGGGAGATCCTCGTCTCGCCCGAGTTCGTCGAGTCCAAGGGGAAGCTGCCCCTCGCCCTCGGCAAGGACACCACCGGCAATCCGGTGGTGTCCGATCTCACGGCCATGCCGCATCTGCTCATCGCGGGCTCGACGGGCAGCGGCAAGAGCGTGGGCCTCAACACCATGATCTGCTCGCTCCTCTACAAGGCCACTCCCGCCGACGTGCGCTTCCTCCTCATCGATCCGAAGCGGCTCGAGCTCGGCATCTACGAGCAGATCCCGCATCTCCTCGCCCCCGTCGTCACCGACGCCAAGGAAGCCTCGGCGCGCCTCAAGTGGATCGTGGGCAAGATGGACGAGCGCTACAAGCAGCTCCAGGCCAAGGCGGTGCGCAACATCGAGGGCTACAACAAGGAAGTGCCGGCGGAAGAGAAGCTGCCGTACTGGGTGGTGGTGGTGGACGAGCTGGCCGACCTCATGATGGTTTCGGCGGGCGAGGTCCAGAACTCGCTGGTGCGTCTGGCCCAGATCGCGCGCGCGGTGGGCATCCACCTGATCGTGGCCACCCAGCGTCCCTCGGTGGACGTGGTCACCGGCCTCATCAAGGCGAATTTTCCCACGCGCATCGCCTTCCAGGTCGCCTCCAAGGTCGATTCGCGCACGGTTCTCGACGCCAACGGCGCCGAGCAGCTCCTGGGCCGCGGCGACATGATCTTCGTGCCCCCGGGCGCCTCGCGCCAGATGCGCGTGCACGGCTGCTGGGTCGCCGACAACGAGGTCAAGGCCATCTGCGAATTCCTGCGCACCCAGGGCTCGGCCGTGTACGAGAAGGTCGAGCTGCCCGTGATCGAAGACGACGGGGGCGGGGGGGGCGGGGAGGCGCGGGACGACGTCTACTGGGATGCCGTGAATCTCGTCATCGCCCAGCGCGCGGCCTCGATCTCCTTCCTGCAGCGCCGCCTCGGGCTCGGCTATCCCAAGGCCGCGCGCTTCATCGACATGATGGAGCAGGACCACATCATCGGCCCCGGGCAGGGCGCCAAGCCCCGCGAAATCCTCGTCGGCCCCGAGTATCTGTCGAAGCGCGGCAAGTGATGATCAGGAGCGCCGCGTTGCTCCTCGTCGCGGGTTCGCTCCTTCTCTCCCCGCCCGCGTCCGCCCAGACGCCCGACCTCGACGCGGTGGTGAACGGCCTCGAATCCACCTACGGAAAAATGAACGACCTCAAGGCGGAGTTCACCCAGGTGGCGAAGAACCGGAGCCTGGGGCAGGACGTGAAGGCCGAGGGGACGGTGTACCTGAAGAAGGGCGGCAAGATGCGCTGGGAGTACAAGAGCCCCTCGCCGCAGCAAATCGTCTCGGACGGCACCTATCTCTGGGTCTACACGCCCGAGCTGAATCAGGTGAACAAGGGTGACGCCCCCAAGGCCCTCGCGGGCCCGGCGGGAAGCTTTCTCCAGGGGCTGGGCAAGGTGCGCGAGGAGTTCACCGTGCGCTTCTTGAACCCGGCGAACAAGACGGACGGCGCGGGCCGGCCCGTGCTCGATCTCACGCCGAAGAAGCCCACGCCTCTCCTCACCCGTCTCGTGCTCACCCTCGACCCCAAGGACTATGTCGTCCGCGAGGCCGTGCTCTATGACCAGCTTCAGAACACCGTGACCATGTCGTTCAATCGGGTGGTCATCAATTCCGGTCTCGGTGATACCCTTTTCGCGTTCACCCCGCCCAAGGGGGCGGCGGTGGTGCCGCTCGACATTCGCTAGAGGGGCGGGAGGAGCCCATGGCTGCCGAGAACAGCTTCGACATCGCGTGCAAGCTCGACATGCAGGAGGTGGCCAACGCCGTCAACCAGGCCAAGCGGGAGATCGAGACGCGCTACGACCTCAAGGGATCGAAGAACGACATCGTCGAGGAGAAGATGGACATCGTCCACACCACCGCCGACGACATGAAGCTCAAGGCTGTGCTCGATATTCTCCAGTCCAAGCTCCACCGCCGCGGCATCGACCTGAAGGCTCTCACCATCAAGGATCCGGAGTCCGCGGCCGGGGGAACGCTGCGCCAGCGCATCACCCTCCAGGACGGCATTCCCATGGACAAGGCCAAAGAGATCGTGCGCCTCATCAAGGATTCCAAGGTCCGCGTTCAGGCCTCCATCCAGGAGAATCAGGTGCGCGTGTCGGGCAAGAACCGCGACGATCTCCAGGCCATCATCGCCCTCGTCAAGTCGAAGGATCTGGGGGTGGCGCTGCAGTTCACGAATTACCGGTCGACCTAGCCTCGTGACCAAGCTCCTCGCGGCCGTGCTCGCGGCGGCCGTGCTGCAGGTGGTGGGGCCGGTGGCCGAAGCCCAGAACCTCAACGACCTGTTCAGCAAGGTCAATCCCTCCGTGGTGGTGATCCGGGCGAGAGGGCGCGACGTGAGCAATGTCGGGGTCACCCGCTTCAGCGAGACGGGCTCGGGCGTGCTGGTCACCGCGGATGGCAAGGTGATGACGGCGGCGCACGTCGTGAACGCCATGGACGAGATCACCGTGGAGGCCGTGGGAGGCGAGCGCGTGCCCGCCCGGGTCATTGCCTCCGAGCCCGCCGCCGATCTCTCGCTGCTCCAGCTCGAGCGGGTGCCTCACGGCATGAAGGCGAGCCCGATGGCGGATTCGCGCACGGTCAGGGTGGGCGACCAGGTCATGATCATCGGCGCCCCCTACGGCCTGTCCCACTCGATGAGCGTGGGCTGGATCAGCGCCCGCTGGCCCCCCAACACCGTGTACAAGAGCATGCCCCTCGCCGAGTTCTTTCAGACCACGGCCACCATCAATACGGGAAATTCCGGCGGCCCCATGTTCAACCTGGCGGGCGAGGTCATCGGCATCGTCAGCCATAACATCTCGAAGTCCGGCGGAAGCGAGGGGCTGGGCTTCGTGGTGACCATCAACACGGCCAAGAAGCTCCTCCTCGAGCGCAAATCCTTCTGGAGCGGCATCGACGGCACCATGCTCACGGGCGACCTCGCGGCCATCTTCAATCTCCCGGAGCCCGCGGGCTTTCTCGTCAAGACGGTGGCGCAGGGCTCGTCGGGGTGGGACATGGGGCTGCTGGGGGGCGACAAAATCGCGACCATCGGGGGGCAGCAGATCGCCGTCGGCGGCGACGTCATCCTCGCCGTGGACGATATGCCCGTGGGCTCGGAGGACAACGTCGAAAAGATCCGGAACCGGCTCGCCGCAGAGCCCGCGGGCACCCCCTTCAAGATGAAGGTGCTGCGCGCGGGCAAGATCGTCGTGCTCACCGGCAAGACCCAGTAACCGGGCCGGCGTTCCCCCCTGAGCCACATTTCGTCACGTCCCGTTTGACTCACCACGACACCGTGTGGGATCATAACCCCGCGTCATGAAAGTCCATTTCACCACTCTCGGCTGCCCCAAGAACCAGGTCGACTCCGAGCTGATGCTGGGCATGCTCAACCGGTCCGGCCACGAAATCACCGACGTGGCGGAGACGGCCGACTGTCTCGTCGTCAATACCTGCGCCTTCATCGACCGGGCCCGCGAGGAATCGGTGCAGACCATTCTCGAGCTGGCCCGGGTCAAGGAGACGGGGCGGGCGCGGGCCCTCATCGTGACGGGCTGCCTCACCCAGCGCTACGGCGGCGAGATCCTCAGCGAGATCCCCGAAGTCACGGCCATCCTCGGCACCTCCGAGCTCGACAAGATCGTGGCCCTCGTCAATCAGACCGAGGGCAGGCAGGATTGGGTCACGAGCGCGCCGCCCGGCTATCTGTACGACGCGACCACGCCGCGCCTTCTCACCGCGCGCGTGCCGTACGCCTACGTGAAGATCGCCGAAGGCTGCGACATGGGCTGCACCTTCTGCGCGATTCCGCAGTTCCGCGGCGCGCACCGCAGCCGGCCGCTCAGGGACATCGTGGCCGAGGTCGAAGGACTGGCGCGCCGGGGCATCCAGGAGGCGATTCTCGTCTCCCAGGACACCCTCGCCTATGGTCGTGAGCTCTCCGGCAATGGCGATATCGGCGACCTGCTTCTCGCTCTCTCCGACACGCGTATGCCGTGGATCCGGCCCATGTATCTCCATCCCGCCCACGTGAACGATCGGCTCGTCGACAAGTGGGCGCGCGCCCGCGTTGTACCCTACCTCGACATGCCGGTCCAGCACGGCGACGACGGGATCCTGCGCGCCATGCGGCGCGCGGTGACGGCGCGCCGCATGAAGGACATCGTCGCGCAGTTCCGCGGCGCCATCCCGGGGCTCACCATTCGCACCACGGTGCTCGTGGGCTTCCCCGGCGAGACGGATGCCGCCTTCGACAATCTCCTCGCCTTCGTGGAGGACGCCGCCTTCGACCGCTTGGGCGTGTTCACCTACTCCGTGGAGGAGGGCACGCCCGCCGCCACCATGCCGGACCAGGTGCCCGCCGAGGTGATGGCCGAGCGCGCGCAGCACGTGCAAGAGCTTCAAGATCGTCTGGTGTGGCCGCGGCAGAAGGCGCTCTTCGGCACGCAGCAGACCGTGCTCGTGGACGGCCCCAGCGAAGATCCCGCCTTCCCGTTCGAGGGGCGCACGGCGGGACAGGCGCCGGAAATCGACGGCGTCGTCTACCTGGGCAATCGCCAGCTCACGCCGGGACGCTTCGCCGACGTCCGCATCGTCGAAGTGGACGGTTACGAGCTCGTGGGGGAATAGGCGATCCGCGCCGCGGACCGCCTGGCCTTCGCCATCGCCAGCGGCGGGGGCGCCGGCTACTTCCCCGTTGCCCCGGGAACCGCGGGGAGCGCGGTGGCCGCGGTCGGGCTCTGGCTGATTCCGTTCTCCCGCCTCGGCTTCTTCGCCACGCTCGTGGGCGTGGTGGTGGTGGGCGTCTGGGCTTCGCACCACGTGGAGCTTTTGCTCGGGCGCAAGGATCCCGGCCTCATCGTCATCGACGAGGTGGCGGGCATGATGGTGTCGGTGGCGCTGGTGCCTCGGAGCATTCCCGTCCTCATCTGCGCCTTCTTTCTCTTCCGGCTCTTTGATATCTGGAAGCCCTTTCCCGCTCGCGAGTCCCAGTCCCTGCGCGGCGGCGCCGGGGTCATGGTGGACGATCTCATCGCGGGGGTGTACGCGCTCGTGCTGATCATGGGCGCGCAGCTGCTCTTCGGAATGCCGCGGTGACGGCCGCCCACGTCCTGACGGTAGTCGAGGCCGGCGCCGACGATCGGGCCGGACGCGACGTGGCGCGCGCCCTCGCCGCCGAAGGGGTGCTCGTGGTCTCGCGTCAGGTCGTGGATCCGAGCGAGGTGGCCCTCGAGGCGGCGCTGCGGGGAGCGCTCGAGAGCCGAGGGCTGACCGTCGTGCTCTCCACGCCCGGCGGATCGGAGGGCGAGCTGGTGCCGCGCGTCGTCGGTCGCCTCACGGGCGCGCGGCTCGTGCTGAATGAGCGGCGCCTGGCCTTGATCGAAGCTTCGTTCGCGCAGCGGGGCCTGGCCATGCCGCGGCGGCTCGACCGG
>Ga0137372_10007548_pt1 | contig 10525 bp, 1 predicted proteins | sample SagtaG_6_FD_104911 | JGI IMG/M metagenome (GOLD analysis project Ga0137372, IMG submission 104911) | Vadose zone soil microbial communities from Sagehorn Ranch, Mendocino, California, USA - Sage1_R_60_16 metaG | ecosystem: Environmental > Terrestrial > Soil > Vadose zone | place: USA: California...
CGAAGCTCTTCTCAGGCTATATACCTGCTTGCTTAGCGCATGGCGCGTGCGCACCACGTGCGCGGGCACGTGCCTGCACTACTCACTTCCTAATTTAACAATTATCACTTCTAGGGATTTACATTCTTATATTAAATGGTAGTATTATCTTACTTTTGACGTTTTAAGTGATATTTGCTCTTAGTAAGGATAATGAAAATTTATAAGGTCAGATAGATAAGCGAGAACAGATACTTTTAGCTAGGAATATAAGAGAGTGTGACTTTAGAATTAATCTGACTATAAGAGCTCTCTCTACAGTTTAGAATAATAGACCCTTTATTTTAGGTCAACTAGGTCTTCTTCCTCTAATACTCTTTGCCTAAGTTAGTCTTATCCTTATGTTCTCTAATTGTTTCTACACTTACCTTAAATACTACTACTATAGTGTCTTCTTCTAGTAACTTAATGTGTGTTATAGAATTTCACCTCTTAGCTACTACTATTACTTCCTATAGATCGTCATTCTCGTTCTATAGAAATGTCCTCGTAATTTTATCCTTAGTAACCTATCTCTCTAATTCCTTATATTTGACTTACGTGAGTTAATTCGATGTAAATTCAACTCAAAGGATATAGAACTAACCTTTTAGATACTTATTATCGTACTTAAGAAACCGTATATAAGCTATAAGGTAGTTAATAGAAAGTCTAAATGACTGAGATAATTAACATATTAGATAATATGCTTTGTATTTCTTAGTACTATGTCTCTAATTAACGTTTGTCGTAATATACTTGCTCGTTGTCCTGTTACAACTACTGGTTTACCTGTACTAGTTCTCTATTATGTTTTTATAGGTCTCCTATATACTCTAAGAGAGGAAATTAGTTTATAAGTAGCTAGTAGTAGATAAGAGATATACTTACGAATAGAACCTCGAGTTATAAGCTAAAAGAAGTAGATAATATCGACTAAAATCGTAATAGGGCAATTGTAAGTCCTTCCTACCTAGTTTAGAAACCTATTATCTAGTACTAAAGGAGTAAGCTAGTATTTAGAGAGGTGGTTAGTTAGTAAGGTCTTACCTTGTAATTAGGTAATTCTACTATCCTCGCCCTTATATAATGCCTTTATTAATGCCTAGAAATCAGTGTTAGCTCTAAAGACTATAAATATCACAGTTGAATATATAATATACTAGCTTAGGCGTTAATACTGTGACTGTGTCTAAAGGGGTTAATACTCTAGTATAGTCTTTAAGTCTATACTAAGAAATGATTAGTTCTAGATATATTTGCAAAGGACATTAGAAATATAATAATGATGTACTGACATTTACGTGGCTTTCAAGTCTTTGCTCGCTGTTTTTTTGCTCTCCTTACTTAGAGGCATAGTCTTATAAACCTGTTACGTAGTTAACATATGAACTTATATTCTTGACTCTTTAATAACTTTCCTCAAAAGGGGGTTTATCTGTCCTATGTGTTATCTGATTCTAAAGTTTAAGGTTTATATTATAGGATAAGGTCATGAGATAGTAGTAAAGAAGATAATTAATATATAGGAGTAAAAGGTTACCTACTCTCCTTATATACTCAGAGCCCTCTAGTTCTAAGAGGAAAGTCTACCTTGTTAATTTTAGTAAGTGCTTATAATGCTAATAGCTCTACTTCTATGCCCCTTTCTTACCTACTATTCTACGGTCAATATTCTACCTAAGTTACTTTCAGTAGTTTGTACTAGTATGATCTACTAAGATAGTAAAACCGTCAAGGTCTACTCTATAGTCACTTGCTGTTTAGATTATATGTTATTATAGAGGAGCCTTTTACTACTTATATCTATAAAGAGAAGCTCGTGTATAGACGCTTACTTAAAGCCATAAAGGTCTACTATAATTAAAACGGTTTGTACTCGTTAGATAGAAGGTAGTAGACTTTGTAAAGGTAAGGGTGTGAGGTATACTATCTTGTTACTTTTGTAAGTGACAAGAGAGATGACCAAGATTAGTAATAACCTACATAAAGCATTCATTAACACAGTAGTTTGATTGTAGTATCCTAGTAGTTAGAAGGTATTAGTTCTGTGACATGGCCTTAGAATAAGCCCTTTGAGGAAAGAATAGGCTTTAAGGAAGTAGTTAGGCCTAACTTCCTAGAGTATTCTATTAATGGATATAATTATAGACTAGGGAGAAGAGTAGTCATAGTATATATCTTATGACTTTGGTCTCTCTTAGCGCTTTTCTAAATCTAGTACATTTTGAGAAAGACTACTTCCTTATAAGTAAAAGAACGATACTAGTAGAAGCTAATAGCATGGGTTTAACTACTACTTGTAGGACTGTAGTTCAATATCTATATATAAAGCTCATCTTGATATAGGTGTAGTGTTGAATCCTTAGACAGTTAATTGAGTTTTTTTCTCTACTACTATAACACTACTATAGTCAAAGACTTAGGAGAAACAAAGTCCTATGAGCTCTAAAGGCATAAAACATAGCTCTTCTACTCCTATTTCGACTTCCTACCTTTATTATCACACCTAACATTTCTACTTCACATTATATTCTACTATACTTTATTATAGACTCAATTTCATCTACTAAGTACGACCCTTTCAAGTATGATTACTCTCCTAAGGACAGGTATTCCTCTGAGTATTACTATAGAACTGTCTTTAGGATCTCACCTTAAGTAAATAGATTGATCATTAGTATAACCCCTTACTACTACCTTGATTCTTGCAAAAAGATTTACTATTTCATAGAGAAGGTAATACGATATAGAGATATACTTATACTACTATCTTTAATAAGAGAGGTAATATAGAATATCTCCTACTAAGGGCTACGAGTAGTAGGATCACTTCTTGCTACTATTACCTATAATATTGTCAAACTACTATACTACCTTATCCGAATAGTTATTACTTTATCTTAAAGTAAGTATAAAAGAAAGAAGGTAGAGAACGAGGTTTTAAGTGAGATTCTTAAGAGTCTCTTTCTAAGTCTAGAAGTAGTTTTGAGAATAGTCGTTAGGCTAGGCCTCAAAACATAGGAAACCGTAGAGTAATAGATTCAGGACAGAGATTTCCTATATCTAATGTTAGTAAGGCTTCTAGAGGCTTATAGGTCTCGGTTTACACCTTTAAGAACTATTTATCTAGTAACGTGGAAAAGGTTACCTAAGGAGTATTGCTCTAGTCTTACGTGGCTCTATTTCGATCAAATTCACGACTTAAAGGATATCCTTAAATTCATCGATTTGTTTCTAGTATACACCCTCCTTAACACATCCATGATAATCGAATATTAGCTCTAGAGACTCCTATTTGCCTTGAAGGAACTATACGTGAATAGAAATGAGGATTTTCTCTTTGCTTACGTCTTATAAAGATTACATACTATTTGAGATGAGTTGTCTAGGTTAGTGTAGTTAGTAATAGAGAAATAAGACCATTGGTTTATATATAGTAAGATACTCTTGGGTTAGACGTACTATACTCCTATAAAACTCTTACTCTGTTCTAGTAGAGTAGTAGAATAGTCAGAACAGTCAAAGTAAAGGCCAACTAAGCCAGTATAGAGTAAGGTAGTAGAAGAAAGATCTAGAGTATTAGAGGGTTAGGAAAGGGGAATTTAGATCATTTATATCTATTATAATCTACTTATACTCAATAAGGAAGATATTTACCTTATAATACCTAGATACATGTTTATATTAAAGTGTTATAGTAAAATTGAGTCCTACTCTTCTTCTCTTCAAACATACATATAGCTTTAATGCCTATGTCACTCACGGTATATACAATGCTTTTCTACCTTAGATCTTAATCTCTATAATAATCAAGTACATAGAAAACTATGAACTAGGAATTTGATAGAAAAAACAGTGTGTATAATGTAGGTAGTAGAGAACTAATCAAGTCGATTTAAATAATGTATAGTAAATTACTTTTAGTCTAGTATAGAAAATAACTAACTCCTATTTAATACTATATTCTTTATTATATATATACCTCTTATACTATGTTCTTATCTAGATAGTAAGAAGTCTCTTCTTTTCTAATACTTAGGAGGATACCTTATAATAACGTTAGAGCTCACTACTATAGGTAAAGTGTCGAGATTGCTTAATTCGACTCTTATGACTAGGTAGTCTGAACTTTGTACTAAGTCTATCGTTTAACAACTATCCTATTGACTATAGAAACCTACTAATGCTCTAATAGAACAATCTATTAAACGTTAGTTAGAGATTAACCTAATCGTAGGATTAGGACACTATAAATAGTTACTAAGAGGAAATAAAATAGCTATAGAGAAATTTACATAAGTTTTCTAATTTTGTTACTCTTGTAAACAAGGCTCTCCTACTCTTATCTTAGAGGACTAAAACTCCTCCTTCTAGAGCTCTTATTCTTTTAATTAAATACCTACTCTCTTCTTCTTATAATAATTGTCAATATATAGTTAGTCTACTCTACTATTCTAGTCGTCTTTATGAAGATCTCTACCTATTTTCTTACTAGTCGTAAAACTTCTCTTAGAATACCTATTATAATCCTTTAGTATATATAGTTTATCTTATTGATTACCTGTTTATAAGTAAAGACCTAAATACCTATATCCTTACTATCTACAAAATAGCCTTCTTAATAGCCACTATGTAGGTTCTTGTTACTTAGGTGTCTAGCTATTAAATTGTCTATAATTACAGTATATAAAGTTATGAAGATAAGGCTTATATTAATAAGTAAGAAACGTTCTAGTACTATAATCAAGTATAGTAGTAAAGACGTGTATAGAAGACCAGGTATGGCCTTTGCTCTTACAAAGCTCAAGATAAGTACATATAGTGTAGTGATGAGTAATAAGCCTATCCTGGCTATAATAATGCTATATATACTTAGCATAATGAAAATAACGACATAATTAAGGTGAAAGTAATCAAGAGCTCTAATATATCACTATTAGCGCCTACGTGATCCTTAGAAATTTAGAAATTCAGAGAAAGACCTAAGATACTCAAGGTAGGTCAATAATTTGTCAAGCTCTCTTTGGATTTTCATAGTTACTTTGAGGATATAGAAGAGATTTAGGAGAATGACAAGGATAAGAAAGCTAAGGACATCTAGGAATTTAAGGACAGGTTTGAGATTTTCTAAGGAAGTTATAAAATTACAAAGTTGCTTTTGAATTTTTAATATCTTGTAAAGGATATAGAAGAGGTTAGAGGTCAAGAAATTCAAGGAAGTTTAGGAAGTTAAGAGGGTATATATTCCTCCTAAGTAGGTAATGAATAGAACTCTCTCTCTTTAAGTAGACCTAAACTTGTTACGTCTAGTAAGTATTGAGTTTGTATTACACTACCTAGTAGAGTTCGTGATATTTTAGCTCTTATTTTTATACCTTCCTTTATAGGTGTAAAGTCCTTACTTGAGTATAGTACTAAGCCCTCTTTTGTCCTTACTTGTATCTTCTGATCTATGAATTCTATATCCTTATATAGGAATCTATTGGTAAACTGTACTCTACAGTGTAATGATCACTATAAAATACAGTTCACAAGGGAAGCTAGAGGTAGGAACAATAGGGATTATATTGACTAAGGAGGGAAGAAGCTCTAGCTACTGCTAAGATAGGGGTCCAGCAGTACCTTAGATATCAGGCATATAGAACCGAGTCACCTGATCCTGGGATACGTGTCTTCCCTGTTCAGCTCGCACTGCCCGATTTCTGACAGAATCTATATTAAACCTTTAGCTTGGTCTTATATTAGTAGATCCTTAGCTAGACTAAGTTAGGGTCCCTAGATAAGGTCCTACTACAAGTAGATAGTTAACTTGAACTAGAAGTAGATATTACTTATCTTAGCTATTAGCCCCTCTTTCTGCCTCTTTAATGCTTAAGACCTATATATTTCACTAGAAGAATCACTATATAATAATATCTATAGTCTTTTATAGTCTATAGAGAGATGTCAACATATAACTTGCTCTATAGCCTAAACACTATAAAGGGGATCATGTCTTGCCTACCTACTTGCTTATACTTAACACTTCTCTATACGCTCAACTCTTCTTACACTCAACTCTTCTTATACTCAACTCTTCTTATACTCAACTCTTCTTATACTCGACTCTTCTCACGCTCAACTCTTCTTATACTCGACTCTTCTTACACTTAACTCTTCTCACGCTTAACTCTACTCGTTATGTCACCTACATTTAAGGAGCTTAATAACAACTCTATTCAATGTTCTACGTAACTCAAAGACAAGGGTTAATACTACTATAGAATAATATCTAAAGTAGACCTAATAAGGAAGAATTTCTTATTTTAGTCAATTTCTTCTTATTGAGTCACTACTAGAGACAAAGCAAACGAGTTAGCAGACCTTCATTTCTATAGTAAGTAGTACTAAATAGGAGGGAAATATACTATTCTGAGCATAGAGAGGCGTAAAGTCCTTTAGATGCTTTTTCCTAACACTTTAGAACCTATGACGAGATTTATCCTAACTACTAGAGTATAGTAACTATCTACTCCTTTCTTTATAAATAAGGATTAGTAATTAGTATTACCTGATCTTTAGGAAGGAGAAAGGTTGTCCTTTTCCATAGTGTAATCTACTATCTAATCTGTTTATAATAATACACTATCTCTACAAGTATCTCTAATTCTAGTATTAACGCCTATCTTAATGTATACTAGATCACGACCTATAGATCTTATATCTCGTACGAGTGATCAGCTGTAGATACAAGCTAGACAGCCCCCTTCAGTTAAAGGTCCTACTATTAGCTTAGAGACACTGTTCAAAAACCTAGTACCTAATATATCTATACCTATCTTAGATAATGTATCTCTACTACTTACTATCTAATAAATTCAATAGAGTACTCAGAGTCAAAGATAGGAACTGAACGTTTTAATCAAAGTGCCTGCTCTAGTACGCTAGAGTGCTCGTATTCAAGGATAGGAACTAGACGCTTCGACTACTCTAGTACGCTAGAGTGCTTGTATTCGAGAATAGGAACTAAGCACTTTGACTAAAGTGCCTACTCTAGTACACTAGAGTACTCGTATTCATAGACAGGAACTGAGCGTTTTATCTAAAGTGGCTATTTCTATAATGTTAAATGACTAAAGTGTACTAATGGCTTCCTCACTCCCTACTACCTGATCTTAATAGAGTGCTCAAGTAGAACTTACTTAGCTAGTATAGTCGTTATTGCCTACTTCTAACAATTCTTACTAGAGGCATAAGATAAATAGGCTAATTACTATAAACGAAGGCTACTTAATTTGTAAGGATACCTTTACGGACTCTAACTACATCACTAGGTGTAGTAATTGTAGGAACGATGTTCATAGAGGCTGTTTGATTAAATAGCTTACTATGCTAAAGGTCTGTTCAAGATATATTTTCTAGTAAGTTTTCTTCTCTTAGAAGGCTAATTATTTACTGATTATAATATTAGTCGTACAAATGTTTTAGATAGTAAAATAAATATATTAATTGATTTAGTTAAAGATCTTACTAAGAGAGAGAGGTTTTGAGTTAAGGAATCTCTAAGGAATTTGTAATTTACTTAATAGAACTGTTTAGAAGATCTTTAGTAAATTTAAATTTACTTTTAGGTAAATAATCTCTAATTCATCATGTGACTAAACCTACTGTCCTTAGCCTTGTTCACATACTATCTTGATAGATAAGCTATAAAACCGTAATCTCTTCTAAATAGCCCTTTTAGTATAAACTTCTAGGACTATTTGAAGCTTTAGGAGTATAACACAGTTTATTAACCTAATGTCCTTCGTATATACAGTGAGCCAGTTTAGTTGAAGGATCGATAGATATAATAAAGCTCAGTGATCTTACTTCTAACAAAGAGTTAGAGCTCCTTTTACAGAGAACTTAGAGACCTAGAAGTAATACGACTACTAAGTTATATTAGGTTACGAAGGAACTTAACAAGGTTCATTCTTATACACAAAATTTACTAATAATTCATGGCTAACTAGAACGTCTCTTAGGTAGGCGAATACCAAATCGAACCTCTAGTGCCTTCTAGGGCAATTTCCTTAGCAAATGTAATTATCCCTACTATATTAGATTCATTCAAATTTCTATAGTCTTACTTTTACGACTTATAAGCCACTTGACCTAAATTTGACTTAGTATAATTATCAACTACTTAGGAGATAGTCAGGCTTAAGCTTCGTGTTATAAAAAAGTAATACAAACTCGAGATATTACATTTAAAACGAGGTAAAACTAGGTACTAGATATAGACGACCTATCTATATAAGAAAATCTGCCTTAAAAAATCAACTGTTAAGTAATTAGACAGCCTCGTTCATGTTACGTAACGCTATAACAGCTTACGCCCTGCTTTGTAGCGTTAGGTTTCAATGTGCTATAGACTTAAATGTTATTAGTACTACTAAAAGCATTCACTACTTAATTTAGTTAGAAACCTTATCTTTATAGATTGTAAAACGTAAAGAGCAAACTACAATGAATACAGTATATAGAAAATGAGTAGGCTTGAGTTTCTTAGAGCTATCACTAGCGTAGTACAACTAGTTAATTCTAGTATTAAAACTTACTAGTAGTTAGTAGAAATTATTAGACAAGTAAGAGATAGTTTAAAAGAGCTCTAGCTATATACTAAGAGTATATAGTAACTTATTAAGACTATAAAGAAGACAATAGTTATTAGTAGTTATACGTATCTAGAGATAGAGATAGAATATAAGGTTAGTGTGTTATTATTAAGTTTTTATAATAGAGAATTAATTATTATATAGGAATTAATAGAAAGAGGTAGAGTAAGTGACAATAAAGGAAGCTATTAGAGTAGTTTGGTCATTATTAACAAAAGTGGAAATTTAGTAAATAGTAGGTTAATCTAGACCTTTGGCTATATTACTACTGATTTTGAATAGAAAGTTACTACTATTTCTTGATCTATATAAAGTGTAACAAGTACTACTACTAAAGATGTACATTTTTATAGTAAAGTCACGGCTATTTAGTCTATAGTATTTATAGGTAATATAGAGAGCTAAGAAGCTATTTCAAACAAGAAAAATGTATATAATGAAGTCTTAATGACTAACTCAATAGTTATTATTAGTAACTCAGATACTAAATTAGCTAAGGAGGCGTTTAGAAATACTAGACGTAGTTAGTAGGTGTTAGTTAAAAGAGTTAGGGGTTATTATTGATTTAGGTTAATAACTACTATATATCTTGAAATAGTAGTTCCTGGTTTTAAATTATAGTAGTACTACATGAACCTCTAAGGGCTTCTATCTCGATTTACTAGCTCTATTCTCGAACTATCAGTAATGACCTAAACCTAGGTCTGAGTATAGAGTTACTCTAAGCTACATTCCTTATATACAAAGTAATCTAGTGACTAGAAGATAGTCTAATACTCGACTAGGGCTAAACCCTACGTCTACCCTAAAGAACCAAACTAGTAGACTTAGAAGTCAAACGTAACTAAATGACTACCCTACTAGAGACCTTCTATATAACCTACGTCTCTTTTCTTAGTAAACGAATACATTAGAAAATCTTTGATTATCTTACTACCTTGATCATATTATAACTCTCTACTATGAATTGAATTACGTGGTCTAGATCTTGTGTCATTATTAGAGATAAATACTAAATCGTCAACTGTCTTACAAGGCCTCTTTATATAGCTTACTATAAGTGATTAAAGTCTTAGAGGGTGAAATTTTTCTTAGAATCAAAATTTAAAGGATGCCTAGTCATTCTAATCAAATCTAGGTTAAGTCACGTACACTACGACTACGATCACCCTTTAAGAGCTAGATCTATAGAAGAAATATCTACAAAGGATTTATAAGAGTAGCTCAAGACCAAAGTATAACGATTTTATATATAATGTAGATAATAGAGAAGGACAAGAAACTAGTTAGATTTTAGACTAGTATAGAATAACTCAAAGTAAATAAAATATTCTCTTTAATTCTCTATTATAAGTGATACTACTTTATACATGCCTTTATCTAGGTAATAAGAGAGTACTTCTTACTATTTGATATAGAGGTAGATACTTCCTAGTAATGTTAAAGCTTATAGCTATAAGATAAGTCCTTAGATTACTTAATCTTACTCCTATAATTAGACTATCTAAACTTTACGTTAAGTTTCTACCTCTTGGCAAACTACTTTATAAGTTGTAGGAACCTACTTATACTTTAATAGAACAGTCTATTAAAGACGAGTTAGAGGTTAACCTAATCTAAGAGGTAGTATACGTAGAATATAACCGTTTTCTAGAACTGCTTATATAGCTTACAAATATCACCTATGTTAAGACAGTTAAAAGAGACGTTATAATTAAAGAATTAGGTGTGAGTATAACTATTGAGACGACACAAGTCAAGTGAGCACAGCGTGAACAAAAGCCAAGGTCTATTCGAGGATCTAAAGCTAAGGAGGAAAGAAGAGGACTCTAGGAGAGAGAGCTACGCTTATATACACAGGGAGC
>Ga0137372_10007551_pt1 | contig 10518 bp, 12 predicted proteins | sample SagtaG_6_FD_104911 | JGI IMG/M metagenome (GOLD analysis project Ga0137372, IMG submission 104911) | Vadose zone soil microbial communities from Sagehorn Ranch, Mendocino, California, USA - Sage1_R_60_16 metaG | ecosystem: Environmental > Terrestrial > Soil > Vadose zone | place: USA...
CACCAGCAATATCTTTCAAGTCAGAAAAACCCCGGCGGGTACTGCAACCACGGCCCGACTGGTCTGACCTGCCCCGTTGGGGTTGCTCGGACCGCTAGCTGAGGTACGGCGAAGCCCCGGATTCTCCTCCGGGGCTTCGGCTTCGGTCTGCTCAGTGCTTGCCGTTGGCATGGGCCGGGACGCGTTCGATCTCTTCCATGAGCAGGCGCAGGGAGAGGCTATGCCGCTCGGGTGGGAGCCGGTCTAGCGCGTTCCGGGCGTAGGCGATCCCGCCGGGGACATCGCCCGCCTTGGCCATCATCAGACCTCGATGAAGCTCGATGTGGGTGGCGAAGCGGGGCAGCGTTGCCGGGCGGGTACGGTCGGCCGTCTCCTGCGCCTCGACGGCACGTGGGTCGCCGAGCCGGGACAGCAGCATGCTGCTGATCGTGGCCATCCGCCACTCGGGTACGGCGAAGTCGGAGATCTGTTCGTCCGAGCCGGCCTGGTCGAAGACCCGCTTCGCCTGTTCCAGCTCGGCGATCGCCGTCTTCTTGTCTCCCCGTACTCCGGCAATATGTGCCTTGGCGAGGAACGCGTTGAGCCGGCCGATCGAGGGCTTGTCCGACAGCGTGAGCGCCTGGTCGGCAAGCTCGCTCGCGGTGTTCAGCCCGGCTCCTTCGTAGGCCAGGGCGAGCGCGGCCCGTCCTCGGGTCCACACCCGTACCGCCGTGTCCTCGGAGCGATCGGCGGCGAGCGCCGCCAGCTTGTACCACCGGGAAGCGCTGCGCGCGCCGTCCTCGCTAGGGACCGTCTTGCCGTGCACGGTCAACAGCCGGGCCGCGACTCCCCACAGCGCCGGAGTCTCCAGATGCTGTTGCAGGACAACGAGATCACCCGCCAACCGGTTCTGTAGATGTGCGGCGCCAACGGACATGTAGTCGCGGCCGTACTCGGTGACCTGCTGCTGCCATTCGTCCTCTGGCCGTTGGCTCCCGAGCGCGGCGGTGAACCCCTTGCGGATCAGTTCGGAGACGGCGATCGGCGCGACTACCCCAGCGGCCACCCCGGTCAACAAACCCCGGCGGTCCACGCTGTCTCCCAACACTTGTTCATACGCGAGAACGACTTCGGGGGTCGCCTTCCGGCGCCCCTTCTCGACGTTGCTCAGGTGCCCCTTGGTGAAGTGCGCCCGCGTGGCCATCGCCGAGAGGCTGATCCCGGCGGCTTCACGGGCCTCTCTGAGCATGGCACCGATCTCGCTCATCGAACTGTGATCCCCATGACCCTTTGAAAACAGTGGAAGACAGCAGGTTGGTTCATCCGACGGTACGTGAGCGGGAGGCTACTCGTAGGGCGCGGGGAAGGCGCGTGGACGCGCTTCGACCCAGAACGCACTCCTCGCCGCAACGGCGTACCTTCCCGCCTTCCCCGCAGCCCACTCCACGCTATCGAGGGAGAACACGTGCGGCTAGGGCAAACGTCGGTGACGGGGTTGCCGGTCAAAGCGGTACCGCTGGCCAGCAGAAGTGTATTCAGATTTGAAAACACCTTGATGCGTCACGCAGAGAGGACTACCAGCCGTGGATCCCTTGGATTCGTCCGTTTCCAGCGGCCGGTTGTACGGACCTGCCGTTGACGAGTCTCTCGCGCAGGTCCAGGCCATCCTGGACGAGCACATCGGTGCCAGTGCGGGCCGGTGCGCGACGTGTGGTGGTCCGCCGGGCGTATGTCAGATGTACCTGAAGGCCAGCCGGGCGTTTGCATGGTCCGGGCACCTTCCGAAGCGGCGTCCGGGCGCGACTCTTGCCCCGGCGGGGAGCTGGGCAAGGTTCGGATGGTTCACAGACCTGGCCGAGCCGCAACGATGACCCGCGACGCCCGACCGGTGTCGAGACCGGTGCTCGCGGCCCATGCGGCAGCGGTGCTCGGCGCGCACCTAGCGAACGGGGCGGGCAGTTGCCAGGGCTGCTCGAAGGTGCTGGGTCGCCCGGTGGCGTGGCCATGCACGTTCGTCAGCCTCGCCGAGCTGGCCATGAAGATCGTGAGAGGAGAGATCGGTGAAAGGTAGCGGCGGCCGGTGGCTTCGGCTCAACCGCAGCGGGTGGGACACCCCGCCCAGGGAGCTGGACTGCGCACTCTGCGCGGCCAAGCGGCCACTCACCCAAGCTGAGGCGGACCAGGCGGTTGCCCGATCCATGGGTCTGTTCGAGGCGTACGACTGCCCGACCGGCCTGGGCTGGCATCTGCGGGTGACGAAGGACGAGGGCCAGGGCTGAGGGTGCCTCGCTCTACATTCGTCGGTCTGGCGTCAGGGAAGGGTTGACAGTAAACCGATTGCCGAGACGTACCCCTGGTCAGGACCTGGCCCCGGGTCGTTCGTCGGCTCATGGCGGCTTTCCGGCCGTCTGACGCACCGTCCCGGGCGCTGGCGCCCGGGACGGCTGTTCGGGCGGCCGGCGTACCCGTTGGAGCTGCCTGCCTCCTGCGTTCCTCGGCCTTGCCATCCCGTGTGCCGTCGACCCACCCAACGGGGAGCGCGCCGGGCCGGGGGCCGCCACCACCGACGACGCGGGCCGTCCCCGGTCACGCTGGCGGCCCCCGGTACGGTGTGCTCGGCTTGCCTGGGTCGGCGGCGCGCGGGATGGCCCCATCCCGGAGCCCGAGCGCCCCCGCCGGAGGCGAGCCGCTGGGGATCCTCGGGTGAGTGTGGCGCCGTCGCGCCGGCCGATGCCGGCGCTTGCGCCGCCAGCAGGCCGAGCGCGAACGGTCCGACTCTCGCGCACGTGGGCGGTACAAATGGCGTTGGCCCTAGACACCTCGCCCCTGCCGGAACCGTGAGGCGTTACGTAGGCGACCGACCGCTTCCGTGTCAGCTATGGGCGGCGCGGCGGCTGAAGGTCGGTAACGAGGTTAGGGGGCACCTTGAGGTCCTTGGCGCTCGGGTAGCCGCTGCTCGCGTTGCTGTACTTTCGTGCTGTATGCCATTGCGTTGGCGCTTGTCGACGATGAACGCCCGCTTGGCCCCGCGCTCGCTTCTTCCGCTACGGGCGCCAAGGCGACATGGTCGAGCCATGGCATCCGGTGACGCCAGACCCGTCGGAGGATCAACCGATTCTCCGACGGCTTGCAACCTCGGGCCGTTTCCAACGAACAGCCGCGTGATACGGAGGTTCACATGACCTCAGCCCCATTGCCCTCAGACCGCTCACGGTCCACCACCTCCGTCACCGCTCGGGAAGAACACTTCCCACAGACCCCGTGGCTGTCCGAGATCGAGCTCAAAGGGCTAAGCGAGCTTGGCGCCGCAACGCTTGCGCACAGGTACAGAAGCGCGGGCGCAGCGTACTCGCCGGACGCGAGCCCCGAGGAGATCGCCGAGTGGCAGGCACGTCAAGAGGAAGAGGATCGGAAGCTGCGAGAGGCTGCAGCTCGCGCCGCTGAGAGGTTCACACAGGAACTCGATGATCGCCTAGGACGCGCGTACAGCGAGGGACGGGAGCAAGCCGAGGCCGAGAGCGGACGACGAGACGCCCTGTTTCGTGGATACGTGCTTTATGTTGTCGTGGCGGCGGTCGTTCTACTGCCCTTCATGGCGATCCTCCTTCAGCTAAAGCCAGAGACGTTCGGCTCCTACGTCGCTCCTGTAACGGGCATTGCCGGCACCATCGTCGGATACTGGTTCGGCAGTGGGGACCGCGGGAGACGCCGTTCGGAGTGACCTGGGGGATGCCGCGGCCGGATCTCACCCCAGCGGTACAGGCCCGGCAAGAAAGCGTCGCCACATCTGTGGATCGATAGGATGCCTGGGATAACAGCCAGCCGCGACACTCGGACCGAACGGCGTGATCTCTTACGTGTCAGGCAACCACCACGACCGGCTGACGGGCGCTGGTACGGGTACCTACCTGCACGGGCAGTGTCTGCACGTCCGTGTGCGTCCGTGGGTGTGCGTTCCGGTTGTCACCAGTTAGTCACTCATCCCGGATCTACCGGCCAAGGTTGCGACCGCTCGGCGCGGGCTCCCGGCGATCCTGGTGCGACATTCATGCGGCGCCGCCGGACGCGACCCGACGTGGCGGACTTCGGTCTGGAACAGGTTTCCTCCACCCAACGCCCCTCCGGCGCTTTGGATGGTTATGTTCGGTTTTGCCGGTACACCGTACGGGACTCTGTACGATCCTCCTTGCAGGAACGTACGGAAGACCGTACAGTGAAGTCCTTGGGGGCCGTCCGAGGGGAAGCGAGACGGCTCACCCGAACGATGGAGAGGGCCATGAACACTGCTCCGCTAACTGAGGTCCGGGACAACCTACGGGAAGTTGTTGACACCGTAGTCAACACTGGAACTGAATATGTCATCACCAGGCATGGCAAGCCTGTTGCTGTCGTCCTCAGCTACGAGGAGTACGAGGCTCTGGTAGAGACCTTGAACATCCTTTCTGACGACGACACCATGACTGCCATCCGCGAGGGCGAGGCCGAACTAGCGGGAGACGACTGACGGTGGCACGGTTGACCAAGAGTGCCGAGAAGAGCCTGAGTGAGCTTCCCAAAGCTCTACAGGACAAGGCGCGAAACATCATTGGACGACTAGATTCCGAGCCAGCGCTTGGAAAGAAGTTGGTCGGAGCGCTTGCTGGCAAACGATCGGCACGTCTTGGTCGAACGCACCGAATCATCTACGTAACGGAACCCGAGATTGTGGTACTCGCGATCCCTCCGCGAAGGGATGCGTACAGGTGACAAGTGAGGAAGAGTCGCTGACCTTTTCTGGCGCTGATCGTAAGATCTTTATCGTGGCGCTACGGAACTTTAGCGACGCCTGCGAACCGCCAAAGTTGACGCCCGAATGCCCTTTTTACGAATTCACCGAGGCCGGCCCATCATGCGGTGAACAATGTCATGACCTCCTCGCCGGCTTCGGTCACGACGTTCCACGAGGACAGGTTTGGGATCTCGGTGATGGTTTTGAGTTGGTTCCCCGTCGTCGTCGACATCGCAAGGGACCTGAGCCGACAACAAAGCCTTTTGACGCCGCAGAAATCCGTATACATGACCACGATCGCCCAACTGATACCCGACAAACGGTTTCCCTAATTAGCGAACTCGTAGTCCAACTGAAGTCCCCGCCTAGTATCGCTGAGGATCCGGAGGAGCGCTCGTATCTGATACGAGCATGCATTCGGGAGCTGGAGCGACGCGGGTTTGCCCGCGACGATCTCATGCAACTTGCCGTCTATTCAGTGTCGACAAGCATGGCCGCTTATATGGTCGTGGGAGTATTGAATCGCTACACGTCGGAAGACAGGGTTCCCTTCAAACTGGGTTCCGAATGGGTCGCGTTGAACGATGCGTGGGCACCCGAGACACCGGAACGCTCGCCCGAGGAAACCCTTGGACTATACTTCGACCCTAGGCTGACGCGAAGGCTGTTTGCCTGGAATAGGGCCCAGACGTTGGACGAGCTCGTGTTGTGGACTGCACCAACAGCCGAGTTCCTGCTAATTGACGCGCTTGCGCCGTTTACGGCTATATCGGACCGCCCGCTATGGCTACTTGAACGATTCACTGAGACCTACCTTGGCAATTGGTCCCTCAGCTCGCTCAAGCTAGAGTGGGACTACATCCACAGCGACAACCAAGGATGCGTACCCTCTGATCAGATGGCACTGAGGAGGTTGGATGTCAGCGATGTTGCGAAGGAGATTGCGCGGCGGGTAAGCGATACGCTCAGAGCAGACGACGAACCCGCCAAGATTGGCGTCGATGACTTTACGACTATCGCCGTTGAGTATCTGAGCGAAGAGAGATACGAGGCGGCAGCCACGATATACGAAGGCCTCCACAGTCTACGCTCTGACGACGCAACGATTCTTAACAATCTCGGGTTCTGTTTAATGCCCGTTCGGCTTGAACGTGCGGTGGAAGTTCTTGAGCAGTCCATGCTGGTAGCTTCAAAACCGAATCCCGTTACATATGCCAATCTGGCCTTGGCTAAGTATCTTAGCGGTTATCCGGACGAAGCATTGAGCCTGGCTCGTCGCGGGCAAGCTCATAGGGTCTCTGGTCGTGTATGGCTTTGGACTGTAGACGATGGAGGCAAATTCTCTCTTGAGTCAGTGGTGAACATCCGCATGTACTTCCAGGCGCTGGCCGATAAGATCAACAAGCGTGCGGGGATGAGCGACCTGCGATCCGGGGACGACGGTGATCCTCCTTACCGGGAATGAGCCTCGTAGCCTTCTCTTAGTCGATCGCCCTTTGCGACGGACAGCGTCCTTGTGCACAGGTGGGCCGAGGAGCCATCCCGTCGCCTAGGCTTTGCCCGGACTCGGGTCCTCCCGGCGGTACAAGGGTCTGCCCTGCGGGTCGAGCGAAGCGAGCCCTTGTGCCGCCGGGAGGACCCGAGTACGCCTCTGGTAGGCAACGGGATGGCTCCGGATCACCCGCCACTCCGGCAGACGTGCACGTGGACTTCGCCATCCCGGAGCCTGCCTGTCCGGCGAGGACGGATGCTTGTCGTCGAGGCGAACCCGAAAGTCCCGGTTGTCTGAAGTTAGGCGGCCCGGGGCTCCTATGCGTGTGCCCGTCGCGCCGCCGGGGGGCTGGAACCGGCGGCGCCGTGAGCGAAGCGGAAGGCGTCCCGCCGGTGGGCGGCTTACGCCCGGCCCCCGTGAGGCGGCGCGAGCGGCCCGCTGCGCGGGCCGCCTTGACCCTGAATAGAAACTCGTAACCAACCGGCCGATCGTCGTCAGGCGGGTTCAAGCGGCGGCGGCGCCGTCGTCCTTGCCGTCACAGATGCGGGCGGCCTGTTGGGTGCGGCGGATGGCGTCGACGATGGGCGCTTCGCCGTAGGCCAGGCCGGCGCAGACGAACGTCCACTCGGCCTCGACGATGACGGCCCGGTCCTCGTCGATGGGTGGCAGTCCTTGGCGGTCGCGCCTTTCAGCCTCTCGGTAGCTGCGGCGCTCGCCCCGGATCTCGCCGTATGTCGTGGAGTAGGTGCGGCTCTTGGTGGTGACGTGGCCACGGTAGCCGAGCATGTGCGCCCACTTGTCGAGCAACAGTTCCCGGTACGCGGGGTGGTCGGCGAGCTCGAAGCAGGTACGGATCATCCGCTCGGTGTGCGGCGGAAGGTGCAGCACGTCCAGGTCTCGGCGCTGGATGCGCCGGGGCGGCGTGTGAGTGTCCTCTGTGGACTTCGTGACGTACTTCGCTATGTAGTTGGCCACGGTCCGGCTTTTCAGCCCACCACGGTCCAGCTCTTCGGACTCGGTGATCGGCTGCACATCGACCTGACCGCCGAACCGCAACGCCCGCATCCGGGTGTCCGGCTTCTTCGGGTCGGGCACATCGATGGACACCGCTTTGACGACGCGCCGCAGGCATCCGTCGATCAGGCCGGCGTCCGTCCATCCTGGCGGCGGCGTGTCCGGCCCGTCCAGTCCGTCGATACGGATCACGGCGTGAAAGTGGATGACGCCTCGGGCCTGGTATTCGGCCACCTTGGCGAACGACACCCGCGCCACCTTGGCGAAGGCGGTCCGTGACACGCCAGCGGTGGCGGCCAACTCCCGGCGGAAGTAGACGGTCAGCCGGCGCCACAGGTCACCCGCGTGAGCGTTGAACAGCACGGCACCGGGGTAGTCGTAGCAGTCCAGGCACAGCGCCTGACCCACGATCTGCTCCCCCTTCTCGTGCCGCTGAGTGCAGCACATGACGACTCCATGCCGGCACGTAGCCGCGTTCCGGCGGACATGGCACCGCACCGGTAGACCATCCCGCCCGGTCTCCCGATGGACGGTATGGACCGGCCCGAACGACGGCGCGGTCAGCGTGGCGAACACCGCCGGATGCCCGGACACCGTGTCCGGCACGCCCTTCCCGCCGACCAAGCCGGCGAGCATGAGCTGATACGTGTCGTCGCGGTAGACCTTCGAGCACGACGGGCAGACCTGCGCCCGCCGGTTCCCGCACGGAATCAGCAGGTACCCCAACGGGTCATCGTCGGTGTTGTAGCTGTCGAGCAGCTCCCCCGTCTCCGCGTCGACCACCGTACGGCCACCACGCATCCGGATCGGATGCGCACACGCCCCGGTGGCCCGGATCTTCTGTTCCCACAAGGCGTAGTCGGGCATCGCGGCCCGACGCGCCATCGCCCGAATCTCCTCGGGCAGGTCCGACCAGTTCACGCGGCCTCCCCCAAGGGGGAGTCCGGCTGGACTGGGTCAGACTCGGTTCGAGGGGCGTTGTCCTCGTCGGCCACGAACTCGACGCCGAGGATCAGCCCGATGCGCTTCCATTTCTCTTCCGACCACACGGGCGACGCGGCGGCTTGCCGGCGCCCCCATTCCCGCGCGCTGATCGGCTCCAATTTTCCGGCGGCTCCCTTCTCGATTCCGAAAAAGGAGCACACGAGATTCACCACACCGATTCACGGCGTGTTCAAGACACGGCATGGCTACGGAAGCAGATAGCGGAATCGGTGTGATTGAAGGGCCTAGAGCGCGTCTGCTATCGCCGTGGCACCGTGGTCCGGGTCCCCCCACGGCGGCGATCCAAGGTAAGTAAGCGGCCAGCCCGGTCATAGATGCGGCAGAGGCGCGCGCTTCCGTATTCGATTGTGGCGGCGCCTCGCGGCTCCGATCCCGAAGGTAGCTCCCATAGCGGGGCGCGCCCAGAGTCCGCCGTATTCAGAATTGAATACAGCCCACTAAGGTGGTGACTCCTATTGACACGTACGTGTCAGGCGGGTAGTGGCGCTACTCCTCACGCCAGATCGGTTCGAGGAGATCGGGGTTGTACTTGGCTCGGCCCACCTTGGCGGGGTACACGATGACCGCGTGCACGGCTTCCCTGATGTAGGCGCGCTTGCGCGCCACGTCGAGGCCGCCCTCCTCCTCGCTCAGGTACCATCTGCGTCGAAGGTCTTCGATGTCGAGGACGCGGCGCCGCGACCGGGCCGCCGTCCGCGCTTGCTCTGCGCGGAGCTGCGCGCGCCGCTCCTCAAGGTGCCGCACGTTGGAGAAGAAGAACTCGTTGGAGATACCGCCGCCACGCCACTCCCGGGCCAGCTCCTCCAGCTTCCCCTGCACCTTCTCCAGTTCCGGCGCACCCACCCAATCGGTCTCCTCGATAACGGCGGCGCTCCGCTCCTCCAGCTTGGCGAGCACCATTTCTGAGACGTACTCATCCGTCTCCTTACCGCGCCGAGAAATGCCGGCGCACCCTCCCTGCGCCTTGGGCGCACAGCAGTAGTGGTGGCGGTCGCGTTTGTCGCGGTACCACGTTGCGCGCAATGGCGCGTTGCACAGCGAGCCGTCCGGCTTTGGCTTCCCACATCGGAGAATGCCGCTCAGCAGGTACCGGTGTTCCGCGAAGTCGGCCGCCAGTAGCGCGCCTGGCGTTCCGTCCGGTCTGACCGATCGACCCTTCCGGGACCGCATGATCGCATCGATTGCCAACCAGGTCTCCGGCTCGACGATCCGTTGCCAGTCCCCGGCGACCGGCTCGCCCCCATCGCCGGTCACGATCTCGCCGCCGAGCATCCGCCAACCGCACAGGCGCGGGTTCGCCAACGTGACCCGAAGCGACCGCACGGTCCATTCGTTGCCGAGCGAGGTCCGTACGCCCAACCTGATCCACTCGCGCACGATCGAGTTCAATGAGCGACCCGCGACGAAGTCCCTGGCGGCTGCGGCCAGCAGCTCGGACTCCTCCAGCCGAAGGTTGCGCCGGTCGTCTGCCCAGCCGAACGGCCGGGTACCGCCTGCCGGCCTGCCGTTCTCCGCACGCGCACGGTGGAAGCGGCGCATCCGGCGCCGTACCTTCCGTGCCTCGATCTTCGAGAACGCCACGCCGACCAGACCCATCCCCTCCACGTCTTCGGCGTAGAGATCCTTCGGTCCGCGCTCGTCCGCGAACACCCGGCCGTCCTCAACCGTCAGGGCCTCGACGAACCGCTCGTAGTCGCCAGCTCGCCGCGCCAACCGGTCCTCGTTGAGCACCACGACGCCGGCCACGGCCGTACCGTCGGGCAGTCGGCCGGCGACGAGCGCCTTCAACATCTGCTCGAACGCCTCACGGACCACGTCGGCCTTGCTCGCGGAGCGGTCGTTGTCCGTCAGCTCGGCGACGACGTGCCAGCCGAGCCGGCTCGCCGTCCGGCGGTTGACCTTGTGCTGGTCGATGACTCCATGTCCGTCGCGCTCGCCGTCGCTGCTGATCCGCGCGTACGAGATGACCGGGGCCTGGGCCTCGCTGGCGTCCATACTGTCCTCTGGAGGGTGGAGAAAACTCTGACATGGACAGTATGACTACCACCAGCAGTACCTTTCGGACGCGAAGAACCCGTACGGGTACTGCAACCACGGACCCAACGGCCTGACCTGCCCCGTCGGGGTTGCTCGGACCGCTAGCTGAGGTACGGCGAAGCCCCGGACCTCCTCCGGGGCTTCATACTGCGGCAACCTTCACAGCGCCAGCAGACACGTATTACAATCTGTCTTATGTCTGTGATTACGTTTCGCGCCGACG
>Ga0137372_10007558_pt1 | contig 10512 bp, 12 predicted proteins | sample SagtaG_6_FD_104911 | JGI IMG/M metagenome (GOLD analysis project Ga0137372, IMG submission 104911) | Vadose zone soil microbial communities from Sagehorn Ranch, Mendocino, California, USA - Sage1_R_60_16 metaG | ecosystem: Environmental > Terrestrial > Soil > Vadose zone | place: USA...
GGACGCCCGCGGCGGCTGCTGGCGCTGGTGTTCGTGATCGCGTCGGTGACCACGGCGGTACTGAGCCTGGACGCCACGGTGGTGCTGCTGACTCCGGTGGTGATCGGCGCCGCCGCGCGGGTGGGCGCCCGCCCGAAACCGCACGCCTACGCCTGCACCCACCTGCAGCCCAGCGGCTGGGCCGCCCCTGCACCAGGCTCCAGCGCACCGGTCACGTCGAACGGGAGGTGATCATTGCCGCTGAAGACGCCGACCTGCTGATTCTCGCCCGCGACGGCGACCGCTACCACCGCGGACCCAAGAGCCTGGGTAAGGCCAGCCGTTTCGTCGTCGACCACGCCCCATCCCCGGTGGTCTTGGTCTGGCCCGCTACCCCGCCCGGCGCCGGTGCCATGCCACCCCCGCCCCCTCCTCCCCGCCCGCACCGGCCGAGGTAAGGCTCTGGCATCGGCATCGCCGTCCCCCTCGGGTGACACGTGGCTGGGATTCAGGGACTTGAGTACGCTGAGAGGCACGGACGGCGGAGGGGCCCGCCGGTAACCGCGGCGCTGCCGCCAATGGTCCCTGCCTGGTGAGGGTAGGAGGCCGCGTGCACGCATCCGGAGTGACCGACCCTCTTCTCGCGGCCCTGGATGAGCTATCTGCTTTGTGCGGCGAGGCTGACCACGTCGGGCTGGACAGCCTGCGCGGGCGGCTGCGGCAACGGCGGCTGCGGGTGCTGGTCGCGGGGGAGGCCAAGCGGGGCAAGAGCACGCTGGTCAACGCGCTGCTGGGGTGGGCGGTGCTGCCGGTGGGGGTGACGCCGCTGACCTCCCTGGCCACCACGGTGCGTTACGCGCCGGATGAGAGCGTCACCGCCGTTTTCCGCGACGGCCGGGTGGAGAACTTCCCGCTGTCCGCGCTTGATGACCTTGTCACCGAACGGGGCAACCCGGGCGACCGCCGGAAGCTCGCGTCGGCCACCGTCGTGGCGAACGCACCGGTACTGGCCCGCGGGGTGGAACTGGTGGACACCCCGGGCACCTGTCTACGCGCACAACACCGCCGAGGCGGAAGCGGCCCTTGAGTCCATGGACGCGGCGGTGTTCGTGCTCACCGCCGACCCGCCGGTGTCGGCGAGCGAACGGGAGCTGATGGCCCACGTGGCAGAGCTGTCGGTCACCATGTTCGTGGTCTTGAACAAGGCGGATTACCTGGTCGGATACGACACCACCCCGGGGAGCCTGGCGGAGTTCAGCGTGGCCGGTGCTGGCGATCGCGGCATGGACCGGGCCGGTGGGAGCGGTCTGGGGTGTGCCGGTGTCAATGGCGGCAGCGAGCTGGGCGAGGCGCTGGCAGTTCACCGCCCGGGTCGCCGACGAGGCCACTGGGCGGGCGGCGCGCGTCTACCCGATGTCGGCGCGGGCGGCTCTTTCCGGGCGGGGCGATCCGGGCTTCGCGGTGTTCGCGAGAGACTTTACCGCCTACCTGGAGCGGGGACGCGCCGCAGACCTGCGGCTGTCGGTGACCGGGCATGCCCGCCGCCTGGCCGAGAGGCTGGCCGATAAGGTTGCGCTGGCTCGCCGCGCTGCCCAGATGCGCACCGGCGAAGCGGCTCAGCGGGTCGGGGCGGGGGGCCCGGCTCGTGGAGCTTGCCGTGGCAGCGGCCGAGACCTGGCGGCGACAGCAGGCGCAGCGGCAGGAACAGGGCCTGGCCCGGCTAGATGCCCGGCTCACCAAAGACCTTCAGTCCGAACTGGACGCGGTGCGCGACGCAGCCGCCGAGCTGCTGGGCCTGACCCTGGCTGTGCCGGGCCCGGGTGAGCGGCTGGAGCCGGACCTGCGGTTCTTCTATCTCACCGCTGAGCAGGCCGGGCAGACCGAACTGCTGGCCGGGGCGATCCGCCGGTGGCTTCCCGGTGAGGCTGGGCGCCGCCGGGCTCGCGCGTACCCGCGCCGCGAGACCGCCGGCCTGGTTCCGCAGCAGATCGGGCGGGCACGGGCGGATCTGCAATACCGGCTGGCCGAGGCGACCCGGCGGCTGGTGCGGGCCATCGGGGCCCGCTATGCCGACAGCACGGGACGGCTGGAAACGCGCTGCGAACCGCGGCCGCCGCGCGGGAAGCCACGGCCGGCGACGCGGCCCGGCTTGACCGTGAGCTTGCCGGACGGCAGGAGGCACTCGATCACGTGCTCGGCCTGCTGGACGGGGCCGCCCCGGCCCATCCTGACGCCGGCGGCCAGGACCCTGCCCAGCCGGGCCGACCCTGTCACGCTGTGGTCATGGCAGAAGGCAGGGAAAGGAGGCTGGTGCTGTTCCGGCATGCCAAGTCCGCCTGGCCCGAAGTAGCTGATCACGAACGGCCGCTGGCCGAACGCGGACGCCGCGGTGCCCCCGTCGTGGGGCGCTGGCTCCGGGATGCGGGCTGCGTGCCGGACCAGGTTTTGTGTTCCACCGCCCGCCGTGCCCGCGAAACCGGGCAGCTCGCGACGACCGGCCTGGGTACCGCCCCGCCGGTCACCTTCGAGCGCGGCGTGTACCAGGCATCAGCGGCAGGGCTCCTGAGCCTGATCCGCCAGGTACCGCCCGCGGTGGGACGCTCCTGGTGGTCGGGCACGATCCGGCGATCCAGGAAACGGCCCTCATGCTGGCGGCAACCGCCCCGGACGCCGCCGCCGCGGAGCCGGGCACCGTGTCCCCCGGCGCGCTGAAACGCATGCGGGCCAAGTTCCCCACCGCCGCGATCGCGGTCCTGGGGTTCACCGGAACCTGGCCCGATCTCGCCCAAGGGCGGGCATGGCTCACCACGTTCATGACCCCCGCGATCTCGCCTCCGGGCGTGCGGCGAGCCGGCAGCGCTAGCCGTTTTGCAGAAAACGGCCCTTGCGGCCCGCCGGTGCCCGGCCGCCTCGCCCGCGCTCAACCGCCGCGGTGATCTCCCGCTCGGCCGCGGCGCGGTCCTGCCAGCCGCGTAAGTCGATGCCCTTGCCTGGCTCCAGTTCCTTGTAGACGTCGAAGAAATGGCTGATCTCCTCCAGCAGGTGCCCGGGACGTCATTGAGGTCCGGGCGACGCTGTGTCCGGCCAGTCGCTGGGCGAACATCCAGCTCACGACCGGCGCAGTCTGCGGGTCGGGTTCTAGCCGGTGCGCCCGCCGTCCCCACACCGCGTGTGCCTTGTTGGGGTGGGCTCCGGCGTCGGCGAGCCGGTACCCGTACGGCGGGCGGCCACCCAGGTAGCGGCCTTGCTCGCGGGCCTGGGCGGCCATCGCGGTCCGGACCCTGATGCGGGTGCGGGTGATCTCCCCCGCTCATATTCCCCGATCACGATCGCATCGAACTCCCGGTCCGGATCAGCCAGCGCCGCCAGCAACCCGGCGGCAAGCGGGCGGCGTGCCCACGGCAGCACCCGGCTCCACCCCACGTCAAAGAACTCCGCCACAATCCACCCGAACCCCGCCACCAGCGCAGCAGCCTGGTCCCGCTGCCGCGCCCGCGAGGTCACCGGATCCTGATGATCCTCGGTCGACACGCGCCCGTAGAACGCGAACCGCAACCCGCCCCGGCCCAGCTCACTGATCCGGCGATCCGGCGGCGTCCCGAACGCTCCGCCCACCGTACGAGGGTGTCCACACATCGCGACGCCGCGGTCATCGTTCGCGCCTCCAGAGCTAAACCGGAAAATGCTTCTTCGTTTCCAGCATCCACGTAAGGCAGGCCGCAGATCAGGAAAACAACGATATTACCCCGTAATTAGTGTGCTTAATTCCGGAGGGCAACGAACAGTAATGTCCTTTTTCCTGATATTTCCAGTCTTGACTGCGTTCCATTGCGTGTCAATTCACGCAAAACTCCGGCGTGGGCACCCACCCTGCTGTATGCATGTTATGCATCGCTTGCGAGTAGCGCAGCGAGATCACCGGCCGGCCTCCCGGCTGCCGCTCAGACCCCGCGCGCCGCCGCTTGAGCTCGCCGCGCGTGCCGATTTACTGTAGGGCGCATTTTCAGCCTTGACCGCCCACGCCGGAACGGCTGCAAAGAATTGTGATTCGCACCGTGTCGAGCGTCCACACCTGCTTAGACTGCTGCGAGTGCCTCCGTGGGGGAAACTCTGGCGGCGCGAATGGCCGGGTAGAGGCCGGCCACCCCACCGATGATCAAGGCTGCCGTGATGCCTCCTGCCACAACCCAGCTGGGGATTACGGTGGGCCAGTTTTGCAGTGTCGCGTACACCGCTGTCACGACTGATCCGAGCACTATTCCTGCGCCGCCTCCGAGGAGGGAAAGCAGGAGGGATTCGGTGAGGAACTGGGTGCGGATGTGTTCTCGGGTGGCGCCGAGTGAGCGGCGCAGCCCGATTTCGGCGCGGCGCTCCAGCACGGAGATCACCATTGTGTTGGCGACGCCGATGCCGCCGACGAGCAGCGCGACGGCGCCGAGCCCGAGCAGCAGGCCGGTGAAGGTCTTATCCACGGCGGCCTGGGCGGCGAGCGCATCGGAGGGGCGGGACACGTCGACCTCGTTGGGTTGTGCCGGGTTGGCGGTCCTGGCGAGCAGGTCGCGAACGGCTTGGACAGCGTCAGGGTCGGTCCTCGTGTACATGGTGGTGATGTCGCCGTTGAAACGCAGATACCGCTGTGCGGCCTGCCACCCGATGAGCGCGCCCAGGTCGAGCTCGGGCGCGAGCGGCACCGGGTCCAGGATGCCGACGACAGTGAACCACCGCCCGCCAAGCCAGATCTGCATGTTTGGGTTGGCGGTGGTGACGCCGAGGTGCTCGGCGGTGGTGGTGCCGAGCACGACGGCCGGGTAGCGGGCGGTGGCGTGGTTGAGCCAGGTTCCGGAGCGGACGGTGGCGCCTACCGTGTCGAGCAGGTCGGCGCGCACCGCGTAGGTGCCGATGCCGCCGGATTGGGGGGCCGGGATCAGGTTGGTGCGGTACACCTTCGCGCCGGGGAGTTGCCCGATCGCGGTGACGGACTCAACCTGGCCGATCCGGCCAATCATCGCCACCGACTGGCCGGGCAGCGTGGCCTTGTCGCCGAATAGGGTTTGGCCGGGTGCCACGGTGAGCAGGTTGGTGCCGAGCGCGTTCAGCTGCCGATCCAGCGTGGCGCGGCTGGAGGTGAAGGTGGCGACAACGGCGACGGTCGCCGCGATGCCGATCGCGATCCCCAGCGCGGACAGGGCGACCCGCAGTGGGCGGGCTCGCAGTCCGTATGCTGCTAGCCGCAGCACGTCGGGAGGGCTCAGACGCCCGGGTCGCGGTGTTGCCCTCATGTCGCCACCGCCGTCCGGTCACTCACCATCCGGCCGTCCAGCATGGACACCTGGCGGGACAGGTGCGTCGCGACCACGCGTTCGTGGGTGATCACGACGATGGCCGTACCGGTCTTATTGAGGTCGAGCAGCACCCGCATCACACCCTCGCCCGAGTGGCTGTCCAGCGCGCCCGTTGGCTCGTCGGCGAGCAGCAGCGCGGGTTCGCAGACGAGAGCCCGCGCGATCGCGGTGCGCTGCTTTTCGCCACCGGACAGCTCGTGCGGCCGGTGGGTCAGCCGGTGGCCGAGCCCCACCCGCCGCAACGCCGCTTCGGCGCGCTCCCGTCGTTCACGCAGGCCGGCCCCGGCGTAGAGCAGGCCGTCGGCGACGTTGTCCAGGGCGGACACGCCCGGCGCGAGGTGGAAGTGCTGGAAGACGAACCCGATCCGCGTCGCCCGCAGTGCCGACAGCTCACGGTCGGACAGCTCGGCGACGTCGAAACCGTCGATGACGACTTGTCCGGCGCTGGGGTGGTCCAGCGTGCCCATTACGTTGAGCATCGTCGTCTTGCCGGATCCAGACGGCCCGGTGATCGCTACCAGCTCACCACGGTGCATGTCCAGGTTGACGTCGCGGAGCGCGGCGACCCCACCGGGGTATTCGCGGCCGACCCCGCGCAACATCACAATCGCCTCGGTGGAGCTGGTCACTTCGGGACCCCGACCGTCACGCCCGCGGCGATGCCGCGGCCGCTGACCTCGACCTGGCCGGCGGCGAACATCCCGGTCTTGACCACCACAATCCGCGTCTTGTCACGATCGACGACTTGTACGCCGAAGCCGCCTCTGGGCAGCGCGAGCAGCGCGGCGACCGGCACCGCCAGCACGTCCTGGCGCTGATCGGCGGCGAGATCGACATCCACGGGAGCGGCGTCCAGCGAACCAAGAGCCTTCTGGTCGGCGATCGTCACGCTCACCTCGATGCTCGCGCCGGAGGCCGCCGCGTTCGTGCTATCTGGGGTGGCGCCCTGATCTGGCGTGGTGGCCTGCGCCGTGACGACGGTGCCGACGCGGGAGATCTTTCCGTTCACCGCGCCCCGGCCGGGAACCTTGACCGTGACCGTGCGGCCCTTCGCCGCGAGAACCTGGTCAGCCACCTCAAGCTTGACGGTGACCCGCCTTATGGTGCCGGTGTAGCTCAGGACCGAGGCGCCACCTCCGCCTGTATCGCCACCGATGGTGTCGCCGACCCGGGCCGTGTGCGCGGCGATCCTCACCGCACCTGGCGTGTATACCACCTGACCCGGTTCGACGGTTCCGGTCACGGGCAGGCCGAGGTCGGCTTGCCAGCTGCGCACGGCCGCGGCGGTGGCCGGGGTGTAGGTGCCGTCGACGGTGAATCCGCTGTAGCCCAGGTCGGCGAGGTTCCGCTGCAGCTGCCGGACATCGGCACCCTTCACGCCGTCCCGCAACGCCCGGTAAAGCGGCAGCGCTCCATAGAGCGCGACGACCGGTCGCTGGTCGACCTTGAACAGCGGCTCGCCTCGCTGCACCGTCGACCCGGCCGGTGCGAGCCAAGTCAGTGTCCCGCGTCTGGCCGCCCTGACCGGGACGGGATCGCCGTAGCCGAGCGTGCCCGACACCGTCTTTGTTTCCACTAGCGTGGTCCTGGTGACCTCCGCGGTCGCCGGAGGCAACGCGGGGTTGGCTGTCGGCTCTTTGCCGCCCGGCCCCCAGGCCAGCACGAATCCGGCGATCGCTCCGCCGAGGATCCCCGCTCCTGCCCCGGTAATTAGGAGCCTGCGCCTCACTGATGAGCACCTCCGCCCGGCAGCTTTGCGCGGCAGGCCTCAAACGCGGCGCGGTACTTGGGGTCGCCTTGCTGCTCGTGGCCGGCGCCGCGCAACTGCCCACTGGCGTCCGGGTCAGGGAAGCCGGGCAGACCGTTGTTCCGCATACACTGCGAGAACTTACGCATCTGCTCCACAAAGGCCGGATCCCCAAGCTTTTCATGTTCGCCGCCTGGGGCCAGATCGCGGCACGCCTGCTGCGCGGCGCGGAACGCCGGGTTGTCTTGCTGCTCGTGGCCGATACCTCGGAACCGCCCGCCCGGATCCGGGTCGGGAAAGCCGGGTACGCCGTTGGCCCGCATGCACTGCGCATACTTGAGCGCCTGCTCCTGGCCTCTGGCAGGCGCCGGCTTGTTGCTCGACGGCGAGCCGCAAGCTGCCAGCAGGATGAGGGCAGTGAGCAGTGCCGAGGCGGCGGCAACCAGGGTCACGAACTGCCGTCGGCGCGCTCGTGAGTCATTGTTCATCGATCGGCCGCTCCTTCCCGAGCTGTCGTCTCGGGAATGTGCCGTTCCTGCCTGGAAGGAGGCTGGGAGCGAGCTGGGACGGACCATGAATGGCGAGCCGCTACCGCGCTCTCTTCGCGCCCAAAGGGGCGGCGCTCGCTCAGCGGCGGCGCGGCCGCTCGGCCGGCGCGGCGGCTGTCCCGGGCCGCGCATCCGCGGAGCGCGTGGCGGGCGCGAGCGGGAGGACGACGCGGAAGACGGAGCCGCCCCCCGGCCGCGGGCGGTAGCCGACGGCGCCTCCGTGGGCCTCGACCAGCGAGCGGATGATCGCCAGGCCGAGCCCCACACCGCCCTGGCCCCGCGTCCGCGAACGATCGGTGCGATAGAAGCGCTCGAAGATCCTGCCCACCTCCTCGGCCGGCACCCCAGGTCCCTCGTCGGCGACCTCGAGCACAACTTGGTCGTCTTCGGCCGTAAGCCGGACGTGGATCGGCGTCGCGGGCGGAGTGTGAACGCGGGCGTTTGTGAGCAGGTTGTCGACGACCTGGCGCAACCGAGACTCGCTGCCGAGAACCACCAGGGCGGACTGCGCGTCGACATCGATCGGCCGCTGTGGCCTGGCGGCGCGCGCGGCGTCGGCCGCGACAGCGACCACTGCAGCCAGATCGACTGGCTGACGTTCGAGCGGCAGGCCCTGGTCGAGCTGCGCGAGCAGGAGAAGTTCCTCCACCAGCTCGCCCATCCGCTTCCCCTCCTGCTCGATCCGCCGCATCACGTTGGCCAGGTCGGCGGGACGGTCGCCGGCGCCGCGGCGGAACAGCTCGGCGTGGCCGCGGATCGAGGTCACCGGCGTCCTCAGCTCGTGCGAGGCGTCGGCGATGAACCGGCGCAGCCGGTTCTCGGCGGCGAGCCGCTCCGCGAAGGCCCTCTCGATCTCGGCCAGCATCGCGTTCAGCGCGCCGCCGAGCTGGCCGACCTCGGTGCGCGGGTCGTCCGGCAGGACGCGTTGCGAGAGGTCGCCGCAAGCGATCGCCCGCGACTTCTCCGCCATCCGCTCCAGCGGCCTGAGCTCGCGCCGGGTGAGCCAGTAGGCGGCCGAACCGATCGCGGCGAGCACCAGCCCGCTGACGGTGCCACCGATCAGCAGCAACAGCCGCTTGGTCGCATTCACCTCGGTGAGCGGCAGCGCAACGACGACGGTCCCCCCGTCGCCGAGCGGCCTTTCGATTAGGCGATACTCGGTCCCCCCTCTCTCGGCCGGGACTGTCGTCAGCGCCGGCTCTCCGCGCCGCCCTTGGGGGCGGACGAGCTCGCCCGGGATCTGCGGGCGCGGCCCGTCTTGGCCGAAGGCGAACCGGGCCTCGCGCCCAACGCGTCCGCGCGAGTCGAGGAGGGCGGCATAGCTGCCCTCGGGAAGGAACAAGCCGTGCGTGCCTTGATGCCGCGGTTGCGCCGTACGGGACAGCGCCGCCGCCACCGGCTGCGTGGCAGCTTCGAGCTGGTCATCGACGCGGGCAACGAGCAGCGAGCTTACGACGCGATAGGTGATGAAACCCGCCGCGGCCAGACCGGCGACGAACAGGACGGCGGTCACGACGAGAATGCGCGCGCGGAGCGGCACGGCTTACCTCGGCAGCCGCAGGCTATAGCCGGCACCGCGCACAGTGTGGATCAGCGGCGGCTCCTTGAAGTCGACCTTCTTGCGCAGGTAGCTGATGTAGTTCTCCACGATGCGGGGGTCGCCGCCAAAGTCGTAGCGCCAGACATGGTCAACAATCTGGGCCTTCGACAGCACGCGCCGGGCGTTCAAGAGCAGATAGCGGAGCAGGTTGAACTCCGTCGCCGACAGCTCGATCGGCGCGCCGCCGCGCCAGACCTCGCGGGTGTCCTCGTCCATCTCGAGGTCGGCGAACTCCAGGCGCCCCGGCTGCTCGGCCTGCCCGCTCCGCCGCAGCACCGCATGCACCCTGGCGACGAACTCTTCGAGGCTGAACGGCTTGGTCACATAGTCGTCGGCGCCCATCGTCAGGCCATGCACCTTGTCCTCGGTCGTGTCACGCGCGGTCAGGAACAGGATCGGCACGCGCAGCCGGTCAGCGGCGAGCCGCCGCTGCACCTCGAAGCCGTCGAGGTCGGGCAGCATGATGTCGAGCACGACCAGGTGCGGGCGGAAAGACGTCGCCGCGGTAAGCGCGCCGCGGCCGCTCGCTGCGACCTCGACCTGGAACCCCTCATAGCGCAGCGCCGTCGCGACGAGGTCGGTGATGCTCTCCTCGTCGTCGACGACGAGGACGCGCACGCGCCGCCCGGGCTGGCCGTCGCGCATCGCCTCCGGTCCGCCGCGCCGCGCCGTCAGGCGATCGCCTACCGGCGCAGTTTCCTCCGGTCTGGCCACGCTTCAGCCGAGCACGCCAGGCTGGAAGAAAGCTGGGAATTGCCTGGAGTGAGGCTGGAACCCGAGCCGTTCCTACCCCATATAGGGGCGAATGCAAAATGACCTATCCCAGGGCGGCGGCGCCGCTCGCGGATGACCTGGCCCGTGCCCGCCTTGGCGCGGGTCTCGATCAGCCGGCCGAGCAGGATCAGGGTCAAGATGGTCCCGGCTGCCTCGAAGTACACGTCCCGCACCCCGGCCGGCAGCAGCCCAGGTGCCACCGTGACCAGCAGGCTGTACCCGTAGGCAGCGGTCGCGCCGAGGGTGATGAGGCTGTTCATGTCCGCGCTGCGGTGCGACAGCGCCAGCCAGCCGGTGCGGTGGACCGGCCAGCCGGTGTAGAACATGACCGGGGTGATCAAGGCGAGCTGCAGCCAGTGGTTCAGCAGCACCCCTGGGACCCAGCCGGCCTTGAACACCTCATGGGCCATCACCGCGAACAGCACCGGCCCGGTCAGCACCGCGCCCACGATCACCCGCCGGGTCAGGTCGGCGATCTCCGCGCGCCGCTCCGCCGCCTGCGCCGCCTCCGCGCCCGCGGCC
>Ga0137372_10007565_pt1 | contig 10509 bp, 13 predicted proteins | sample SagtaG_6_FD_104911 | JGI IMG/M metagenome (GOLD analysis project Ga0137372, IMG submission 104911) | Vadose zone soil microbial communities from Sagehorn Ranch, Mendocino, California, USA - Sage1_R_60_16 metaG | ecosystem: Environmental > Terrestrial > Soil > Vadose zone | place: USA...
ATTCCCAATGGCTTGGCAACTTTTTTCATATTGCCGTCGCGCGTCCACATTTGCGTTCCCGGCGTCATCAGACAGGATGCGATCAGGTGCGCGTCCGTAAGGCCAATGCCCTTGGAGTAGAGAGTGTGAGCCTCAATCATGTGCCGCACTTCGTGGAGTTGTGCCACCTTCACTTCGAGCAGAGATTCCATTTCGTCAAGCCTCTTTCGCCGGTTGTGCAGTGAGCCAAGAGCGATCTCCGCAACGATAAAAGGGTGCATCACAATCTGTCCCCTGCTTAGGCGCTCCTCCATCTCTGGGTTGCGGCTTCGGAGATAGTCAACCCAGATCGATGTGTCGGCCAGAATCACAGACTGTCAGCCCTTACGCGCTTGATGTCTTCTAAATCCGGCTCCGTGCCGCCAACCGCCGCAAGCCTGCGCGAAGCTTCAAGGTGAATCAACGCCTTCAATGCTTCCCGGAGCAGAGCCGTTCTCTCTGTCAAGCCTGTAAGCTCTTGGGCCCTGCGTATCAATTCGTCATCGAGTGCTACAGTCGCCCTCATGGAAGCCTCCATGTCACCAATTATATCACCAAATGGTGATATTTTAGATGCCATCAGCCGAGAGATATTTCAGCAGGCCCGCCCGCGCCACCTTCGTCTGCTCGCCGCTTTCCAGGTTTTTCACCGCAAACTCGCCACTTGCCATCTCGTTTTCACCCACCAGCACGGCGTAGGTTGCGCCCAGCTTTTCCGCGGTCTCAAAGCTCTTTTTTAGCCGGAAACTCTCATCGCTGACGTCCACCGCGACCCCAGCCTCGCGGAGCTCTTTGGCCAGCTTCAGGGCGTGGCGGTTCATCTCCTTGCCCAAGGGGACGATCAGCGCCTGTAGCGCGGACTCCGCCTTCTTCTGCTGCGCCTGTAGGGCCAGCACCAGGCGGTCTTCGCCGATGGCGAACCCGATGCCCGGCGCGCGCGGTCCGCCGAGCTCCTCGCTCAGCCCGTCGAAGCGTCCGCCGCCCAGCACTGCGCTCTGCGCGCCCAGTTCGCCGTGCGTGAACTCGAAGGTGGTGCGCGTGTAGTAGTCCAGGCCGCGCACCATGCGCTCGTTGACCTGGTATGGGACGCCGAGTTCGTCCAGCATGGCCTTCACCTGCGCAAAGTGCTCGCGACACGGCTCGTCGAGGTAGTCGGCAATCTTCGGCAGCGCTTCAATGATCGGCTGGTCCTCGACCACCTTGCAGTCGAGCACGCGCAGCGGATTGGTCTCCGCGCGGCGCCGGCAGTCGGCGCACATCTGGTCCTTCACCGCGGCGAGCGCCTCGCGCAGCGCCTGGTTGTAGGCCGGACGGCAGTTGCTGCAGCCGACCGAGTTCAGGAAGAGCGTCCAGCCAGTGAGGCCCACGGCATCCAGCAGCGCGACCAGCATGTCCAGCACCTCGGCGTCGCGGATGGGCAGCTCGCTGCCGGCCGACGGCGGCCCGATGATCTCGGCGCCGATCTGGTAGAACTGGCGGTAGCGGCCCTTCTGCGGACGCTCGCGGCGAAACTGCGGGCCCATGTAGTAGAGCTTCTGCAGCAGGCCGGATTTTTCCAGGTTGTGTTCGATGTAGGCGCGCACCACACCCGCCGTGTTCTCCGGGCGCAGGGTCAGCGACAGGCTCTTCTCGCTGGCGGCGCGCGCCTTGTCCTCCCAGGTGAACATCTCCTTGGAGACAATGTCAGTCTCCTCGCCCACGCCTCGCTCAAACAGCTCGGTGGACTCGAAGACGGGCGTGCGGATCTCCTGATAGTTGTAGCGGGCGAAGACCTCGCGCGCCTTGTTCTCGACGAAGTTCCACAGAGCGGTGTCGGGCGGCAGCAGGTCGCGGGTGCCGCGCACGGCCTTGATCATTTTTCGATCCTCGCCTTGTGCTCGTCCGGGTAAGGGTATTCCATCTGCTTGGCGGCGGCGCGCGCCACGGGAGTGCCGAAGGTCTGCGCCACAAGATAAAGCGCCATGTCCATGCCGGCGCGAATGCTGTTGGCGGTGGTGATGTTGCCGTCCACCACGATGGGCAGCTCGGGACGCAGCGAGGTGCGCGGGAAGCGCTCGCGGAAGAAGTCCACCGAGCGGAAGTGGGTTGTCGCGTTCTTGCCCACCAGCAGTCCGGCCTCGGCCAGCAGCAGGGAGCCGGTGCCGATTGACGCCAGCCGCTCCACCTGCGGCGCTATCTTGCGCAGCCAGTCCAGGCAGCCGGTCTGGTGCATCAGATCGCGAATTCCGCGGCCCCCGGGAACCAGCAGCATGTCAAGCTGCGGACACGTGGCAAAGTCCACATCGGCCAGCACCCGCATGCCGCCGTTGGCGCAGACCACGTCTTCGCTCTCGGAGACAAGCAACTGCTGGATCGGCGAGCTGGTCTCGCGGCGCATCTCCTCGTTCAGGCGAGTCGTGGCGAAGACCTCGAAGGGCCCGCAGAAGTCCAGCACCTCCACATCGGCGTAGATCAGGATGCCGACGGTCTTTTCCGTGTTGGGCGGCGGAGGCGTCCCGGCGCTCATTGTCCACGCTCCCGCGGGGTCCCCGGCAAGCCCGTGGTCGGCTTCGTGGGGTTGAGATACTGCTCTTTGTAGCCCAGATAATTAGTGCGATAGGTCAAAATGGAAGCCTTCTCCTCTTCGCTCAGATAGCGGCGGAACTTTCCCGGCGAGCCCATCCAGAGCGAACCCGGCTCCACCACGGCGCCCTCCGGAATCAGCGTTCCGGCGGCAATGATCGAATCGTCCCCCACCCGCGCGCCGTTCAGGACGATGACGCCCATGCCGATCAGGCAACGGTTGCCGACCACGCAGCCGTGCAGCACCGCCGAGTGGCCCACGGTGACGTCGTCGCCCACCTCCACCGGCCACTTGCCGAGCATACCGTGCAGCACGCTGTTGTCCTGGATGTTGGTGTTGCGGCCAATGCGGATGTAATGCACATCGCCGCGAACTACGGTGTTCATCCAGATGCTGGCGTGCTCGCCCAGCTCCACGTCGCCGATGATCTGCGCAGACTCGTCGATATAGCAGGTGCCGGGAATCCGCGGCAGCACGCCCTTATACGGTCGAATCATTCAAGCCCCGAATCGTTCGCCCCGCCACGCCACGAAGTCCCCGGCAAGCCCACGGCTGGCTTGCTGGGGTGGAACCACTGGCGCGGCGGCCGCCCTGCACTTCCCCCGCAACATCGATCACAGGCTGCGACCACCGGCGGTAGCGAGTCCAAGCCCGTCCCCGTCCGCCAGTGGCACCGTTGCGGGATGTCTAAGTCATTGACGATACCAGAACCGGGGGCAACCAAGAAACCGCTGCGCCGGACCGCTCGAAATTCGCGTTGGTCCGGCGGCGTTCGCCCAGCACACCGGCGGGCGTGCTGGGGCCCCGGGAGACTGAGCACTCACTCCGGTGCGCGTGCCGGAGTGAAACCAGTTTCAGCAGGAGCCCTCGAAATCCTGCAACGATTTCCCCCTGCGGAGCATCCAGCTACAAGGACGAGAAAGTAAGCAAGCAGAAAGTAGGCAAGCGAAGAGCGCCCGCGGCAGCCCCGGCCAGGCAGTCAGCGAAAAAGCTCGGGCATTCAGTCCGAGCTGGATCTATCATTTAAAACTTTTATATCTGTAGCAGTAAGCTGCGCCGTTCTCTACGGCCCCACGACTCACCCTGCCAGCCAACCACAGGCTTAGTCGGGGACCCGGCAATCTCAATTGCCATTGGCCACAGTCGAGGGTGTGCAGCAGGGCCCCGAAGTTAAATTCAGCGCGGTATCGATTCCGTGGAGTTGGGCGAAAGGGGATCCCCAGCAATGGAGTTTCAGGACAAGGTGCTGACCTGTGTGGACTGTGGTGCGGATTTCGTCTTCACGGCCGGCGAACAGGCATTTTTCCACGAAAGACAATTTAAGAACCTGCCCAAGCGCTGCCGGAACTGCAAGGAGAAGCGTCCGGCGCGGGGAGAAGGACGGACTTCCACCAAACACGAGACCTCAGCAGTATGCGCGGGTTGCGGAAAGGAGACTACGCTGCCCTTTCGTCCCGTCCAGGGGCGGCCTGTGTATTGCAGGGAATGCTTCAAGCAGAAGAGGGGGGTCCCAGCGCCGAGATGAGATTTGTGCAAATGTGGTGCGCGTCCGAACAAACCCCAGACCAAAAGAACGCTGGAATGGGGACCCACGGATTGGAATGAACGCACAGGTGACCCGTCCTAACCTTTTGTCGGTTAGGGCGGCGTAGTTGACGTAAGGTTACGCCGGCCGGGGAATGGCCTTCGGTGTCCCGGAGACCGCCGCTTTGGGCGGTACCTCCTCCGACGTAACGCCTGCCTTGTGGTCGGCGTGGTTTACCAGCAGCGCCTCGATCTGGCGCAGCAGGTCGCCGGTGTTGGTGGGCTTCACCAGCAGGGTATCCGCCCCCGCGTTCCTCCGGGCAGCCATGCCGAGGTTGGGGTATGCGGTGAGGACTGCGGTCGCGGGATTGTAAGGCTGGCGGCGCGCGGTGCGAATCACCTCAAGTCCGGCGGTCTCGGTCTCCATCCACATGTCGGTGATGACCATGTCGAAGGTGCTGTTGCGCAGCTTCTCCTTCGCCTCGCGCGCGGAGGCCGCGGTCTCCACCTCGAAGCCATTCATTTCGAGAATCGCCTTCAGTGTAAGAAGTATTGTGAGCTCGTCATCTGCCAGCAAAATGCGTCGCTTCATCGCATTCTCCAAAATCTCTTGGGAGCTCATTGCAACAGCAGGCCGGTTCATTCCAGCGGGTGGCCGGCAGGCGTCGCGGCCGGCCGGTTACTAAACTGCGGTGCACAGGTTGCGGCGCCGGCCAGGAGGCCAGCGAGAACCACACCCCAAGTGCCGCTATAATACTCCGCGTGGCCAGTTTTTACGTGGAAAATTTCGGCTGCCGCGCCACTCAGGCCGATGGCGCGGCAATTGAGCATCAGTTGGCAACCCAGGGCCTCGCCCGATCATCTGCCATCGAATCCGCCGAAATTGTGGTCCTGAATACCTGCACCGTGACTTCCTCGGCCGACCAGGATGCGCGCGCGGCCATCCGGCGCATCCATCGCGCCAATCCCTCAGCGAAGATCCTCGTAACCGGATGTTACGCGCAGCGCGCACCGGAAGACCTGGCTGCCATCGAGGGCGTCTCGCTGGTGGTGGGAAACTCGCACAAGCATCGGCTGGGCGAACTGGCTGCGGGCGTTGGCCTCATCTCGGCGGAGTCGCTGGTGAGTGGCTCGCACAACGACGGCGGCCCACATGTGCCTGCTGTTGGCATATGTGGGGATGAGGAACTGCCTGGTGTCCCATTTCTGCCATCTTTTGGCAGAAGTGGGAACGACGGAATCCACGCTCCTGTCATCATCGACGACATCTTTGCCCACACCGAGCTGCTGGCGGCGCCGGTCTTCGACGCCGACAATGAGAAGACGCGGCCCAACCTCAAGGTGCAGGACGGCTGCAACAACCGCTGTTCATTCTGCGTGATCCCCTACGTGCGCGGCCGCAGCCGCTCCTTGCCGACCGCCGAAGTGCTGCGCAATGTCGAGCTACTGGTCGCCAACGGCTACAAGGAGCTGGTGCTGAGCGGCATCAACCTGGGACGCTGGGGTCGCGATTTGAGGAGTCGCGATTTGGGCGGTCGCGATCTGAAGTCACGCGATCTGAAGTCGCCGGATCTGGACGGCCGCGACCGCTTCGTCGATCTGCTGCGCGCGATTCTCGAGCGCACGAGTGTCTACGGGGATAAAGCCCCGCTGCTGCGCATCAGCTCGGTGGAGCCCATGGACTGGAGCGATGAGCTGATTGCGTTGGCCGCCGAATCGCCGCGCATTGCCAAGCACGCGCACGTCCCGCTGCAGAGCGGCAGCGACCGCATCCTGCGCCGCATGCACCGGCGCTACCGCCCATGGCACTACGAAGACTGCATCCGGCGCATTCATGCTGCGATGCCACAGGCCGCCGTCGGGGCCGACGTCATGGTGGGCTTCCCGGGCGAGACGGACGAGGACTTCGAGCAGACCCGCGCGCTGATCGAGCGGCTGCCGTTCACCTATTTGCACGTCTTCACTTACTCGTCGCGGCCCGGTACGCCTTCGGCCGCGATGCCGGACCAGGTGCCCGTGCACAGGGCGCGCGAACGCAACCGCATCCTGCGCGAGCTGGCGTCGCGCAAGAAGCGCCAGTTCCAGGAGCAGTTCGTGGGCAAGACGCTGGGGGCGATCACCCTCACCCACCGCGACCATCAACCCGACGGTTGCCGCACCGAGGCGCTGACGAACAACTATCAGAAGCTGTGGCTTGCAGGCGAGCTGGAGGCGAATCGGATGATCACGGCGCGCATCCATTCCATCGAGGGCGAGGCGCTGGTCGGCGTGGCGGAGTAAGGAGGGTAGTGGCGATCCTTCGCTTCGCTCAGGATTTCGCCTCGCGGCTCAGACGCCGTGAAAACGGCTCAACCTTGAAACTTTGAAACGAGGTTTCCCCATGTCCAGCGTCTACGATTTTTCCGCCAGGCTTAACAGCGGCGAGGCGAAGCCGCTCGCCGACTATCGTGGCAAGGTCCTGCTCATCGTCAACACCGCGAGCAAGTGCGGCTACACTCCGCAATACAAGGGCCTGGAGGGGTTGTATGAAAAGTACCGCGACCAGGGGCTCGAGGTCCTGGGCTTCCCCTGCGACCAGTTCGGCCACCAGGAGCCGGGCAGCGACGAGGAGATCCGCGGCTTCTGCGAACGCAACTACGGCGTGACGTTTCCGCTCTTCTCCAAGATCGAGGTCAACGGCGAGGGCGCGCATCCGCTCTACAAGCACCTGAAGAGCGAGGCCGGCGGAGTTCTCACCGAGGGGATCAAGTGGAACTTCACCAAGTTCCTGGTGAACCGCAATGGCGAGGTGATCGACCGCTTCGCTCCCTTCACCAAGCCGAGCGACATCGAAGAGGACGTCGTCGAGGCGCTGAAGGGCTGAGCATGCTGGAAGTTTTGAAACCTGCTATACTGCGGTGCGATTGAACACCGCCGGAGGGCCTTATCGATAAACGTTTTATCCGCACCAATGACCGCATTCGCGTCCGCGAAGTGCGCGTGATCGACGACCAGGGCGAGCAGCTTGGCATCATGGTTCCGTTCGACGCGCTCAAGATTGCCAGAGAAAAAGGACTCGACCTGGTGGAGATCTCTCCCACCGCGCAGCCGCCCGTCTGCCGCATCATGGACTTCGGCAAGTACATGTATGAGCAGGAGAAGAAGGAGCGCGCGGCCAAGAAGAACCAGAAGATCATCACCATCAAGGAAGTCAAGTTCCGCATCAACGTGGACGAGCACGATTACCAGACCAAGAAGAACCATGCTCTGCGCTTCCTCAGCGAAGGTGACAAGGTCAAGGCGACCATCTTCTTCCGCGGGCGCGAAATGACCCGCCAGATGTTGGGCCGCGAGATCCTGCAGCGGCTCATCAAGGATATTGCGGACAAGGCCGTGGTGGAGAACATGCCGCGCCAGGAGGGCAACACCCTCCACCTGATCCTGGCCCCGCCCAAGATCCAGAAATAGCAAGCCAATCCATTGTGGGTGCCCCAGGTCCCGCGCCCTTTTTTGGCGCAGACCTAGGGGGTAGAGACGCCCCGGCATTGCCGGAATTGCCCATTTTCGTGTTTAATAGAAAGAGTTGTGTCCTCAGGGCCCAGCCCCAGACGCACTCAGGAAGAAGACTTCAGGAAGAAACAATGCCAAAGCTTAAGACGCACAGCGGCGCCGCCAAGCGCTTCAAGAAGACAGGTTCGGGTAAGGTAAAGCGCGGTTTCGCCTTCCAGCGCCACATCCTGACTTCGAAATCGACGAAGCGCAAGCGCCAGTTGGATATGGGCGGCATGGTCGACAAGGCCGATACGCCCAAGATTTTGAGGATGATTCCTTACTAGGTTTCTCCCGCCGGGTGGCTGCGGCGTAAGCCGCACTTGGAAAGCGCCTCCCGGTGTAACAAGGGTTCCGAAGTTTGGAGCCCGGGCGTGTGAAGAGGTCCAAGGTCCCGAGCCTCCTGCCTCCAGCCGCCATAATCCCGCCGAGTCCAGCGAATCATGCTCCGGCGGAGCAGTTCAAAAAGGAAGGTAGTTCGATGCCTCGCGTAAAACGTGGTACCAAGCGCCGCGACCGGCGCAAGAAGATCCTTGAACAGGCCAGCGGTTATTTCCTGACCAAATCCAAGCTCTATCAGGCAGCGCAGGAAGCGGTGCAGCGCGGCCTCAAGTTCGCCTACTCCGGCCGCAAGCAGAAGAAGCGGCAGTACCGCTCGCTGTGGATCGTGCGCATCAACGCCGCCGCCAAGCTGAACGGCATCAGCTATTCGCAGTTCGTGCACGGGCTGAAGCTGGCGGGCATTGAGCTGGACCGCAAAATCCTGGCCGACATCGCCGTCAACGACCCCGCGGGGTTCGCCTCGCTGGTGGAACAGGCCAAGGCCGCCGTTCCGGCACAGGCGTAAGCCAAGCAGAATCCAAAAGCCGCGAACGGACGACGTTCGCGGCTTTTGCTGTTTGTGCTCATTGCTTGCAAGTGTCGCGTTTGCCACTGTAACTTTCATAGTGTCATCCTGAGCGAAGCGAAGGACCCCTATGGGTAGACGGGAGTATCGGTTCTATACCTGCATCCTCGGAAGCCTCTCCGGCACGCTCTACATAGGGATGACGAACAATCTTCGACGCAGGATATGGCAGCACAAGCAACACGAGATCGAAGGCTTCACCGCGAAGCATGGAGTGGATCGTTTGTTGTACTTCGAGAGCTTCGACGATGTTCGCAATGCGATTGATCGCGAGAAGCAGTGGAAAGGGTGGAGACGGGAGAAAAAAATCTCGCTCATTGAAGAACGGAATCCTCAATGGGTGGACCTGAGCCGGGAGTGGTTCGAAAACCATAGGGGTCCTTCGACTCCGCTTCGCTCCTCTCAGGATGACACGGATTATCGAAAGGACACGGAGTAGAAGCAACCGATCATGTACACCGTTCCCAAACTCGAAGATTTCTCTCCCGCCGCGCTCGATGCCGCGGCCGCCGAACTGCTGGCCGCGCTGCGCTCGGAAGCCGAGTCCGTCAGCGGCGCCAAGGACTTCGAGGACTTCCGCAACCGCTGGATGGCGCGCAAGAACGGCCTGCTCGCGCAGGTGAACGATCTGTGGCTCAAGCCCGCGCCCGGCCCGGCCAAGCGCGACGTCGGCCAGCGCGTCAACGCCCTCAAGGCGCAGGCCGAAGCGCTGGTCGCCGAGGCGCAGCTCAAGGCCGCCGGTTCGGCGCTCGACTCGCGGCTGAAGTCCGAGGCCGTCGACATCTCGCTGCCCGGCATTCAGCGTCCACTGGGCGTGCGTCATCCCGTCCTTCGCACGCTCGACGAGCTGATCTCGGTCTTCGTCAAGATGGGCTACTCCATCGCGGAAGGACCCGAGGTCGAGAGCGACTACTACAACTTCGAGGCCTTGAACTTTCCGCCCAACCATCCGGCGCGCGACACGCAGGACACGCTCTTCATCGCCAATCAGGAGCAGCGCCCGCAGCGCGACCGTCTGCTGCTGCGCACCCACACCTCGCCGGTGCAGATCCGCAGCATGGAGCGCATGCAGCCGCCGGTGCGCGTTATCTGCCCGGGCAAGGTGCACCGCAACGACGCGCCGGACGCGACGCACTCGCCGGTCTTCCACCAGCTCGAAGGCCTTTGCGTCGACACCAACATCACCTTCGCCGACCTGAAGGGCACGCTGGATCACGCGATGAAATCGCTCTTCGGCCCCCAGGTCAAGACCAGCTTTCGCCCGTCGTTTTTCCCATTCACCGAGCCCAGCGTCGAGGTCGCAATCTCCTGCCCGTTCTGCAGCGGCCGCGGCTGCCGCCCGTGCAAGCAGAGCGGATGGATCGAGCTGCTGGGCGCGGGCATGGTCGATCCCAACGTCTTCGGCTTCGTCGGCTACGATGCGAAAAAGCTCAGCGGCTTCGCCTTCGGCATGGGCGTCGAGCGGCTCACCATGATGAGCTACAACGTCGACGACATTCAGCAGTTCTTCTACGGCGACATGCGCTTCCTGGAGCAGTTTGCGGAATGAAGATCTCAGCCAATTGGGTCCGCGATTTTGTCTCTCCCGCGGCGGCCGATCGCGAGGTGGCCGAGGCGCTCACCGTCAGCGGCATCGCCATTGAGGGCTTTTACGGCGCTGGCGAGGACGAGACCTGGGAGGCCGAGATCACCACCAACCGCGTCGACGCCATGAACCATTACGGCGTCGCGCGCGAGGTCTCCGCCATCTACGATGTTGACCTTGCACCCGTGGCGCCGAAGGTTCACGAGAGCGGCCCGGCCAACTTTATCATCGTCATTAAAGATCTGGAGGGATGCGCGCGTTACACCGCGCGTGTGGTGCATGGTGTGCGTATCGGCCCGGCACCGGCGAAGATCGCGCATCGCCTAGAGCTCATCGACCAGCGTCCGATCAACAACGTCGCCGATGCAAGCAATTATGTGCTCA
>Ga0137372_10007566_pt1 | contig 10508 bp, 11 predicted proteins | sample SagtaG_6_FD_104911 | JGI IMG/M metagenome (GOLD analysis project Ga0137372, IMG submission 104911) | Vadose zone soil microbial communities from Sagehorn Ranch, Mendocino, California, USA - Sage1_R_60_16 metaG | ecosystem: Environmental > Terrestrial > Soil > Vadose zone | place: USA...
CGACCGCCTCCTGCCCTGAGAGCCGCGCTCGCCGCCACCTGCGGGCATCCCGGCGGCAGTGTCCGGCGCCGTACCGATCTGTTGTACGGTCGCGTACCAAGTGACGAGGGGCTGGTTGCGCACCAGCCGCTCCATCTCTTTAGGCAGCTGGGCTCGTCGTTCTCGGTTCAGTTGTGCGCCCTCCCTGGAAGGAGGCGCCATGGACGAGGCACGAGGCTCCCTCGAGGACCAGTTGGCGGAGCTCGCCGGGCTCTCGCTCAGCAACGAGACCGTCGACACCGCGCTCGGTCACGTCGCCGACATCGCGGTACGTGCCATCCCTGCCTGCGACGCCGCTGGAGTCAGCCTCCTCGAGGGAGGGCAGGTCACCACGGCGGCGGTTTCGGGGCCGCTGGTACAGCGCGTCGACGACCATCAGTACGCCACCGGCGAAGGCCCCTGTCTGGAGACACTCCGGACGGGCGAGTCACGACGGAGCCCACACTTGGAAGCCGACACGCGGTGGCCGAAGTTCGGTCCCGCGGCTCTTGGCGAAGGCGTGGTGAGCTGCCTGTCGCTGCCGCTCCTCATCGGGAACCACGGGACGGCGGGTGCCCTGAACCTGTACTCGTCGAACCGACCGTTCGAGCAGGTCGACGAGGACTTCGGTCGTCGATTCGCGCCTTCGGCGTCGGTGGCGGTGGCCAATGCTCGGGCCTACGCCAAGGCGCAGGAAGTCATCGAGCAGCTGCAAGAAGCATTGCAGTCTCGTGACGTGATCGGTCAAGCCAAGGGCATCATCCAGGCGCGCGAGGGTTGTAGCCCGGACGACGCGTTCGAGCGGCTCCGCTCGATGTCGCAGCATCGCAACGTCAAGCTGCGCGACCTCGCACGAGCCGTTGTCGAAGCGCCGGACGACGCTCTTGGCAGCGGCTGACGGTTACCCGATCTTCTTCAGGAACGGCGTCAGGTTCTGCAGGAACTCGTTGTTGGGACTTGCGCCCGCGGGGTCGTTATGGGCGTAGTTCGCTTCGCCGTTGACCAGCACCAGCTGGCCCTGAGGAATGCCGGACTGGTCGGCGAGGATCGTCGCGCCGTCGAGGACGCGCTGCCCGCCGAGCGCGGCCCCGAAGGCGTAGATGCGTAGGCCCTTCGGCAGGTCGTGCCCGTGTGTCGAATGGACGTCGAGGATGCTCTGCGTCTCGTTCGCGTTGCCTGCTGCGACCGCGCCGGAGTCGATCGTCAGGCGCTGCGGGTGGTACCAGGCGGTGCCGTCCAGGCTCTGCAGACCCCACCCTGAGAACATCACGTCGACGGACGGCGCTGACGACGCCGGCGCGGCGGACGCGGCAGACGAAACGAACGCCGTCGCCGCGAGGATCACCGTCGAGATCGCCAGGCAGAGCTTCCGGGCCTTCGAAGAGCGAGAGCGCTGAACGGCGCCTCCTATGCGGTCACGAGCTGCTCTCGGCTTGGCCGAGGAAGTCCGCGATTGCCTTCGAGAACGCGGGGTCGTAGGGAGCTCCGAGATGGTCACCGGCAACCGTCACCGACCGGGCGGAGGGCAGGCGGTCGGCGAGCTCGCGCGGCGACTTGATGAGCGTGTCCTCGGCCCCCGCCACCACCAGGGTCGGGATCGTGATCGCGTCGAAGCGCACGTCGAATTGCAGCGCGCTGGAGCGGCTGAGGGCGGCGAGCGCTTGCCGGTCTGCACCCGTGGAATCGGCGAACTCACGGAACGCCTTGCCTGACAGGTTGTCGATCGACGACGCGTCGTCGGAAAGGAGCGCGGTTGCGATGGCTTCGGGAGCGCGGCCGCCGGTACGTGGCGGCGTGACGGTCGCGCCCACACCGCCCAGCACGAGCGTACGGGCGCGCGGCTCGTCGGGTACCAGCCGGGCGGCGACCATCGCGCCCATCGAGTACCCGACCACGTCGACCCGCTCGACGCCGAGGCGGTCGAGCACCGCCCGCGCGTCCCGCACCATGGTGTCGCCCCCGTACCGGTCGGGGTCGTGGGGCTTGTCCGACGCGCCGTGGCCCCGGGCGTCGGTCGCAATCACGCGCCGACCCGCCCCGATCAGGGCGTCGATCACGCCGGGCCGGGCCCAGTTGAGGTGCTGGTCCGCGGCGAAGCCATGGAGGAGGAGCACCGCCGGCCCCGAGCCCTGCGCCGTGTAGGCGATGCGCGTCCCGTCGAACGAGGGGACCCGGTCCATCTGCGTGTCCGTGGCGGGGGCGCGGTGGCTAGGCATGCAGTCCTCGCTCGGTTGCGGCGACGAGCTCGGCACCGAGCGCGTCGAGGTCGAGTGAGTCGGGATCGGTGACGGCGAGCAGCGAGATCCCGCGCAGCGTGCCGATCAGCAGCGCCGCGTGTGCCACGGGATCGACGTCGGCGCGGATCTCGCCGCGCTCGATCCCGTCCCGGATGTAGTGCTCGACCATCGCGCGGACGTTGCGGTGCACACGATTGATGGCGGGGAGGAACGCGGGCTCGGAGCCGAGCGCCTCGCCGAGCAGCACGCATGCCGCGCGCACTTGCAGCTCCGGGCCGCGCAAGCTGTCGACGTAGACCTGCAACCAGATCAGCAGGGCGGGGAGCCCCTGACGATGGTCGACCGCGGGCTCGAACAACCGGCTGCGGAAGCGCTCGACGAGATAGTCGGCGAGCGCGAGGAGGAGCCCTTCTTTCGAGCCGAACAGGTAGGTCGGCAGGCCGCGGCTGCATCCAGCGGCGGCGGCGATGTCACCGAGGCTGGCTCGGGCGGTGCCGCGAGTCGCCACCAAGGTGGCGGCCGCTTCGAGCAGGCGCTCCTTGGATGCGGCCCGCCTCTCCGCCTGCGTGCGGCGCGAGCGCGTCCCACGCGTCCGCGTAGCCGCCCGCTCGGTCAGTGCCGGCACGTGCCCCCCGATCTGCGCAGCCACCACTTCCTGGTTGGGCGTTCAGCATATGCTGACCGCCCGACCAGGCGCAGGGGCCGGCGCGGACGGGTGAGGCCTACGCCAGCGGCACGAACTTCACGCCGTAGAGAAAGACGTTGCTGGCGATGTCACCGCCGTTGGTGCTGTACAGCCCGATCGAGGCGTTCCCGGACTTGGTGGTCGCGCCATAGGTGTACTGGGGCGCCGACACCGTCGCCTGCGCGACCGCTCCGTCGTAGTGCCACGGGCCTTGCGGCGCGGCCGCGGTCCATTTCGAGATCTCGGTGCTGGTCAGCGGGTCTGACAACTTCTCGCCGAGCTTCCCGACGGCGAGATATCCGGCTCCGCCCGGGTCACGAACGACGTTCAAGGAGTCCCACGGCTCTGTGATGCCGGTGGGAAGGAGGTGCGCCGGGTCGTCGCCGACGAACGTGAGGGACCTAGCGTCGTCGGCCTTCGTCGACCAGTCGGCGTCCGTCCCGGTAATACCGCCGTTGTAGAACTGCCACGGACCGGTAGTGAGCTGGCCGACCGGTACACGAGCCACGCGTCGGTCCCGGCCCGGTCCGTTCGCGTACACGTAGACCGTCGACGTCGACGCATCGGCGAAGGCGGAGGCGCCCCATTCGTTTCCGTCGCCTGTCAGGATGCCGCCCGGGATTGCCTTGATGTCCACGCGCTGCAGACCAGGCAGCGTGAACGTGGCGATCCGCATGTCGAGCAGTCGGAAGTTGAACGGTCCGGGGTTGTTCCCGGTCGTCATGTGATACAGGAACACCCGGAGGACGTTGCCCTCGACGACACCCCTCGTCGGCCAGTACCACTCCCCGGACGGGGCGGGGATGAGGTCGGCCCGCGCGTTGGCTGCGCCTCCCATCAGTGGCCGGAAGCACGCGCCGTCCTGCACGATGAAGCTGTTGTGCACGAATCCCCAACCCGGCGCGAGCGAGCCGTCGGGCTGGATTCGCCCCGTGAACGTGTCCCCGTAGAGCCAGAGCGTCCGGTTGTCCGGCAGCGTCACCGGGTGTCCGCCGTCTGCTGCCGCCCACTCCACGCCGGCGCGACGCATCTCGTCGAACGCGTCCTGGTAGGCGGCCGGAGTCGACGGGGTCGAAGGCGCGCAGTACTGCGAGGCGTACGACGGGGAGGCTGGCGGAGGGGGCGGAGAGGATGGCGCGCCGAAGCACGCGGTGAGCACCGGTGCCGCGATCGCCAATCCGAAGAGAAGCCCGACCACGCGGGTCGGGCGTCCAACGCGCCTTCTCATATCCTGCCCTACGCCCTCGAGCCCTCGCTCCAGAGCAGGTCAACCCTATACCCCCCGCCGTCGCGAGTTTGACGGAGGCCGCTTCGCCGGCGTTCGGGTCCGACTCAGCCCGTGAAGGTGGGCGCCACCGCGACCGGCGCGGGAGCCGGCGGAGGGGAAGGCGGAGGAGGCGGCGCAAGACACGCGCCGGGGCCGATCCGCGCGACCTGGTCGGCCCGGAACTCCGTGAACCACAGGTTGCCGTCGGGTCCGGCCGCGATGCCGTCGGGGCGGCTGGCAGGTGTGATGCCGTCGCTGAACTCGGTGACCTCGCCGGCGGTGGTGATGCGACCGATTTGATTCCCCAACTCGGTGAACCAGAGGTTGCCGTCACAGCCGGCGGTGATCTCGGCCGGACGGCCGTCGGGGACGGGGGTGATGCCGGCTTCGAACTCGGTGATGTCGCCCGCCGTGGTGATGCGCCCGATGCGGTTCCCGATGGCCTCGGTGAACCAGAGGTTGCCGTCGGGCCCCGCCGTGATGCCCGATGCCCCCGCACCCGCCGTCATGCCGCTGAACTCCGTGACCACACCGGCGGTGCTGATCCGTCCGATGCGATCGCCGCCGAACTCGGTGAACCAGAGGTTGCCGTCGGGCCCCGCGGTGATCCCGGTCGGGTCGCTCCCGGCCGTGATGCCGGCGAAGAACTCCGTGACCACGCCGGCGGTGGTGATCCGCCCGACGCCGTCGATGCCGGCCTCGGTGAACCAGAGATTCCCGTCGGGCCCGGCCGCGATCGCCGACAGGCTGGCGCTGGCGGTGATCCCGGCGCCGAACTCCGTGACGGCCCCGGCCGTCGTGATGCGGCCGATCTGGTTGGCGGCATTCTCGGTGAACCAGAGGTTGCCGTCGGGTCCCGCGGTGATCCCGATCGGTTGGCTCGTGGGCGTGGGAGTCGAGAACGGGGTGACCGCGCCGGCGGTCGTGATGCGACCGATGGTTTGACCGTTCTCATCGGTGAACCACAGGTTGCCGTCGGGGCCGGCGGTGATCCCCGACAAACCGGCGCTGGGCCCGAGGCCGGCGGGGAACTCGGTGACCTGGCCGAGGGGATCCACCGCGCCACTGGGAACCGCATCCAGCGCGGTGATCGCCGTGAGGAGCGCGATTGCGCCCAGCACCCGTCCCCGCATCGGGCACAGTCTGGCAAGCTGGCGACCTTCCTGGAAGGGGAGGGCCTGGTGGAGACGCGGCAGCTCGGTTCGCTCGACGTCACGCTGGTCGGCTTGGGCTGCAACAACTTCGGCATGCGCGCCGACGAGCGGCAGAGCACCCGGGTCGTGCAGGCCGCGCTCGACGCGGGCATCAACTTCTTCGACACGGCCGACGTCTACGGCGGGACCCGCTCGGAGCAGTACCTCGGCCGAGCCCTCGGCAAGCGGCGCGACGACGTGATCGTCGCCACCAAGTTCGTCGCGCCGATCGACGACGACCCCAGCCACGCCGGCGCCAGCGCCCGTTGGGTCGCCGAGGCGGTGGAAGGGAGCTTGCGGCGGTTGGGCACCGACCGCATCGACCTGTACCAGCAGCACGGGCCCGACCCGAACGTCCCGATCGAGGAGACTCTCGAGGCCCTCGACCAGCTGGTGCGGGCGGGCAAGGTGCGCGAGATCGGCAACTCGAACTTCTCGGGCGAGCAGATCGACGAGGCGGACAGCACGTCCGAGCGCGACCGGCTGGCGCGGTTCGTGAGCGCGCAGAACCACTTCAACCTGCTCCATCGCGAGCCGCTGCGCGACGTCATTCCCGCGTGCGTGCGCCATGGACTCGGCGTGCTGCCGTACTTCCCACTCGCGAGTGGTCTGCTCACCGGGAAGTACCAACGGGGCGCGCCCGCGCCCGAGGGGACTCGATTGTCGATGCTTCCCCAAGAGCGCGCCGCGCGCGTCATGTCCGACGAGAACTTCGACGCCGTCGACCGGCTGGCCGCGTTCGCCGACGCACGCGACCGCACGATCCTCGAGCTTGCGTTCGCGTGGCTGGCGGCGCAGCCGGCCATGACGTCGATCATCGCCGGCGCCACGAAACCCGAGCAGGTGGCAGCCAACGTCGCGGCCGTCGGCTGGAAGTTGTCGGACGACGACCTCGCCGAGCTCGACGGCATCCTCGGCTCGCCGGACGAGGGCTGACCTTCGTTGGTGGACGGGCTCGTCGACGTCGGGGGCGGTGTCCGCCTCCACTACCGGCGGATCGGGCAGGGCGAACCGCTGCTGCTCGCGATGGGGACGGCGGCGTCGCTGGGGATGTGGATGCCGGTGGAAGCCGCGCTCTCCGAGCGGTACGACGTCTTCAACTTCGACTACCGGGGGCTGGGCGACTCCGACCGCGGCGAGGGCCCGATCACGGCGGCGAGCCTCGCCGAGGACGCGCACGCGCTCCTTGACGCGCTGTCGATCCCGCGGGCGCACGTGCTCGGCTGGTCATTGGGCAGCGTCGTCGCGCAAGAGCTTGCGCTCGGCTACCCGGACCAGGTCGCGAGCCTCGTCCTGTACGGGACATGGGCTCGCCGAGACGGCTTCTCGAACGCGCTCATGACCGCGCTGAAGCATCCGTGGGAGACCGGCGACCTCGCGACGGCGCTCGTGACCCTCGGCATCGTGTACTCGGCCGAGTTCCTGGAGTCTCCGGAGTTCGAGAAGTTCGTCGCGTGGACGGCGCCGCTCGCGCCGGCGACGCCCGAGCAGATCCGCACCGTCGCCGAGCAGTGGGAAGCGGACCTCGGGTTCGACAGCCTCGACCGGATCGCTGGAATCACCGCGCCCACGCTCGTGCTGACGGGCGAGGACGACATCCTCACGCCGCCGCGCCACGGGCGTGCCGTCGCCGAGCGCATCCCCGGCGCCACGTTCGAGCTGATGACCGGGGTCGGCGCCAGTCACGGCCTGATCTTCGAGCGGACCGACGACTTCCTTCGTACCGTTCTGACGTTCCTGCAGAAGCAGTCTCTCGCGTGAGCGTCCGCGCCTAGCCCTTCTTGCCCTTGGCGCCGTGCCCGCCCGGTTGCGGCGCGGCGTCCGCGGCCGGGGGCGGTGGGGGCTCTGGGGGTGGCGCAGGGAGAGCCGGCGGGGGCCCGGGCTCGCGACCGCCCGGCGTGATCGCCTCACCGGGTGCCGCGCACGGTCCGGCGGGCGGCGCGAAGGGGAGGTCGGGCTGGCCCGCCAGCTGCGCGTCCATGAACGACTTCCAGATCGCGGCCGGCGTCTGCCCGCCGAAGCCCGCGCCGGGCACCCGTCCCGTCGACGCGCCGTACCACACCACGGTCGCCAACTGCGGCGTGTACCCGAGGAACCAGGCGTCGGTCTTCTCGTCGGTGGTGCCCGTCTTGCCGGCGACGGTGTGCTCGGCCGGCTGGGCTGCGGTGCCGGTTCCGTTCGTGACGACCCCTCGGAGCATGTCCGTCTCGCACGCGGCAACGCCGGCGTCGACGACCCGCTGCCCCGGTGTGTTCGTGGCGTCGAGCACGACCTGGCCATCGGGAGCCGTGATCTTCGAGACGAACACCGGGTCCCGCCGGATGCCGCCGGCGGCCAGTGTCGAGGTGACCGTCGTCATCTCGAGCGGTGTGGCTTCCCGCGTCCCGAGCGTGATCGACAGGAACGCGGGCACGTCCTGGACGATCCCGAGGCGGTGGGCCATGTCGACGGCTCGGGCGGGGCCCAGGCTCTCGATGAGACGGGCGAAGGCGCAATTCACGGACTCTTCGGTCGCGGCGCGCAGCGTCAGTGTGCCGCCCCCACCCTCGGCGTTGTCCGTCGTGTCCGCCCCCGTCCCGGCGGCCCTGACCGTGCACGGCGAGGTGCCGTCCACGGTGTCGTCGGGTGAGTAGCCGGCTTCGAGCGCGGCGGCGAGCGTCACGACCTTCCAGGTCGACCCCGGCTGCCGACCGGGTTCGCGGGTGGCGATGTTGTATTGCGACTCCTCGTAGTCCTCGCCGCCGACCATGGCCTTGACCGCACCGGTGGCGGGGTCCATCGCGACGAGCGCGCCTGTGAAGGGCTGCCGACCCGCGACGCCGGCGTTGACTGCCTCCTGGGCCTCGAACTGCGCGGCCGGGTCGAGTGTCGTCTCGATCCTCAGACCGCCGCGGAGAAGTCGGTCGCGCCGCTCCTCGTCGGTTGCGCCCAACCGCGGGTCGGCGAGCAGGCGTCGTTGGACCTCGTCGACGAAGTAGTTCTCGGGTCGACGCTCCGCCGGCGGCGGCACCGTGGGCAGTGGTTGCTGGCCCGCGGCTGCCGCCTCCGCGCGTGTGATCTTGTGTTGGCCGACCTCGAGCTGGAGCACCTCGTCACGGCGGGCTTTCGCCCGATCGGGATGCGTGAACGGGTTGGCTCCCTCGGGCTCGGCGATCAAGCCCGCGAGGAGCGCGGAGTCGGCGATGTCGAGCTCGGCGAGCGGCTTGCGGAAGAACCGCTCCGCCGCCGACTGCACGCCGTACGCGCCTTGCCCGAAGTACACGGTGTTGAGGTACTCCTGGAGGATCTGCTTCTTCGAGTACTGCTGGTTGAGGCGGTACGCGAGCACGATCTCCTTGATCTTGCGCCGCACGTCGCCCCGGCTCGGCTTCAGGATCCGGTTCTTGACGACCTGCTGGCTGATCGTCGAGCCGCCCTGCTGGATGTCGCCCGAGGTGGCGTTCTCGACGAAGGCGCGCGTCAGGCCGCCGGGGTCGACGCCTGAGTTCGAATAGAAGGTCCGGTCTTCGGTGGCGATGACCGCGTGGATGAGCACCTTCGGGACGTCGGTGAGCTCGACCGCCTCGCGGTCCACGTCGCCCAGCACACCGAGCGGGGAGCCGTCGGCGGCGACGACGGTCGTCCGCTGCGACAGCCTGCGCAGCGGCGGCAGCTTCCCGTCGAACTTCTCGGAGCTGGCGAGCGACTGCACGCCGGGAACCAGCGCAGTGATGCAGACCGCGATGCTGACCCCGCCGGCCATGATCAGTGCGCCGAGGCGCATCGCGACGCGTTCGGCCGGCGGTCGACGCGCACGCGGTCGCCTCGCGGTTGAGATCGGCGTGCGGGTCACCTTGTGAACACGCCGCCGCGCCCGGGCACGTGCGGCCAGCACGAACAGAGCGAGCAGGAGCCCACCGAACATCACGGCGTCCGCGTTCGAGTCCGAGCTCCCGCCCGCGTCCGAGGGACGGGGCGACGCCCGGCGCACGGTGCCGCCGATGACCGCACCCGGCGGGTTTCGTATCGGGCGGAGCGACACGACGTCGCCATCGATGCGAGCCGAGCGACTCAGCACCACCCGGCCGTCAGGAGCGCGGACGTCGCCGCGCACACGGCCCGTCACGGTGATGTCGCCGCGCAGGGTCTTGACCGACCCCCGCGCCACACCGTCGACACGCACGTCGCCCACGGCGATGACGCTGTGAGTCTCCTGCCCGGGTGTGACGAGGACGGGCCCCGTCGGGAGCGGTGCACCGCCGGTCCCGCCCGCGGCGACGAGCGCGGCCGCGAGAACGGCGACGCCGAACGCGCATGCTGCCCCCGCCGCCCGCGCCACCCGCGGGACGGAGGCTCGGGCCCGCCTAGTCGATCTCGTCTCCGACGTCCTCCCCCGCGTCGGAACGGTCTTCCTCCATGAGCTCGAGCTCGAGGGCCTCGCGGCGGGTCTGGCGGTCGGGGTTGCGCTCGGCTGCCTGTTCCTCGAGCTCCTCGGCCTCGGCGTCGTTCACGTGTTCATGGTCGGGCTCGAGCTCGGGCTTGGGCGCGCGCTCGTCACGCTCTCGCTCGGTCATCGCCGCGTCCTCGCCGCCGCCAGGTCCCGGAGCGCGAGGGGGTGGTGGTCCTCGAGCACTTCACGCGCCCGGACGACGTCGCTTGCGTCCGCGGTGTGCACGCCGATCGACACCGGCGTCGCCTTCGGCTCGTGGAACGTGCGTTCCCAGCCTTCGGAGGCTGCGACGCCACGCTCGACACCGATGAACGCGCCGGCGGTCGCACCGATGGTGGCGCCGGCGAGAACGAGCGCAACGGCGGCGCCGAGTGGCCAGCCCGCAGCCACGAACGCGACACCCGCCACGCAGAACAGAACGGCACCGACGAGCGCACCCGCGCCGATGCCCTTGGCAACGCGACCGGTCAGGTGCACCAGGGTGCGCCTGTCCGCAGACTGTCGCCGGATCTCGTCGGCTTCGGCGACGATCGAGATCTCGAGCCCGTCGATCCCGTGGTGCTCGAGTGCCTCGATGGACGCGCGCGCCTCCTCGGGTGATCCGAAGTCGGCGATGAGCGCAGGGTTCCCGCGACGGGTCCACTCCGTCACGGAAATCACCTACCCGACGGCGCCGCGC